>Ga0163217_1112311_pt1 | contig 12153 bp, 7 predicted proteins | sample SynspAceP_FD_185933 | JGI IMG/M metagenome (GOLD analysis project Ga0163217, IMG submission 185933) | Saline lake microbial communities from Ace Lake in Antarctica - Synechococcus sp. Ace-P (PacBio error correction) | ecosystem: Environmental > Aquatic > Non-marine Saline and Alkaline > Saline ... | reverse complement strand
GGGTAGGATATATAATTGAATGATTAATACCCCACAAACTTTGGCGGTTGTAAGTAAGAAAGGCAGTACATTATTTGTTGTTGTGGTTTGTGGTGTAGGATGTTGGTTGTTTTTTGGTGTAGTACTTATTATTACATAGCTGAAAACCCATGAATTTTATTATGTCCGTTATTATAATAGGCCGTTGGGAAGAAATATGATCATGATATCTAACCGAAGGGAATGATATCGAGAAGGGCAGAGAAAACACCACAACCTATTTTTTACGAAGAAATAAAACCCTGCAAACCGCTTATGCCTTCAGGCTTAAAAATGCTTTAACAGGTTGTCGGACGGCTTGATAAGGAAAGACCAGTTCATTACCAATCTAAAGGCATATTGTGGAGACGATGCAGTTTATTCGAAGATAAACCCAGTTCTTAAGACTCCGATTATGAAGAATTATGCATTTGATGGCCAAAGTCCATAGATGATAATCCTCTTATAGAGAAAGCAATATTGCTGAAATGCGAGATTTGAGGAGAATGCTATAAGGTTAGATATCTCTTGTGAGTATTTATGTTGTAGAGCCGTTTGACTTAAATTACTTTGGTTTTTGGGGGTTTTGTATTGTGTGTGTGTGGATGAGTGTTGGTTGTTTTTATTTTGTTTTTTGGTATTTAGTTGGAAGGTGGGGGGTTTTGGTGTAGTGGGTGTTGTTTTTTATTGGTAAGGTTTTGCGTCTCGGGTTATTGGCTGATGGCTTACTTATGGATCTATTTTAAAAATGGGCATGGAAGGTTTGGAGAGTTGTTTGGTGGTGGTGGAGCCATAGCCAAACCATTGATTAGAGAACGCAAATGCCAATAGTAAGAACTTTCGATTATCTGAAATCCTGAATAAAAAGTATCTGATAAATTTTTTGATATTCGCTTGATCGTGTTTGTTAGCCAAGATTTGGATGCCTATAAAGAATATGGAAGATCAATAAGGCCTATGAAAGTACGATTCAAGACCAATGCCGAATGGCAAAGAATTATGATTTAATCAGCTTCTGACATTCCGCATACAGTTCCAGGAAGCCGTCATAAGTTAAGAAGTATTGGATAACAATAGTAGAATTATAATTATTCAAAAAGGCATGTTAATGGTGCTCCTTTTGTGGTTAAAGCATGTTGCTTAGATTATTAAAGTCTTAGTGGCTAATGTGATTTATAGCGTACGAAATATATTTCCGACACAATCGCGAATATAAATTCGATGCCGCAGAAGGAGTTAAAAAATCATCATTAACAGTCTCGTGAAATTAAAATCAAACTTTTTGTTTATATTTTTCACAGACTAAGATCATTATCCATGTTCTCTTTTTGTCCTTAAATCTGGGTTTGATGGTTTTGAAATCTATTCCTTTTTTTTTTTGGCAAGTTATTTTGGGTCTTTTGTTTCTCCTTAAGTTCTCTGTAATGATTACCAATCCGTCAAAAAATTCCGCGAATATATGATCGCCACATTCTACATAATCGTTGTCTTCCTTTCAAAAACGTCCCAACTCACTTTGTAATCTTAAAATCACAAGTTAAAATCTACAATTTCATTCTCCCCTAATTTTAAGCGACCCTCAAGTTTTTTAAGAACATCATTAATTGTCAAGATAAATTTTATGCAGATATTACAAAAACCTAGATTGTAATACTAGTTAGCAATACTTCCCTAGAAGTAAGACTAAATGATTGCCTAATTAACGAACTTGGTATTTAACTGAAATTTATGATACGTATTTGGAAGAATGGGATTCTTTCCCAATGATCATTTGCAAAAGTTAGATAAATTAAAGTCAAGATTCAGAGTTATATTCTTACCTTGGCGTTGGCAATCAACTAGAATCCAAGGAAAACATTCGATCCCTTTTCATCTTAATGGTAGAAAAGGTTTTGCTTAAATCTGAAGCATAGGGATATCTCAGTTTCATATTGTTAGTCTCCTTATGATGTTGATAACGAACATACGATGGGTGGATATACAACTACAATATAGTACTTGATTTGACTTCACAGGCCGCCATTACAATACTACCTTAATGCACCATACCCGGACAAAGTGGTTCTCCTACAAGTCCTTCTCACATATTTAAGCACTACAACCAATTAACCAATTACGACACAAGCAGGTGTGATCGCAGTAATGACATGTTCGTTAATTGAAAATCGTATAGGATGCCTTTAGCTCATGAGAATTTAAGGTTAATTTAATATAATAATCATGAGCAGTAAAAAAAATAAAATGTGCGTGTCCTTGCCCTTAATGAGCGAATTTTAAGACCGATGGTTTGGGGATTGGATAACTTCAAACAGAATGTTCCGCCCAATGTCAGAAACCGATAGTATACGTATTGGAATTGGCCAAACCGGAAGGAAAAGGAGATTTTAATGTTGAAATCGACAAGGATATCCTTACCATTTCTTCTGAAGTAAAAATGAAGAACATAAGGAGATATGGATACTAAAGAAGGAATTGTTTTTTTCTTCCTTCAAAAGTTTTAGTTACCGGAAACCCATTCCATGGATAAAATTAATGCCTCCTATACAGATGGTATCTTTAAAGTTCTATTGCCCCAAAAAGGAAGAGCATTCCAAAAACCTAAAGATTCAATTGAATAGCTAAGCTAAAAAGTAGTGGAATCCATTGGGATCATATGTTTGGTAGTGGTTAGTTTTATTTGGTAGAAAGCGCTTCGAGAAATCGAAGCGCTTTTTTGTGGAAACTGTTTTATTTACCTTTTCTAAAATCGCCTTTTGTAAATATCTGCTCCTGTAGAGATTAATTTCGTCCCTAATTGGCCGCTTTGCATAAAATCCAGTGCTTTGGCGCCTTCTCCATACTTTCCTTTTTATCCCGTATTCATTTTCCTTTTGCTCTTGGTAAGATACATTAGATCTGGCTCTCGCATCCATTCCGCCTCTCAAAATGATAGGGATACAGAATTTTTGACAAGACACTGTCCAAACTTTTTTTAGTGCGGGGAATATATTGTTTCTGTATTATAAGCTGTTTCACGTCTATTAATAGTTCGTCCATTGTTTTGCATCTGGTGGAATTTATCCGCAATACATAAATGCCTTTACATAAGGTTTCTTGCGCACGACCCACGTCTGGTCAAAGACCTTGCGCTTCTAAGGAAACCTTCCTTGTCCGCGTCCAAAAATTGCTACCAAGGAGGACCTCTGTACATCCAAACCTTCCACTTAATAAGTGACCCTATGAGAACATTCAAAACACCTTTGCGCAGGTCCTGCTCATTATTTCCACTCCGCTCCAGAATTATCTACATCACTATGTTATTATATCGGCACGCACATTATCCGGTGGTAAATATGTTGCTCCAACTCTTCTGCCATTCTTTTTGGTCAAGGTGTAACCAAGGTTCTTTCATTTTTCCACCCTTAGATAATTTCCTCGATAAGATCATCAATTTGGTTTTAGCTGGGACGGCACTCATATCGTCCAAGTTAGCCCAGTGGCCTTATCACTTCTCACAAATACTCCCTCGCTCAACTGCATTCATAATCTGCAGAGTCGCACTTACATTAAATTACCTATTTTGGAGCTTTCAAAATTTCCTCAAAATTTTAAAGGCGGATCCATTGCACGGCAATCTAAAATCCGATCACCAAATTCTCCTTTCTGATCGGTCACCACCGTACATGCGCTGTTACCTGGGGAATAGTACGTGACTTTCATCGACCACCAGTAATAGTCATTTGGAAAATATCTAACAAAACAAAAACGACGGTTCCCGTTCACCGTCCATCCAAATACCTGAATTAATTTCTTATACCTGCAGCAAATATCCCAATTCCGGATCATTTCCAGACAAATTTTCTTTTTCCAGACTTTTGACTTCAAATCTGCCTATTCCTTGAATACGCCAACCTAAGTTACCATGTCCTCCTGTATTAGGTAGCATTCTGAGTATGTCTGTGAGTCACAAACATATTGCGGGTAATATTAAGCTGTGTTACTTTTCAAAGTACTTTATCTGTATAGTCATCAAAAGGCTTCTAGTTTCCTCGATTTCATCCCCAAAAAAATGAAATTCGAAAAGCATTCGGCATAGCGTAGAAAAACATCCACACTTCCCCTTTTACCCTAAAATGCCATTTCTAAAATCTGGCAGTGGTTCGAATAATAACTTTGAAACAGTTATGTAAAATGTTAGTATCAACTTGCTTTTAATTCGATTGACAATTTTTGGAAATTCACAGTTCCAATACCGTTATAAACACGATACAGAGGCCACTACTAAAATATCCCTCCTCCGGATAAAAGGGATAAGTAGTACTCAACGCAGTTTTTCTATTCCTCATAATAGGACAGATTCCTTTCAATGTAGGTGCGCTCGAGGGAATTAGGCCTACTTGATAGTAGTCTAATAAGAGACAAAATATTCCACCGCATTCTTCTGGAAAGAACTGTTTAAATCGAGATATAATGTGTGCAGCAAGGTTTTATGGGCCAATACCAGGGTGGGTCGCTCTACCTGCTCTATACATTGCTACTGTAAAGTTTTCCTAACTCGTTAACCTAAAAGGCTTTGTAACGTCATCCGCTTTCCAACCTTCTTTCAATTGTTTTATGCTTGGCTGATCACCAGTAGGCTTAAATTCGGAAACAACTTAAATTTCATATGCTAAATATTCTTTGTAAAAAAAATCTACAGAAACTGTAGCACATCAGGAACCCCATAAAATTTCTTGATTATCCGCTAATAAAGAGAAATAGTTGATCAAAATAGGCCAGTACATAAGACTAAAATTAACAAATCGAGAAGCAATACTTAAGTTCATATGGATTTAATTAGCCTTTATAGGTGTTGGAAGCATAGTGAAAAGAAAACAAGAATTATTAAGAAAAAGGAGATCTATTAAGTCGCGTTTTTAAGCAAGACATAGAAAGCTAAATATAAAATTGAGGTCGAACAATCACTATAAATCTCATGAAAATGGACAGCATAATCCTTAGGATAAATTCTTCCACTTGTCCACCATACTGTTACCGCTTAAATCTAGAGAAGTTCTTTTGATCAAGTGCCCATAGACTCCAAGGAGAAATTCATAACTGAGGCAGAATGCCTCCTCGGCAACCACCATGATAAAATCGATACCTAGTATTTCTATGGCAAACCACTATAATTAGAAACCCAGTGCAAGGCAGACCCGGTTTAAACCAAATATTCAGGAAAAGAACACAGAAGGAAAATAAGCCTTTAGCCTTAACAAAATAAGCCAATAAGTATTCTTAAATTCTGAAAATAATAATAAAAACCTCGGGAAATCGGAAAAAAAGAGCCCAATACAAGGGAAACAGAAAAACAAAGAGGTGGAAATAACGAAAAGGCAAAAACGGTAAAAATTTAGAGGCATAAATTCCTTTTTACTAAGCGTCGATCAAATTGTTTAAGTCTTGTCGTATCATCCATCATGAGACGAATAATGATGCAAAAAAAGTTTTAGTACCACTGGCAATCCATTTTCAATCCATATGTATGGAAATGAATATGTCCCTGCTCGCTACATTGAATTGAATGGTCCTATGTCAACTTGATGGCAGCAATAATGCCATACATAGGATCAAGCGAAATAGGAAAAAAAGACCCTACTGCATTATATTCCATTAATTTTATAAATTCATCTGTAATAAACTAAATAATTTATGCGTTAGATTATTCGGTTTAATATTGGTTTTCAGAGATTAGAAATTGTTCACTCAAGCTTCTTGCGTTTACTAATTGAGAGTCTAATGCCGATTTGTAACACAATTCCTTATTTAGGGCGCTCGCAATCTAGATTCTTCTTTGTAGGATAGCGGTATTATACCATTTTCATTTTTTTGGAAAACCGAAACTTGCATCGATCTAAGGAAGGAATCGAAGCAAGCTTCATCTGATACTAAGTTCGGAAAAAAGCCATAGCTGGTCAACATTCTTCTAACTGCCCAGAAATAAATTTCTCCTTCAGAGGAAACCACTTGACTTACAAACTTTGTCTACTCGTCCAGTAAGATGAGAGGCTAAAAGAAGTAGTGCTGTGAGCAATTTTATTAATTCTCGAATTTGGTGTATTACCTTTGGGTCTAGGCCGTAGTTGTCGTCCAGAATAAAATTCGGGATCGTTGATTTAGGCGAGCTAGGCCAAATCTCGTTTCATTCTGAAGGTGCGAAAAACTTACTTTTTGCGATCAGTAAGCCTACATTTCAGTTTTCATCATTTTGTCCTCAGGCACTTCCTTTATCTTTACAGACCAATTAAGATTTTGAAATCCTCATATGGGTTAGGAAATTGGGCGTTCCAATAATGCCCCCACTTATCTTTAAAGGCGTGGGTTAGAAATAGTACTCCAAACCAGGCAAAGTACTGCTGTCTGTTACGAACATTTACACTATTCCCAGGTGGTGACTTTCCACTGCCATTCGGCCCTAAAATACCAAAAATTACCTTTTTCATATTAAGTAATAATCTTTAACTGGCCAGTTAGTATCCAAAATTCTTGTAGTGTTTACGTCAGTATAGTTTCCAAAATGAGATAGTGTTTTTTTTGATGTTTGACTTACTTGACCGAAGAAATCGTATTTTTACAAATTAATGTTTTTTCCATTCGAAAATTTAATGTCCAAGAAAAAAGGTCCTCCATCGCGTTAATAAAAAAATGATTCCTATGAAAGTCATATAGTAGAAAAATTAGAAATCCCAATTTCCTACATTACCTTTTACTTTCCGGCTATAGTGGTATACGATCTAAAGATGAATATACACTCTGTTGTACTGTTATTACATACATATATATAGGATCGAGATTGATACAGTTTAAAAAAAGATATTCCATCTTCATTCCGATGGATGACAGTAATTTCCATTTAAATAGTACCGGTGATACTGCACCTTTGGAATTCCAAACTTTTGCGTTCAAGAAGAATATATGAAACGGACAATCACCTATCTATGTAAAAAAACTGATGCCATCCATATGTATGGGTTGGGAATGAGCATAGTTATCCCCATATACCTAACTTCTTGGTATGCGATACTGATAGAGAAATTTATAGGATATACCCTGGAGATGTTTTATAAGGACTTTTTACCAAAAATACGAATCGAAAATCCAATTGCGAAGGAATTGTCCAAGTTTAATGAACGCTGTATGATCCACCTTTTGGGAGATATGCTATCTTACAACTACCTATTTGCCTACACATTATTTGACCATTGTATACAAAAATAAGGCAATTAGATTTTGACCACAGTTTATGAGGCAAATTAAATGTTAACAGGCCCAATCTTCAAAGAAAAACTATACATGGTTATGTGTCAAGAAAAGTTACAACGTAATTCGGATCAGTACAAGATATAGTAGCGTTCATTTGGGCAAAAAGAATTTTAGTTCTGGAAATCCATTAAACATTAATTTCTATCGGTAAGACAGGATAATATTCCAATAAGGAGAATACGCTGCCTTTGCAGCACTATATTCAAACTTTTAACAGATATATCGACTTTAAAACCTGCAAGACCCAGCGAGAGGTATTGGCCCTGCATGGATTTTGTTTAAAGGAATTATCAGACTTAGTATGAAGCAGATATTTGAGAACAGATAAAATTTAAGTTTTTTTCTAGGATTATTATTCATATTTCCCTTTAGATTTTCATTGATACTAAAATTTAATTAGGCCTTAGACTATTAATAGTCTAAGCCTAATAAATATAAAGGCCAGTTATAGTTCAATTCCTCCCAAAGAGTCAGGTTTCATGACTAACTTTTCTGCTTATAAAAATTAAACTAGTATAATACATTGCCATCTCATCCCAACCGTTTTCTACAAAGTTCTGTGCAATTCCAGGGTGATTGAATTCATTTTGATCTTAATGTTGGTGTCCAGATAATAACGTCTTGATTTTTTTTCTAGCATCGTATAACGCTTTGTTGCAATTCAAATGTGTAAAACATCTTCAATACCTATACTTAGCCCTTTTCTACTTTGTAGTTTTGAATCTGGATCAGTTCCGATTCCATTACTTGCGTTCAAAAAAAAATTGTTCTTCAAAGCATCATTTTTAGCAAATGATTACTGCCCTTTCATAAACAAAACCTCTTGTTTTTGTCCTCGGCCGGGTAAAAACCACTCCTTGCAAATTCTGACAGATTTTATAATAGTTTAGTTTTAAAGATTGATCAGATTAGCTTCACTTCTAAGAAAATTCCAACAGTATTTATGTCGATCGATTTGCTGTCTACAGAAAGCACTTTTAAAAACCTCTTCTAGCCGTATTAAAATCCAAACAACCCTTATCAAATATAATAATTGATACCTTTGAACTAAATATTCCAAGCTATTTCCTTTTTCTCTAAATGAAGGAAATCTGGCTTAAGGCTCACTTTGAAATATGCCACGGCATTCACCTTTACATTTTCCAACATTAGTCTCAGTAAATATGCAAAGTACACTTCCGCCACTCTTATATGATGGTATGTTGGATTGGTCGAAATAATGGTTTGCATCTTTTGAATTAGCATGAAGACTGCTGGTCATCAAAAAATTCGCTAAACAATCTATTACACTTCATTAAATACAACACTGCTCATGGGAGAAAATAATAGAAATTTCCCCTTCTCCCTAAAGGGTTTAAAAAATACTCCTTTAAAAGCCCAGTGGTTTCATCGTTCAGTGAAAAACGTTCTCGAGAGAAAAACACCTTCACTTATTTTTGTCCCACACATGTCATGATATGTTTCAATTGGTAGATATAAATTGATCATGATCTGAAAAAATATTAAGGTATTTTGCTTAAGCATTAATTTGAGACCTAAGTTATTGTTTGTGTCGTTGAACAAGTAATCAGCATCAAATTTACTATACTACTTCTCGACATAGAGTAACAGAAGGTCTAATTCCAATTCTCATCAAATCCAAATCTTCGAATTGTCCAAATGTGTCCAAATCGAACCGTTTTCAGCTTCAAACTTTCTCTTAGAGGAATTCGGAACTCGCCAAAACTACAAAAGTATTGGGATAGGATTGCCGTCATCTTTCTCAAACAATATCGCCAATTCACGAAGAACGTCCACATGCTTAAAAGCATAGACATAGATTAAGCTGTTGAATGCGATAATAAGCCTGCAAGGAGATCCCGTTCATCAAACTGGACATCGAGCACTTCACTTCCATGTCAACAAGGCAATTTCCTCGTCTGTCCACTCTTCATCACATGGTAAAAGAGTCCATTCATTCCCAAAAACCAAAACTTGGCGTAATGCATTGTAAGGTTCTTCCATGAATGCTTTCCTCGTATTTCAATATCCCTATAAAATATCTTCCTCGCATCTAGAATGACGCTAAGTTTGTATATCATTGGTCTTTTCTTGTGAGCAAAATTACAAAGTTCGAGTTTTAAAAAGCATATATAGCTTCAATACCAAATAAACTGAAACCCAAATAAATGGAGCCAAACAAGATGTAAAGGTTGGGTAGTTAAAGTGAAAATCCAATAATACATGGCCCATTCCGTAAATTATTCAAAATTTAAGAGACCTAAGACCAATTATTTGGAATAACAATTTCAATTTGTAAATCCTAATGGCCAAAAAACAAGTTTAAAAAGACTACGGATTATAGTAAATACATTGAATGAAAAAGATAGCGTGCATCCGGTTAACAAAGTTAGGAGTCATTTTCACCATAAGAGATCGGTTTGCGACAATCTACAACTGCCTTACTTAGTATCCAAGACTATTTGAACCAAGGTAGTGTAGCCACTAAAAGAATGAATTCCTTGTATTTTATCCGATTTTTGAGATTGATCGTATTGCCTGACATTTAATCCAAATAAGAGAGCGCACTATAAACTAAAGCTCATAACCATATGGATGGTATTTGCCGTGATCTAAAAGAATACACTACGGTGCCCGACCATGCCTGGAATCCCTTCTAATCACTACTACCCACGAAAATATAGTATCTGACTTCTTTTTTTCCATACGAAAGGAACAATTCCATTATTAAGGCCAGTCCGCTAGCACCAAATGTCGATAATAAAATTCTGTCCATTGTATGAATGGATAAAAAATGGCGTAGTCCTTTGTGTAACGCTCCCAGTGTTGCATATATATTTGTAGCGTTGCTAAAATTTCCTTGGGCAACCCTTAGGCTTCTCAACTAATAATTACTGGCCTTTTTAAATTCCTTCTGGCTGCCATCAATCTGAAATCTGTAGGGGAGTATAATATTCCGAAACATTTGGGGCCAATCTGGCATCCATACACTGCCGTCATTCTTACACACGCGCCGCCACCAAATAACCAGTAAACAAAACCAACTGACTTTGGCGATTTTTGTAAATTTACTTGCATTTGGTTGTTATAAGAACAGCATGGCAAAAATACCACTCTTTTACCAAAAACTACGCCCTAGATAAAGTCGGAATTTATTTATAGGTCATTATTAATAAACTTCTTTATCCAATATGGCTTTAAGCTAATTTGAAGTCCCAATTTCTTTTCCTTTTATATCATCAGTGTAGCAGGGCGTCGTTATTCATTAGTATCTCTCCTTCTATATGCTTCTTTTATAAGCTTCTGTTGATCAGCCTATTTCCTGATGTTTATGTTGAAAGCTGTTCAATATCCTCGCCACTAATGGGTGGAAAATTCTTACTTATCACCGCCTTCTACCTCTTGCATTTTGACGACTATTTTTGAAATTTTCCTATATCCTTTTTGCTTTTTAGATTCTTGTATAGAATCTGCCTCGCAACAGTCATAAAGATTCTAATATCCCTGCATCAAAAAAGCCTTCTAACGGCAGAATCGGTTACAAATCTCGAAAGGACTAATAGGTCTAACTCATGATACCATCTTCTGAAACAATTTCATTTTTTCGTTTAAAGGCAATCTAAGCGTTTAAAAAGTGCTTAGCCATTTTAAGATCCAGAAATTCGTGTCGTTGAATGTCCACCTATTTTGTCACACTTTCTTGTAGTGCCTCGAAATCATGTAATAGGGCCGCCACGTAGCAAACATGTTTGTATTTCAGGGAAATATATCCACTACCTCCAGGGTTAGCCAAAATTATCCTTGTGGCGTTTAGCCCTTCAATTTCCTCGGATACCTTCCCAAGGCAAACAAATTCAGGCAAATAAAAGGCAAGAGAGCTGTTGCGTGAAGCAGGGAAAACCCAATGATGTTTGTACTGCCAATATTTATGTAATTCGTCACGATGCGTTCATGGAAATAATTTTAATTCTTTCCTTATGTCGCGATAGCTTGTAAAGATCTGAGGATATAAAGTTAATTGAGGGGGCCAAACCCTTATACAGCATCATTCGTAAGGGTCATCGAATATGTATAGTGGGTCTAAAGCTTCTAATTAATTGTCTTTAATCCCCAATGACCATAAAAGGTCCAGGGAGTGCCCGTATTTTTTTTGTTGAGTGAAAATGCCAGGCATTAATGGAAATCCCTACGTTTTTATCGCTCTTTCCAAAAGCTGCCTTTCCACAAATATGTTTTTCTGCTACCCCTTTGTAACTCTCCTTTCTAGCCCCAACAAATCGATTCTCAATATCGTGAATTTGATCATTTGCGGTTCCAAATCTTAAAGATGCTCACACTCAGAGCTCCGGTGGTAATTTTTGCAACCAATTTGGCCCCAATCTATTCCACTGCCCAATGCAAACAAGCTATATCTTTGGGGTCCCTTATGTAAAACAATAGTCCCGTACATACTCCAATAACATATGAATCCAAAGAGTTCCTTAGTCTGGCAATCTGAAATGTGGAAAATATGGTCTAAGCCTTCTTCGATGTGTTGTGTTTATCATTCTTTATCTCGGATCACTTTTACGTGCCATCATACGAGGGCCATAATAATGGAGATGGACTTTAATTTATCGCGTCCAATATTTTTACTATAGACGATACCACCTTTTAAAAATCTCTTCGGATTTCCTTTAAAAAACTATTGGAGTGGTTGCCGGCAAATATTAGGCAGAAGTGATACTAGGCTTTAAATTTCTTGTATTAAGATATTACAAAAATTGATCCGGTAGCCACCCTAAAGGCTCATAATCAGTATGTCCATGTGCTATTAAATCTTTTGCATAACCCCCTTTGGAGATTCAAGACTAT
>Ga0163217_1070951_pt1 | contig 12153 bp, 15 predicted proteins | sample SynspAceP_FD_185933 | JGI IMG/M metagenome (GOLD analysis project Ga0163217, IMG submission 185933) | Saline lake microbial communities from Ace Lake in Antarctica - Synechococcus sp. Ace-P (PacBio error correction) | ecosystem: Environmental > Aquatic > Non-marine Saline and Alkaline > Saline ... | reverse complement strand
ACATCCCCACGCAATTCATCTCCAGGTGCCAGCCAGTCGCTATGTCAAGGCTACAGACAGTTATAACACGGCGCCGGGTCCCTTCGCTCACGACCACCCCTCTGGTCATCTTCCTCGGATATCGCCCAGGCCGCGTAACCTCGCGACCCTGGCCCGACCCTCGCGAGACAGATAATCCTGTCCGATCCCGCTGCCGTTCCCGCTGAATTTGGTGTCAGAGAAAGCAGGGCGTCCTGACCGCCCTGTGCGCGGATTGAACACCGCAGACGGCCTGACAGAGGTCGCCTTGTCCCGCAGGCCGCCCTATCCTGCCGGCCGCCTTGGCTCCCCCGGCGCACGCATTCGCCTGCGAATTTCCGGCGGCAGCGATGGTTGGATCCTGTTCCCGGCAAAAACCTGCGGGCTGTCGGCCCTGAACGTATTTGCGCGGGTGCCAGAATCGCTGCGATTAGAATCGCGTCAAGGTCCGGGTGTGCTGTTTCGCTTGGTCTCTGCACGGGACCGTTTTGCTTGCGCGGATCACCCGGCAGCTCTGCCGCGCTGATGGGACTGGCGGGTCGGGCAAGAGGTTCACGCCATATCTGAAAGCCCTCCGCGCATTGGCACACGCCAAGATATCGGGAGGCAGCGCATGAGTGACGCCGCACATTGATCATTGTCTATGGGGTTTGTCGGTTGCGGCAAATACCCATTCGGGGCGCGCTGGCGCAGCGCCTCTGGGGCTTTGTTTTCATGGACGGGGACAGCCTGCATCCGGGCTACCAATATTGCCAAGATGGCGCAGCGGCATTGCGCTGAACGACGATTGACGCGCGCCTTGGCTTGATGCGGTCGGCGGCGCGCTGGCGCAGGGTCAGAGGGTGATTGCCTAATGTTCTGCGTTAAACGCAGCTATCGTGACCGCATCCGCCGCCGCCCGCGACGGGGGTTTGTTTTGTGCATTTTGGACGGCGCGCGCGACGTGCTGGCGCAAAGCGGAGTCAGTCAGCGGCCCCGGCCAACTTCATGCGCCCGCACTTTTGTGGACAGCCAGCTTGCCACGCTACAGCCTCTGCAAGCGGACACGAGGCGGCGGTTGTTGTTGATTCTGGACCAAAACACCGGAGCAAGATCATCGCAGGCTATTATTTCAACGGGAATTCTGTTCGAACAGCGTGACTTCAAGCCCCTGCGGCACCAGAAGCCGGTCCTGCGTGAAAGGCAGACCCGTCGCCTATGGCCAGCCCCCGGGCTCGCTTGTGACAGCCGACACGCCAGCCGCGAAAGGCGGTCTTTCAGCGTCGCAACCCAGCGGCGCCATACAGCGAAAACAGCAAGATTGCGGTTGCCAGATGCGCGCGCCGTTTAGGGCGGGTTGACCAATGATCAGGACCCGGCGGCCCGCAGGACGCGGCAGATCGCTGATCGGCGTGGTGGGCAAAAGGTACGTGAGTATCGCCAACGCCGCCCCCGCTTGCGCGTTCGCCCGTCCGCATTGCGCACTGCGCCGGTTTGCCGGGTTCCGAGCCGTAGAATTGAGATTTTGGTGTTGCGCAAAGCGGAACCGCGCCGCAGCGCAATCAAAGGCGGCCCCGGTCAAAGCTGGCCAGCTGCATAAAGGCGAAATCAAGCGAAACGACCGGGCATTCAGCCCGCGGCGCGAATCTCTGCCGCTCGATCATCCAAGAGGTGCTGACCCGCACATCGGCCGTCCACGACGGGTTCGTCCCGTGTTAAGCCGCAATTGCGCGAGGAACAGCGATGCCAGCGTTTCGCGCATCGGGCCTTGCCGACAGCCTCTTTATGGCCGCGTTTATGCAGAGCTTTCGCCGCTGGTATCGACGGACATTCGTCACCGGAATTGTCGTCGATCCGGAACCTTCAGCGTGATCGGGGCATCAGAGGCGATGGTGATCCGGCCTCTTCTTCAAGGCGGTTTCATGCGCTGCTGGCTGCACCCGCATGATAGATTTTCGATTATGAACAGTTGACTTCGACCCCGGAAGGTACGTCGGCGCGCAGGGTGCGGTCCATGGAAACTTGCGTCGACCGCTTGTTCGCTGCGCAAATGGAACGCCAAAAAAGCTGCCAAACGCGCAAGGACGCCGCCCGCGCCGCGCAGTTCCACATTGGCGCGCCAACACACATCAGGCCCAGCCACCTGGAAGCTGGACGCCGCCCGGTAACGGCTTGCGCCCCGGCAAACCAGCGGCCTGCACCTGCGCCAGCAACAAAGGCTCTAGCCCCGGCGGCGCGGTCACGAAAATGTCCGAATTGAGGTATCAGTCATTGCGCCCATCTAGCGCGAACGCAGGCCGCGGCATCTGGAAAAGCGATTGCACCAGACGCACGGGGATGGTAGGGCTTAGGATTAGCTGGGCGAAAGTTAAGCGCTGTCCCGTTAATACAATGCCAGCCGGCCTGTTGCGAACAATCAGGTTGGTGACCCAGATGGCTGCCACAGCGGGCGGAATGAATTTTACGGTCAGCGCCAATTTTCTGCATTGGGGGGCATTGCCATAGCAGGGTTGGGGCCGATCGATATCGCGTCATTCACGGACGTTGGCGTTCAGATGAAAAAGAACGAAAATCCTTTCGTTCCACAAATGGGTTTTCCAGCGCGAATCGTAAACTTTTCAGATCGCCAGCCCTTGCATGGTATTCGCCCGTCTTTGGTTTCTTGCCACAAAAAGTGGCTTGGGGACTTCAGTTCTTCCACCCCGTCGCGCATGGTGCTGTATTCTTGTGTCGCTGTAGCATCGCGCGCCATTTCGGGCATCGGTGCGGCGCACTTCGTAAGGATATGACCGGTTCGGGTTGGTAGCGACGGTTGACGCGCCCAGATTCGGCCGCGGCCCCCCGGTGTGATATTCGCGCCTTGCGCAGCCGCGCACCGACGGTCAAGGCTGCGGACACTGCTTTGCCGCAAAAAAAGCGGCGCCGTGTTAGTTGTCTGGTCGTGGCGTCCATGTCGTTTCCCTCCGCGCGTTATATCGTGCCGCTTCTAGCTAGCTATCGCCGAGGTCTTAAGGTTTTGGTGAATGTCACCGGTAAGTGACGATCGGCAATTGGACAGCCATTTTACCTGTATTTAGGTCTTTTGCGCATTATGACAGTTTTTTGCTTGTGCTTGATGACACGAATTGTCACCGCGCTCGCTTTTTTGTTTGCCGTCAAAAGTACCCCTTGATTGGGCTGATATATGCGAGGTGCGTCTGCTGCTTGGTAAGGGCCCAGAGCGTCTGAATGATCCGTCTAGGATTTACGGGCGGGCGGGATGCGTGCGGCATAGGCCTGCGCGTTGCCCTTGCCCGTCGTGATCCAGATTTCATCCCGGCGCTGGGCAATATGGTCTTTAGCGCGCGTCGCAGCTGGCGCAGCGAAAGGGTTGGCCGACGAGTTAAGGGTGCAGCGCAGATTGCCAAAGACAGCGGGATTTGCGCGACGCTTTGATCCATTTCAGTTCGTCAAAGTTGCTGATGATCATTTCGGCCAACTCATGCCGCGCCGGTTTTGCGCCGGGACCAATCGCAGGGATGTCGTTGGATTTCTTGCGCCGTAAGGGCAGGGACAGCAGCGGGCCGGAACCTGGTGCGCATCCAGGACCGCTGATCGGTTCCATGCACCAGTTCATGGTGTAGCCTATATCCCGCCTCTACCAAGCAGATCCGGCGTCACCTCGGTCTCTGCAATCCACGGGCTAAGCCCACCCCTTGGGTTTGTTGCCCGGCGTGGTTGCCGTGATCACGTCAAGAAGCAATGAGGCATCATCGCCGCCTCTTCGGCCTCGCTCATGCCGCTTTGGCTTTCGGAATTTGTGCCGAGCCATGGCCTGCGACCTCGTCCCGCGGGCGGCGTGGGCGCCTTCAGGGCCGGGGCGTAATCGTACATTTCGCTATTGGGCAGCACGGTGGCGGGCAGGTCAGATCGTTCCAGCAGATCAATTCATGCCGCCACGCAGCCACCCGGTTTGCCGTAGTCGCGCCAAGCATAGTTCGAAAAACATCAGGGCTCGGTGTCCGGCACTTACCGATTCTTGCGCCGCCGTTTCCTGCCCCAAAGGGCAAAGTGTTCATGGTTCACACCTGATAGGACCCGCCAGCCCGCACTGCCGCCGGGCAGTCAAATCGGGGCGCTGGGTGATCGGGGTTAATCATAGCGTCCATGCGTTGCAGGGTCATAGCCGGGCCTTCTGCCCAGGCGGCACGGTCCAGCAGGGATTTCCGCGCTGTCGTCCAGATTTGGTTTCCACAATCAACACACGCCGCACCGTAAGATGTCGATATAGCGCGTTGCCGTCAAATGCGGTGCCGTCCGGCCAAGCGCCGTGACAATGCCCTGTATTATAGACGTGAACGTCGCCGGTTTCGTGATCCTGAACCGCATCGGTTTGCGGAATGAACCGCTTTTTCACCCATGCATTAGGCGTTTGGCGTTGAACGCAGCCGTTCTGCGCGGCGCGGTTTAAAGGCGCGGCCGCCAAGTAAAGGTTGATCTTAATCTGCCGAAACATACTTGGCGGCACCTTTCCGGATCAGGGACCAGGATCGTTCTAAATACGCTCTACCACTTGTTTGCCTGCGTCGCGGGGTCTGTCTTGCATCGTCCTTTCAAGCGCGGCGCGCAGGCCGTCGATCAACGCACAGGGAAATCAGGCGCGTTTTGGCCGCCACGTCCACCCATGCCCTGGCGCTCCAGCCAGAACAATAGCCGCTGATGCCGTCTTCGGCCACCGCCTTGCCGCGCCTCTGCCAAATACGCGGGGAAGGGGTGCGGGATCGAATATCAAGGTCCAAGTTACGGTACACCGCTGCGCGCGGGCAACGCGCGCGCAATTAGCGGGGTCAGCCAAAGGTTGGATGTTCCCTTCCAGCACCGGGATCGAGACCGGCGAGTTGTATTCGTTACCACGGCTGAACGGCCCAGCTGCCGCGGCCCTGTCATAGGCGGCCTGCCCGATCCCGATTCACGGGGCCAGGGGGACCAGCGCACCGCGCCTCGGTCAAGCCTGTTGTCGTCAAAAGCAGTCGATGATGATGACGGACGCACCTGCGGATAGGCCTTTTGCACCAGCTTCAGCAGCGGCGGGATTTGCAGGCGCACCGTCCTGCGGCCCTTGGTTCGCGGGCGGCCGTCAATAACGGGATGTCCAGCCTTCGATCTGGGCAATCGGGGCAACCATCTGGCGGGCGTGGTCAGAAGGGTTTCGTCATCGCTGCCGTGCTGTTGGGTTGATGATGACGGATCACAACACCCTTTACCCGCGTCCGATCCCGCCCGCGCCCGTCGGCGGTTTGCCGATCAAGGCGATGGTCAGGAATACGCGATAAATGGCCAAATGAAAACAAACGTCGTCAGCGTTCCAGCGCATAAAGGACCGGAGAGGTGACATGTCGTCGTCCATCCCGTAAAATCTGCGAGCGGGAAGCGTGTGTGGTAGTGCCCGCGGCAGCAGGTTGCGGGGCAAATTCGTCGTTAGGGACAGGGTGAAGCCGATAAGCGCGGACGCCGATCAGCGCGGGCGCAATAAATCGGCAGCACGAATGGCGCAGGGTCTGCACGGGCTGGCCCCAGATCACGCGCCGCTTTCCTCATAGCTTCTGTCGAAACGGTGAAGGACGGCACATGATCAGCAGCCGACGCAGCGTCCACGTCAACTTCGCGCCCCAAAACCAGAGGTCGCCCAATGTACCGTCAGGCCGGTTTGCTGACAGCAAGCCGACGCCCAAAGAGTCAGGATGGAAGGGATCACCAGCGCGGGTATGATCAGGTAAAACAGGATGCCAGAGCCCTTGAAACGGTGTGCGGAACGCAGCCCGCCCATGGACCGACAACGGTGACCGTCGTTGACCAGTGGACCATTTTTCAGGCCCAGGCACGATTGCTGCGGCTAAAGCTGCCCCAGATTGTCGCCCGACCGCCTTTGCTGCTGGAACAGGTCGCAGGAACCATAGGTCGACACGCCGCGCATCGGAAGGTTCAGGCCGGCGCCCTCGCCTGAAAACGACAGGATGCCGATGGATGGTTCGGGCCGATTAAAAGGAACAGCATGAACAGCGCAAAGAACGCAGTCAGAACGTAAAATGATTGGGGCGAGGTTCCTTACAGCCTTTTCTTATAGTCAACAAAGCGCAGCAGATCGCGATGGTGATCAGCACGGTGGCCAGCAGGACCAATCGCCGTGGCCGAGGCGCCCTGGGATATTGCAGCAGGCGATATCGTTGGAAATTCAGGCGGTCCGGACGTTGGCGGGACTGTGAGCCCGTCATAAGGCGGACCGTGATGAAGTCGCCCATGGGACAAAGCGTCACGACAAAAGATCGTTGCCGATCATAGATTTGCCGGACTTGGTCAGCGGCAGGATCACATTCCACAGGTCTGGCGGGCCGTTTCCGCGCCTGCGTCCCGCGCCGCCTTCTATCAGGGATTATCATGCGATCATGGTGTTGAAGATGGGGACCACAATGAACAACGTATAAGATGCACGAAGGCAAGGATCACCGGCAAAGTCGCACTAAACACAGGCCAGTCCAGCGGCTCGTCCACCACGCCCAAACTGATTGAGTGCGGAATTGGCGATGCCGTTGCGGGCCCAGAAACGGGTCCAGCTGATCATTGCCGATGATGTTGCTGGTTCCAAAAATGGGATCGTTGCACAGCAGAAATTAGGGCGATCTGCCATGTCTGCGTGCGATATGAAAGGCAGGTAATAGCAATCGTGAACCCGATGCTAAAAGGGTCCAGCGCCACGTGATAATCGGCGTATTGTTAAAGGTGTTCAGGAACACCGCTGTATGTGGACGGGTGATCCCAAAACAGAAATCGTATTCTCCATGAAAAGGCGGGGGATGATGCTGAACTCTGTCGCCGTCAAAAAGCTAAACGACACCGATTTCAGGATGATCGGCAGCACAAGGAACACGGCAGCACGATCGCCAGCGGCGACACCATCAAGCCAGGCCGTCCAGGTTAGGTCTGCCTTTCAATCACAGCGGCCTTTTGATTGGGGTTTGCGGCGCGCGATACAGGCGCGCGCGGGTTTCATCACGCGGCGATGAATTCGTTCCACTTGCGGGACATGTTCGGTTTTCGTCCATGACGGAGTTCCAGCAAAGCCACGGACCCCATGCGGTCGTTGAACGTAACCGCCGGTCCCGCACATCGCCAGCCGGCGCCCAGCGCGTTCACGGTGGGGGACGTGATGAATCGGTGGCAGCCGTTTGCCTTCGAACCAATAGCCCACTCAGTTTTCGGACATGAAGTTCTTGGAGTTTCAGGGCACAGGCGGAATATAGGCCCTGCCGCATCAAATAACCTGGCCGACCCAGCCGGTCCAGATACCAAGTTGATGTATTCATAGGCCGCGTCACGCTCTAGTCCGGTGAGGATTGGAAGGCGATACCGGCCGCCCAAAGACCGGTAACCTTCTTCCAGCGGCTGATAAGCACATCGATTTCCCGTCGCGATTTGAGGCGGTGGATGGCAGGCGAACCACATGGACTGGATGACGGACTTCGCCAGATGCCATCAGGTTCACGGATTGTCGAAGACCTTCCCAGAACGACCGGAACTGGCCGTTTTTCTTGGCTTCGTAAAGATGCCAGAGTATGTCGATCTCGTCGCGGGGTCATGTTGCCTTTGTCGGAGGTGTGTAGTTATATTCCGGCCATCGTTCCACGACCATGGGCCATTTGTCCATGATCCCCAATAGAGGAAATATCGAGGATCGGAAGCTTTGCCTTTGAATTCGGGGTTCGCAAATTCGGACCATGGTGATGGGACGGCCCGATCAGGATCGGGCGGATTGCCAGCGTGTCGGCGTTATAGATCGTCGGATTCAGGGTCATCCAACCGGACTCTTCTTGCACGAATCGGTGCCGGTTCCGGGCAGAGAAAGGCGACCGTATGTGGCGCGGTGCCTGCGACAATTTGTGCGCCCGGGGTCAGCAGGCCATTGCGGAAAATGCCACGATCTGTGTAGTTTCTTGATCTTGGGATGTATCCATCGCCTGCAGGTTCGGCAGCCCAGACCTTTTTACAGATGAAATACTCGAATCTGCGATGTCGAAACTGTTCGGCTGTGTGGCTGCCCGGCTGGGTCACGCTTGTTCCGTATCAAGCGCTGTCATCTCTAAGCGTAAGCAAAGGGTCTCTTTCACCTTGTCGGGCGACGTCGTTCAGTTTGACACGCCAAAGGTGCCGAACTGGCGGGCAGGGTGATGTCCTTGATGTTCTGCGCCCCAGATCATTGGTGCCGCCCAGCGTGGTGCCAGCGGCAAAGGGCGGCGTGGCGGCCCCGCCTTTCAGAACGGAGCGGCGGGAAAGTTGGGTGGCTTGGTCAGTGATCTCTTCTGTTTTATGGGGGACGCGGCGGTCACGGCCGTCAATTGGTTGAAGTTTTTGGCATCCAGGTCAGGAACCGATGCGGTCGCCGGGTGGTGGGGGCGTCGAAATAGGGCAGCATCTGGGACAAGGGCCTGGACCTCTTGGATCGCCTTGCGATGCGGGACATGACCACTGACGTAGGTCCTGATATTCGATGGCGGTGACGTGGCCGTGTCCATCTGGCCGCTTGCCTGCGGGGGGTGACGCCGACGGCGTCGGACCGAATGGCGAAATGGCCTTGGGGCAGGGCGATAACGTTATGTCCGCCCATGAATGCCGCGACGAAAACCGGGTCTTGGGCGCCGTTAAAGACTTCGCGCGCTGGGCCAGCCTGTTCGATGAAGATCGTTCATCACGGGGAACAATTGTCCGCCAGCGCAAGCGCCTCGTGCCTGCCGTGGGGACGCCCCTGGATGAAAACTGATCCCCAGGCCTTTTTTGCAGGATTGCGCAATTCGGTCCGCACTCCTGACCGCAGAACGGATCAAGCCGCTGACAGCGGTTCGTCAGCAAACAAACCTGAGGGCGGGTGAATCAGCGCGCGACGCCAGTGCGAGCGCTGCTTGTTGCCCGCGGAACAGTTTGCGCAGGCAGGCGTCTGCAAGGGGCGGTCAGATCGACCAGTTCCAACATCTTCGGCCGCTTTGGCGGCGGCGTTCCTTGGCATCCGAGCCCTTCATCTTAAGGGCTAAGGCGACGTTATCCAGGCACGCTTAAGTGCGGAAATAGCGCGTAATTGGGGAACATTTCATCGCTGTGCCGCGCTTTGGAGGCGGTAGATTTGAGAATGTCGCGGTGCGCCGCAGGATCGACCCTCGGCACGCTTTCATTGCCCGGCCGATCATTCCGCAGCGTCGATGACTTCCCGCAGCTGATTGCCCAAGCAAACAGGTAATAGCTGGCAGGCGCGAAAACCGATGGCTGAACCGGCAAATTCCCGCAAGCGCTGTTCCATGCGTTTGGTCACGCTTGACCCAGCCTTCTAAATCTTTGGATAATACGCTCATATGGCCCCCGTGACTGCTGGTTCAGCTAAGGGCGGATTTGCACGGCCAGCAAACAATTGCACGGTTTCTAGGCAGACGCAGGGCGTAGCTGCCGCTTTTGCGCAGAATTGGAGGTGGATGCTCAGAAATAGGGCATGAATATGTATTTACAATTTTAAATCAAGGATTGGTGACGATATGGTGGTTGAATACTCATCACGGGCTTGCTCCGGTCTGCGGGATTCGGCAAATAGGGCGATGATACAACCAGTTCCGCTTCACCCAGCGACCGCGTCATGACGGCGACGAGCTTGCGCAGATCTGTCTGCGGCTATTCATTTGGCCACCGAATCGCGCCAGGTACCAAGCTGCGATGAGACGAGCTAAGCGACATTTACAGCGTGTCCCCACCATCGTTACGCAGGTGCTTTGCGGCGCTTGCGCATCAAAAGGCTGGTTGATTATCAGCGTAACCGCGGTGCGAGTGTTGCTAGCCTTACGCCGCGCGATGCGCATGAACGTGGTTCGAGGCGCGGATTATGATAGAACCGCAGATGGCGCAGGCGCGGCGCAAAAGGCGATGCCGGACGGACATCGCGATGTCTGCGTTCCAGCATATCCGTAGAACATGCGCCGTGTGGCGGGTGATAGGGGCAAGCGCTTGCGCTGTCTGGGCAATTTCACGTCGAAATTCGCGGTATGGTTGAATCAATCGATTCATCGCAGAATTTCGGCGGTCCTTGGTTTGAACGCTCTAGCCTGATTATTTGCGCTGTAATTGGCGCAAGCAAGCACGTTGTGCGAAAGCGACGCGCATTCACGCACTTGCTTGCGGCGCTGGCTCGCATGATGGCCCGGCTACGCATAAATTGATGACGCAGCACTTAACTGTCTGCATAGGCAGTCTGATTTGCACATGCAGGCGTCAGAATCGTTTAACTTAAAGACGCTTTACGCCGCTAACACTAGCCCAGCGATACCCCGCGCAAGGGCGGCGGTATTCGTATTGCGCGCCATCGCGGCGCGGCTGCCGCAGGGTTGTGCTGCGCAGCGCTTCTAGAATGGCGCGATGGCTCGCTGATGGGATCCGCCTCATCCGCGCGGAACAGGCCGTGTTTCGGATCGGCCGCGTTTGCTTTCGGTCATTTGTCGCGCACCGGCTGATACAGGCTGCCGCAGCATGGATTCGGGCAGGCTTCATTGATCAGACCATGAAGGTCAGGTCTGCCTTCGACGTGGGTTGACCAGATCGCCAGCGTCCACGCGTCGTCTGACTGCTGGCGTTTGCACGGTGCAGACGGTCGGCGATCCACGTCGGTTATGCGGCGCGGCAAGGCGGACACAGCTCTGTTTCGATCAGCAGGCGCGACTGAACACGTCGCGATTGTGAATTGACCGTTCAATCGCCCGATTGTTTGGCCCGGCGTTCAGTCGATACCTCTGTCCCGTCACAAAGGTTGGCCGCGCCGCGGGCAGGTGGCGCCACAAGGCCCAGCGTCTCTAAGGTAAGCAGCGCTTTCAGAAGCGAGGCGCGATACCTGCAAACTGTTCAGGACAAGATTACGCTGAGAGGGGAATTTTCTCGTCCTTAAGACAGGCTCGCCGGACTTGATCATCTCTTGCAGCCTGCGGCGACAGTCGGGGTAGACGCTTACTCTTGCGCTCATGTGGTTCATGCCTGCACTTCTCGATTTGGCGCATTTTTATGCGTATAGCGCTGATTCCGATTTCCCCAGTTGCCAAGCCTTTGCCAGATGGCGATTTCTGTGTGCTTTGCTATTGGTCAGGAACCGGCTGACCGGTCAGGACAAATAGTGAAAGCCAATATTCACATCAGCAACAGGGGAAAACGCAACATTTGATTTCATTGTTAGGCAAAATTGCCGGCCATTTGCACTGGCCCGCTTACCATGGGCACCGCCGGCCACAGCGCAAGACCTTGCAAGTCGGCGCAAAAAAAAAATCATCGGCAAACGTTTTCCGTGGGAATTTCAGGACGGACCACCGGGGGCCAAACGTTCGGGTTCGAAGTTGATCTGGTCAATTGCCGTCGCGAAAAAAAACGGGCCGCGGCGTTGGAATCGTTGACATTCCCGTTTCAGGGCCTGTTCTCTGCCGTGCAAATCGGGGCCGGTCGAATATTTCGCCATGTCCTCCGATCACGGATCACGCAAGGAACGACTTGAGTCCGTGACCTTCGCCCAAGCCCTTCATTCATGGACAGCGACCAGTCCGCTGACCGTAAACCGCAGGACGGCCCCGCGTCCTTGGATAAGATGTTCGGGGGCCAAGTCGTCGGTGTCGATACCGGTTCCACAAGGGGCGGGACCATGTGGGCGGGACTTGAAAATGCGGATGAATACGGCTTTGCACAACGGGATCAAAACCCGCTACGAAGCGTCTTGCGGGCCCTGCCCATTGCTTTCGACCTCGCGGGCTGGCCGGGATCGCTGGCGTTAAAAACATCTCTGGGGAAACATTTCCCGGCGCTTGGCCTATTATTACCCGTTTTCGAAGGGACAAGCCCAGAAAGCTGAAAAGGGGTCGGTTTCACAAAGGCGGATCGCACCGGCGGAAAAGCCTATTTTCTTTATTTTGGGATGTTCGCCAAAGGGGGGAAACGCGGCCCCGCTGGGCCAACCGAAAGTTTTAAAAACGGGAACGTGGGTTGAAGGCGCGTTGAAAGAGGACGGCACCGTTCGCTTTGCCCTTGCATTGAAAAGTGTTTCGGCGGCGACCCCAGAAAGACACGGACATCGACCGTGACCGTCAATGGATATGCCCACCTTGATCCTCTCTTTTT
>Ga0163217_1066894_pt1 | contig 12153 bp, 11 predicted proteins | sample SynspAceP_FD_185933 | JGI IMG/M metagenome (GOLD analysis project Ga0163217, IMG submission 185933) | Saline lake microbial communities from Ace Lake in Antarctica - Synechococcus sp. Ace-P (PacBio error correction) | ecosystem: Environmental > Aquatic > Non-marine Saline and Alkaline > Saline ... | reverse complement strand
CCGCGCGTAGATCATGGCTTCGGGAATCGCCATACATCACTGTTCGGTTTTAGCCATATCGCATCAACCGCGCGGCGGGGAACCGGGCCAAAGGACGTTTCTCGTTCGCCCCCCAGCGCGCGTCAAAGGCGCGGCCCATGGGCGATTCCTGTGTTTCCAGGACGCAAACGGCACGGTTAGGGGCAGGGCGTCGGCAAGCGGTAGGTGAGGCGATACTGTTGTGTCATTGCGTTTCAGTATGCATCAGTGACCTCCTTCGGGCAAGCCACATCCGCACCAGCGCGCGCGGTGTGGGTGCCGTTAGCGTTTTCGCTTTGCAACACGCAGACTTCGTGGCCAAACTTAAGCCAAAAATTCAAGGAGGATCCTTATGAGCCGCGTTTCCGTCACTATGACAACCACATCGCCCATGTTGCGCCTGGACCCCGCGCCGACAAAATGAATGCGTTGACCAAGACATGATCGACGACTGTATCGCTGCCGGAAACGAGGTGGCTGGTCATGCAGCGGGCGGTGGTTATTTCGGGCGAGGGCAAGGCGTTCTGCGCAGGCATCGACATCGGTGGCTATGGGCGCGCTCGCCGCGGTGACCGGGACCGAAACGGATGATGACGCGTCCCACGGCGACGGACCCCGAACCAGTGGCAAGAGGTGTGGCAATGGGTCTGGGACCACGCGTCGGCGTGCCCTGTTGATCTGCGGCACTGCACGGCAAGACCATTGGCGCGGGCCTTGCAGCTGGCCCTTGGGGGCCGATGATCCGCATCGCTGCCCCCGTACCGAAAATGGCCGTGATGGAAAATGAATTTGGGGCTCGTGCCGGATATGGGCGCATGGTTTGGTTGCTGCCCAAACTGGTGCGTGGCGATGTGTTGCGACTGTTGACCTATACCGCACAACCCATCGGGCAGAACAGGCCGAACGCTGGGGGCTGATCACCCAAATCACCGAGACGCTGGGCCGCCGCGATGGCGCTCGCCACACAATCGCCGGCAAAAGCCCGAGCGCGATAAAAGCCGCTAAACGTCTCACCGCCTTGCCGAGGTAGGCGATTGCGGATGCCGTCATTGCTGGCGGAATCCGCGAACGGCCGCGGTGCTAGGACGCCCGCACCAGATGGAGGTTATCGCCGCAGAGTTCGGGCAACGTCCCGCGGTTTTCAAAGCTAACGCCGGAAAAAAAGTAGCCCCGCCTGATTGCTCAGGACGGGGCCTTCCAATGGGACGATCTTTGCTCCCAGCCGAGGACCGCAGATCATTTTGTGCAGACATCCGTTTCCAATGGTAAAAAAATCCTCGCCGAGGCCTCTTTATGTGCATCAAAAAGATTTCATGCTTCGGCGGGATTTGAGGCCATTGGAAAGCAGCCCGGATTACCCCAGTTCGGCCAAGCGGTTCAGCGCGGCCTGAAGCTGGTCTTGCTTCTTCTTGCCGTGCTCCAGATTGCCTTGGGCTTCGGCGACAACTTCGGCAGGGCGGAGGCCCGCGAATTTTGGGTTGTTCAAAACGTCCTTTCAGCCCGCCGATCCTTGGCCTAGCTTGTCGGAGCGACTTTTGCCGGACGCCGCTTTTTCAGCGTCAATGTCGAATCAAGCCGGCAGCGGCAAGCCAAAGGCTGGCCCCCGGTGCCGGCGATAGAGACGGTGCCTTGGGGAAAGTCTCTGCCTTTTCCAGTTTTCGACCCCGTGCCAGACGTTTGATCATGCGCCTCGTTGCCGCTCCCATGCGGTTTGGGCCGCGGCGTCCATGTCGGTATAAAGCATAGGCACTTTTAGTCCGGCAGGGGCACGTGCATCTGCTCGCCACCGCGGCCTGAACGAATGGATTCGACTCAGGCCGATCACCCAGTTCAGCTCGCGGTCGGCATCGGCGGTCCAGCATTGTCGACCGTGCTGTAGTCGGCCAGTCGCCATGCCCAACATTTGGAACGGGTTGCGGTGTCTGCCACAGCTCTTTCAGTGATTGTAGGGGCGGCACTGATTCCGGGTGCAGCAGAACAAGCACTTGAATGCCAGCACCCTATTCTCAACGTCTGGCGTTGTCTCGGCCGGCTTTGGCGCATCGTCTTGCAGCAGGCCGTTTGGACAGCTCTAACATACCAGTCGCAACCCTTGCCCAGACATAGCATAAAGCCGCATTTGGCCGCGCATTGAAAAGCGATAGTTATCCAGTGCGGCGTGACCTCTTTCGCGGACGCGGGCGGTTTTTCGCCGAGATCCATTTGTTCTTCAGCGTGTGGTCGGACCTGGGTGTGGCTGGTGTAGCTCACCGTCCCGGGACGTTTCTTCAAAACACCGCGTTCATCTCGGCAACGCGAGACGGTCCTCGGCGCGTCTCCCATGGTTATAGCGGGGTGACCGCCAACAGGTTGCAATGCGTGTGTACACGCCGCTCTCGCGTCGACACAGATATGGCTGTGTAGACCTAAGCGCGCGCCAGGTGGCGAGCACCTCCGGCTGCAGTCAGTTTGAACGTTGCTATACGCCGGCCCAGCATCGCCGCAGCCGGCTGAGGCCAAGGCTTATTCAAGTACATACTCACATAGATCGCAAGCGTGGCCAACATCCAACAGCCGCACGGCCTGCAGCGAGTTTCGCGACTCATCTTCTACTTGCCGCTCTGTTCCGACTGACGACCGGAGGGTAGCATCGGTCAACATATGGTATGACATCAGACGCTCGTGCGGACGTGCATTTGGATCGCGAGCCGATCTCCTACGCTACGTGCATCATTCATCATTCGGCGCACCACGCAAGAAACATGAACTCGCTCGAGAGCACCGCTGTAAATGCTACGGGCCGAAGGTGTGGGGAAGTATTTCGCCAGCTTCGTCCGTTTGCTCGAGGCCAGCCACAGCTGCGCCGTCTGAGCCTCGATTCCGTCGCCCCAAACGATGGCCGCATATAGAGAACCACGTGTCGAGCACTCGTGAGTCGTGGATATTTGCTGGTACGGGCTCGCGGGAGTCCAAGTGTTCGGTGGTCTCAACCAAAGGGCTGCTGCCTCACATTACAGCATCCGAGTCAGGCTGACTCCGGCTTTCTGGCCAATGTATCATCTCCCTGGCGATCGCAGGGTCTAGCTTTCGCTTGCGAGTATCTATTCTCTTCGGCCCGATCTGCCCAGCTCGTCCGTAACTCGAGCGGCAGCCGGAGATCCTGGATTGCCGCTCTACTCAGGGTTCGGCTCCTAGGACACTGCGTAGACGGCACTCGACTGTCTCGACTGTATCTACAAAGCGACTATAGACCGCTAATACAACTTTTGATAGTCTCGTGGTTTACGTCGGGCAGTTTATGAGTTTGCGGACATCTGAGCCATTTTGGCCCGCCCACGCGCTCGTCAGCTCAAGCATGCCGCTCCATCGCGCGTGCCTCTTGTTCGCGAAGGAGGTTGCATCCGAGCACCAGACGTACTCTCTCTCTCGGCGCCAGGCATTTTCTGTGCGCTCCGTCGGTGCTGGCGCTGTGCGCCACTACGCTTTTGAGTGGCCGGCTCGCAAACAACAAAAACGGCTTTGCGATCCGGCAAGATCTATCTCTTGTGGATCAATGGTCGCGCGCAGCACGTGACAGTCCTCTCGCACGTCTCTTCCTCAGCGCTGTCTGGCATAGGTCTGGGCTGTGTATGGCTTGCCAGAACATGCTCACGGTATCTTCGTGCGCGCAGAGCATGGTCCTGCAGACGATCGGAGTGCTCCGGTGTGCTGTAGCGCGATACGAGGCCCTGTCGCTCAAACCGTTCCTCTTCCGGCCAGATGACCTTCTCGTGCGCGCCTCGGAACTCACGGGTCGCCTGAATGGCGCGCCGCCAGCTATTCTCCGCCGGCAGGCGAGGTTCAGCTCCATATTCGTCCGCGTCCGCTCAGGGAGCGTCTTCGCGGCCTATCGGCGATCGGCCTGTCTCGGCGGCTTCTCACCGCGGACCATCCGGCGCGCTGGCACCGCGCGGTGTCCATCAGCGCTTACAGCAGGGATGGTGTTTGCGTTTCGAAACCCGACGCCGCGTAGTCGACTTTGAAGGTTCATTGCGCCCAGTGATCTTGACCGCGCCCGAAGCCAAAGTTCTTGTCGGGTAGTCGTCGATTGATGATCGGGGATGCGGCGGGCGCTGTCTTGCCTTTGGGGCCGACGGGGATTTCGCAGAGTTTTGCCGACGATGGGCGGCGTTAGCGTTCATCCGAATGTGCTGCACGCTACCGCCGCCATCGCCCAGCATGGTTTCGGGGCGCGGTTGTTCGCGATGAGATATAGCCGCGCTCTTCGGTTCAGGGTGAATATTACCGTCTTCGTCTTTTTCCGACATAGGTGTAGGTCGCCGCCATCTGCCAACGGGTATTTGAAGTGCCACATGTGTACCGTCGACTTCGTGGATTTCGACCCTCGAGGTCAGAAATCGCGGTCTCAAAATGCGGGTCCCGTTAACTAGCGTTTTGCCGCGATAGATCAGGCCCTTGTTGTTTTACATGATCCACGAACACTTTTGATCACGGGCCATCGTTGGAAATTACCTTCATTCGGCCGCAGGGGCACGGGGTGCGCCGGACATGGTGAACGCATGCGCGGACCAATCAAGCGATGTGGCCAAACGTTTGAGCTGGCCGATCGATGTGCCCCCGGGACTTTTGCTTTTGCCTCCCAGACTTTAGCGGGACAATTCTGTTCGCGTGGTGAAATCGGTCCGGCGCTTGCCGTCTTTGGCAAGCTCGCGTTCCACACCATCTGGGTCGCCAATACCCGCGTGGTCCTGACGGGGGCTGCCACAGCGTGTCGAACCGCGCATGCCGGGGGTGGCCAGGCGCACCAGAATGTCCTGCAACGTAATTTGTTGTGAACGGCGTGGCCCATGTGCAGGCGACCCTGTCACGTTGGGGCGGCGATTTTTTTTCATTTGAAAGACCGAGAAGGTTTCCTTGCGCGAGGCATTGGCACCGGCCTTGAAGGCACCGGCGTCTTCCCATGCGGCAAGAGGCGGGCTCGGCCTGGCGGCGTATTCTTGTGAGCGGCCGATTGATCAGCGTCCTTCTTTAGGCGTAGCGCTTTAAGCTTTGGGAATGATTTCTAGCCCGAGCGGGCGTAAAGGGAAGGCTTGGGGCGTTGAAAACTTGCGTCGCGGTGCCAGCTTTCGCCGCGCATTCATATGGACATCGCCGGTTTTCGCGCTTAAGTCGGGCGCAAAAGCACGAAGATATCAAAGGTGCCGCCAGATGCGAAAAGTTCGCGGAAAAAGCCAACCGTCAAAACGGGTTGAGGATGTGCGGTTTGCTGGACGGCCGAGGGGCGCTATGTGGAGACATCGCGCCTGCCGACGCGCTGCATGCCTATTTCTTCCGGTCTCCTGTCGCGCATGGGTGTGATCACGACGCATCGATGTCGCTGATGCGGCTGAGGCAGGACGGTGTGCACGCCTGGTCCTGACAATCAAGGATCTGGAAGCTGCCGGCAGGATATCTCTATGGCCGCGAACCGGTGTTGCAGAACCGCAATGGCAGGAAGGGGCCAAGCCGTTCGCCCATGCTTGCCAAGGACCGTGTTGCGTTTCGTTGGGGAACCTGTTTGCGGTGGTTGATCGCCGAGACGGCATGAAACCAGGCGCGTTGACGCGGCAGAGTGATCATGTTCGACGTGGACCGAGTCTGCCACACCATTATGACGCTGGATCGTGGCGGCGAGCCGCTGCACCCGCCGACGCCGTGACAAATTATGGCATTCGGACTGGGTATGGGGGATGGAAGAGGCCACGCAAAAGGCATTCGACGCGGCGGCAAAAACGGTTCAGCCTGAACGTCGGAGATAACCGCTATCATCGTCCAAACGCGATGGAGCCGCGCGGCTGTTATTTGCTGAATTTTGGACCGACGGCAAGGTGCATGTTTCCAACAACGGGCAGTGGGTTTTGGGTGCATAAGGGCAACTCCAAGCGGCGTGTTCGGGCTGGATGGACGATCATGGCAAGTGTTGACCAACCCCGATACGGGCGTTTGGTTTCGGCTGATTTGGAAGGCGCGGCTTATCCCGGAAATTACTTCTCGGGTTGCGCATGCGGCGCGGGCCCTGGGCGTCCGGTGCGCTGGATGTCCGACCGACCGAAGCCATTGCCAGCGACAATTTGGCGGGCGCGGATCTGACGTCACTGTGCGGAATTTTTTGCCTTTGACGAAAACAAAACAAGATCACGCGTACCGCCGTCGCACCAAATGTAAACCTCGGTGCTATAACAGCCAGTTCGGCCAGCCCATTCAGGCCCGCTGCTGTTCAGCAAAAGGTGTTTGATGGGCGTCTATGACGTGCAGACCCACGTGGCTGCAGGTCGAAGATATTACAACCAACAAACTGTCCAGACGACGCCCTTATCGGGTGCTGGCCGGCCCGAAGGATTTATGATGCTGAGAGCGGCTGCATGGACCGTGCGGACGCGCGAATTGGGTGTTTCGACCCGTGGGAAGCTGCGGCCGGATCAACTTTATCAAAACCCGAACAGTTTCCCTATTACCTCGGCCACGGCGGCTTTACGACGTGGTGGAATTCAACGTTGCTGACCCGCTGTTGGCCGGTCGAGGGCGGAGGATCCACGACGGTTTTGCCGCGCGTAAGGCGGCGGACGCAGCAAAGGGCTGCCTGCGCGGGCAGGGGCTGTGTATTATATCGAAGCATCCTTGGCGATCCGGCAGAGGGGCCAAGTCGAGTTTTAATGCGATGGCACCTGTGTTTTATCTATGCGGCACCCAAGTCTAAACGGGGCAGGGGCAAATAGAAACCGTCTATGCGCAATTCCTGTCGGACAGACGGGCATGTCCGGCAGAGCTGAATCCACGTCATTCAGTGGCGGATAGGCGATCTGATCAAAAACAGGGCGCGGGCACTGGCGGCTCGCGCTCTGTTCACCACGCAAAGACGGCGACGCTGGCCACCAGTGGCCAAGATGGACCGATGCTTTTACCCGCCTTCCTGTCCGAGGAAAATGGGCGTGCCCGCGGCGCAGATTCAGCTTTGACGAATGAACGCTTTCGCGCAGACGGGTTCGAACATGACGTCCCACCATGCTGAGAGGTCGCCGAGATGGCCCGCCAGAAGGGCCGCGACGATCTGTTGATGCATCACGAACGCGCTGCACCCTTGCCGGGGCGTAGCATATCCAACGGGGGCGATGTATCCGAGGTCGTGATTTGACCCGAAACAGGGGTTGTTGACCGTTCGCGAAACGCTATACCGGTCGTCGATGGATTTCGTTCCATTTTGCATTCAACCCCTATTGCTGGCCGAAGTCAAGGTCCATGGCGGTTGTGGCTCAGGAGGTATCGGCCAAAGCCATTCAAGGAACATGTCGTATATGATGAAGACGGGCCAGCTGCTGACAGCCTCTTTTATGGAATTTATGCGATTCCCCGCGCGGGCGGATTGTGCCGTTTGTGTCCTTCAACTCTTGAACCCGCTGCCGTCGACGGCAAACCTGATGGGGCATGCAGGGCTGCTGGCGATGCCGGGAACCGTCGGCGCGCTTGGCCGGCCGTGTCGAAACGCGGTTTACGATGCGTTTGTGGGGAACCGTGGGCGTGCGTCAGGCCGATATTGCCGTCACGCCGCATTTAAAGTGTGGAACCTTGCTGAACGACAGCGCAATCGCAAGCCAGAAATAAGCTTGGTGCATCGGGCGGGCCAGCGGCCCCGGATTGCCTTCGTCTTAGGTTGGCGATTCTTTCATCACGATACAGGTGCGTCGAACCGGTGCGTAGCTTGCCATCCTCGACCCGCGAATTTCCCCATGCGCCACACCGGATAGAGCGGCCGACGTTGATCCGTCGTCCCGATGCAATTTCAACCTGCATGCCAAGGGGATCGAACGCAGAATGTATCTTGTATTTCCAGCGTCGTATAAAACCGACCGCGCGGGACTTTTGTATCACACAGCGCAGGCCATCGCGGAATCAGCAAGGTGGGCCCGTACCAGCCGCCGTGCACTGTCCCCATGGGGTTGGTCACGTGAACATCGGCGCGTTGCACGAACACCGCGCGCCGTCGAAATGTCGCTGCAGCATTATAGCCCATAGTCGGCACCGATGGGCGGGCCCGGGTTGGTACGTCCAGAATTTGTTCTGCATGAACTCCAGCCGCTAAGCGCAAGCGCTTCGGACTGGCTCAGTAAATCCTTGGGGTGTTTCGGCAAGGCGTGGATAAAAAAAATCTCCGCAGTTTGCGTGCCGGAGAAAGAGTGCCGTTGTTCTTGACCCAACGGGCAAGGTTGTGAGGTTGGTCTTAGCCACGTCGGACAGCGGGATGTTTGCGCCGTTCACGAACAAGGGCGCGACACACGGCGCGTGGGTCAGTTCCGCGCCGGTTGAGCGTGTTAGAAGTGCAGGTCTGCGCACGCCTTTCCCGACACAGTTCACTGCACATTTCGGCTGCAAGCGCCGGTGGAACAGGCAGGTCATGGACGGTTCATCCCGGATCGCAGCGCATAGGCTTCGTTCCGTGCGACGGGGCACGGCTGGCCCCGCAAACGCGTGGCAAAGTGCGTGCCGCATTTCCAGTTGGTCACAGGGCATGATGCCCGGCGTGATCGGTTTTGGTGATGCCTGCTGCCGCGGCAGCATTCGCGGGAAACCGCAGCGAATGTTTCAGGTCTACGAAAAAAGAAACCTGTGTTATCGCCTCGTCCGCCGCCCCGCGGTCGAACTTGCGCTTTAGGCCATTTCGACGTTTGCGCCTCTTGAATCCGGGGATTCGGGGTGCGGTTCGGGGTAGGCACCGACGCGCAGGTGAAACTGCGGTATGGGCAAAGCGGCCTCGATCAGCTCAGACACTATCTGGCAAAGCCGTCGGCCATGGGGGTAAATGTCGCGGCACCGGTTTTCGGGATCACCCGCGCGGGCGGACAATATCGGTCACGCCGATCTCGGCAAAAACTATTGAGCGACTTCCCAGCGTCTCCGGCCTTGCTGGCACCCACGCACGTCAGGTGGGCGGCGACCGGGCAGGCCCGGACGTGCGCGCGCAAAACATGGGCGAATCATGGGGTCAGAGGTCACCGGGTAGATTCCGCACGCACGTAGGTGACCGGAAAAGAAAACGCGGAAGCCAGCGGTGCCAAGGCCTTGCGCCGTATCCCAAAGACGGAACGACTTTAGTCACGGACTTGGGCGGGAAAGGACTTCCGAATGGAAAACGGCCGGGGGATCTGGTATTTTTACGATCCTGTTTCTTAGCTTTCACTCTTGCTCGACCAACAGACTTGTGTGTGAAACCAACTCATAACTTTCATCTTCAACATGAGGAACGCCTCATTATGCATATTGAGTTCCGTCACCTGCGCACCAATTCAGGCGATTCACGAGCCGGCGGGCTGCGCGCAGCAGAGACAATTGAACAATCACCCAATCAGCCTTGTCGCATCAGGTAAAGGGCTTGGAAGTCAGGCGGCAGTTGAACACTTTTCGTGCGCCGGGGCTTCCAAACCGCTAAAGCTGATTCGCCTGCGGAGGTTGCGGTTGCTCAAGTTTGGCGCAGCATCTTGCCGCAGCTAGAAGCCGCACAGGCGAATTCATGGGGTTGCGGGCGGGCAGCACAGCGCCGGATGCATATCGCCATTGAATGTCACGCCTGTTTCGAATGGCTTATTCCCTGTGCTCGAACAATTCCGCAAAAGGGCTGGCCCGATGTGGATGTCGCATATTTCGCCCCGGTCTGGCCTTGAACGCCTTGCCTGCCTTGCTTGCGCGGAAGAGGTAGATCTGGGTGGATGTCCTTCCGATCCCGAAAAATCTGCCGGCGTGGAAGTTTTGTGAGCTTTTTGACTATAAGGCCGTGTTCGTCGCCGCGAGGCACGCACCCGTTGGCAAAAGAATAAACCCTTGTTCGAGGCGGCGATTTTTTCAGAGGCGAGACGCTCATCACCTATCGGTTGGGAAACGCACACGTCTTGATGTGTTTCAGCCAGTTTGCTGATCCCCGCAAGGTCGAAACGCTGCGATCCGGCAGTAGAAACTGACGGCGGTGTTTCCTGTTGCTTGGGCATCAAACAGAGGCGTGTCGGTGCTGCCCGATGGGTCGTGCGCGAAGTGGAAATACAGGCAATGATACCGTTCACGCGTTCCCGCTGGACCGAACCACTGGCATCACCCGCAGGCTGTATTGCTGCCGTGCGCAGAGGATTGATTTCTGGAACAAAGCCGTTCATGTCCAAGCTGCTTGGTTCTGGCCAGGCGAAGAGGCGCGAAAGCTGCAACGGGCCCTGGACATCACACGCTGCGCCGTAGAGGTGCAAAGCCGCGGGTCGAGCGCCGAAGTCTCCTGCAATCACATTCGTCATACTGCGCTCGGCCTTATGCGCGTCAACATCAGGTTCCAGCTGTGGCGCGAAAAACGGGACGGGATCAGCCGAACAGCATTGATCGCGCAGCAGGCCGCATCGCCAAAGACTTTTCTGCCTGCGCCATGTGCGCCTGCACCAGCCAGTTGGGTCGGGACGTCCAGTGCTTTGTACTACAATGAACCGCGGTCGCGGTCATTCACACGGCGGATGTTCAGCACATGATTGCGCGGGTCCAGCGCCTTGAACCCCTTGCTGCACAGCAACTTCCAAGGAATCGCCGGTGGAGGGTCTAGTGCGGTATAGACGGGCCCGCAACCGCGCGGGCTGTTCCAGCGCCCGCCCACACGGTTACCGCGGCCTTTCGCCGCCTATGCCAGGTGGGTGCATGCTGCCGTGAATCCAGCCCGCCAAAAAACGCAAGTTGCGCCTGACCGAGGGGCGGCGGCAAAGGCGTCAAGCGTAGAACCCCCGTACTCCATCCGGGTGAGGCGTTGTCGGACCGGCTTCGGCCCCCGCGGCCGATGTCAGCAGGTCCAAATCGGACGGGGCGGTTGTCCAAGCTTTGATGGCCAGGGCCAGCATCCACGCCTCGGCGGCCTCTTGATCGCCAAGAAACATCGCCGTCGCCTGCGCTAGTAGCTCGCAAAGCGCCAAAAACGCACGGCTGCTTTTTGCTTGTCGAATGGACAGACGATCCTTTTGCCCCTTGTTTTCGGCCTTCTTGCGTTGCAGGGTGGCAGGGCCCTTCATTCCCGATCGCTTTGCTTCATCGCGTTCGCCCCCGAGGACAGCACCGACACGGGTATCGACAGATTTTGCAGTAGCGCCTTGGACGAAAAAAGGGGAATTTGCCTTTGGGACAATCACATTCATGGCGCCTCAAGCAGATATATACACACATATACTCGGATTGAATCACTTGCGCCCGCCCAGCAGGTGAAACGCGCGCAAGCTGGGCCACCCATCTGCATCCACTCGATCAAGGAAATTGCACTTTTGGTCGGATTCGCGGCCTCCGCACCCATGGCTGCACTCCTTGTCGTCATGTGTCGTAAATATTATGACACGTGACGCCGTGTTTTTTCAAAGGGGTGCGGGGGCTGTTCGCTTTCGGGTGGGTATGGGGGCAGGGGCGCGTGCGGCCCCGCCTATGTGGATTAGCCGACCTTTAACGATGGCCTTGCCTTGGTTGGCCGCGGTCAACAGGTCCATTGAAGGGGCCTGTGGCGGCGTTTTCCGAGGCCCTCGGTGATGTCCTCGGTTCACCCGCCGATGGAGCCCATTCTTGCCACTTTGGGGGCTACTTCCTTGAGGAAAATTGGGAAAGTTGTTCCAGTGGTTTTGAAATGATTTTGAAAAGCCATCACGCTGAAGGAAAAGTTTACGAGGATCGTTTCTGCGCCACCAGGTTCGGCGCGGTCAGCGACTCTTCGGCAGGCATTCGCGGCCCAACCCACCGGCTTATTTACCATGCGATCATGCGGCAGATTCGGGGGAATTACCCGCCCCGTGCGCGGTTCCATTTCATCGGGGATAAACGGGCCTCGAGGCCACTTTGGGCCGCCGGGGAACGTTTTCAAAGTAGATTTTTGGTCGGATTGCCCTTATATTAAGCGGGGCAAGGCCAGATCTTTTCAGGCCGCGGGGGGGGGCCCGCCCGCCCAAAGCGGAATTTTTTCCCCGCGCTCATTTTTTTTTTCCATTTATTTTAGGCGCCGGGGTTATGGAGGGGTTTCCAAAAAATTTTTTTTTGTTTTTTTTTTTTGGGGGGGGGGGGCAATTCCATCAAAAAAAAAAAACCGAAAGTGGTCCTTTGGCCCCATGGCGCATCCTCTATAAATTAATT
>Ga0163217_1015915_pt1 | contig 12153 bp, 9 predicted proteins | sample SynspAceP_FD_185933 | JGI IMG/M metagenome (GOLD analysis project Ga0163217, IMG submission 185933) | Saline lake microbial communities from Ace Lake in Antarctica - Synechococcus sp. Ace-P (PacBio error correction) | ecosystem: Environmental > Aquatic > Non-marine Saline and Alkaline > Saline ... | reverse complement strand
TATATGTTTTTTTTTATGTAGGCGTTTTTTTTATGCCTCTTATCGTTAGTCTTTGGAGGATTATTTTCTACTTGTTTTATTCTTTTTTAGTGGCTTGTCAGTTTTCCTGTTGTGCTTAAGATCAGCACGGATGCCTAAGTTCTAGAAAAATTACATTTACACTTGGACCCATTTCGAATTTGGTATATGACGAGATTTCGTCGGGGGCTTCACGGGTAGGTTAATGGTCATGGGGAGGAAGATCCGGAACACGTTTTATTCTGTTTAAAGACTGTCTGTAAACTTTAATTATTTTTAGGTGAGTTTATGCCTAGCTGCCTTCTTACAATAAATGATTGAATCTGTGGGATTTTTAGTGTGTTGGCTTTCTAGGCTATGAACGATAAGTAGACCTGTTTGGAAAAAAGCAGTTTTAATTATGTAACCAAAGGTGGATTAAGGTCCATGCCAAAATGAAGTAAGCATTTTATCTTAAGTTATTAAAGGATGGGGGCAGCGTCAGCATATAATTCATTAAGGTGCCTGTTGTTCTTATGATCTTACTTAGAATGCTGCCCATTTTCGATTGGTTATTAGGGGCTGTAAGGCTTGGGTGGCAAACGTGTGTGGCGAATGAAATTAGTTCCACGAGCCGATATGCCAATGTTAATTCCAATGGTTCTTAAAATATCTTTCCATTGATAAATGATAGGAAAGGCAAAATGTCGTAATTAATGGCCGAATAGGCCCGGAATACTCATGGTGCCATCTTGTGCTTGACAGATGTCTTCTTTTCGTAATGTTGGTAATTTTCTCCTGCGATACATAGTTCATCCTATACCATTGATTGTATCGAGGCGTTACGTTATGTAAACTAAGCCGGAAACAATTAGGAAGGATGGTTAAGAAGGCAAGGTATGTGTATTTAAAAAGTGATAAAAGTGTACTAATCTTCCTGATGGGTTTTCCCCGTTAGTTTTCCACCCGTCCGTGACGGTTGTCGATTGGTATTGAACGGTATTTGATTATTGTAATTTTGATTAGTTTCGATTTCCTTTCTTAGGGAGTTAATTAATTTCCGGTGTTGGTTGTTGATGAATATTAATGTAATTTCCTTGTATTTGTGATTAGGACTTTCCGAAAGCGAGGTTTTGCATCTTTGGCGATGTCTGTCAGGGCGTTGCTAAACTTAATTGTTTTCTCCGGTATAGGCTTGTTATGGATAGGTACTCTTCTGTATTGTTTTTATTTCCCCAGTCACTAATTTAGCTTAGACGGGGTGAGTTTTTAAGAATATTATAGGCTATTTTTTCATTAAAGTTTCTATTTTTTTGTGGGTTTTGATTTGATTTGTGATTCTTATTGTGAACATTCTCTTATTGTCGGCCTATTCTGCTTTAGGTTGTAAGGATATTTGACCTAAATGGCCGGCTTTCGTCTGCCTCGGCTTTCTGTTTGGCCACAAATTACGGTTCATTCCTGTTGGAAAAGAAGACTCGGTTCTGACGATTTTTTATTTAAGAATAGTCATTCCTTGTTTTTCTAGTTCCCGAGTTTATGTCACTTTTTCCTGGAGTAGAGGTTACGCATCACTTTGTGCTTTTAAGTGTTTCGTTTAGTTACTTTTCATTCTTGGGGGAGACCGGGATGGCCGATATATTTTTTTGATCTGTTAAGGAGGAGGGACTTAAGGGATAAGTCGCCCATAGAATCCGTGATGCAGAATAACATGACTGAATGGTATTTTATAATCGTTAGGTATGGCGTTGGTTGTTGTTGTTTTCCTGTGGTTTCTTTATATTTTATAAATCTGATAGGCCCTATATGGTTAGAACTCATCGCAGTACCTTTAGGATGTTTTTTTAATATTTTTATCCTTGAAAAATATACGGAGTTACTTAAGATCAAAATTTGCAGTCTCGAATACTATTGGTTGTATTCTTTACTAAAGCCTCTTATTTCATGGCATTGTTCCTGTTTTGATGTGTTGTTCCTAATACTCTTCCTTTATTTTTGTTTTTTTCATAAAGCTTTGGTTTGGCCGGGCTTGGTACCTGCGTTTTTCTTGCTACGGTTCCCTTCAATCCCTTGTTTTTGTTTAATTCGTCACCTCATTTTCATTTCGTTAACATGTTAGCTTTATTAAGGATTAATTTTAAGTCCCGTATTTATAAACTTCTTATTTTTTGGACCTGATCTAATTAAAGTACCCTTCCAGAGAAGCTTGGTACCTCATTAAAGGATGCGTAATTCCGGATTTCCGCTAAAGTTGCTCTAAAGTTTTTACGTGTGTAACTGGTTTAAAATTCCTCTTTGATATAAAATTTTTCCTTTGTGAGTGTTTTTTAGGCAGGGGTAGTATTTTCTTCCATTAGTTGATACTTTTGCTTTTCATAGCTAGGATTCTAACGTATTGGTTGATAGAGGTGTTTGTATAATTTATTTTTGCTGAATTGTTAGTGCCGGTTTGTAGATCTATCGATATTGTTTGGCCTTGCCTATAGGTTTCAAGGCTTAATATTAATCGTTAATTGAATACCTTTGAACTCAGATTCCTTACTCCCTTTGCACACAGTTCTTGGCTGATACCATATAGCCATAGTACATTTTGTACTTTTTTGTGATACGTTTTTACTTTATTTGGTTAGGTTTTTGAGCAGTTTTACTGTTATCAATTGACTTTGACCCAAATGGGTATATTAGGCATAACCATGTTTTATTTTGTTTTAGCTTTAGGTGGTTACTTTTTAGTCAACAATTTATTAGTTTTCCGGGGTTTGTTAACTTTTAAAAATAAATATAGTTTAATTAAGCCGGTTTCCCGAAGAACGATTTTTAAAAAGAAAGGTTATCGTTTCTGTTTGTGCAATTTTGACGCAGGGATTTCAAATGCATCGTTGATGTAGGTTTTTTTTATATCAGATTCTAGTTGTTGATTCATTTTCTAAAGGTTTGCTGTTTGTGTTTTACCTAATTTTTGGGACTGTTTATTTTTGGATTATTTGTTTTGGGGGCTCTGTACGTAACCGTACTTCTTTAGAGGTGAGGCCATTATTATGGAGTATCTAAAATGTTCGGTTGTGAAATGTTTAAGAATTCAATGGCTTAAATTGGCTTCAAGGTGGGTAATATTAGTTAAAGTTTCAAAAAGGCATAAGGGGTTCCCACCCTTTTTAATCACTTTAATTAATATTTTCATTTTGTTTAATTTTGTATTGATTTGGTTTTGTGGTATGATATGCTTTAATTTGGGGGTACTTATTTTGTTTGTCAATTACACTTTAAATGTTTATTTGATTTTAGATATTGGTTTTGAAAAGTCGGAACATTTTTTGATTTGAATATTTCTATTGTATTGCACTCCTTTAAGGTATTGACTTGTTGGTTATTCCGCCCATTTTGTTTAATTTGTTTAACTGCTATTGCGATGGCATTGGTCCTTGCCTAGTTATTTCAATAGTGCTTGATTACCTAATTGATTTGGTTGGGATCTTTTTTAATTTTCTCCCGTATTCGGATTTTGTTTTTTTTAATTCTGCTTTGGGGTCCGGACATTTAATTATTTGAAATTAACTTAATTCTTGTAATTTACCTCGGCTAATTTCTGGGGGTTTTTAACTATTCTTTTAATTAAGTATAATTAACTTTTTAGTTGTTAATTTGTTTGGCTGTCGCCGTTAGTGAATTAAGCTAATTTTATTGTTAAATTTTTTATTATGCTATTGGGTAACTGCCCTGTAATTATTTCTGAACGTTTTTTTACCGTTTATTGGTATGTATCTATTAGTTATGGTTTTCTAGTTCATTTTTTTTATGAACTAGTGGTTTCCATTTTAAGTAGATTTGTTTTTTTTCAGTTTCTGCAAAGTTTTTTACTCGACTTAAAATCAAGTATGTTTTTATGCTGAACATTTTATGACCTTGTCATTTGATTTTTATATGTTTTGTTTTTGGGTTCTTGTTTCTTTTTTTGGAATGACTTTATCTCCTTTCAGTAAGTGTATTATTCGGTTTAATCTACATATTCCGATTCCGTTAGTGCCTATATTTTTATAAAGCGTATCAAAAGTTGTTCTTTGATTTGCGAATTTAGATTTGGATGGAGGTTGTAAGGAATTTTTCGGAGTTTTTGATAACAGGTTTTGTGTGAAATGTAGTAGTTTCCCGGATTTTTTAATTATTTTTCGAGTTTTCGCTTAATTTTTTAGGAATTTAGTTGCTGGAGTCCCTTATTTTTAGATGAGTTTTGCTCTTTAATGCGATTGGGGTATTTACGCGTAAATTTGTTGTAAAGATTTGGAGTGTGTAATTTTGAGAGGGCACTGTTTTTTTTCGTTGGGTATTATTGGAGGTTTGGTTTTACGGATTTGTGTTTAAGTTAGATTCATTTTATTTTTATTTGTGTGTGGAATGTAATGTTATTATTAAAGGAAATATGTGTTATTTTCGATAGATTTGCCAGTAATATTGGAGCTGTTTTGAGTTGTATCAATTGGAAGCTTTGTGTATGATATAAATTGTGCATTTTTTTTCTTTGGTTGGAATACGGTGTTGGAAAAAGCTAGGAGTTAAAAATATTTATTTTAGTAGATCGCTGGTTAGACGTTCATAATTGCTAGTTTTAATGTTAAGGGATATGTGTTCGTGTAATCGTTTTAGTTTGTTTTGTATTGGGATCCTTTAAGTGTTTTTTTGTTGTGAGGCTTTATGTGTTTGGTGCGAAAGTGGTTTTTACATGGTAGTTTCTTAGTTGTGTTTTTTTCATGTGGTTTTTAAGTGTTTTGTCTTGTTTCCTAGCTTAGTGAGTTTGCTATGTTTGATGTAATTCGTAAATCTTTTCGTTTCCGGATTTGTTTTTCTATTGGTTGATTCTTTTCGTGGGTCATTTTATTTAAGTTTTGTTTTTTTGTTTTAGACTTTGTTTTTTGGTTTTGTTGTTGGTGTTTTTTTTCATTCTTAAATCATGTTTAGTTGGTCCTGTAATTTTATTGTTATTCTTTATTACTTTAGTTTATCTTTTCGGTAAGTTTGTTAAAATCGGATCATGCGACTTGGGTTACTTAACTTTGTGGTTGTTTAAATTTTTGATTTGTAATTAATGGTTGGTAGGTTTGACACCGTTTAATGGTTGTTATTTGGGCTATGTAGCGGTTTTTTTGACACTTTATATTTATACGCCTTGTTGATAAGATAAATTGTTTATTTGTTTTTTATTAGCGTCATTGTTTTAGATCGGTTTTTTCTTAATATTGTTGGTTTGTGTGGATATTTTTTGATTTGCAGCTTTTTTTTGATGTTATTCCACATTATTTTTGCCCGGGTGGTTTTCTTGAGTTTTGGCCGCAAGCTGTTTTAATTCCGCGTTCTGTAGTGTTTATAATTGAGATTCTTTTTTCCTATGTTCGAAGGTTTTTTTCAAATACTTTCCTGCGTGTTTTGGAGGGAACGATCATGCATTGTATATTCTTTCATTGATGGTTAATTATTAATTTGTTATTAGGTTGGCCCATAGTGCTTTATGCGATTTGGTCTTAATTTTCGTTACTTTTAGGTTTGTTGATTTTGTTTCCTTGATTTTTTTGAGATTATGTTGCTTTGAAGGTTTTGAGTATTAAAATTTGTTATGGTTTGGTAGTATTCATGGACAAAGATTATTATTTCGGTTGGTACTTGTCTAAAACTTGTTATGGGTACCATGGCGGTGATATTGTCCGTTCTTAATTGTTCTAATTTCCGTTCTATCTAAGTGGTTGGTAGGTCATTCGCTCGTTATTTTGGGCCATGTTTGGTTCATGGTGTCTGAAGGATCTGTACTATTTTAATTTAAATTTGCGTTAATCTTGCTTGTTTTTCCTTGTTTACTTTTTAGGTAATGTACGGATTTCATGGGCGTAAATAAATTTAATTCCGATGTTTATGACTCTTTTAATCGGTCGTTGTTGCTTGTGTTGTCTTGAATTTAGGATTTATTTTCCAGTTGTTAGTTCTTTAAAAGTTCGGCTTGTTTTCAGTCTTAATTTGTTTAACTTGTTTATTTTTATTGATGATTAGCATTTGTTGCTTTTTTTGAGGTTTTGCAGGTAGTTTCTGCTCGTTTTTACAATGGTATGTCACAGTTTCGGATGTATTTTTATAATATTCCATTAGAAAAGGGGGAAGGGGTTATGGGGGGATGGGTTTTTTGCGGGGGTTTGTTTGTATTTTTTGGTCAAGCGGGTCTAAGTATTTGTTTTATGTTATGGGTTACATTTATTAATATGTTTTTTTTTTGATTTTCTTTGACTAGCTTTTTTAAAGATTGTGATTGGTTTACATTTATCTTTGTTTATTTATTTTGTAAATTTGAAATGTTAGGATATACGGATTTTTTAAGGATATTGTCTAATGTTCCGAGAGTTGTATTTGTAATTTTTTGGGGCAATTTAATGCATTGAGCCGTTGTTGATTTGTTGTTGGAATTTAAAGATGATTCTTTTTTTATGGTGCATGTCGTGTTAAATGGTAAGTGTTGGTTTGGTTGCCGGGTTTATTATTTAAATTGTTTTTTAGGTTGAGTTTTGTGGTTAGTTAGAGCGATTTGATTTTTTTAATGCCCTGTTTGCGGTTTGAATTTTGGAATTTTTTTTATGTTACTGATTGGTTTTAGTTTGTGGGTAGTGGTGTGGGTGTGGATAACAAATGATAGAAATATTTATATGTTTTTTGCTTGTTTTAATGACTGTTTCTTAATTGTCTTTGATGGAATTTTCGGGGGGTGGGTTTGGGGCTTTTTTTTGGGGTTTGTTTTTTTTTTTTTTTTCCGGGGGGGGGGTAATGTTGGGGTGTGTGCTATGATCGCGACTGTTTTTAGTTATTGATGGCTTTGGGTGCTCACCGAGGGGAGTCGATGTTTGGGGTTTGTTCATGATTTAAGGTTTTTTTGTATTTAATTTTCTGATTATCTTTGGTTTTGGGTTGGAAGGTTGTTTTTTTATTTATAGGTGTCGGTATCAGTCTAGGATGTTCGTGATTTATGTTGGCTTTTTGGGGTTTTTTGTTTTAAAGTTTTTTGTGTTAACGGTTTAGTAGGTTTTGTGTAGCATTGGAGGGGTTTGTTTTGCTTTTTTTCGTTTAAATCCTGATCTTAGCTTTCTCGGTTGATTTGTTGGTTTTTAATTTCTTAATAGGACTTTCGTTATTTTGGTTATCTACGCTGTATAAATTTATCGGCTTGATTTTGATTTTTTTTTAGAATTTTGGGGAATAATAATTTAATTGGTGGTTTATTGCCGCTTCAACATTTTGTTCCCTCGATGAGGCAAGCTTAAGGAATTTTTTTAATCCCGTTTTATACCGGAGTTTTTCTTGTTTTTTTGTTAGAGGATGGTTTCGTTGTTTCTTTGTTCTGCCGTTCGTTTAATAAGGGTGTAGAGCTTGCTTAGGAAGAGGTTTGTGGACGTTCAGATATTGGACCGATTTTTTTATTGTATTTGTTAACGTCGTTCTCTTATTTCTTATGTGAGGTATTGTTGCATAAGTTAAGGTTGGATTATTATGTTTGTTGAGTTTTGGGTTGTAGGTCAATGTTTGTTTTTGTCCTGAATAGTTCTTGATTTTTTCGTTTCTTACATTGTTAATGGTTGTGATTTCATTTTAATGGACGATTCGTATCGTTATTTTTTGTGTTGGTTACGTCTTGGTTTTAGCATATATTGGATGGGTTGTTGCTGTTTCCTTTGGAAAATTGAATTGTTTTGAGTGCTTGGTGTGAAGGTATAAAAGATTTTTCTTTTGTCTTTGTTTCTCGTATATTTTGGGTCTAGGAATATATTGGTATTTTATTTTTTGGGTTTCATTAAATTTTTATTTTTTTTTTTGTGGGTTCTCTTTTTGTTGTGTACTGGGGAATTTGCTCAGATTGTTTGTGTTACTGTGGTTCTTTTTTGTGTTTGTATTAGGGATTCTTTTTTCCGTAAAATAGTCACGATTGAATCTTTATTTTTGTTTGATTTTTCTTAATTTAAGATTTTTATTGCCAATATAGATTTGGGTATATAGGGAAGTTAGTTCTCTTCCATTATTCCCAATGGTTTTGCATAATTTTATTACATATGTAATTTATGGCTTTATATTTTCGTTGAGTGCGGTTTTTTTTCGTGTATTGGTTTTGGGATTTTAAATTTGCTGAGAATAGGGGTAGTTCTGGATTACTTTTTTCTTTTTTTTTATTTTTGTTTTCCTTTGAAATTGAATTTTTTTTATGTAACGTGTGGTCTTTTATATATTTTATTTTTTGGTAGTACTCTGGGTTTTCTTCTTGTAGTTTGTATTGTAATTAGTTCGTATCATCTTGTGCTGGTAGTCGGCAAGTTTTTTTAAGCGTTGCCAGAGATTTATTTATTTATGTTTCACGGTTTGGTTGTTAGGACTTTATTTGGATCGTGAGATTTAATCGAATAATCTTCTAAAATGCTTGTGGTTTTTCTTAAGTTAGATTTTGGTTTTGCAGGTTTGTTCTCTTTGGAGTTGGTTTGGATATTTTTTTTGTTTTGGTATTGACGTCAGGTAATTAGAGGGTAATGTAATGTTTGTTTGAGGATTTAGACTTTATTTATCCGTATAGTTAGTGGTTGGCATTACTTTTTCCGGTATGTCCTGGGTGTAGCATTGGTGTAGCCCCAGGTTAATTTTTTATCGTGTTTATTGCGATTGGTTTTGAATGGTTGGAGTTGTTCATTAACTGGATTCACGTCTGTTAAGTACTATGTTTGGAGTGGTTCCTGGGTTTAAGATAATTAGATTTTACTTTCCGTTCATTTTATCTGTACCAGTTTATTTTATAGGTATTTGCTTTTTATGGTGTTGAAGTTGTTGTTTTTTTCTATGTATTTTTGTATTTTTCTGGTAAAGTGATTTGAAACGAAGTGAATTGTTTGAAGTTTTTAGACTTTGTTGTTAAGTTCCTTATAATGAGTTAGCGATCTTTTTGTGTTTATTCGGGTTGTAGCTGTATTTTGTGTTTAAGAGATCCATGGAATTATTATGTATGTTTTTTAATCTTTGCCTTTGTTTTCTTTTCTAATTTTTTGTGCGCAGTTCCATCTTGCACTTATGTGTTTTTCTGGATATTTGACTTTTGACCGGTTATCTTGTTTTTTTGTTTTTACTTTTGTAGGTTATTCCATAGAATTTTGTTCTGTGTTGATTTTTTATGTAAATGTTTGGGTTTAATCTATTTCTTTTTGTGTTTTTTCATATTTGGTTTTTGATTTTGACTTTTTTAGTATGATTTTGGTTTTCTTGTTTGGGATTTGTAAGTTTATTTTGTGTTCGCGTTAGTTATTTGTTATGAGAGCTGCTGATTATTGTATTATATTTGGGAGTACAATGATGTAATTAGTTTACATTTGCCTTGATTGTTTTCTGACGCCATTTTTAATTAGTTTATTATTTGTTTGGTTGTAATGTCCTATTTGGTTTGTATTTAGTGTAAATGAATTCTTGTTTAGGTTCATTGTGTTGGCATTGATTTTTTTGGTGTTGAGTTTGATATTTTTTTTGGTTGTTGTGGCTTTTTTGTATTTTGTGACGGTTTTTGGTTTTGGTGCGAGTTCCTTTTTTGTAATTTTTGTTGGGTAGATTTTAGTAGGGGTATTTGGAGATTCAAGTTTCATGCTGTACTAGCTTTATTAGTTGCTTAATGTTCTTTTATTATTCTATTTTTTTGTATGGTTTTGTTTTTGTTTAGTTGGATTTGTTGTGCTTTAATGTTTGGTTTAAGGGACCATGTTTGTCTTTAGGTTAGATTAGCATTAACGTGTTCTTGTGTATAGAGAGTGGTGTTTATGGACTATCAGTGTACATTGTTGATTTGTCGTTGTCGAGGATTTTATTTTTTTTGGTTGTTTTGCTGTGATTGTTATTTATTTTAGGTTTGTGTAATAGGTTTGTTTTTTTATTTGACTTTTTTGTTTTTGTATTTGGTTGTTTAAGGTTGTTTTTCGCTGTATTTGCCGGTTTCTCTGTTGTGCAGTCTTGGTTTCATTTTTCTTGTATCTTTGTAGGTAGATTTTCCTGGAAATTTTTTTTGATTTTGACCTGAACTGATTTGGTTATCGTTGTTTTCGTGTTGGTTAGTGGTTGTTTGTACGTTTTTGCTGTTGTATGTTGTTTTAGGGTGAGTTTTTTTTTTTGGCTTTGTTTGCGGTATTCAGTTGTGTTTAAGTTTGGATGTGTATTTGTAGGGACTGGGTATTTTTCTCTTCTGGTTTATTGTGTAGGTATTATGATTTGTTTTTGGTTTTTGGTGTGTTTTTTTCGTTTAGTTAGAGTTTAGTGTTTCGTATCTGGTACTATGTTGGTTCTTTGATGGCGTTGTTGTGGTATGAATTTTTGTGTATGGTTTTATTTTCTTGTTTGTTTTTTTTGTTGCTTTGGGTGTTCATGTTTTGTTTTTTTGGTGTGGTTCGTTGCTTTGTTTAGGTGTTTTTTTTATGTTTGTTTGGGTATTTGAGTTATAGTTTTTGTTGTGGTTCTTATCGTGTTTTTGATTACTTTTTGGATATTTTTGTGGATTTTTGTTTAATGTGGCTGTGTAGTTCGTGTTTGGGGTTTGGTTTGATAGTATTTTAATTGTCGGTTTGTTTGTATGGTTTGTGTCTATAAGGGGGTGGTATGTTTGGTTGGGCTTGAGATTTTGAGCTGGTTTCTTATGTTACCCATTATTTGGATGGGGTTAGTTCTGGTTTTGGTTTTTTTTCTGGTAATTTTTTTGTTTGAATGTGGTTTAGTAGTTAGTGTACTGTTTATTATTTGGTTATTTGTTGATGTATTTGATACTTTGTTTTTTTTGTTTTGTTGTTGTTTTGTGTTTGTTATATTGTTTTTTTTATTTTTTTTTTGGGTTTAATCGTCCGGATTATTTGTTAGAATGTTATTGTTAATGAGGTTTAGGGAGTTGTTTTTATGTTGGTTTAGGTTGGTTTTTAACGTTGTGGTTTTTTGTGTGATTTTATGTTGTTGGTTATTGGTTGGTTTGGTATAGGGTTTTTTTTTTGTTTGTGTTTTGTACATGTTTTGAGATTTTGGTAGGTTGGGGTGTTATGGGTCATGGAATTATTTTTACGTTTCGTTATTGATGGTTTTTTCGTAGGTTGGTTGAAGTGTTTGATTGGATTTGGCTTTACCCGTGGTTTTATGCTTGTTTGGTTTAAGCGGGTTTGTGGGTTGGATTTATTGTGGGTAAAGTATTATTTTTCTTGGGGCATATTTGTAGCTTTAGAGAGTTAAGGTTGTGGTTGTCTGTTTTTTATAGTATAGGGTGTGAAGATGGTATCTACATAGGTATTTACGATAGGTTTACTTTTGATCAGGTTTGGTGGGGTAATGTATTGTTGGCACGTATGCCGACATTGTTTTAAGTTCGATTTTTTTTTTATGGAAGTGGTGTTTTTTTTTTCTTATATGTTGCAATGGTGTTAGTTTAATATTATTGATTTGAGGTTTGTGTTTAATTTGGTCTGTTTTTTTTTGAGGTTTTCTTGTTTTTAACTGTGGCAAAGGGAGCGTTGAAGTACAGTAGTTTGTTTGTGTGTTTTGCTTTTTTTATGTTGTGGTATGTTGCATGGCCAATTTCTATTTTATTGGGAATAAATAATGCGTTTTTATTGGGCTGTTGGGTAACTTAAATTTTAAGGTTATTGTAAGCTATTTATTAAAAAAAATCTTCTTCCTTTGCCCTATGTGTACTTTATGTTGTCTTTTTGATTGGGCTTGCATTTGGACCATTTTTTTTTGTTCAGTTTAGGCTTTTTGGTTTTGGGTTTTGTTGTTGTTTTTTTTTGGTGTTTGCTATCATTTTTTGAGGCTTGTTCTAAGGTGTTTGTGTGATTCTCTTTTGGATCTTTCTTCTTTTTTTTAGCTTTTATTGTATTGGTCTACGTCGTGTTTTGAACGTATTTAGTATTATGGTACTTTTTCTTTTCTTTTTTGTTTTTTTGGTTTCTTTGTTTTGTTTTGTTTTGGGAACAGTATTCAAAATGGTAATTTTTAATTCTTGTTTTTAAATTTTTTACTCATTTAAGGTAAAGTGTTATTTGGGTTCAATGTTTATTTTGATTTAGGTGGGGGCTATTTGTGCGGGTCTTTGCTTTTTTTCTTTTTTGGGCAAAACATAGGCCAAAAAATCCTTTTTTT
>Ga0163217_1009980_pt1 | contig 12153 bp, 8 predicted proteins | sample SynspAceP_FD_185933 | JGI IMG/M metagenome (GOLD analysis project Ga0163217, IMG submission 185933) | Saline lake microbial communities from Ace Lake in Antarctica - Synechococcus sp. Ace-P (PacBio error correction) | ecosystem: Environmental > Aquatic > Non-marine Saline and Alkaline > Saline ... | reverse complement strand
AAACCAGCAGAGAGTGATGCACCACTCTTTCCTAAAGTTTTTATACACATAGGATGTTTCTACAAATAGGAAAATAATTAGACGTTCAAGTGCAATTCTTTCCTCTTCTATTTTGATTTTTGCATCAATAATAGTTTTAAAAGCTGACTCGTGATAATCCCAAATTTTCTTTGTAAATCTTTTAAGCCTAAATCTTTAAGTATAACTTCTTTATTCATCTTGCAAGATAAATAAAAATTCAACTGGAAAAGTAAACAATAGCAGTTGGGCAGGAAGGCTTTAGGGCTTTTAAGCTGTAGGCATTATGCCTTATAAATTATAAGAATTTAGATTCAAATCTATGATTAAGAAGTTGGAAAACATATCGGTAAAATTAGTAAAAAAATTTGCGCTGCCAACCGCTATTAACATGCATAACTAAAAAAGGACTAATAACTTATCAGGGTTATTTAAGAAACCAAGCAGCAATAATCGCCTGGCACCCAACCACAAAGAGTTCGTAAAAAAACAATGATAATAAGACCGCAACCTTTCCGATGACGCTAGTGGGGGAAATAAAATAGCTAAAAAACTCCAATACTCATTTTGTTTGATTTTTGATGATGAATGTACCAATTGACGTTAAAATACGGTAAATGTTACACAACACAGCTAAAAACTAGCATTCAAAATAGTTACTTTTTTGAGAAAATGATTTCGTGGCATTTGTACCTATATTTGCAGCCTTAATAAAGTAAAAAATGCAACTTTCAGAACAAGAAGTCATCCGAAGAGAAAAACTTACCAAATTTTACGTGAAATTGGTATTAATTCCTATCCAGCAGCTTTATACCCTGTTGACACCACCTCTAAAAACTATAAAAAGTGCTATCAAGAAGGTAAAAAGGTAGTTGGAGGCAGGTAGATTAATGCGAAAAAAATACCAAGAAAAGCTTCTTTTGCGAATTACAAGATAGCGAAAGTTCGTGTCAATTGTATTTTAATAGTGAGAAAAATTTGTCCTGAAGACGACCACTCTAAATACAACGATGTTTTTAAAAAACTACTTGATTTAGGGGATATTATGGCGTTTGAGGGTGAATTGTTACGACACAATAGGCGAAAAACAGTTCTTGTTAAAACTTTACCAGGACTGTGTAAAGCTCTACCGGCCCATTACCTTACCTAAAGTTGATCCGGACGGACAAAGTACACGCGAGTTTAATTGATCCTGAATTACGCTACCGTCAAACGTTATGTAGATTTAATTGTAAAATCCACAGGATAAAGAAACCTTTATTAAAGAACAAAAAATAACCACAATAGTATTCGTCAGTTTTTTTAATGACAGGAGAATATTTAGAAGTTGAAACTCCTATTCTGCAAACCTATTTCCTGGAGCTGCAGCAGCGCGTTCCGTTTTTAACACACCCAATGCTTTAAATATCCCATGTATTTGCGTATGCCAACGAATTATACTTAAAACGTTTAATTGTGGGTGGTGTTGATGCGTCTAGAATTCTCTAAAGATTTTAGCAAATGAAGAATGGACAGAACACATTAATCCAGAATTTTACGGTTAAATGGGTTAATGTGCCTACAAGACTACCATTGGAATGATGGATTATGACCGAACAACTTCTTGAAGGTAGCTCTAGATTGCAATGGAAAATCTTCAGTTCAAGTTGCAAAAACATGACTAGCATATTTAAAGCACCCTATCTAGAATTCCAATTTAGCGGCCATTAAAGAGCATATGGGCTAGATGTTGCCGGGAAAACGATGTTGAACTACGAGAGATTGCCAAAAAATTAGGCTTTAGAGGGTGACCACACCATGGGTGTAGGGAAAACTTATTGATGAAATATTTGGTATGAAAAGTGCGAGCATTTTATGTTGCAACCCACATTTATTACGATTATCCAAAAGAAATGAGCCCCTAACCAAAGAAACATAGGATAACCCTGAATAACAGAAAACGTTTTGAGTGGCATGGTCAATGAAAAGAATTGCCGAATTGCTATTCTGAGTTAATGACCCTATTGATCAAGAGAACGATTTGAAGAGCAACTTGCGCTTGTGCCGCAAAAGGGGATGATGAAACCATGTTTATTGATTCAAGATTTTATCAGGGCGTAGGAATACGTATGCACCAACAAAGTGGTATCGGTATTGGTATTTTGATCGTTTAGTGATGTTAATGACAAATAATTTTTCTTCCATACAACGAAGGTTTATTTTTTCCCACAGATGCGACCAGAGAAAAAGGGCAGTTGAACTTCTGAAAGCGAAAAAAAAAGTTATTTTTGACAATCTTAAAGAAGGAAAAAGAAATGTCATTAAATGCCCTCAAAGAAGCTTCTGGGTTAAGCAATTAAAGCATGGGACAAAAAGCTTAAAGCCATTGAACCAAACTGGCGTTACTAAGGGTGACCAAAACCGAGGAAAACGACTTAATCGTACACTACAAGAATAAGCTTTTTAAATAAAAACACAAAAAAGGTATGTATGTGATGATATAGGTGTTTTCCTTCTTTTTGTGTTATAAATACGTACATATTTGTACTATTTTTAAAAAAATCAACAAAGCCTCTGAGTAACAGAAAGCTTTGACTGCGGATAACTCAAATAAAAGAAATTACTTCTACGCTTTTGTTGATTTTCAAATATACCATTATAGGACAGGTCATTTCATAAACGTACGTATTTTTACGGCATTTTTAACATTTTTATTTGCCATTAACTGCGTAATAGGTGCTTTTTTTTTTTAACCATTTTATTTTTGTGGAAGCATTTTAGGCACCTTCATTAAGAAATACTTACATAAATTTGATTTTTATTTTATTAATTTGAAATGAACTAATTAAACTAAACTACTAAAAATGATTAAAAAAAAAAATTAATGCAAAGATTTCTCTTTTGTGGTAATGTTGGTAGGGGTGTTTTATCGGACAACTTGAAGCCACCAAATTTTCAAAAGAAAACAAAAACCTGAGGCAAAAAGCGAAGCCCAGCCGCAAAAAAAAGGAGGAATTCTTCCTTATGACAAAGTGATTACTTAAGAAGCCAAACAGAACAAAGGTTTGTTTGATGTTCACGAAATAGATAGTAAATATTTCTTAGAAATTCCATGATTCTTTTGTTTAACAAAGAAATGTTAATGGTAGCCGTATTCAAAACTGCCACAGGTATGGTTTGGAGTGGAAAAATTAACACTCAAGTACTACGTTGGAAAAGAAAGATAAAAAAGTGCTTTACGTTTTGGTTTCACACGATATTGTTGCTTCAGATTCATTTGCCAGTGCCATTGAAGCTGTTGTAAATTCTAATTTTCGAAAACCCGTTCTGTACGCTTTCTGAAATTAAGAGCCTATAAAAAAGATTCTATAAGCCACTACGGTCATGGACGTTACTTATCTTTTTGAAAAAGATTGTAAATGCTTTAGGCATGCCAGATTTTTAACAAAAAAACAGTATAAAGTTTCAGATTAGATGGTGACAGAAAGTTATATTGAGTTCTGTTTAAAAAGTTATCCTTTAAATATTTGAAGCCAGACACGTAAAGACGTATGCTGCTGGTGATGCGACCTTCTAACGGAGATTTAGGGGTCTATATCTATAGAAATTAAACAATTCTATGGATACTTTTACCCGCAGACCTATGAAAAGACGTTATTGTTGTATGAACGTTGTAGGTTGGTTTGCTCAGTGGTCAAAGTAGATTTACGGTTTAGGAAAGCTCAAGAAAGTAAACTGTTCGATATTAGAATCGTGGAGATTGAAGTAAAGATGAAGATGTAGCAAAGTTCAACAGAGTGAACGTCGTGGAACCTTAAAAAACGCCAGATATTTATTATGTTGATTAGAGCAACTCAAAAGAAATGGGTGCCTGTTTATAAAGCAAGGGGGGCGGCGGGGGGGGGGGCGGGAGGGCGGCGGGGGGGGCCTTGTATGAGATTGGCAAAATTGCGATTCGAAGCGGCCAGGTTTTAAAAAATGCAATTATTGCAAAAGGAGCCACCTTTAACTGCAAGCAGAAGATCCAGAATGTCTCCTGAAGACGTTCGTTATTCTTGTAGTACGTTATTTTAGCTTCTCCAATTCCTAATGCCAAATGGACCTCACGTTAGTGATCAAGAGAACTGGCTGGAAATTAGAATCAACATTAACTGGTATTCAAATGTAAATGACCTTATACGTAAATGGTTTTGTGCAAAACTTGCTTGCCATCAATGAAGAGCCAGAGGTGTTGCCTTAAAACAGCAGGTCATGGGCGTTTTAATTCGTTTTGTTCTTCGCACGAAGGTGGTCATACCTTAGGTTTACCGCATTAACATGGGTAGTAGTGTTGCCTATCCCGTAGACTCTTTACGTTCGGCCTCCTTTAACTAAAAAAATATGGTACAGCCCCCATCAATTAGGATTAGCGCACGTTTAATTATGTTGCGCAAAACACCAGGTGAGAAGTGTGCTTAATTGCCAGAAATTGGTATTTATGATAAAGATTCCACTTAACTGGGATACCGTCCTATTTTTTGAAAAACGGCAGAAGACGAAAAGTCAGTTTAGATAGGCTGGATTTTAAACGTGTGGAGACCATTGTATCGTTGTTGGACGTCACAAGGAGAAGTTATTGACCCAAGTCACAAACAGAAGATTTAGGTGATGATGCCTTTTAAGGCAAGTTATGTACGGTATCGTAACTTAAAGCGTATTGTTCCAAACATAAGCACAGGATTGCTTGAAGATGGTAAAAATTATGATGATTTAGGAACGCTATTAGCGAGCAAGTTTAGGGGCAATACATCGCTACATGGGTCATGTTCCCAACACATTGGTGTTGGGTTTATGAAATATATAAGGCCTTTGGACAAGGAAGGAGCCGTGTATACACCTGTTGCTAAAGAACGTCAAAAAAATAGTTTAGACTTTGTTCAAAAGGCAATTATTTGAAACTCCAGAATGGTTATTAGACAAGATATCTTTAATAAAATTGAAAGCCACAGTTCTGTTAGAGGCGCTTGCGTTCTATTCAAGTAAGAACCTTGGATAATATTTTAAATCTTATGGTAAAAATGTCTCGTATGATCGAAAATTGAAACAGTACATGGCAAAGAGTGCTTATGCTTTAACTGAGATTGATGAAAGGATCTTAGACTGGCATTGGGGGCTGAGCTTTCAAGAGGATCTAAATATAGATACCTACCGTAGAAATCTACAAAAGCGAACATTATGATAGATAGGTGTATTTTGATGGACTGCTTGAAAACCAAACTCTAGAAGAGGTTCTAGCGCTATTAATACTAAGCCAATCTGATATTAGAATCAGTAGCTAGAGCAGAATTAAATACCTTAAGAGCTGCGGTTAGAAGTGCCATTTCAAGAACGTCTGATAGACATGAGTAAGTATCACTTACAGGAGCTGTTGAGCGTATTGATATGATTTAAGACCCTAAATAGACTCGTAAAAAAAATTTAAGTTTAAAAGACTAATTTTATAGCTTTAGGAACTACTGGTGTTAAGTTTCTTTTAAAACGAACTTAACCGTTCTTTACCCCCAGTAATCTCAACCAAGCTAATAGAAATTGGTCTTTATTTCTTTTTTATCTTCTGAGCAAAATTGACCTTAATGCATACTTTTGGCAAAGATTTAAAACCAAAAAATCATGGTCAAACACCTCTACATCCTTCTATGTCTTCTGCTTCTTTCTAAATTTTCTCGGTTTTTACCTGGGTACAATACTCAAAAAAAATGCAAAACATAGAGCATCGCCACTCCCTCCTCTTAAAACAATTAGACTTCACCATTCGTTTCTTTTTAAGAATACGCTTCTGGTGCGTTACTAAGAAGCACACCACAATAAATTGAATGATTCAACTACAAAAAAGAATTCATTACACCACAATGCGGGAAAAAAACACCTATTTCTTTTCATTAACTTTAGCTCCCAAAATACTTATTATGGAAAAAGCCTAATTTAAAAGTTTACTCTATTTATGTTTCTTGCTTATTTGCGCCATTCTTTTATCATCAGATGAAGAAGCTCATTACACATGAAGACGTTGCACTACAATTTAGGCAACTATTAGATCCGCTTGGGAAAATACATCAAGTGACCACGTACTTTAGAACACAAAAAAATAACGTACGAAAAAACCTGAAACTAAAGCTCAAAACCACGCTGAAGATTATCATAGATCAGCAAACATACCATGTTTGCTGATTTTTTTTTAAGGATTAGTGTTAAAAAAATTTACTGGAATCCTCAACAAGCGACTAAACCTTTTACCACCTAAGCTAGTCCTAGGGTTAATCTTAAAAAATAAAAATTAATGAAAAATTAATAGTAAATCCTGACTGTCTTAGTAAGTTTAACGGATTCGCACAAAGAAGAGGCGCGAGAAAAATTGAAGTCCAGAGCAAATGGCTACCCTGAGCACAAAAAAAAATGACTATTAGCATTAGATCTGAACGAAAGTCAACAACTAAAGTTAGTATGATTAAACTTAGATAATGCCTCCAAAGGCCAGTCTAAAACAAACGGAACGAAAAAGCATTTAAGAGCCAGTGACGACCGGAAAAAACCCACAAAGGACGAGCAGCCGCCATTTGCGGTCCGAAATGTAAGAATCATCAAATAGCTCAAAAAACAAAATGCAGCTATTTTAAATAAAGATCAGTTTACAAAATGGGAAAAAATGCAGCAACCACCAAAAAAGAAAGATGACAAAAAAGTGGGGCTAGAAAAGGAAGAAATCCAAAGATAATCAAAGTTATATTTATGTAAACAAAAAAGGGAGAAAGCCAATGACTTCTCTTTTTTTTTATGCCTAGTTCACTATTTAAGTGAGGGCCGCAATAGTTTTCTAAGGCCTTAATAGTTGCATCAATATCGGCATAAGAAAGGGCATCGGTTTAAAAAATAACTTTCGAAAGCACTTGGTGGTAAATACACTCCTTTTGCAACATTCCGTGGGAAAAATTATTTTTTTAAAAGTTTCGTAATTCCCTTTCTGCTGAGGAAGCAAAATCTACTAAACTGGAGTAGCTGTAAAATGAACGGAAATCATACTCCAAAATTATTTATTGATGGTCTATTTGCCGTGCTCCTTTAAAACTTTCTAAACCAATATGTAATATGCTTTTTATCTGCTTAGGCTTCTTTAAAGACATTCTGGGTGTGTCAGCTCAGTTAACATCGCTAAGCCTGCACTCTAGCTAATGGGTTTCCCCACTAAGGGTTTCCTGCTTGGTATACGGGACCATCAGGCGGCTAAATAATTCATAATCTCGTTTCGGGCAGCGAAAGCACCAACAGGCAAACCACCACCAATAAACCTTCCCGAAAAGTAACGAGTAATCCGCAGCTATGCCTAACACTTCTTGCGCACCACCTTTTTCCCAAGCGAAAACAGTCATACCGCATCAAATATTAATAAAATTTGCTCTTTGGTACACTAATTCTTTCTCAATCCTTTAATAAAAGACGTCATTCGGGAATTATACAGCCCATATTTCCCGCACAGCTCAAAAATTACGCTGCCTATTTCTCGTTATTAGAGCTACCAAGGCTTGAACACTTTCTAAGCGTGTGTAATTCGACCTAACAAGGGTATCTTTTGCTGTTCCTTGGGTAAACACCAGGGACTATTTGGGGAACCAAAGGGCACGCCACCCACTACCAGCTGAATTAAAAAAGAGTCCGAATGGCCATTGATAACAGCCAGAGAATTTACATGATTTTATTCTTTCCTGTTATAACCTCGCGCCAACCTTACGGCACTCATTACCAAGGCTTCTGTTACCACTATTTACAAATCTAATTTGGCGATATTAGGCACCATTAGAAACTGCTTAGTTTCGCTAATTGTGTTTCGTATTTCGGTGGGCATTCCCAAACGAAAGTCCCTTTTTTCGCTTTTTCGATAACGCGTTAATTAACGGGTTTCATAAGCATGACTAAAATTAAGGGGACCCCAAGAAGAAAATATTAATCTATTAATCGGTTGCCATCCACATCTGTTTTAAAATAGGCTCCTTTGCCTCTTATGACAAAAAATAGGAGTTCCCCTACAGCTTTGAAGGCTCTTACGGGGGAATTTTACACACCTGGTATTAGTTTTTGTGCTTCATTTAAAAAGTTGACTTTACTTCTTGGTATTGCATGGCTTTTTATTTTTTTACAGATTTAATAGTCAACTTTTTGTCCGACACTAAGGCTGTGCTTTTTAATTATTTGCCTCCATAATGTCATTACCGAGACAAAATAGGCTTCTAGAGAGTAGAATACATAGGTATCGCCTTTTACCACGGTATGCGAATTAAGCTCAAATTGTTTGGTTCTCTTTTAACAACATACCCTTCATTTACAACATGAGCATCGTATGTATGGAGATCGTAAACGCTCTATAAAGAAAATTAATTTACTCGGGAAATTTAGAAATCTGTTGCATACCCGCCTTTTTAATCCGTGCGGGCCCATCACGATAATCATTTGCGTAATCCAAATCAAATAAAAAAGCGCGTAGCCGAAGCTCTACTGGTTCAAAAAAAGACTATGATCTCTAAAAAGGAATTACATGGGATGATTGTATTTTCTAAAAATTCTCCCTTCTCGTCGTCATCATTAGAAAATCGTACTCGCCTTCCCAGCCCTTATGACATTTAATTCCCGAAATGAGTTGGTTTTTTTGACCAATGTACTTTTACCAAAAACACTTTTCTAAAAATACCTTGGGCTAGCGTAATGCCTCGCTGAATCCCGTATGCTTTCATTTTCAAAATTGAGCTATTTCTGCAAAGGTGCCAATATATTCCTCCACTGAATTTAATGGGAAATTCAATAAATTTTCCTGAAGTTCCCTCGGGAAGTAAGTAAAACCGATTTGCTTTCGTTACCGGTGACGTCCCTTGTTGGGGTTTCATTCACCCGAATTTGGCTTTTTTACTGTAAGGAAACCGTACGTTTTTTTTAGCTTTACAAGCGGGCAAAAAAAACAAGTATAGAAGTTACTATAATTTTTTTTCATCATACAATTCAATAAGGGTAATTTTTCTTTTCTAATTTTAAATTCATTTGCCCAAAACACCCTGTAAACCTCCAGAGATGAATGGCTAATTATTTTTGGTGTTGGGTTTAAAATAATCATTTTTTATTAAATCACTAACCCAAAATTCATTATTTCCAGTATAAAAAGGATCTTTAGAGGTATGTTGTTTTCTCGTTTAAAATTATTTATAAATGGAATTAAAGCTTCATCGACTTTTTCCATAAGCCACCAATGATAATCCGTTACCAAATCCCAATTGTTGTGCACTGCAAATTTACGAATATCTTTCTTTAGAAAATCACCTTTGTCAAGGGCAGGAAACCAATTACTTTGATGCTTCCATCGCTGAATTACTAATCCCGCTATAGTTCCAACCTGTACCTACACAACACAAATAACATCAAATAAAAAAAGCATCTTTTTCATTAGAATTTCTTCACAGCCTTTACCGCTAATGCATTGGTGCCACTCAGGGAAGACTATAAAAATCTCCAAATTTCTTCTTTTAATTCTTGGTGATGTTACTTTCTCGGTATGCTTTTCGCGATACCAGGATCTCGAAACAAATTTTAAAAGCCAACCATGGATCGTGAGCCAAATTTTAAAGTGGGGATTTCTCATTGCCAATTGTTTATTAATTCTTCGCCTCGTACGACTCCCAATGGTTTTTAAATTAGCCATCTTGCCAGCATAGGCAGTAGCGGCAATATGATTACTATAAGCCCCACCAAAGCGTAAGTAATTAGCAAAACTCCTAAGCGGCTTTGCTTCTATTAAATTGTACTTGAGTTTTTCGAGTATTGTTCCCCGAAATAAAGGGGTGTATTAAATCTTCTGCGCTTGATAAGGAGCGAAATGTTTTTCTTTGTAAAAGAGGAAGAATTATTTTTTGGGTACTACTTTTCCACTAGACATCTTTGAAGGCTCCAAAGATATTTAATAAAGCTGAAAGGTTTTCGTTGGTGCAGCATTAATTTAAATGAAACTTCATTGGCATAGGCCTCGCGCTTCAAAAAGCTAATATTCTTGATAGCTTTATAGGTGTCTAAGTTACCAAAGAGATCGCCAACCAACCACTCTAGGTATACAACACATAAAAAAAAAAACTAACAACAACTCTTTTTGCTGCTTAAGGTGATGTGTTCGGTGATGAATTAACACCGCATCTTTTTTTAAGGTACTATTTTTTAGAATTATAAACGGCCATAAGCTTAAACCCACATAATTCTTTATAAAAAAAAATACTTAGATTACTACGATTCATTTTAAATTTACCTTCTTAACAAAGAAACCCACTTACAAGCAATTGCCTTGCTAATTAATTAGGTTTTATAACGCACAATGTCGTTGATTGACGCTAAAAAAGATTATTCTAAATGTATTAACGTCCTAATTAAGCGTATTTTTAACCTTAAATTACGCTTATTCACGCTTGGATATGGAAAAAGGTATTACCCGCAAGGAAAAGGTGACTATTATTTATCGAAAGAAGGGTACGAGTATTTACAGAAACATTTTACCATAAAACGGGCTATTGCTGTGAAAGCGGTTGCCGCCACTGTCCTTACGGATACATGCAAAAACAAATAAGTTCGCTAAACTGGCTTATTCGGCATGATTTTTGATTTCCTATTTTAATAGTAACAATACGAACCCAATTAAAAAAATATGTTATGAAAATAGTTCAACTTTTAGCCCTGCCCTTAGTGGCTCGTTACTACTTAGTCTTTTTCTTCTGTACGAGTTGTTATCGGATTAATGATACTAAAACAAAATTTTTTAAAGAATATAAAACCTTATGCTTTTTACAAAACAGGTATAGATAGAGCGCAAATATCAGATTTAGCATAGAAAAAGAATTCTATATGGCTATCGATCAGAAATGGCGACGAAGGTTTTTCAAAATCCAGAAAAATCCAAGACATTTTGGTGAGCATTTTTTTACCAAAGAAAGTGAACAAAGTCGATGTTTTTTCAACAACAAACTTTGGTTGGGTTGGGGCGCATGGGTTATGGGGCTTTGGCTGGGGAGGCTGGGGTATGGAAATCCTTTGGATGTGGGGCGGCGGGCTAGAGGGCTGGGGCGGAAACCACGTAAAGTTACTAGAACAGAGGGCTCTTTATATATTGACCCTTATCGCATACCAAAGAACCAAACAATTGGTTGGGGCCAAGAGAAGGGGTGTAGCACTCTTTAATTAACACCAAAAATAATAGAAAAAGAAAGAAGAAACCAAATAAGAAAATTTGTTTCTGAAATTTCTCGAGGGCCTATCCACCGATAGTAGCCAACTTAAAACAGGTTTAAAAAATCCGCTTGTAAAGCGGATTTTTTATGTCCTAAAAAATCAAAAAAGGTATTCAAAACATTCTTAAAGTACCGGTTTATTTTGAAACTCATTTTGATTCTTTAAGTCCGAAAAAAAATGGGACTATGTCTTTCCAAAGCAAACCCTATACTGATAAGGCTTCCAGAGCATTTAAAACAGTTTTATTTAAAACCACAAGAGTATAGCGATTTACACGGCCGTAAAACCAGGCTGTTTTTGGCGTTATGTAATGCGTAAAATGTAGAATATTTTAAGTAAAGTGGCTCATAAATCAGTATTAGAGGGGACTTAAAAAAAACAGGGGATCTCCATTCGAATAACATTTCCGAATATGTATGGAAATTGAACCCGTATGTTTAAACCAGGAGATTGGTTGGGGCAAAGCGGGTTGGCCGTTGATGGCTTTATTCCGCCCTTTTCTGCCTTTATGGAAAATTTTTCAAGCCTATTTTAATGATACTGGGTTAATTTTGCTTCGGGATTAATTTTCGGGCAGTTAGACATATTTGGGAAAAATAATACCCCTTTTGCCCAACCGAAGTATTATTCACGGGAAAGGGTGCTGGGGCCATTTTTTGCCCCCGGATTTTCATTTGCTAATCCTGAATATTGCCAGGGGAATTCAGAAAATATTTAAAGGGGACCCGGATTTTTGGAAAGGAAAAATTGGGGCTGTTTTTAAAAAGGGCCCCCAAAATTTTCTTTAGTGGCCTTAAAAAAAAAGGATTTTTAAAATTAAAAAAAAAAAAAAAAAAAAAAAATCTTTTTCTTCCCCCCTTTTTTCCCCCTGGG
>Ga0163217_1106538_pt1 | contig 12154 bp, 2 predicted proteins | sample SynspAceP_FD_185933 | JGI IMG/M metagenome (GOLD analysis project Ga0163217, IMG submission 185933) | Saline lake microbial communities from Ace Lake in Antarctica - Synechococcus sp. Ace-P (PacBio error correction) | ecosystem: Environmental > Aquatic > Non-marine Saline and Alkaline > Saline ... | reverse complement strand
GATAAGTTTGGGTATCTGCGTAAAGCGACACATGACTATTTTAGCTCTTTGAAGGAATTATATGCCCTACTAAAAAAGCATGGATTTTGTCTATGGATCATTTAGATAACCCCCATTTATTTTAAAAAGAGGTTCCCTGTTCCGAGGACGAGAAGGCGCCAAAATTCAATTTAATAACTGCCACTTTTATTTCCACCTAAAAAACTCAAAAACAGGGAAACCTAATTTTTGAAGATTTCTTAGTTTATATCTTTAAATTTTTTAAAAGATTTAGGGTATTAACAGGATTTCCATTTTGAACAATTTTCTAAAACAGGAAAGGAAAACATCTTCCAAAACGTGAAAACCCTTTAAATTCAAGGGAAATTATATTTTAAGAGGATAATGTTATGGTAGCCAAGACCTTCAATAATATTATCCATTAATTCCGCTGCTATTTATAGATGTGCTAGGTTTTAAAAGATATCTTGAAGGTTGAACTTAATTAAAAAGAGTATGCGCAAAACGCTTGGGAGCATATCCACTTATAAATATCCTTATCACACCTTAAATTCGAAGAGGAAAAAAATAGAAATGACGAGAAGTTAGACAACTTTTTGCATCCTCACTGACCTTTATCAAAGTGAGAAACAAAATTTTGGACGTTCCTATAGGATGAAATTGTCAAAACAAAATATTCTACCTCGGAAAACATGGTTTATTTTCTTGATGTTAGCCTGCTTAAACCAAGTCTGGAAGATCAGTCATTGGATTATTTACCGAATCAGAGTTCATTTTGGCATAGGAAGAGGACCTAGGTTTTGGCTCCCAGGATATAATTGGTAAATCCACTTGCAATGTTACCGAATTTTTTCAACTTAATGCGGACAAAATACCACCATTTAAAGGACCATAATTTGGCCGGTTTCAATTTTATGATAGTAGTCTAAAATTGTTTTAAAAAAAAATTGATTCTCAGAAACAGCAAAAGGTTGCAAAAAGAAAAACTATCCGAAAGTAAGGAATTAGTCACCCTATTATCCAATCTACCGTAAAGGATCTTAGCCCTGAAGAGAGAAAAAATACAGAATCACCTTCCTTGATATTTTCAAAAAAGCGTTTCCCTCGTTAGCAATATTTATACTTCCGGGGTAGGGCAGTGTGAGTACCCCAATATTCATCAAAATTAATTCCCTAAATTACTACCTTCCTCCTTCGATGACAATAGAGTGATGAATAACCTAAATTGTCCTTGAAAAATCACTACTATAAGAAAAACCTATGGGTATGTTATTTTCACACGTAAGTATATAAAGTTCAAATTAATAATTATAGGTTATTAAACCAAAACTTAAAGTCCTTTTACCTTTTCCCTACTAACTATTAAGTTCTTTGCCCTTTAAAAACCGAATTTGTTTAATTTCAAGCCTAGAATTCTGTAGGAAACAATATCTTTTATATGGACTTAATGTGTGATATAAAATTTCCTACTTACCCGGAAAAAAATTGAGTTTGGGGTGTAGGTTCTGATTCCAAGTTTGCCAAAGTTAAATCCAGAAGCTTTAATTCTGCCATCCAATAGTGGAAGCATAAGTGCCTTTTGTTCTCACTGTAAAACATTCTATTTCATCAGCATTAATAATTTTTAAAATGCTGCCCTACACTTACCGTAAACCTCTTTTTATATTCACGTTCCAGGGGGTTCACCAACAACTTCTTCTATATCTTTCAAAAATCCGAGCGACATTTTCTGTTTTACAGGTCCGAAGGAAAAGGTACTTTTTTCGGCAATTTCCAACTTCCCATCATCGATGGTTTTAACAAACTAATCAATGCTATTCATCTTAAATGCTTGCAATGCATATTTCCATCATAAGCCGTCGTAAAAAATCACCGAACTTTGTATAATCAATGCTTCAAAATAAATCTCAACGAAAGTCCGTCAGAAAGCTGAATATCCAAAAAAAATTTAGTTCCGGATGTTTTGGTTTCCCTTAACCAAACTATGCTTCTTCAACGGATTAAAGCATGGTAGAAGACCTTCACCTTTCAAATTGGCCAATGAAGGCGACCCAACTTCTGGCAGCTGGTTTTTTCATCTTCAATTATAAATTGCGTTGCAGCTGGTGACAAGTTACTTCTATGTGGCTTGGTTAATTTAGGCATTCCCTATTCTTCCATGTATTTTGAATTTGTTTTTCCTTTTCCAATTTTTAAAATAAAAGGTTTTAATTTGAACAAGTAATATTCCCAATGACCAATAATAAATTCCCCATAGAAACCGGAATTAAAATAATATTCCATTCCATCCAATTTTTAGAAAATCCTGATCGCTAACTCCTCTATCAGAAAAAAGTGTTATAATTTTTCCTTTAAAGAAAAAAAGAAGAACGTTCATAACCAAATTAAACTACAATATGGGCATAAAAGTTTCTTTTGATTGTCCACCCGTTTTTTTGCTAGCATGTATTTTCCACATAGTGTTTATCCATTTTCCATTATTTATATTTTTAGATTCCCTTTTCTCCTTTACATATTTACTTTTTGAATCTGTCTGCTTCCCATTCCTTGTTAAAAAAACGGACTACAGAAAAGAGCCTTTAACCATGAAACACCAATCCAATACCCCCAAAACAGCATTTAGCAAAAGTTCCAAAAATCTCGAAAGGCCTCAAAAAAGGTCGTCCCCCCGACCCATTTTTTCTGATTTCAACTTAGTTAATTAGTAGATTAACCGCAAGATAAAAACGCCAAATGAACATTAAAACCCCTTTAATTCCTTAAACCTGCTTTCTGGCCGCTCCAATTTTTTTATCCTTTTCCAAATCCATTATTTCCATTTATTTTGCGGCTCATCTTCTTCATAAAACTCTTTTATTTTTGTTTCCTCCCAATTCTTTGCCGAAGAATGGGTTTAATCCAAAGACTTTCACTTGCCTGGGAAAAACCCATCCAATTCCCCAACGAAACCGCCCACAAGGGGGGGGAAACCCCCCCCAAAGGGGGGCCCCCGCCCCCCCCCGGGCATTTTTTTAATTTTTTTTTCCCCCCCCTTTGTTGATATTAGTAATTTTAAGGCAGGCTAGGAACAATATAAAAAATAGAGTAAGAAACTAGGTTCCAAATAGAATTTCTAATAGCTCCCACTCTCTCCTGGCCCCTATAAATTATTTTACTTTTCCTTAATCCAAATTTTCCATGATCCTTTTTATTTCAAATTTCAAGACATAGCTTCACTAGCTTCAAAAAGAAACTATTGAACTGCTTTGAATAATAGGGATGGAATTGTACCTAGAAAAAATTTTTTTCATCATCATATATTTTGAATTTTTCTTTCCTCCCAGTTTTTCCCAACAGGGATTATAACCAAAAACCTCCCATTCCAGTGAACGACAAACCATCCCCAGCCTGCAGCGGGGAAAATCACCCATTGGAAAAACCGGGGTGGGTATATAACGATAGGCCAAAACCCGGCAATTACCACACCAATAGGAAATTAAGAGTTCGCGTTAAAACCTTTTGACCCCTCAACCTGTTCGTTTTGCTTTTTTGATACCGCTTAATCCTCTAAGAATGTGTTTTATTGTGTTTCCACAACACCTATTTTCTGGCCTCAGAAGGGAGTTTAACCGTAAAGTCTACGCCGTTTTTTTTGAAATCTGCATTCCCTGTGGATAAAAATCTGATAATCGATTCCTGTATTATTTCGAAGTCCAACGTCCACTTACTATTTTTTTAAACTTACTTCTTTTCCTGCAAATCATTATGGGACCACACACAGCATCCCTCCTTCCTTCATACCACTATACGCAAGGCTTGCGGTGGACGTAACAACGTTACTGCTTTACAGCATTTTCAACAACAACTGAGGGACACGCGGTACTATTTGGTTTCGAGTCCCCACTGGCCCTGACTCAGGAATTCAAAACTATACTGTCCTCAAACCTCTTTTTAATATCGTACATAAGTTTTTGCAAAAGCAAGCTTCATCACAGTTTACCAAAGTCCTTTCTTGTTCCAAAACATAGCGATATACCTTTGGAAAGGGGAAAGTCGTAATTTTGTGCCTGTTCCGGGTCCTCTTCAATTAAAATTGCTAAGCAACATTTAAGTTAGAAAAAGGAAAAATGGTGGGGAGGTCCAATTGATTTTTTTAAGAGCGCATTCGAATTGGCAGCAGAGGCCGCGGAGGTTACCTGCAATTATTTTCGTTCCTTACCTTGTTTTCCTGGCGATACTTAAAATTACCATGCTAAATAAATTTCAGAAAATTAGAACAGCAGTAAGAGTGAAAACTTATAATACTCCAATTTCTCAGCATTTAAAAAAATTCAGGATAACGGCATTTTTTCGATTCCCACCACTAAAATTAGGCGTGACAAAAAAATCCCTGCCAGGAGAGTAGAATATTTCCGAAAAAACCTAACAAAAAAGGCGTTTTACTTCGGTAAACTGATTGTTTATATTTTAATTATAAGGAACTGAATCCAAGACGGCATTGACCATATATAGAATTACGCGAAAATTAAATTGCGCATAGTATTCCTCCACAGGCACGTTGATAGGTGAAGCCGTTATCAATGTTCCCATAAAAAAAAATAAACGGCAGAAATAATTAAATATATCAAAGCCCTAAAACAATCATTACCCAAATGTTTAAAAATCGTATCATCCACAATAATTTTCTACGGTTTATTAAGGTGGGACTGTGCCATAAGTTTTCCAATTTTGACGGCGCGGCACCCCTTCTTGGTTAAAGTGAGCAAAAAAGTTCCCACCACTGATCTAAGTCTAACTACAAGGGAGTCAGCACCTTTTCTCTTAACAAACGAGTTCCCGATAAAGCTTTCTAGGTCTGCCGCCTCTTCAGTACAACTTTTGAAATTACTGAATTTAAGCCACCAGTTGATCTCGTGTTTCACTTTTGATCCTGTCCGGACGCCAATTGATTAACTATCCATAGCTATAATATCAATATGATTTTTGGGATAACATGGTTTTATTTTAATTCACAACCATGTAAAAGTTGCTTTAAACTAATTGCAGAGAATTGGATTTACCATATTGTGTGTTTTTCCAGATTGAGTTGATGAAGAATCAATAATAAACAAAAAAGAGGACGCACCCCTACGTCCTCTTTTAAAATTTAAAAAAATAGTTCTTTTAGAAACTTATTTTTCTGTCTTAACTTATTGAAGTGTTAAAATTAACATTTAATTCCCCACGAAAACCATCTTTTTCGAAAAAAAATAACTCGAACGATAAATATTAAAGTTGAGCCCAGCGTGAGACAACAGTTTACAACAAAGACTTAATTTATAATTAATTTGCATTTACCGCTAAAAGTTAGTTGTGAAAAAGTGGAGGTGACTACAAGAGCAGGGCTATTAAAATAAAAAGAGGGACGGCACCCCTACGTCCTCTTTTAAAAGCTTAAAAAATAGGTTGTCTTTATCCTAATTTCAAGTCTTACTTATGAACAACAAATGTAGATGCTGATTACCAGTTAAAGGTTTCTGTTTTTTAAAAAAAGAAACATTGACTCAAATGCGCTTATATGACGCTAAGCTAAATTTTATATGTAAACCATTTAGGGTTACACTTGAAATTACATTCGAAAGAACATTTAAACTCTTGCAGCGCTATATTAATTCTAGAAAAATGGATAATCGATAAATAGGAGATGGGGCCAGCGCTAACATAAAAGACCAAATATTTTTAATAATTGCATTTCCGCTAAAAGTTAGTTGTGAGAAATAGGGAGTTGACTACAAGAGTAGGGCCTATTAAAAAAAAAAGAGACGCACCCCTACGTCCTCTTTTTAAAGTTAAAAATAGGGTTTTTTTTTAACAAACAACCTTATTTTTTAAGGGTCTTACTTATGAATATTAAAATTAACAAATAATTTTAATGCGGGAAAGGTGCTTTTTTTGATAAAAATTATGCCTCAAAACAGTAATGGGGCTGTTAGTAAAACACCTCTAAAATACAGTCCATAGTGCTTTATACTTCAGCCTGTACACAATTTAAAAACTACTATTTCTACTTAGATAACAGTAAACCTCAGGGCAGCCTAATAATTCACCCCCTGAAGTGCCGACTCATGTGCTAAAATCCCGACACAGGTGATATTGGCAGACTGCTTAGCATTCGGATAAGGCGCTTTTTTCTTGAACAAGTGCATCTATAAATTCGTGACCAAATGGGATCGACCCACCATGTCCGGCTCCCTGTGTAATGGACAGTGTTTTGGTGCTCATCAAAATCGTACACGCCTTTAGTTGCTGAAATGTTGTATTTCTTTTTGGAATAATTTGGCGAAATCAGGACTTTCCACTTCCTCTGGGATTTCACTCTCTCCTTTCTTGGCCGTATGCACCAACCAATGGCTTTTCCCTTCGATCAAGGGCCATTCTACCGGAGCTTTCGCTTTGTTGACCCGTTATACTTCAAAGCTTTCACGGTATTTGTCTGGCCACATCAAAAGCGAACGATACACCTGGCGCTTAAAAATGTTCTGGATTTCGAAATTGTATATGAGTGGTTTCCCGGCAAATGGCGAGTGTAATGAGGTATTAACTCCTTTCGTATAGTTCCGGACCCAAAACAGGAAACATACTCAGCTTCCCTCTAGTGATGCCAGAACGGACCAACACAATGTGTCGCGTAATGCATTGGCGGTAACCTGGCCAGTTTAATTGGGCCAACCGTTTCCATATCCTGTGAGACTGGCTTTCAAAAAATTGTATTTTACCAATTCACCTTTTTCGTACAACTTCCTTCATATACAGAAACTTTTCCCTAGCATAAACTACGTTTCCATCATCATATAGGTGAGGTCCGGTTTCTTCCGTCTTAAACGCACTATTTCCTACATTTCTTCCACGTTGTGGCCATAGGTTACTGTACAGGCCACATGTTTCCCGCCTTTAAGGGCCTTAATAGATTGAATTCCATGATCCGGAATAGCGTTATTTATATGGCTGCTCTATATCTGGGTCCTTCAAAAAAGTCATCATAGGAAGCCCTATACCTTTTTTCTATATTAAAATAAATCCGCCAACTCCTTTATTTGTCCGGTGTTCCTTGGGATATGCACTAAATGGAGCGTTTGGATGTTTCGGTGGTAGAATCCGGAATTAAAATTTCTTGCTCCAAATCCCCCAAGCCCACAATGGCGATGTTATTTTCTTACTATTCATCTTATCCTATTTCGTTAATTTAAATTGTCTTCTTTAAAAATCGATCCCTGGGAGGCGAATTCGTCCTGGCTCTTTGGCCCAAAATTTTTCCCATTATACATACCCGCTCCAGCCCAATTCCTGATTTCAGGTGTAAGCTTCGATCACTATTGCTCCTTTATAATCTACAGCCTTTTAAGCCCTCTGGCAAAATCTGCCCAAGGTGTTAATCCAGAACCCAGGATTTCCCCTGTGGTTCTCCGAACCCTGACATGGATTTCAAAACTTGTCTCCTACCGTTTTTATAGGCTTCTGCAATATTCCCTTCCTCCAATGGTCATTATGAAATCCAATCCTAATAACACCTTGGCTCTATTAGGTTGACATCCTGCAATAAACGCCATAACGTCCTCAGCGGGGTATTGGACCATATCGGATTCAAAACGATTTAGCGGCCAAAGCTATGGACATCCCAAAATCCTGGGCCATGCCACAAACCTTGGCAACATTACTTCACCGCTAGGTCCCACTCCGTTTCCTTTCTTCTTGAGAACATTCGAGCCTTGCCTACCGCAGCGTTACCATGGGCCCCGCCAAAAAATCTACCCCCACAGATTACATAGCTGGAAAACATTTTTCAATATAATTGAAAGCAATTTTGATGTACTGCGGTTATCCTCATGGGTTCAGATCCTTTGTGTGGTCCAAAGGCTCGCAAACAACCGCTTGGTAGCCCATTGTCTTCAATGCCTTTTTTTCATGACCTCCCCAGTAATCAAATCCGGCTCTTTTCTACTGGGATTTCCACCAAATCATACCCCATTTTTTTAATTTTGGGGGAACAGGGCAACTGGATTGTGAAGGTTTAAAACGGGTGATTCCCAAAGCCAGGTCTTACAACCGTATTTTTAATCTTTTATCATTCTAAAACAGTTACTTTAAATAAGTTACACCCAATAACTTTATTTTTAAACAATTAGATACTTTAAAATATAGAGGTCATTATACGTCTATTTGCCCTCTGACAACCTCATAACACCTTGCATTTATTTCGCCCAATGGCCAGGAAGGTGCAGATATATGGAATCTCCTGGCTCTTTGGGAGCTATGATTTTAATTACAACCCTTCTTCTTCAGGGTTTATGATGCCCGTCGTGCTAAAAAAAAGCACTCTCAGCCATATCAGGGGACATAATTTCTTTCTGCACCATTACGGGTCCATGCCAATTTATCGGCGGCCATGCCCACTTTTTCCTTTTCACCGTTTTGTAATGACTAGATTGTTGCTTGCATTAAAATCTGTGTTTCTTCAAACACCAAACTCTACGCTTGCCAAGCCTCCACCACAAATTTCGGTCAGTCCGTACTTCATTTCGTTTTTTAATAGGTCTTGATATTAAACAATGGCATTCGAACCGATTATCCATTTTTACTATTATTTCCCGCACCCAATTCAACCTCATTAATATAGCGTTTCTGCAAGAGTTTCCGGTAGAGACTTATTCAGCAAGAGGTTCTTTGCTGAGTTGGAAAAATCCAAACTCCACTTCATTATTTCCAATTCTCCTGCCAAAGAGGACACTGAATTGTCCTGTTTTAAGGAACATTTTGCTTCTTTTTACCCCAAATTCCTCCACCACCCCCAGTGTCCTCTACCCTGACAGCGATTAAATTTTTACCTGTTTAAGACCCCGGATGGAATTTGGTATACCCTGTTAGCTTGATAATCTTTTCTCGTCCCTCCAAAACAAATTCACCGTTAATATAGACCTTGTCGGGAATCGTCTATTGGTTCCTAAAGCAATAATACCCGGATTTGTCGCACTTCCGAGGGAACATCAATATTTTACGGGAACCATATAATACCCATCTATCTGTAATTCCAGCCATCCTCAATAAGCCTGTGAAACGGCAACAGCATTGTTTCCATTTGGAATTCATTAAAATCACTTGCTTGTCTTTCAATTTTATCTGACCGATCCAATTCAAATTTTCTTGGTTGCAGTCTTGGAATTGCCTTGAATATCCTTGATGATGTTTACTTCCGGGCCACGTAAATTTGCCTTTGCCAACCATCGCGGCCACGATTCTTTGTTCTGACGTTTAGCCTCGAATAAAAAACAAGCCCCCTACTTCATGATTAGCTTCTCTTTCTGAGAAATATATTTAAGTGTGTCAATTGAACTTTCAGGATCCTTATCGTTAGCAAATTGGCCTTTTAGCAACAAGGCATCTACAGTTTATATTTTTACGTGAAAATTCTGAATAGCAAGCCTTTTCTGACCGAACCTGGATGGGTGGGGTACAAGGTCGACTTTACTACTTCCATGGCTTCTGCATTGGCAGAAATAACAAAAGATACAAGTCTAAATGTCCTTAAACCATGTAATGCCCCTTGGTTAGCCCCAAAGCGTCAACATCGGTATGTTGTACCAACTTAATGAGATTTTGGCACAACATCGTATTCCCATTTTCAACCAATAAGCGTCTGCGGCCCGGTCATTCGCCAAAAACATTATTGTCATGGATAGGCCTTACTAAACTTTTGAATCGGCTTTATCGGAAAGACAAGGATTTCACTTTCTTGCTTATCCTTGGGCATCAATTGGCGCCATACTCTTTCCTTTGGATTTATCACGTAACGGGTTTCATAGGCATTTCCCGCTCATTTACCGCATCATACCCACCTCTATACGACCTTAGGCGTGGGATTGTGTGAATTATGAAATTATACCAATCCAATACCCAAACGGCACTCGTCAGCGAACCCCACTGTTAGCCTCTACCGGAGAAGAAACCCATTCATCCGAGCTAGCCATTAAAATTGCCTCCATCCTTTTTTCTATATATCCAAGCACCATTCTTTTCAATGTAGCAATATTACTACCCCTCCGTTGGTTCGCAAAACAAGGGCATATTTATTCCAATATTGTTTTGGGAAAAGTCCTAGCAGTATAAAAGTGATGGTCCTGCGGCGCCGTAAAACCCCATTCAATCATACAAACCCTCGCTCTTTATATTTTGGAAATGGGCGACATTATTATAATGCCATCTATTTTGCACTTCCCTTCAATGAGACCCCCATTTCCCAACTCTTAAATTTTTATTTGGGTATCCCATAAAAAACACTGTGGGTATGTTGGCGGTGATGCGAAAATGATATTATCTTCGGTAATTACCCACGACCCAAGTGTTATTGCTGGTATTTCGTTAAAAATTCAAAATTGCCATAGTCGCCGGTTGAAACGATATATTACCTTGACAAATTCGGAAATTCTCACAGAAATGGCCCCTTTAAAAAACCTGAATAACCAACCACCCCATAGATATCATTATCAATTCCCCGTTGAAGGTTTTGATGGTCCGCATGAGTATCAAAAAACCCCCCATCCACTAATGGCAATTTCTTGACATCAGCTATGTCATCGCCCCATCGGTTATCTTTTAAAAATAAAAAACGGTGCTTGGGAGACCAGGAATGCCCCCATTTACCAGAAAGGTAAACTGTAGGATATTTAATTTTATCGGCAAAGACCGTGAACTTATCTGCTTTCCTCATGCCCCATTGGTGTCTTCACAAATCTTAATTCGAATCGTCTCCATCACCCCTTATCGTCTCGCACTGTATTTGGGTAGTCCAAACGTCTCTATCACCCAAAGCCTACCTTTTGATTCCCAGTCTTCATTGCTATTGGTTAATAAATTTGGCTCGGAAGCAAAAAAGCTCTAGCAAACCCTGCTGGCGAACTGGATTTAATTTTGCAGGATTCTTCCGGCGGCGACAATTGGCAACTGGTATTTTGGAGCTGGATCCCTTTTTCATTATTGGGAATTGGCCATTTCCAGTATAACTCAAACTTGAATGCTTATAGAAATTCTTGCCAGTTTCTTTTTTACCTGGTCACTTACCGCCCAAAAGAATACCTTCTTTTATCAGGTTTTTGAAACCCCAGGTGGTTTCCAAGTTCTTTCATCATGTCCATAAGCGGTATAAAATACTTTCCTTTACCAAAAAAATTTGTTTTTACCCAAGTCCAAGGCTCATGATGTTCGCCTCAACTCTTTCCATCAGTACAGGTGATTATCCTTGGCCAATTTTATCGTGACATAAGTTTCATCCCAAGTGGAGAATTCCTTCTATTACCCTTGCATGATCGGTTTTGCGATTATCAATAATATTGGCCTGTAAAAGTACCGTGCCATGATGCTTTTAAATTGCCCGCCTACCAAATCCACATATTTCTCAGACTCGCTGAAAAACAAAAACTTGGCGCAATGAATGTGGAATAAAAGCATGACCTTTCAGGGGCCACATAATCCTAACAAAGCCTTTTTCCTGTTCCGGAAACCATTTTTCATGAATTGGCATAAATTAATTTACACCGTCCATAAAGCGCTTAAAATTTTCTGGATTAAGGATCTTCTACCTCTTTCTGTATAAGTGAATTTAAAATACCACTGTTGGTCAAGGCAGAGGCCAAAATCGCATATAGAACCTTGGGAATTATGATGCTCAAGGCAGCCCGTAGGAACAGACATCTCAATTTTCGTCTGGGTTTGATCATCCTTTCTTTTCTCCTTGGAGAATTACAAGGGCCCAAATTTAGGTTATTAAAGGACGAATAGTTAAACAAAAAAAACGTTGCCTGTAAAGTTGTTTTCATTGATTAAAAAAAAACTTATATTTTTTGTCAACAATAGATATAAAACAATATTAAACAGGCATAAAGGAAATCCTATATTGGTTAATCCCAAGTTGGGGACTATTTATTATATCATTAAAATGTTTTTCTTAACCCTATTTTATTTTACGATAAATAATTTTGCCAACAAAAACTAGCTTCTTCTATTTAAAGATCTTGTCTTTTAAATTCCCTTTTCTTAATTAGTAATTAAAAAATCCCCCTTTTGTCTTCTAAAAGTGAAAATCTGGGGGCCTTTTTTACAAAAAAATTTCCCTTCTCCCCTCCCCCCTTTTTTTTGTGTTGTGTGT
>Ga0163217_1055473_pt1 | contig 12154 bp, 17 predicted proteins | sample SynspAceP_FD_185933 | JGI IMG/M metagenome (GOLD analysis project Ga0163217, IMG submission 185933) | Saline lake microbial communities from Ace Lake in Antarctica - Synechococcus sp. Ace-P (PacBio error correction) | ecosystem: Environmental > Aquatic > Non-marine Saline and Alkaline > Saline ... | reverse complement strand
GCCGCTGTCACTGGCGGAAAGGCCGCAATATAGCAGCCCCCGCGCCAGAGTGATGGCAAATTCCGATCTGTGGGTGTCGGCACTCATCGCGCCGCCATGGAATAGCAAACGAGATCATCGGGAAGGACATGATCAGCACCAGCACGATCAGTCGACGCTCAGGAAAGCGCGTGATACCGGCAAAAGATTTCTTGTCGCGGAGCCTCTTTGACCACCACATTTAGCGTGACAGACGTTCGGGCTGCACGGGCGGTCGTGTATCAACCTGTTGTTCAGCAGTTGATTACCAAACACCGAACCAGATTCAGGCTCATGTCATAGTTCAACAGCGGATCATCAAGTGGCCAGGGTTCAGAACCCATATTGATGGAGGGCCCCCCCATCGGATCAAGAACATGCCAGCAGCGATAGATCGCGCAATCGCCGCAGACAGGACCGACGGGCGAAGCTCATGGCCTCCGGCCATACTGTCACAATCATGGGGACGGACGTTGGTCAGCGCGATAAAGGCCACAAAATCTTGGCCCCGCGCGATAAAGAAAATCGCCTGCGGCTGGATTGCAGGTTTCTTTCACCGCGTTCCCACAGGCCTTTGCAGCGTTCGTTTGCGCTGCGCCAAGCCGATGGCGTTGCCGCGACCACACCAAACAGGCCGCCGCTCGGTTGCGGTAAGATGCGCCGATAGATGCCACGATGTCGCCGAACCGCATCACCGAGGCCAGCTTTCCGGCAGCTCGCAGGCGACGTTCTTAGGTGGCAATACCGGTCGCTGTGGACGGTGCGATTTCAGGGCGAAGTTGCCGACCCCAGACGGCATCACGGGACTAACAGCCCGCCCGCGTCCAGCAGCCGGCAGAACACGGCCAGAAACCAGGACGAATAGAGGTTCGGGAAGATACCGTAATGCATTGAACACAACCGACGGCGGGTCAGCGACCCAGCGTGCCCCTGCCGCGACCGGATGCCGTGCAAGACGTGGGTCATTTAGCCTGTACGCAACATCTCGGGTGTGCATTTTTCCCATGGGTCGAGGCGCAGGGCAATAGAGTGGGCCGTGATCGCCGGAACCCGCCACAGCCATTGACGCGTTGCAATGGCAAGACCGCCGGGCAGACGCGTGAGCTCCAAACTCTGGCTGCATGGTAAATCTTTGGTCGTATGATGTCGGCGCGTAGGCGTATGTCCAAGCGCACGAACAGCGGTTCATAGATAGATCACGTTACGAGTGTTCGATCGAGGAGTTCGAAACACCATCGACGTGGTCGCGCGGGATGGCACGTTCTGGATAAAGGTGCCGTGCGGGAACGCGAAGATAAAGAGGGGGGGGATGGCGATCGTGCCCACTGGCCAGAGCAAACGGCAATCGGCACCTTAAGCGCCAGCAAGGTCAACACTGCGGCAAAGGCAATCAGGCCAATTGGTTGATACGCGTCCATTTTACAGCACCTCTTTTCTTCAGCAAGGAGTTCGATTTGTGTTGATTTTCTTTCGTTCCTGAGGCCGTACGCCGGACAGGATCGTGCCGAATCGCGGGATCGCAGTTCGGCAGACGCAGCCAGAAGCGCGATGGCGATCACAAACACCAACGTCGGGGCCATTTGGGGCAGGTTTCAGTCGCGATTAGAAAAGATGCCCTTTCCAAACGCTCAGGGACATTCGCGGCCGCCGGATAGATCAGGACCGCCCAAGGCAATCATCCCATCACCGATCCAGCCACGATCAACAAGACCGTAAGCTTGGCCGAACCGGTCGGACACAAAAGGCCACTCTGACGTGCGCGCGGTTGGAGTTTGTGCTGCAAGGGGCAGGAGGATGGCCGCGACCATTCAGCTCCCCGCACAAGTACCGCTGGTCGTGTACGCTAGATGCGAGACGGCGCGCGCGACACGTTGGACGTGATCCAAGATCCCAGGCAGGATGACCGCAGCCGGCGCCCACCCCACAGGATTTCTCAGTAGGTACCAACATGGTGGTCCCTGCTCCTCCCAATCTAATGGCTTAGTTGTTATCGCTGCCAAGGGTTAACCGTTCCGTCGCGCTCGTTCGTGTAATTTCACGATCAGACGCCTTGTGTCTTCCAGCAGCTGTTCGCGGGAGGCCGGTTGCGGTTGGCTGTCTCGATCCATCGGGCGATTACTTTTCGCGCCGGCGACAGTTTTTGGCCGCTCTTCTGCGGGCAGTTCAAGAACCTCGCACCTTCGTCTTTCATCGCTGCGATGGCGTCATCATTTGTGCGATTCGTGATCATGCGGATCATTCGGCAGGTCGGCACCATGGAAACAGTACCTGCTGCTGATCTTCGGACAGACCATCGACATGTCTTTGTCATGAAATGCCGACACCACCCACTTGGCCCAGTTCAGCAGGGTGTAGTTGTCCATAACTTCGGCCTGCTTTCAGCGCTGCGACGGCGTAGGATAGCCTGGCTACCATCGATCAAGCCAGTGTCCAGCCCTTGGGTACGCTTCATAGAATGGACATGGTTCGAACCATGTTTTCGCGCCTCGTCGGCCAAAGACTTTACCGTAGGCCCATACACGGCTACTTATTTGGCCCGCGATATCGGCGATCGAAACGGATCGCGTCGGCTTTACAAACCGATGTTCAAACCTGGCTGAGTGGTCTGTCCACGATGTAACAAGTGTTTCTTGTCTGCCAGAATTGTCCGCAATCGCCGGGTTTGAACGCATTAGTTCGTCCTGGGCGCGCCATACGACCAAGCGTCGGCTGTGTTGCTGAAGGCAGGCTACGGCGTATGCCAATTATGGCCGCATTTTCTTGCGGGTATAGACAGCGGATCACGGATTCCCATGTACCGCAAAACCGTCACCGATGGATTGACCGCCGCGTTAAGCTTTTGGAACAGCGCAGCCGCCCCATGGATGTCAGCGCAGATCGTTTTCCGACCGCTCGGCACATTTGGCACGCCAACCACTGCAGGCGCGTGTGGCGCGGGCACCCGATTCGGGCCGGCTTCGCCGTGGATCAGGACGGTTTTCGGCACCGGCGACAGAAGGCCTGCACGCTAGTGCGTGCTGCCGAAGGTTTGGTTTTCCAAAAAGGACATGTAATTCCCTCCAGAATTGTTTTCACCATTGCGAAACATGTTCACTTTGTCTCGGAGCGCACACTAGGGGAGTGGGACTATTGGAACAGCGGCAAGCGAAACTTAAACGGCACCGACATCCGGGCCGTTACATATTTTTTACAAATCAATTACAATTACTTAAGCAGATCAAGGGACTTGTCACGGCGGTACATAAAGCAGCGTTCGGCGACGCTTCGGACGGCAAAAGCAATTTCGGTCAATTGTCGGAAATACATCCTATCGCTCGACACATCACGCTCCAAAGCAACAATGGGCTCGATCAGAGGGAAGAGCAACGCCGCAAAAGCATCGTTCTTCGCGGAGGTTATGACCGCGAGGTCGCCGTGAATCGCGCGGCATTGGCCCGGAACGGTTTAACGCGGGGCCGCAAGGTTATCATGCACATCGCAAAATCAGCTGATTGGTCTCGGGAGGTCTATCGGGAGGTTAGACGCCACGGCCGTTTCGAACACGATATATCGCGCTCGGGCAGGGTTTCGCGAGATGTGGTGAAACGTTCGTCGATTGACCCAACCCCATTAAACAGCTGCCTGTCAAATGTCCTGCGTCAATGCGGCGGCAATGATTCGATCACGCGCGCTGTTGCTGTGACCCATACGGTCGATAAAATTTCCAGGCGGCTCATCAACAGGTTCTCCTTCGGGTTCGGAGTCGTTACTGATTGCAACATGGAGACGCAGCGCCAATGTGTACCGCTGACGTATGGTTTTTCACGCTGCCCCCTAGACGCTTAGGCGTTTTATCGGCTTCACTCGATTGGTTTTAATTTTCGCTTTTGACGCGCTTGGATGCCTGGCCCCCTTATGAAGTAAATGAATCTGTCGATCGGCTGTCGGTGCCGGCCCCAGTTAGTCAGTGGATGCGTCAAGCTTTGCGCTTGAATGCAGGCGAAACCCTTGCGCTGGTCGGCCGTGCGGAAAAAGGAACAATAAAACGGTCTGGAAAACGCTGTCGGCCGGTTCTGTGCTGCGTTGCTGGACCGGATGCAAGCGCAGCATGCGCGGTGGATCGATTCCGCTTTAAACGAGCGGGAAGGCCGGTCGACCTTTTTGGCGCTTACCCGAGAAAAAGATGCGGCCATTCGAGGTGACCGCATTTCGATGATCTTTCCGAGGACCGATGAGGTCCTTTGTCGCCTTGCACCGCATTGGCGACCAAGTCGCCCAGGTTGCTGCGTCTGCACCCGCACATGGGGCGCGGCGCCGCCAAATACGCCGCGGTTTTGCAGCAGTTTCGATAAGGTCGGCTTTGCCGATCCGCTGCATGGGGCGTGGCGCAGCTATCCTTCGAGATGTCGGGCGGGGATGCGCCAAGTGCAATTCGATTTCGCAACTGGGCAATGGTCGCCAAACCCGAGCTGCTGATCGCGGATGAGCCGACGACGGCGCTGCGAGACGTGCGCGCAAGCGCAGGTGCTCGGCCGGCTTGATCCGGTACGCTTCAGGCTGAAACCGCCTGGGCGTGATCCTTGTGACCCACGATCTGGCGTCCGTAGGCTAATATGCGCAAAAGTCGTCGTGATGCACAAGGGGCGCGTGATGGAAACGGAGGCAGCACCAGGATGTGCTGCGGCAGGCCCCGCCCACCCTATACCGCAAGGCTTTTCGCCAGCCGCCACCGATGATCCCGGCCGTTGCGGCCCCCGCGCCTTACGTTCTCGGCCCCGCCCCTGACGACCGTGTTCCGTTGAACTGCGCAATGTTCCCAAGACCTACACCATGCGGGCGGGGCGGCTGGCCGGCAAAACGTAACCGTATCGCCTGCCAGAAACGTCGACCTGGCAACTGCCGCCCGGCGGCAAGACGCTGGCGATTGCGGCCGAAAGCGGATCGGGTAAAAAACCACCTGGGCCGCATCCGCGATGGGGGCCGGAACGCCCGATGCTGGCGGCGAGGTGCGTGTTTCGCCCTGACCCGCTGCCGCGTCGCTGGCCGTTTCAGTGACCTGTCCCCCGCCGAGCGGAAAGCATTTCAACGGGGCAGGGCGGCAAATGGTGTTCCAGGAACCCGCATATTCATCGCTCAGCCCGCGCATGGCGTACAAACAAGCCCTGACCGAACATGGAGGTGCACAAAAGCGGCACAGCCCGCGACCGCCGCGAAAAGGCGGGCTGCGGAAATGCTGCGAGGTGTGCGTCGGGGCTGACCCGATATGCTCGGCCCGTTTCCCCCACGCTTTTTCAGCGGGCCAGCGCCAACGTGTCTGGTTCGATCGCCCGCGCGATGACGCTCGATCGAGCTGCTTGATTTTTCGATGACCACCTCGCGCTGGATGTTGTCTGGTTCGCAGGACAAGATTCCTGACCCTGCTTCGGAGACTCCGTGACCGTGCCAACCTTGAGCTATCTGTTTCCATCAGCATGATCTGGCGTCGTTTTGCCGTATTGCGGAGGATGACAGGTCGCGGTGATGCGCGCAGGCGTTATTGTACGACAGGCCTCGCCCGATAACGTTGTTCTTACAACCCCCAACACCCCTTATACCCGCGCCTGGGGATTGCGGCCACAGTGAACCGATTCAGCCCGCCCCTCGACCTTGATCTGGTCGCCAAGGGCGCAGGGATCGCCCACGCTTTGGCCGAGCGTTCCGCTTTGACGGGCGCCCCTGCCCTGGCGCGAGCTTGAGCGGCCATAAAGGTACGTTGCCATGGCGAAGACTCTTTACTCGCCATTCCTCGCTTCTCTCGCACTTGCGCCCATGCCGCCCACAGCGACGGCCCCGTGCTGCAGGAAAAGCAGGTTTTTCGGGCCCAAGAGGTCAATCCTGGCAAACCTGCCCCAACGTCGCTGACCGCATTCCATCGAGCCGCTGTCGTCGATCTCGAAGGAGCCAAGGGCCGCAGCTTTGGTCGTCAGGCGTACACTCCGCACGCTTGATCTCGCGGACCAAGGGGACGTGCGGCAGAGGGCCGTATACGGCTATGCGCGGTTGGTTCGACGTACCAGTCCGTTACACGCCTCGCCCCCGATTTCTGCCGGGCTTGTTTGATGTGGAAGAAGGCCGCAAGTTCCCACGCTCGTCTGCGCCCGGCCACCGCTGGTCGACGGCGTTGCCCTTTACCTCGGATGTTTCAAATACTGGTGGGAGAACGGTTCCGCAAACGATCCGATATTACCCCCAGCGGGCGCCGGCCTGATTTTATGTCGTGGACACAACCGGCTGGGCAAAGGTACTTTCGACGCCGCAAACGGTCGTGTTACTTGAATGGCAGATTCCCCAATCGATTTCCTGACGCTGCTGGCACAGGCCAGCCCGCCGTTCATCTACCGGCCGCCCACTATCTGTCACAGTTCCACGTGAAGTGCCGACCTGACGCGCTGATTCGAAAAGGGTCAAATCGCCGCGTCAAAAGGGGGCCGCGCTGCACAACAAAACGCAGAAACATGTACCAAAGTTCGACAAATTCCGCGCAGCCAACGCTGCAGCGTGGCATCACACGTACGGACTACGGAACAGCTCGCGCAAACTGTCTCGTGCGAAACCCCTCATTTCACCGGCATCGACAGCCGCGGCAGTGCAATGCCCTATATCGGACGTGGTGCAGTGACGTCGTCGGGCGGTGGGGCTGATCGCGGCCAAGGCAAACGCGGGCGAGGTCGCTACAGGCACGCCGGGCTTCGATTTTTTCCCGATGTGGGCGATCCTTCAAAAGGAAGAGGTCGACGCGGCAAACCGCACCTTTGCTGTGGGCCATGGTGCCGCAGCCAGATCGCCGGATTTACCCCAACACTGAAACTTCGCCGCCCTGTCTCTGGCGCGAAGGTGATGCGCGACGTTCGCTTTCGCCGGCGCACTGAGCCTTGGATCGATCGCGCGGAAATGCATCAACCGCGCCCTGTACTTTGGTTCTCGCAGCAGAAGCGGCATGTCCGCTGTCCCAAGTAGGCTTTTTTGGACGAAGACAACACCCATTCATGGTCAGCGAATGAACCTTGCCCATTGCCAATGCGCTGCTTGACGATATGGCGTTCTGACAAGAACGAACCCCACGCCGGCCTGCGCGACTGGCCCGACGAGTCCGCCGATGGAGTTCGTGCATCGGACGCAGGGCGAAACGCAGCGAGGAAGAAAACGCGACTGGCGATCATCACGGACACATGGCGAGATCTGGGCATCCGTTCCTAGATCATTGACGCCCGCTGGACCGCGAACATCCTGCGCACACCGGATCTATAGCGGGGGCGACGATGGCCCCGGTTCTGGTGATGGTTGGGGACAACGGGCTTCCGGGGCCGTCGACGTTCGCCATCCTAGTCTTGCCCCACAATCAGGAGTTCTTTTGCTTTGGCCGATGTGGGGGCAGTAATTATCAAACGTTATGGCCAAGCCGGATTCGCACCACCTTTGAACATGCAGCCGGCCAAACGTTCTGCATGTTGCTTGCGCGAAATGATTTGGAACCACACGACGATCCGCACAGGTCCGCGAAGACATCTGGAACGGGCTGGCCTCATCCCATTCGCGAACAGCAGCTTCGGTCTCGTATCCTTCCGAGCGCCGCAGCCCGTCGTTGTAATCGAATGATCTGATGACGTGCGGGAAAAGGCATTGGGCCTTGATCCCGGCGCGCATTTCGGCATCCATTCGTTTTCGAATTGGAATTCTACTTCAAAGACCCACATGGTGCAGGTAAGCCGGATTGATATTCCTCAGATAACGCCGTCTGGCGTTCATCCACGATGCTTGCTGACCCTTTTGGTTGGTTCTCACTGTGGTTGTTTGTCATTATCAACCTGCCCCCCGGCGATTACCTGTCGGAACCAGATCGCTGAGCTGCGTGCCAACAGGTCAGCCGAAGGCGTCGCCAAGCCCGAGTTTCTGCGCCACGGATACGCGCTGGATCCAACCGATCTGAACCAATCACCTGATCTGGGGTACGGCAATTGGATGCCGGCGGCCGGCGCAGGGGGTTGCGGGGCTGATCCAGGGCAATTTCGGCTTGCGTCGTATCGAAATTCGACCGCCCGTTGGCGAAATTGTAGGGGACGCCCTTTGGATGACCGTACTGGTCAATCTGGCCGCCGTATTGGTTCGCTTCTTCTCATCGGCAATTACCGCTGGGGGTGCTCGCCGCGGCTAAATCGAGGACGTGGGTCGATTATACCGCCGGTTTTCTGGGTTACCTCGGGCTCGCGACGGGCCGAACTCCTGCTGGCGCTGAATCTTGTTCTATACCGCGGCATAAACTTTGACCTGCCGATTGGCGGGCTGATGGCCCCGAGCTTGAAAGGGCCAGCCGACTGTCATGGGACAAAAAGTACGCTCTGTGCTGCTGCACCTGATCGTACCAACCATTTTGTGATCGGCACCGCGGTGCGCAGCCGCGATGACTGCAGCGGCTGCGGGCGAATATGCTTGGAACGGCTTGATAAACCCTATGTCGAAACGCAGCCAAGGCATTGGCCCCGCACGGTGCTGTCAAATACCCGCTCCGTGTTGGCGGTAACCCGTTTGTCGCCGATAATCGGCATCTGCTGCCCGGCGATGATGTCGGGGTCGGATACTGGTATCGGTTGTCCTGGGGCCGCAAACATCGGCCCCTTCTGCTGGTTGCGGCTGAAGTCCCAAGACCCAATTCCTCGCCGCCTTCATTCCTGATGTTCGGTGCGCACCTGCTGGACGCTGATTGGCACGATGACTCTCTGACCTGCTTGCTGGTCTGTTGATCGCGCATCCGTTACGGGGCACAGCACCACATGAGCATCCAGCCCGATAACCGTTTTTGCTTGACACGACCCCTTGGATTGATGCATTCCGACCTATCTGCCGCCCGCAACGGGCCGAGATGGAGCCTTCTGTTGCGCGGCTATTGTGGCGCAAGTTTCCGCCCGACATAGCTTGCCCTCGTGTCGGGAGCTGTTTCTTGGCGTTCTTGCTATCTGATATTTGCCGGTGGCGGGTCATCGCGCCCTAATCCGCCCAACGAACGCACAATGCCGAACCACCATTATGCGCCGCCGCAAAGCATTCAACCTTTGGCCCGATGGTGCCTTCGGTCGGCCCTATGTCTACAAGACGACGGGGAAGGCGGATCTGGTTCAATTTTCGCTGGGGTCTACGACACCCAGATACCAGCAAGACCGACGCAAAAATTGGCATATTTTTTGTAAGGGTGGAACCTACCAACCATCTTTGCCCTCATCCCACCGTGTTACCCATTTCTGTTCTAAGCGCCCCGATGGGGCACAGTGTTTCTCTGGGGCTCGGGCACCGGCTGGCGCCGCGATGTGTTCAGCCGCATCCTTTATGGCGCGCAGCTGTCTTTGGACAGGTGGGAGCTGATCGGCATCACGGTCAGCTTTGTGCTGGGCATCTTTTTTGGGTCCATGGCGGCTACTTCGGTGGCAAGACGGACTGGTGGTCACCCGCGCGATTGAAAATCCTGCGGTCCTTGCCCGAGTTGCCGCTCTGGTTGGGCGCTGTCGGCAGGCGGTGCCGTCGAACTGGGGGGCCAGGTTGTCCGAGATGTGGCTTTATCATCTCGAATCATCCTCGGAATTCTGGACTGGGCCAGGCTCTGGCGCGCGCAGCGTCGCTCCCCAAATTCCTGAAGCCTGCGCGAGAGGATTGACGTTCAAGGCAGCCGAGATGATGAGGGGCCTCGCCCGCGCGGGTGATCCGCAAACACCTGCATGCCGAAATTTCATGTCGCATCTGAATCGCAAGCGCGACCCTATCGATCCTGCGATGAATCCTGGTGAAACCGCGTTGAGTTTCTTGGACTTCGGGCCTGCGCGCGCCTGCCGTGAGCTGGGGCGTCATGGAATGATGCGCAAAAACCTCCGAGCATCGGAAAATTCTACTGGTGGCCGCCCATCCCCATGCTGCCAACCTCTACGTTGGTCGCGTTCTGCGCGATTCAACTTCCTAGGCGACGGGCCTGCGGGGCCAGCACCTTGACCCTATTAAATCATGATTCGGCCGGCTATACCCTATCCAGATTGGCCTAATTCCAGGCGGGTGCGGGAGGGCTGCCCCCGGCTGCGCTGGCTTATCATACCATTCGCCCATTTTGACTTCGATCCCTTCGCCGACATTGCGGCAAAGGCGGCGGAGGTCTTGCTCGCTGCCATCATCGCGGCCCGCGGTAAGTGATAGGGTAGACGAACGGGTTTGAGGTCGACACCGCTGCGGCAGCCGAGTGCGCGTCCATGGTGAACAGGCAAGGTTTCATACAACAACGCCAGATCGATATTTTCCAGCGCCCAGCGCATGTCCGGCGTCGCTTCGTATCGGCCGAGATAGAAACGCGGAGTCGGCCGAGGTTCACGAGTATAGCCGTTGTCGCGGCCTTGCGGGTGGAACTGCTTTGCGTTCTTCGGTAGGTTTATAGGCGCGAGGATCGCTTCGGATCGATTCACTCTTCGCTTGAACATGCATTCTCGCCGTTGGGCCAGGGCGCGTGCGCATTGGGCCTTTTAGCGCGGGGCGGGGGCGCAATGTCGAATACGGCGGGGCATTTGGTGACGAAATTTGCGTGTTTAGTCCACCACGATACCGGCCAGCGTTTCGGCATTACAGTTGATTCGCCGTTGCTCGATGGGAGTGATCAAGATCAGATCGGGCGTGGCAAAAATCCATGTAGTTCGCAACCGTCGCCCACGGGATTCGCAGATAGATTCACGCCGGCTGGTGTCTTCCATCCACAAGGGACGCGTGGTTCGACGGGGTGAACTATTGACCTCGCACCCGCTTGACGGGGAACATTGTTTGCCGCCGTGGGCTGCGGCTGGCGGAATAGGGGGCAGTAGCGTCACGACACCGGCTTTAGCAGCTGTGGTCCGTAGGAAATGGGCGTCTGGACTGTTTCATCGGAACTCTCCTGTTTGCAGATTGCTTAGATGCTAGCGCCCAGCGGAGCCCGTTTTCCAATGTTCACAACTGCGTCAAAACGGCGCCTTAACGGTCGTCCTCGCTCTGCGTCGGGGCCTTGCGTCTGCCTCTTCTTCATCGATGGCATGTGCCGCGGCGGTCACCGCATTGCGTTCCTCATCGCTAGGCTCCTTGCACTTTTTCATTCCGCCAGACCGCACCTGGACTTCGCCGGTGCGCAACGGATGCTTCGCGTCTCGAACAGGGCGCGACATTTCTCGTATAGACCATTCTTGCGCACCAACCATTGTGACCCCCCGGTTTGAGTCATAACTTGACCCGGATTAAATTCATCGCAGAAAGTCCTGCATTTCGAGACGCCTTGCGATTTGAGCGGCTGGATAAAAGTTTATCGCCGATCACCCGGAATCATCCAGCAGTTCGATTGCGAGCTTTATGATTTTCACGCTTTGCGAGACCCCGTTCGACTTCCCGTGTTATAGGTCAACAGCAGGGCAGCTTCATAAATCACCCCAGTTCCCTGCTATAGTTGTCATTCACCTCGCTCGCCAAATGGGATGGTGTGTAGTGCGCCCGATGGGTTGGCGGCGCAAGCTGGACATGACCGGGACAGAGATTTTCTTACGGTGCCCTTTTCCCACCCCGCCCACGTCGAGGTATTCGCCTCTTGCGAAGGCGTTCATCGGAACAGAAGAAATGCACCAGGCAAGATATTCGCGCAACCCAGCGCCTGAAAACTGGCCCAAAGCGACAAGCAACGCGCACGATCCCGCTGCGCGGCAAAACAAGGGCCGGACGTTTGATCCCGATTTCCATCTAACCACGATCAGGGGCGATGGTCACGATTTCAGGCACGTTCAGCACAAAAGTTGCGAACAGCGGCAGCAAAGCCGTTGCAGATCGGCTGGCCGCGGGACGGCCCCGCTGCCTTTCGTCGCCCAACCCTCTGCCTCGGCTGATCCGGCAGTTTCGGCCTTTTCTAGTCTCTTTATCAATTCCAGATGCGAAGGCGTGGATAAGATGACATAGCCGCGAATAAACAGCGGGATCACCATTTTCCGTTCCAGCAGCTTATTTTTCCGCGTTGGGCTTTCTCGCCATTTTTTCAACCGTGGCCTTCAGGTTTGTCCCCACAATAAAGAAAAAAACGCGTAAGCCCCCCCCGCAAACTGGGGAACAAAAAAAAATTTTCTTCCTCTTTTTTTCCCTTGGG
>Ga0163217_1006467_pt1 | contig 12154 bp, 16 predicted proteins | sample SynspAceP_FD_185933 | JGI IMG/M metagenome (GOLD analysis project Ga0163217, IMG submission 185933) | Saline lake microbial communities from Ace Lake in Antarctica - Synechococcus sp. Ace-P (PacBio error correction) | ecosystem: Environmental > Aquatic > Non-marine Saline and Alkaline > Saline ... | reverse complement strand
CGATCCGCCCTTCCCAGCATCAAGGGTTGAAAATGAATTGAAGACTCATGATTGCACAATCAGCAAGTAGAGTGTTGGCTGAGAAAGTTCCCCATTCTGCACTTAATCCCTTATCAGCCAAGCCTTTATCTTACTGGGATATTAAAATATTCCGATTACGGCGAAAAAAGATCTGGAAGTGGCGACTGGGATTCAAATTGGCATCAGCGCATTTATCTTAATTTTTGGTGTGACGCTTGGAATAATGAACAAGCTTAGCATATTTCAGTGGATACTTTTTTGGGATTTAATTAAACGAGACCGAAGGAAAAGATGATTAATCAATCAGCGTAACCCGTGCAACTCCTAACTTTTATAAGTTCATGGATAGGAAAAGTGGAAAGCAGATCTTCGTCTGCATGTTGGCAACATATTTTACATCAATGTTTTCAAACATTCAATAGCCTTGGCGGAGAAACGCCGCAGCAGAGCAATGGCTGAATATATTTACGAATATGGATTGCCCAGTGGTCCGAAAATGGCCGAACCGATTGGGAGCTTGTCCAATGGGCATCCGGTTATTTTGATAATGAATACGCGGTCCAACACTTAACTTATCTTATGATATGTCGAAACCGGTTTTTAGTAAAACTACGGTATTGATTTTCAATGGTCAGATTGGTTATTGGTAAACAATCCGAAATGGTTACTCTATTGCCTTCCCCCCAATAGCGTAGGTGATGGTTTTTTGGGTAACGATGGGGACAAATATGGTATCTACTATGAAGTTATGCCTGGATTATGGATGCTCCGCTCGGCATATTTCCAATAATCCATACCGCATCCTGGTATTCGTAAGAAGGTTGCCAAAGGACTAAGGCCAGGATATTGCTGCAGAGGAAGATTCGTTGGTTTAGGAATTCAAAGGGTGCGAACAAAAAACAGCCCCAAAAACTTTCGGAGGAGTTATATTTTCCACAAGCGCACATTTTCCGGGGATATTAGGTGATATCGTATATGCATACATCTTTACCAAAACAATCGAAAATAATTTAATGTTATCGCAACAAGTACGTTCCTTTCGCGATCAAAATGGATCCATGGCGCATGCGAACAGAATAATTTTAACAATTGCCTTTGGCGTGAACGTTCTTTTTTATAATTTCAGGATACAGACCAAAGATGGCAAGATCCACATCAACAGGGGTGGCGATAAGCATACTCGCGGACATAATGGAATTTTAAATTGATGGGGAAAGGGCAAAACCATATTGATGCGGGGCTTATGGCTGGATGGCCTCGCTTTCTTTCATGGGAAACCAAATTTCGTATGCCGTTGGAATGCATCAAATGCATATTCTGCTTCTGATGAGGAATCCATGATTGGGAATGAAGCGATTCAGGAAGACATTATCTCATGCTTCGCCCATCACCCATTATTATTTATGATGAACTGGAAGCCGATCACCCAGCCAAATGGACTTGGTTATCTGCATAATGATAAGATTAAAAGTGGATTTACAGAAAACACCGATTGCGGCTGAAAACAGTATGCCAATGCCCTTGGTGTCACTTATTCATCTAATGATATTGATTTTTTAAGTGTTACCGAAGTTGGATATTCAAGCAAAAATTGGAATAGAAAAGTGGACCAAGAGGTAATTTAATTTGATTTTGTAGATCAATGCATTTTTTCTGAGTAAACAAAAGGAAGACTTGACTTAAAATGCGCTATGCAATTTTCAGGTGAAATCCAAAGCAGCTGAAGATCCGTTTGTGAGAGGTTGATCTTTGACGAAACCAACAAATACCTATTCAATTGCAGGATGGAGGGTTAAAGCGGGAAATTGGAATGTGGGAAAACCGCCAAAATTGGAAATAAGGTGACAGTCTAGGAACTGGTATCGTTCATATCATCGCGGGCCGTATTGATTTTTGATGGTGAAATCTTAAACGGAAAGTATTACGGAAGTTCAAATTAGTGGAAATAGTTAATGGGCAAGCTACATTCAGGAGCCGAGGATTGAGGTCCCAACTAAATTCAAAAAGTATGATGAGAGGTTTTAAAAGTTAAAAAGCCGATTAGTTGTCCAAAATTCGAAAAAAGTCTCTAAAACCAACAAATGAAATTGTTAGTAAGAAATATGAAAAAATGAGGAAGTCTATTTACCATAGTTTTACTTCTGAGCATTTTATTAACTGTAAGGGAAAAAGAAATAAAAAGAAAACAAAAAAACCAAACGTCCTGATGATCTGTGTGGATGCTTGAACGATTGGATAGGGGGCTCTGGGCGGTCATCCAAATGCCGATAACCCCTAACATGGACCACGATTGGCCGCTTAGTGGAGTGCTGTTGCCAATGCACATTTGGCCAGGCCCCCGGGCTGCTGGTCCCTCTAGAGCCTCTCTAATTGTCGTGGACTTACGCCCTTCTACAAACCGATTTATGGACAAATTGACGACGAACAATCCGTTATTCCTCCGACGCAATCTAGACGTAGTTCTTTTTTCGTTCCGGAATTATTTCAAAAACAAATGGTGTATTAACACGGATGGGCATGGGAAAGATATTTCCCACAACTTGCCACCTAAGGGTGTTTGCATGAGGCAGCAGGAGAGAAAAGGTTTTGGGCCAAAAAGCTGAAAAAACTTTAAATGGGATAAAAATGGAACAAGTAACCGCATTGGGGAGCATTTCCTGAAACGATAGTTGAAATGCCTGATTATAGGGGACTGCGAATGGGCAGTTTGGAAAAAATTGGGAACAGATTATGAAAAACCATTTTTTCTTGTAGCAGGTCTATTGTTCCGCGACAACCACCTCACTGATCTTCACGGAGCCATGTGCACAGAAGTGGTTTGATATGCACCCGTTGATAGCGTGGCAAACGCTCCATAATAAAAAGGTTGACTTTTTATGGTATTTACGGCGGTATTTCAAGAGTACATTGAAATGCCCAATGATTGCCAACAACCGAATGGGCCACTTAGAATCTGGGCGCGACATGGAGAAATATATCGTGCAGGGAAGCCTACCTAGCCAGCGTCACCTTTGTAGATTTTCATATCGGAGAGTGCCTCAACGCACTCGGAAATAGTAAATACAAAGATAAATACCATTGTTTAATTTCTCTGGTCTGACCATGGATTATCGCTTGGGCGAGAAAGGGACTTTCGCTAGCATGCATTTATGGCAAGTAAGCTACTAACGCTCCGCTGATTAGTTTCCGTTCCCGAAGGGCAGGAAGGGGTTTGGGTCGCCGGCAAGGCCGTTGGAAATGATTGGATATCTATCCCACACTCCTCGATTATGCGCAACTTACCTCCCGAATACAATAAGATGAAGGTAAAAGTCTAAAGCCACTGCTTGAAACTCAAATTTAAGGATGATGATATTTCGCGGTAACGACCTATTGGCCAGAAACAACCATGCACGTGGTTTCTGAGCAATTCCGGTATATTCGGTATGAAGATGGTCCGCAGAGTTTATACGATCCATACGGAACGGACCTAATGCAATGAGCGAAATATTGCCATGATACGGCCTACAGTGCAAATTATTCAAACGGCATTAGGCCAAAGGACATTGCCTGAACGCAATGCACTTTTGACCCCGAACTGGAAAAAGATATTCCGTAAACACCCTATTTTGAAAAACAGCGTGACGGAAGTCGAAAAAACAGGGATTAAAGGTGAAAAAACTGAAGAAGAAAAAAATACACAAACAAAGGGAACGATTGTTTCAATATATTTGATTTTTATTTTAATATCTCACTTAGGTTGCAAAGCCCCAAAATGAAATCGTATCCCTGAACCGGAACGGGAAACCAAATATCCTTTTTGCCTCGCCGATTGATCAATCATTTCCTATATGCTTCTGCTCTATGGAACCCAGTGGTATAAAAACACTTCTTTTGATAAGGTCGCCAAGACGGTATTTTTATTTACAACGCCATTTGTTGCGGGCACCCCAATGCAGCCCCTCAAAGAGCAGCAATCCTAACTGGAGAAAAAATATTGGCAAATTTTGGAGGAAGCAGGAACACATCCAGCTATTTCCTAAAAAATATCCTGTGTTACTGATTTGCTGGCGAGTGTAGGTTTATGAAATTGGTTATTACAGGAAAACCATGGGGGCCCAGGTAACTGGAAGATGCTCTGGCTGGCTTACAAAAAAACCCTGTTGGACTCTGAATTCAATGATAAAGATGAAGTTTGTTCCAACAACTGGGTTATTCACGAAGGATTACTATGAAATTGTCGTAGCGTTTCTTTCAACAAAAGAAAAAAGAACAACCTTTCTTTTTTTCGTACGGAGGCCATGAAACCCCACCGAACCTATGAAGAAGGTTCAGGAGTAAACGCCGTGTAAAAATATAGAGGAATCAAGCTGTGCCAGCATTTCTTCCTGACCACGAATTAATTTTTAAAAGTTGATGTTGCGATTTACCGATTGGAAATAGAGTGTCCCGATAGCATTTTGGGGAAATGATACAGTTCTTGGAAGAAAGGGAGAACTCGAAAACACATTATTGTGGGACCGCTGATAAACGGAATGCCCTTCCCTTCGGCGAAGGGCCAATTTTACAGGATACGTACCCATTGTTACCGTTAGCGATTTGTTGGCCCTCTAAAAATGAAGGGATAGGGTAGTGCGAAACTGGTTGCCTTATAGAGTATTGCGCCACCTACTTTTCTAGGACTTGCCAGGGTTTGAAGAGTACCTGAAATGACCGCGTAAAAGTTCTTTTCAAAACTATTGAGTTCAAATTTCGGACATTTAAGCCAAAAACACACTCGCGAATTTGTCCCTGACTGGCCGTGAAAACATACCCATGCCAGACCAGATTAATTGGGATATCCTGCCACGTGCCATTCGCACTCAGAACTTACCTGTTATGTTGCGCAATTTTTAAAGCCTGATCTTGGCAGGCAGGTGATCAGAAACCTATATCTGCAAAAAAACCAATTACGACCAAAAGCTTTAAGTCATTATCACCTGGATCTCCAGTGGATGTGATGACTCCCCAGTTCAAAAAACTTTTTTTCTTAATGGAGAACAACTGAATATCCTACACAATATAATTGGCCTATGATAAGCGTCCTCTCGAGCAATTATACGTATGTAAAAGATCCTAGTTTGTTATAATATTGCCCTAGATCCCTGAATACGAAGTAGTGATAAGAAGATTTAAAAGCAAAATTTGATACAGAGCTAAAAAAGCAAGGCGACCAAGATTTTGGGGTATGGAGATGTATTTGATAGGCTACCGCGTATGTCAAACATGCGCGGAATTTGAAGGTTTTCCCACGAAACGAGGCGAATATAATCCTGCTTATATTCAAAAGGACAGGTAAAAATAAAATAAGAAGAGAAGCCCTGCCTTTTTTAGATACATTAATGTGAGTTGGCTCATGATATTTAGAAACAATAGATTTAATTTATTTTGTTTAATTAGTGAAACAAATAAATCCACCAACCTGATGTGCTCGACAGCACGTCAGGATATAGTGATCAATAGTTGTTTAAGACAATAAACTTTTCAATTTCATTATTACATTTGCCCTCGGAATTCGTGCAGTCTTACGCTCAATCTTTCCGTAACAGTTTTGCATGCCCCTCGGTGCGTCCAAAGGCCCAGGGAGAGAACTACCTTGCTTTTTCTCCCTTAACCACATCGATTTTTATCCCTTGAAATGTTCCACAAGCCCCAGGTTGAAGTGGAACGATATAATACTCCAAAGAATAAATAAGTTAATGGATTTGCTTCCAGTCACATATTATTTAATCTACAAATATAATATAATGCCACATATGTGTATACTTAATATTCATGTACACTGGATTTGCGTAATCGGAAGCGTATTTTTGTTTTTAACCGGGAACAAAATCCGACCCACTCTTATTGAGTATTAATTTCTCTAAATAGAATTGGAATATATTAATCTTCGAAGAGATAGGCAAGTTATGTTTTGCGCCAACGCAAATGGCTCCTTACTTTCATAACAGAAGTGAAAACCCTGCTTGCCGCAGTAAGAAATGGAATATAAAAGCTTAAAATTGAAAAATAACAAGGGGTGGTAGAAACGATTGGGATCAGGAAAAGGAGCATGCAAATAAAACGCTCAGGTTCAAATGGCAGAGAACTGGAAAAAAGTGAAGGCCATTTTGCGATCTATATACCTTGATTTGGAAAAAGCTTGGGAACAGTGGGCCCTTATTAAGACAGCTTGTCCTCAACAGGGGAACCGCATAAAGGAGAAACGGGATTCCCGATGAGGCATCTCAACCTTCAGTTACCAATTGAACAGTAATAGGCACGAACATAAAACCAACTGGTTAAAACGATGGCCCAATTACAAGAACATGCGGAGCCCGAACGCAAAACCTGGAACGGAGATAGAGAGGCAACGAAACTGATGCACGGGATACTTCTTAGAAACGCATCAAACCGAAAATTAAGCATGATAGCTAGGATACTTATATCGGGAAACAAGGTACTAGGGAGTGACTGAACTATGGTACTGGGCAAAGATAATTGCGCACAGATAGCTTGTTTTCAGAAACACCTATTCCGATACGATACGATATAAAAGTTTTTCGGAAGGGTCCTTTTACCCATCTCGGTAACCGCACGATTCGAAAGACTACGACACAACACATTAAACCCTTCCAGAGGGGACGATTGGACGACAAGGAATTTTTTGAACTTTCCAAAGAATATTATGAAACCAAATGGGCTATAGGGAACAGCCCTATTATTCGGTGGTAAGGCACCAATGATACCAAACACCAGCATGTCAATATAGTCTAGACGACCATCAAGAAGATTCTCTGAATTCCGATTAAACCTGTCCAACGACTTCAAAAAGAAACGTGGGCCCAAAAAGTATCTGGGAAAAACAGTTTCGGGCTGGGTTTGCCGTTCCTATCCCTACTCTTGCGTTACTATCGTGCCGGTTTTTTATTGTGGATAGGGGGAAGAAGAAAAAAGGCGCCTTATTTTGCAAAGATTTTTGTACCATAGTGGAAAGCTTCCAAGTTTGTGTTTTTGAGGCACCACAGTTGTGTTCAATCCTGAATTAATAGTGTTCGCGATGCGACCCATTCGTCATATCGGGCCCCGTTGATCATAATGTTCGATTTCAGGCTATTTTTTTCGATTGCTTAACGATCATAGGAGGCCTTGGCCACAGCAATGAGCCTGTGCCTCTCGAAACTTTGGCCCGTCAGATATAAGATGGGATAGTTTGCCTACTCCGGACTTACGCATCGTGAGCATAGGAGGTTTTTTCAACTCTTCCGGTTGGTGCAAAAATTGAATGAACTATTAACGATGTTCATCAATGATCGGCTTGAAAATTATCTGGATTCAATCTCTTATAAGCCAACTCTCCTTCGCTACCCTTGATGAAATTCTCCCGGACCCCGTCAAGAACAGGTCAATCTATCGTTCAAATTACCGGCAATATCATAAACTTGTTTCAAGAAACGTCCATTGGTTTGGTCATTTGGGACCCCGTTCGTATCGCCCAAAAGCGGTCAGTTTATCCCGAGGAATAGCCGGAAGAGGGTTGGAGTTAAGCCGGAACGGGGCTACCTTCTTCCGAAATTTAGGAAGTGGGACACATTGTGTTCCTGTGTCGAAACATAGGGTTTTCGGCAAAGACTATGTCCTCCCAAAAGAATAGTAATTCGGTATCTCCCCTCATTTTTACTTGAGGGCCGGTTAAAATATTTTTTGAAGTCTTTTTTCCAATAGGCGGAAGCCGTATGCTTTTTTGTTTCTTTCCCAAGAAATGAAAGGTCGGTCACTGCACAACTCTTTCCAGAACACCTTCAATGTCCTGTCCTTATATCAGTTATAATGAATTCGATATCGATCAGGAAAAATCGATTCTGGTTCCTGGATGCATCAACATTAGGGCCAGTGCCGCCATTTTAAAAATTAAAATCCAAAATCGGCGGATTAAGGCCTTCCAATTTCAGGGCAATGCCCTCGGGATTACTTTTCGATTTATTTGGTTGATCCCTATATGAATTCGGATGTCTTGGAGCTTATTCCATAATCGATACTGTCTAGGCTTTAGACTGTGATCATTATTCCAAATTATCGCTCTTGCTTTTTGTTTTTTCTACGAATTCTTTTTTCCCCTTCTTCCTGCAAGCGGAGGAGTTTGTCCAATTGATGGGTGGTTATCTGAACGGCATTTATATATTCAAAGTAGATGCATTTCCAGATCGCTCCATCCGGTAAGCAGAAGCAATTCGATTATCACGATGCCAGACTTATCTGGACCCTAATATTTTTTTCAAGGGTAGGGAATCTGGACGTTGTCCATATTTTGTAATGGTGGATCTTCTGTCACACATATTCTTGATGGATTAATTATATCTGGGTTTGCTTGGGCTTAGGGATTATTTTCAAAACTATCTCTTTTGGGATTTAAAAAAAGACATTCCCTTCAGAACTTACAACAGTAAAAAGACCACTCTTCCTGCAGCACCTTATTCGAAATTCCGCCCCTTCAAGCCATAAGGGTCCGACTACATGAATATTTGCAAGTACTCTATAGATTGCAACAAGCGAGCTCACAGGTATGCTTTCTGCTGCGAAATGTTTCATTCTGCACTTAATCCCTTATACACAAGCCTTTATGCGATTAAAAACATGGGTGGACAATCTTCCATGAAAAAATCGTTTCCAATCTGGCGGAGAAAAATGGTTGCTGGAAGTGGCGGACTGCGGATCCAAATGGCATTCACGCAATTGTATCTTAGACCAATACAACCGTCCAGGAAATTGGAAACTTTTGCTTTGAGTTCCCATATTATGGATTGAGCTTCGGACAACAATGGAAGGCAAATTCCTTCATTGTGGCCAAGTTTGTATGTTCCCCTTACCTAATTTTTTTTTCGTTTGCATTACACCCTTTTCACCAATTAGATGTCATGCGCCAGTTTTACTTGTGGGGTGGTTTTTTTTCTCAACGGTTTCGTCCTGTTTTTCCAAATAAAAACATGAAAATATCGTCTCAACCTGAAATGGATAGCAGCGTTCTTTTAAAATTGTCTTTTTGAACTGTATCGATATGTAAACTTGGTATATGGTCGATAGCTGGAATTTTTTGGATTTTGTAAATTATAGCTTAAAAATAAAAAAAAAACGATACCTGACTGCCCACTCATTACTATCTATTGGCAACAATCGAATATAGGTGACATATATAGTAGAAAGTCTCATAAGAGCGGTCCAATTTGAATGTAGTGAATTTCAGGAGTATTGCAGGTAGATGGTGTCACTATTTTATTGGTTATGAGATTGGGTGCTGAAAGTGGAGGGAACTTGGTTGCCGGATCCCAGGTTAATCCCTTTTAACTATTTTTCGCTAACAATTATTTTTGGCGTCAAATCGTCAATGATAGTTTTGGTTTACGAAACGAATTTGGTAGACTTGGGTCAGTTGGCTTCTGTGTATGGCCTAGGCTGTCCCTGCGGATTACACTTGGCTTGGTGCGCCATTCTTTTAGAATTATTGGCCATAAGGTGTGCCGTGCCAGTATACATAGTAAACGGTCGGGAGCTCCAATCTTTCTTGCAATTGTTTAAGATAATGGTTCAGTTCTTTTGCGTTTATTTTTTATTGTCTCATGGATCTGGCTCCCATGATTTACCTTGGGACAATCGAAAACATAATCGTTTGCGTTAATTGGCACCAAACGTTAACGGCAAATTTAGGATTTCCTTAAGCGTGGGGTTATTTTTATAGAAAATGCTTGTTCTCTTGATTTTGGACCTTATATAGATGTATACGCTCAAATCACCTTGGATACTGTTGCTCTTTAGAAGTGACATATTCCATCCAGTTCATTGCCCGTAATAGAATGAGGGCCCATTATAGAGATCATCTAGCTTTGGGGCCAAGTTGTGATTCCCACAATTTTGGCGGTTTTCAGTGTTTCAATTGTTCCCCTTTAGAAAACTTCTTTTGGACACGCCCGTTTCTTAAGTGACTAGTCGGTTTCTTAAAGGGATTGTTCTTTCCTTAGCGAATTCCGGTTTTAACAGCCCTTTTGTTATTACCGCTCTTAATGTTCTAAAGATATACGCTAAGCGTCCTCCCGCACATAACCTGGCTCCATAATGTTCGGTTTCCATACGTTTTACAAGGAATAACTTGATTTTGCGTTTAAAGGGAAGGAATTTCTTTACTGTGGATTTTTTTTATTTTGTTCCTCATGTTCTTATATATTGAGCGTTTCCATATTTTCTGGGCATTTTCAAGCTCCTCGAAATCTCGTTCCGTAAGTTCAAAAAAGTCCTTTTCCAACCGGACTAATTTTTCCTTCGATCGCTTTTTTGAGGCTGGGCATGGAAAGTTTTCTATTTTTCCTTCTTCCTCCACATATTGTATGATAGTATCGTATATCTTTTTTAGTTTTTTCCTGGATCATGGTTATTTAGCCTCCTGGTCGTATTCAAGACGAACCCTGTTCGAGGATTTAACGCCGTTTTGATTTTTGCATCGAAATCTTTTTTCATGTAGATTATACATCCTAGGGCACGGATATAGTTTTTCCTGTTATAGGTTATTCTTATTTGGCAAGAGATAGGTGCCATCTTTTTTTCTGGCGACTTTGTGGAAGACTTTGTCGAGAGTTTGTTTAAAAATTTTATAACTATTTATAAACAAATATAGGTTATTTGGTTTAATATGATTTATTAATTTGCTAATTCGCTGTATCAGTACAAAACAAGAATGGGCGAAACCCACGTTATCGTGCCTTTACAAGCAGGGGTCACTGTTCGAACCCGTAGGCGCACGAGAACAGAAGACAAGGCTTCCAAAGAAATTGGGAGCCTTTTTTTGGTTGGTCAAAAATGTCGGAAACAGGGAAAACGAAACAATTTACGTCCTTTCCATCAAGCATTGTTAATCGAGAGTACCGCTAACGCTCAAGTCCCACTCTGTGTTAAGATTAGTTATACAGCATTGTCAATGGCGATTGATGATTAAACTGTTCCAGCCATAATCCCATTTCTGGCCACCAAAAAAATCTAGCTTATGGTTTTTTTAATGCCTTTGATCGAAGATGATAGGATAGAGCAGATGTATTTATCTCATAAATTAATTCGTGGGAAGATGAATATATATACACAAGAGCACCAGATAAATTTCCGTATCTTTAAATACTGGGCCGGCTATTACCATATGTTTGGAGTGGAAAAAGTGGTCATGACTTCAGGATAATAAGATATGCCGATCTTTTGGTTGTCCAGGGCGGAGCTTAAAAACGAAATTTGATGTAAGTGAAAAATAGATTCCAATGTCGACCATATTAGTATTTTACTTTGTATAGTGATATAAGTGAAGATGAGCAGAGGTGAAGCAAGTGTTTAATCATAGATTTAAATAAGTGACGTATTAATTAATAGAATTAATCATATGAAAGGCATAATTATGCATTTTGTCTATTCTTCATTTAAATTAGTTGCACTTTCCCAAGATTCCGAACGGAAGCAGATATTACCTTAGCGGGTAAACCAAGTAACTATGACCTATTGAGGCAAATAATTATTAAAATTGAAGTTTTAAACATCCACAGAGCGGGAAGGTTGAGATAGCCCACTATCAACCTAAAGGGGATAAAAAATTTTACTCCCCTCGAACATTATCTATAAGAAGTGGTTGCCCCTGCAACCCAATATTGCCCGGTTTATTGGGTAGTAAAGCGTTTTTTGGCAAAGACATCCACAGGTGTGCTGATTGGGGAACCAGCGAAGTTACGTCTATGTTGGACAGGATGCTCCTGTGATAACACTTTTATGGTTATGACGATATAAACCGTCAAAACTTTTTGCCGTTTTCTTGACAGCCCTTTGAATACAGTTATACCAGGCACTTCGGTAAAAAGAGAGAATGGTTGTGGTCTATAACGAGATCAAACTTTTTTCCGTAGCCACATAAAGAAATATCGAATACGCTTATAAGTTATATTTAGATACTCGTGCTGTTCATTTTTCAGATCTTTAAATAGAGGTAGTGGCTGGTGGGAGAATTTTTGATCGCATATTATAAGCCTTGCCCCGTGGTCCCATGAAGGCTGGCCAATCGTGCCGGATATATTCAACTTGTATAGTTATCACCCAAAATACTAAGTAAGCGATGCTA
>Ga0163217_1110760_pt1 | contig 12155 bp, 18 predicted proteins | sample SynspAceP_FD_185933 | JGI IMG/M metagenome (GOLD analysis project Ga0163217, IMG submission 185933) | Saline lake microbial communities from Ace Lake in Antarctica - Synechococcus sp. Ace-P (PacBio error correction) | ecosystem: Environmental > Aquatic > Non-marine Saline and Alkaline > Saline ... | reverse complement strand
TTTTTGCAAAAACGGCCAAAGGGCAGGGGGGCGGCACCAGCCCATGGCCATCCAACTCGCCGTCCAGGCACTTGCCATCGGCAAATCAGCCGCCAGCCGTGCAGTTCGGGAAAGCGATCGTGCATCATTCTTCGCCACGCGACCAGAATGATGGATGGCTGCCGTCCCGCACAACAGCTGTGCCGGATAACCATCCATTGTCCATCTTCGGGCCTAGCCAGTCGGTGACAGCCGACCAGGCTGCCGGGTCATCGACCCCGTGCGCCAGACAGAAGGGATAGGCCGCGAAACAATCGAGCGCGGCAGGTCTTCTCGCCTCCGATCAGAGTGCTGAAAGCTTGGCTGTCGGCGACCAGTCCCCACATCAGGACCGATGCGCCAGTATCCGCCTCGGGCTTGGCGAGATTGCCAGCGCCAGCAGCGCGCTCACTCAGTTTCTGGCCTGACCCACCTTGCGAGAAGCCGCCTGTCCAGCAGCATTGTTGAAAACCAGTCTCTCACGGGTCACATCAAGGCTGTCACCATGCAGGCACAGGAACAGCAGCGAATAATTGCGGATCCATCATGCTGAATCAACAAGATCAGCGCAAAGAGATTGAAAGCCAAAGATGATAAACTAGTCAATCAGACTGTGTTATGATGGCGGCGGCAGGACCAACGCGATGTATTCGGCCAGATCAGCCCACAGATGCATAACTCGTCCGAAACAGCCACAGCGGAGATACCCCAGCACAGATTCTGCGGCCCAGTCGCGCAAGCGGGATGTGGTGACCGCAGCGTTTCGGCGGGCGGCCCGAGAACAGCGCAGATCTGGTCCAGAGTTTGTCCCCGTAGGGCGGATTATTGAAATAATCCGCCGAGGCGCAACCTTGGCCAAGTCCGAATGGTCTGTCCATGGCCAAGAAGACAGCGCGCAACAGCTTTCATGCGGCGTCCCCTGTGTCGGGATATCATCCGCATCCTCCGCCGCAAATTCGGATCGCCAGCACATGGGACGTCACAATATCCGACTCGCGAGGTGATCGCGAATGAAAGATCTACGGTGTAACCATGTGTAGGAATAGTTTATATCGGCACCTGTAATCCTTGATCAGCACCCAGCAACTCCGGCACAGTCAGAGCCAATGGTCCGAGATCACAAGCCACGGTTGCGCGCGCCTGCGCCGTTACCCGCGCATCTGCATTCCAACCGCTGGCAGCCTGTTGGACAAGGGACCGAACCGCCAGCGGCCATGTGCTGCCCAGCACCGAAGTGGCGCGACAATCAGCGCGCGGATGGCCTTGCGGTCCAGATCCGGCGTGTGCGAATCGTATCGGGCAGCGGCAATCCTTGGGCGCGCAAGCACCGTGTTGTGTTTTTCTACTAGCCAGCCATTGAGTTCAGATCGGGCCAACGCAGGGTCCAGCAGCAGTGCAAAACACGCTGCCCTGCCAAAAAAAAAAAAAAAAAAAAAAAAACCGAGCAATAGAGCCGTCAGCAGGCTGGCACGCCCTGCGCCCACGTTATCTTGCCCCACCAATGGTTGAATCTTGTCTGCCACAACTGCCTAGTGTTTCCAGCGAAACACCGGCAAAGCCGAAGGTGCATTCAGAACGATGAAGGTGTGACAGCGCACAGGCTGGAGAACGTTTCGCACAAGCCGTCCGGGTTCGGTTTGTGTCGCCGACACGACCCAGACCTACGCCGCCACCTTCGAGCGGATTTGCGGCCAGGATCCCGGCACATGGCCTGGGAGGTGAAACTGACCAAGACATCCCGATCCGGCGCGCCTCGCCATAGCTGATCGGTCGCGGTGATGTCACCCCAGGACGGTGCGCAATGACCGGCATACAGGCATCCGTGCAAAGGTAGCGCTTGTGCCCGGCCTATGCCTGTCGGCTGACCGTGCGTGATCAATGCGCGATCCACGGTCGCCACGGTCATCAAAAAAATCCCTTGCCGCGCAGAAAAGCCCGCGATCTGTCAAAACTCAGCACGGGGCTGCCATGGGCGATACCTGGTTTGCATGCCTCAGGCCAAAGGTAGGGCGCAAGACAGGGCGATCTTCCACCCCAAGGCTGGCTTGCACATCGCGGGGCATGACTAGGCAGGGGAGCCTCGCCACACCAAGCGGAGGAGCGGAAGATGCGTTTGTCAGATAGAAAGATGGGCGAAAAAGGCCCGTGTTCCAGGATGCCCAGGGGGCAGATCGGGAACCTTCGGTGTGGTGCCGATCTGCAGGCGCGGTCTGGCCAATCTGCCGCGCGTCGACCCGAGACCCTGCCGCTAGGTTGCCGGGGCAATCCGCGCCTTGGCGCGCGTGGGGCAGGTGGCGCAATTCATCTGCATCGGGTTGACTATGCCGATCACGCCGGCCGAGGCGGGATGCAGCCGCCTTGCGAGCCCTATTGGTCTTTATGAAGCCACATCCGCGAGCTGTGGCGAATGATTCCCGGATCTATCTGCGCGCGCGCGCAGAAGGCGCACTGCGGAGGTGGAACTGCGGCTGTAGTGATCGGCAAGACCCGCGAAATACGATGCCGGGCGCAGGCGCTGGACCATTGTCGCGGGGCTATTGCGTTGATCAACGATGCTGTCGGAAACGCGACTTCCAGTTGGAGCGTGTGGGCCAATGGACCAAAGGCAAGAGCCCGTTACATTCGACCCATCGGTCCCTGGCTGGTACACGGAGAAGCCAGGTGGACGCAAGCTTGCCTGTCGCTGGCATCTGAAGGTTTCAGCGCGCGCAGACCGGCACCACAGCCACGATGGTCTTTACCGTGGCGGCAGACATCTCGATCTCAGCGAGATGATTGAGCCTGCAGCGGCGATGTGATCGCAACCGCACACCGCCCGTGTACGGCATGGGGATGAAGCCGCCGCGCTATTCTGACCGAGGGAGATTGATGAGTGCAGATCGAGCGGTTGGCGTGCAGCGCAGAGAGCTGCGGGCGCGACAGCCTGATATCTTCTAGCTGCTGCGTTTCAGGCGCTTTGGCGGCTGCAGTTTTGGGCAGGTGGCGACGAATGTTCGGCCACCCACGTTGAACACCAATCGCGGGGTGGCAGGTGTGTCCATCTCACCTTCATCTCGCCACCCGCATGTCCGCAAGGCGCTGTCAGGCCAACTGCCCATGTCGGGATGGTGATTCTGTCGGGGCAGGACGGTCCGCTCATGCGCCCATATAGTACAGGCAGGGCCAGTTACCGGCGTGGGGCTTGCGGGCCAAGATGCCGCCATCTCGACCAGCGGCCGCCGTTCAGCCAAGCGCAGGCTGGAGACCACCAAGGCAAAGTCGGGATAGGTGCGTTATCTGCCGCTGCATTATTAGCAACAATATTCCGCGGTCGCGGGTCAGGCTTGTTGTCGTCGAAAGGTCGCGCCATCCACATAGGTTTCCGCTTGGTGCCAGGGCGCCAGATGGTGCCCCAAGCCCAAGCCGCGCCTGCCCCATACAGCGCCCATGCCGCAGGGCGCGTGGCGGCCGCCATCTGGATCCCCACATCGGCCTGTAAGAGCGCCAGCCGCGACGGGCACGCCTTCCATCACGGGCGCAGGCCGATTGCATCCGCCCATCGAATGGCCAGCAGGATAGAACAGGTTGCGCCAGCTTCAGCGCCGTGCTGCGCTGATCATCGCGGCCTGCGCCTTACAGGGCGCATGTGGGAGCATCCAGATGGCGGCGCCACGCGCCCTGCGGCATGGGCGCTGTCATGGGAAGCGGCGTAACGCCTTGGGCTGGGACCATCTGGCGCCCGGCACCAAGGCCGGAAACCCTATTGTGGCCGAACCTTTCGACGACAACAGCCTGACCGGCGACCGCGATATGTATGCCTATATGCAGCGGGCAGATGACACCTATCCCGAACTTGCCCTTGGATGGTCCCAGCCTGCGCGGTGAACCGCAGCGCTGGTCGATGATGGCGCATCTGGCCCGCAAGCCCACGCCGGAACTGGGGGCCGCCTGACCTATATCGGGCACGCATGAGCGGACCGTCTGCCCCGACAGAACACCTCCCGCATGGGCGTTGGCCTGACAAGCGCCTTGCGGACAGTGCAGGGTGGCGAGCAGAGTGATGATGCACACCTAGCCACCCGCGCGATGGTTGTTCAACGGGTGGCCGAACATTTCGTCGCCCACCCTGCCCAAACCTGCAGCCGCCAAAGCGCCTGGAAACGCAGGCAGGCAGGAAGATTATCAGGCGTTCGCGCCGCACCTCTTGCCGCTGCACGCCCAAACCGCTCGATCTGCAACTCCATCCATCTCCCTCGGTCAGATAAGCGCGGCGGCTTCATCCCCATGCCGACACACCGGGCGGTGATGCCGGGTTGCGATCACATCGCCCGGGCTGCAGGCTCATCATCTCGCTTGAGCGATGCGAGATGATTCTGCGCCACGGTAAAGATCATCGTGAGCTGGTTTGCCGGTCTGCGCGCGCTTGACGCTTCAGATTCCAGGACAGGCCAAAAGGCTTGCAGATCACCTGCTTCACGGTTGACCCAGCCAGGGACCGATGGGCGTCCGAATGTATCGGCGCTTTTGCCTTTGGTCCATTGGCCCACACGCTCCAACTGGAAAGCCACGTTCCGACAACATCGTTTTGATCACCCAAATAGCCCGCGACATGGTCCAGCGCCTGCGCCTCGGTCACGTATTTCCGCAGTCTTTGCCGATCCGACCCCAGTTCCACCTCCCGTCGCCTTTCTGCGCGCCGCGGGCGGGGGGCCCCCCCCAAGGGAGGGGAGTAGACCGGATCATTCGGCCCACAGGATTCGCGGATTGTGGCCTTATAAAGACCAATAGCATCGCAGGCGGCTCCATCCCCGCCTCGGCGGCGTGAGCGGCATAAGTATCAACCCGATGCAGATGAATTTTGCCACCTGCCCGCACCTGGGCGCGCCAAGGCGCGGATTGCCCGCACCAAGCGGCAGAGGTTCTCGGGGTCGACGCGCGGCAGACTGGCCAGCACCGCGCCTGCCAGATCGCAAACCACACCCGACAGGTCCCGGATCTGCCCCTGGATCCAGAACACCGGGCTTTCAGGGCCCCGTCTTTCCATATCTGACAAAACGCATCTTCGCTCCTCCCGCTGGTGTGCGAGGCTACCTAGCCAGCATCCCGCGGATGTGCAAGCAGCTTGGGTGGAATCGCCCTGTTCTTGCGACCCCTACCTTTGGCCTGAGGGCATAGCAACAGACAGGATCGCCCATGGCCGCCCCGGTGCTGAGTTTGACAGATCGCGGCTTTTCTGCGCGGCAGGGGAACTTTCTTATTGACCGGTGGGCGACGGTGGATCGCGCCTTGATCACGCACGCGTCATGCGACCACGTGCAAGGCCGGGGCACAAGCGCTACCTTTGCCGGATTGCGCTGTATGCCGGGTCATTGCGGGCACCGTCGAGTGACATCACCGGGACACGATCGCTATGGCGAGGCGCGCCGGGAATCGGGATGCCTTGTCAAGTTTCCACCCCGCAGGCCATGTGCCGGGATCGGCGTGCAAATCCGCGTCGATGTGGCGGGCGAGGTCCTGGTCGTGTCGGGCGACTACAAAACCGAACCCGACGGCTTGTTGCGAACGTTCCAGCCTGTGGCGCTGTCACACTTCATCTCTGAATTGAACCTTCGGCTTGCCGTTGTTTCGCTGGCAAACACAGGCCAGTTGTTGGCAACCAAGATTCAACATTGGTGGGCAGATAACGTGGCGCAGGGCGTCGCCAGCCTGCTGCGGCCTATTACTCTGGGCAGCGGCAGCGTGTTTTGCCACCTGCTGGACCCTGCTGATTGGCCCGAATCCTGACTCATGCGGCAGTAGAAAACACCAACACGGATGTGCTGCGCGCCCAAGGATGCCGCTGCCCGATACCGATTCCGCACACCGCCGGATCTGGACCGCCCAAGGCCCATCCGCGCGCGCTGATTGTCGCCCACCTCGGTGGCTTGGGCAAGCACCATGGGCGCGGCGGTTCGGTCCCTTGTCCACAGGCCTTTGCCACGCGGTTGGATGCAGCATGCGCGGGTACGGCGTCAGGCGCGCGCAGGACCGGGCTTTGTGATTTCGGACCATGCCGATGCCCGGATTGCTGGTCCGATCCAAGGAGTACAGGCTGCCGGAAAAACTAATTCCTAACACATGGTTACACCGAAATCTTCACCGACACCTTGCGCCGAGGTCGATATGACGCCCACGTGCTGGCGACCGAATTTGGCGGCAGAGGATGCGGATGAATATCCCCGACACAGGGACGACCGCCATGAACCGCTTTTGCCGCGGCTGTTTCTGGCCATTGACGCGACCATCGGACCTTCGGCCAAGGTTGGCCTGTCGGATTATTTCAAATCCGCCCCTGACTGGACAAACTCTGGGACCATTGCGCTGTTCTCGGCGCCGCCGCCCGAAACGCGCGTCACCACACCCGCCTGCGCGACTGGGCCGCAGAAGTGCTAGTATCCCGCTGTGCGTTCGAGGACAGTGTATACATCGTCGGGCGATCTGGCCGAAAACCATCGCGGTGGTCTGCCGCCGCCTACAACACAGTCCGATTGACAGTTTATCACTTTTGGATCAATCTCTTGCGCGATCTGTGATTTCAGATGATGAGATCCGCAAAACCCGCTGTTCTGCCGCATGGGACAGCCTTGATTGACCGAGAGATGGTTTTCAACAGCTGCTGACAGGCGGATTCCGCATGGGGGTCAGCAGAACTGATGACGCGCCGCTGCGCTGGCAACCGCCCAAGGCCGAGCAGGAACTAGGCGCATCGCCGTGATGGGGCGATCTGGTCGCCGGACCAGCACAAAGCTTACACACCCTGATCGAGGCGAAAGAGCCGCCGCCGATCTGTCGCGCGCCCTATCCCTTCTGTCTGGCGCACGGGTCGATGACCCGGCCAGCCTTGGCGCTGTCACCCGACTGCAGGCCCGAATGGAAAATGGATGTATCGCGCACAGCTGATTGTGCGGACGGCAGCCTCACATATCTTGGTCGCGTGGCGAGAATTGATGACCGATCGCTTTCCCGAACTGGCACGGCTGGCGGCTGATTGCCCGCGATGGCAGCATGCTGGACGGCGACGTTGTGGCATGGATGGGCCGCCCCCCTGCACCTTTGCCGTTTGCAAAAACGCATTAGACTGCGCAAGACCGTGCCGAAAAAACTGCTGGCCGAGGCGCCGGTATCTGCTGGCCTATGGACCTGCTGGAGCATGGCCGGCGAGACCTGCGAAAACCCAGTTGCAAGGGCGGCGGGCACTGATGGACGGGGATCATCGACAAGCTTGTCGCCAAATGCTCCTTGCGCGCATTCGCCCCTTATGCGACGCCGACTGGGACACGCTGGCGCAGCATCGCGGCACAGGCCACGCCATGGAAGCTGAAAGGCTTGATGCTCCAAAGTCTTTCCAGCCCCTTACCATGTGGGCCGCAAAACGCGGCGACTGCGTTGGAAATGGGAAGCTCGATCCGCTGACCGGGATGCGGTATGATCATGAGCCCAGGCGGGCACGGGCGGCGCAGCCAATCTGTTCACCGAATTTTTCAACCATTTTTTGGGGCGGGGGTTTTTTTTCTGGCAGGCCAACGATCTTGTGCTTTCACAAGCTATCCGGCTGACCGATGCCGAGTCACCGAAATCAACGCTGGGTGCGCCCGCAACACATGCAACGCTTCGGGACCTGTGCAGGCAGTCACACCGCACCATGTGTTCGAGGATTTCGCATTCGATGGGCATACAGCAAAGCCCGCGCCATAAATCCGCATCGCCCTCGGTTTCCCCGCATGCTTGCGCTGCGGCAGACAAGACCGTGGATCAGGCCGACACATTGACCCATTGCGGCGAAATTGCTGGAGCCAATATGGCTGTCCGGCTTGAGGCTACCTGCCCAAGCCCCTATGTCTGGGGATAACCAACAAGACAGGTATCCCATGTTCCAGCTTTCCATTTCCCGTGCCGTTGACGCCAATTGCCAGCGGTGGCAGCCAAGGATTCGGGGATTGCCGGAATGGGGATCTGTCTGAATCATCTACACGCTCCGGAGATGCACCGGACTCAAACGCGATCTGGATGCTGGAAACAGGCTTGCGCCAGTGTTCGCCGCCGATTTTCGAGGGGCAAGCTGTCCACGCTTTGATTCGCATGCAGGCGATGCTGTGCTGCGACGAGCGATTTGCAGCGGTTGGCAGGGCGGATCATGTCTTTTTGCGTGTCTTGCGCTACTACCAATGACGATTTGACGCGACCCCGCGCCAATTCACTGTCGGATGTCAGAAAAAATTACCATTTCACCACACCATTGTGTTCTTCACGTGGAACTTGAACCGGGCTTAGGATGACCATGTCGACCATCTGTTCGACGCAGCCCGAACTGGCCCGTGACAAAAGCCGTCTTCGACGCGCAATCGCGCGATGAAGCGCTTCCCGCTGTCCGACGAGGATGGAGAATTCCCCTGATCTGGGCGATGGTCGGCACGCCATGGGAGCGGAACTGTTTACGAAACCATCCGGTCTGGGCTTCGAGGTGGATGCGCCTTTTGGGGATTGAGGGCACGCTGAAACCTGCTGACCGATTCAACACCGCGCCACGCGAGCGCCGCAACGGAACGGCCGGCGTCTTTGGTATGAACATCAAGACATTTTCGGCCGGGGTCCACAACCAGCAGGCAAGGAAAAAGAGGTATCGACCGCTGGGCGCGGCATGCCAACGCCCCAGGACAGGGCGACTGTCAACGATGACGAACCCGAGGGTCGTCCGAGGCGCTGGCGTAATGACCGGGGTCGCGGCCATCCCCAAGCTGAAGCCACCGTTTATTACGAATTGAAGCGCAAAATGGCTGGGCCTCACCGGATGCAGTTCTGGACCGCAACGGCCGTTGCCCCGGAAGAGATCAAGGGACCGTCGGATTGGCCACCGCGCGCGCATGGGTGATGGACGGGCCTAATGCGGGCTTCGAGGCCGCGCATGGGGGATATCCGGCCGCCTTTCTTCGACAAAGGGCTGGATCGAGCAGGCGTGAGCCCGGCAAGGCGCCGGGGGCTTTCGCCATCCACCCGTGACCGAGGTGCCACCCTTACGGATGCTCAACTATTTGGGCAACCGCGCGATTGATGGCTGGGAGGATGGCATGAGCTGGGCCACGGCGTGCTCAGTTCTGGCCGCAGGGTCAGGCGAGATGCTGTCATCGACCCCGCTGACCCTGGCGACAAACGCAAGCGTATTCGCGAATGCTGACCTTCGCAAATTGCTGACGGGGCCAAAACGCAAGGGCCTAGCGCAAAGGACCCTGCTGGCAGCAAAGGTCGAGACATGATCAACACGGTCGTGCGCCAGATCGCGTTCATGACTGTTGAATGCAAACCCACGCCGCCGCCGCCACGGCGATTGACGCCCGGATGACATCACGATCTGTGGATGAGCGTGCAAACCGAAAACCTTGGGCCCGCGTCGTGACTTCATGACGGGTACAAGATTTCTGGGCCTATTATCCCGGCATTTCGTGCATTCGCCCTTCTATGTCTTATGGGCCTATGCCTTCGGCGATGGCCTCGTGAAACCGCTTTATGCCGTTACGAGAAAACCCCTGATTTTCGGACAAAGTATTTCGACATGCTCCAAGGCCAGGTGGCTCGAAGCACCACAAACTTGCTGGCCCCCTTCGGCCTTATGCTCGGACCCGAAACTGGGAACAAGGGGCATTCATGATCTCGGGCAATGATCGACGAGGCTGAAAGCCGATGGAGGGCTGATCGCCGCCGCTTCTTTTTGCGCAAATATCCCGGGGGGCGCGCGAACATAGTTCGCCGCGGGGGCAGAGCCCGCCCACCGCGCAAGCATCGGGGCAGGCCCCCCTACTTCTCTTGGCGTCTTTTGATCCGCGCCGGTGATTTCCTCGCCGCGCCGCTGCGTCTGCGCCCTGCCGCTCGACTGGCAGTCGATGCACAGCTTTACACCCGGCAAGGCCACGCGCCGCGCCTCGGGGATCGGTTTCTCGCAATCGGGCGCAATTGGTCAGGCGTCGCCGACAGGGGCACGCCGCGCCTTTAGGGCGGCGCAACTCGTCGCTGAATGGACGCCTCGAATCTGCTCTGACAGCGCCATCGCGCGCCCAGCCACCTGCCATGGTCCCATCCTCCGATGCTCAACCAAAACGGCACCAGCCTAGAAGGTCGGTGCGTTTTTGTTAAGCCTGTTTCAGGCCGGAATGATCAGGCGCCTTTCCAGCATACCTTGGCACTGGCAGTTCGCGCATCCGCTTTTGCAACTTCTCGAACGCGCCGCACTCGATCTGGCGTGATGCGTGCACGGTGACGTCGTATTCGCGTGTCAGATCCTCAAGCGTGACGGTCTCGTCTGCCAGCGCGCTGGGCTCAGGATGTCGCGCCGCGCTCGTTTCAGCCACAATCCATCGCCTGTGCAGCAAGGCGCGGCGTGCGGTCATCTCGTTCACGCTCGCGTAATCGTGGCCTGAGTCGGCATCTTCGTCTTTCCAGCCAGTCCTGCATTGCATCGAGCCTTTCGCCCTCGGAACCCGATGGTCGCGTTCAACGGACGCATCCCACCCGACAGCGTTCGGTTCATGCTGATTCACCTCGGCCTCGGTCACGCCCAGATCAGTCCATTCCGCTTGACGTTCTCGAGGCGCAGTATCGCCTTTTCCAGCGCGCCGATCTTGGATTCGCCTTCGCAGGTTGAAAACAGTGTTTTCTGCGCCGAGGTGGGCCCAGGTTTCACAAGGCCTCCATGACGCAGTAATATTCCTGAATCGAGGCCCTGAGTCCACCACATCGCAATAGGTTGCCAGCCGAAACCCTTTTCCGGATCGAACGCTTGACCGCTGCATCAGCCGACTCCCTCGGGAAGTTACCTCGGCCTGCGGCAGGCCGTGCCGCCGATAAACCATCGCAATCTTGGCCGCCAGACGCAGGTGGCTGGTCACCATGCGGTTGCGCCGCCGTGTGGTGTCTGCTCTTCGACCAGCGCTGGCCAGCCATTATTATTCCTCTTCCGGTTTCCAGCAGGGGAGAAACTTTGCGGATCTCCTGCATGTAAGCGGGTTCAGCCGCCCTCGGGCGTTGGTGCGAGGAAAGATTTGCATAAATGCTCATTCGGAAACCGTCCCTTTCCAGATGAGGTTCCCTTTCAGAGTTAAGGGGGTTAACATCGATTTATGGCGCTCAGGTCGGGCTTTCAAGCCTTATGGGAGCGAAATGTTTTACGAACCATACGATTTCCGGCGTATTGACAGCGCATGTCACAACAAGTTAACCGCGATGTGCGCCTATCTGTTTCCCTCAATGGCGGCTTAAAATTACTGGCCTAACGCGCAGTATTGATAGAGTCGCCTATCATGCGGAATGTCTGCCTGACCGCAGGTTTCGCCGCTTGACGGGCATGCACAAAGCCAGAACCTGTGCATGCAACCGCCTGATCGTGGAAATTGCGCGCACGAACCTGTGCGAGCAGCATTCGCTGTCGCACCAGTGCCAGCTTGCGCGCCGCCATAGTTTCGGATCGCCCACCAGCGCATGGGCCGCTGGGGCCAGATGCAACACGGATCTTGAGCGTCGCCCCGTTTCCAGCAGCATTCGACCAGGACTGTGCCCACCTGTGTGTGCGGCGAAAAAACGCTTTCCACGATTCCGCGCCCGCGTGACGGGCATGGCGGACCGCCGTGAAACAACACCGCCTGCTTTTGGCCGGTCGTCTTGTTGGCGCGGCCAGTTGGGTGGGTGATTCATGATATTGCCGGGCCGAAATTGACCGCCTTGATTCCCGCGCAGGCGCGGATCGTTGGGCATCGGCAACACACGTAAACCACAGCCTTGTAATAGCGCTTGACCGTGTGTTTTTCGAATTGCCGCCAGCCGTGATGGCGCGGTCGGAGTTTTCCACCACAGCAGCCGGATGTATCCTTTGGTCGATCCGTGCACGTATTACGGACGTTTTCATTGCCGCCACCGCCGACCCAACCGGCAATTACCCGCAATGGCCGCAGATGCATTATTTGACCCAGGCGTGCCGGATGGCCGAGCCGGGCCGGATGCACCAACCATGGCCGGCAGGCTTGTCGATTTTCACGAATCAGAGGTTCCATTCAATCCTCGAGCATTTGTGTTGTTTCCACCGGGGGGGGAACAAAATCCTCCTCCCCCTCCCCTTTTTTTTTTGGGGTGTGTGT
>Ga0163217_1040604_pt1 | contig 12155 bp, 10 predicted proteins | sample SynspAceP_FD_185933 | JGI IMG/M metagenome (GOLD analysis project Ga0163217, IMG submission 185933) | Saline lake microbial communities from Ace Lake in Antarctica - Synechococcus sp. Ace-P (PacBio error correction) | ecosystem: Environmental > Aquatic > Non-marine Saline and Alkaline > Saline ... | reverse complement strand
CTCCCTCGAGAAGTTCTTCTTTCTCTGCCAAAACCAGAAACAGGGACCTTTTCCCTCATCTTGCATTTTCAATAACCACACTAATTCAACCCCACCTATGCTGGACGTTTAACCCCATGAGTTCCATGGGATTGGCTCATCATTGGCAATCTATTTGGTTTATCACTTTGTGGATGCTTGGTGAGGCGTCACGCGTACATTGGAAAACCTCAACTAGGAGCAAGGTTCGGCAGATTATTTTTCTGGACGGGGAAAAACGAAGGCTGGTTTGTAATTAGTGCTTCATTATTCTCTTCGAAAATTGGTTCTGAAATAATTTTGGGAGGTATCGGGGAGGCCGTGTGCTAGGGCAGAAATGCCCCCCATGGCCAATTTTGAAATGCTAGGCACAGCCTTATCCTTGGATTTTTATTAGGGTGTGGTTTTTTTGTTCCTTTTCTATTTGCGAACGGGCCGTTTACACCATGCCAGAATTTCTCGCAGCTGCGATACTCTCAAAGCTTTGTCGAAATTACCTTCCGTTGTTCTATTCTTGGCTTATGGTCATCACAAAAATATCGTGATCATTTTCTCCGGCCGCGCTTAATTTTTTTGAAAACCATGGGAGTGCCTTTTTGGACAGGCGCCACATCCATTCGTTTAGCAACAGGGATTTTACACCGGTGCTGGGAGGGACTTCAAAGCAGTAATCTACACCGACATGGTGCAGGCATTCATACTCATTGCGAAGTTGTGGCGCTGTTACTTATTTCGGATTTGTCGCAATTGGGCGCGGCTGGATTGAAAATGATTACCAACCATTCAACAGAGCCTCTACCCAATCCGGAGCCCCACCACTTGAGCGCTTTCTTAAACTTTGGCGCCCTATGACGGATACACAATATCCCTTGGACTGGAAGTTATTTGGCCGCACCTATTTTGGGTGTATTGGTATTGGTTGTACGGATCAATTTATCGTGGCAGCGGACATTATCAGCAAAGGACCCGTCAGCAACGCCCGAAAAGGAGCGCTCTTTGCTGGATTCTGAAAGTTATTACCTGTTTTTATTTTCTTTCATCCCGCAGGCGTTTATTGCCTATGCCCTTTTTGCAACAAAAGGGCATGCTACGATTTCTCACTTCCAATGCTGATTATGCATTTACCGGCTGATGATTACCGGTTTTCCTTCCCGTTGGTCTGAAATGGCCTCGCGATCGCAGGGAACTGCTTGCTTGCATTAATGGAGTTCACTTTCATCTGGCTTTTTCAACTCTTCCGCTCTACTTATTTACGAATGATTTTTTATAAACAATACAAACCTAAAGCCCCTGAAAAAGAATTGGTTTTGGGTGGGACAATTGGCGACAGTTGCGCTGGTGTTTGTAAGGCTAGTCGTTTGGATTCCATTTATGAAATCGCTCATGGGAGGAGGATATTCGGTTTTATTCCAAAATATCAAGCTACATCTCGCCACCCATTGCAAGCGGTCTGTTTCTATGTGGATTATACTTCAAAATGGATCAAGGCAAACGGGAAGGCAAATTGTTTCCTTATGGATGGGTTTTGCAATAGGTGTATCTCGCTTGGTTTATCGAGTTTATGGTAAGGAAGGAATCATTCAGGCAAAGAAGGTTCATTGCGTAAATAATCTTTTTGGACATTAAATTTTCTTCATTTTTCGCCCATCCATTCTTGTTTGTCATTTGTGCTAGGTAATAATGATTGGTCGTGAGTCGCCTTACCCCACCTCAGTCGGAAGAGTCCATTGCGGTTAGTGACATTTCAGAGGTCTGGGATTAAGGACAAGCGATTAGGTGTTTACATGCCGATGTAATTTGACTTATCATTTTTTAATCTATCTTCAGTATTATCCTTGTGAAGTTCTTCTTCAGTCCCTTTGTGGGGAATTGCAAAACTAAAAAAGCCTAAACTCAGGATTACCTATTGACTGGATTAAAAAACTGTCCCTTTATTACAGGGATCTACTTCTGGAATTGGGTGGCCATTGCAAAAACCTCCTCTCCGGCGCCCAACCAGAAGGAGCTATTGTGATTTCTGAATGGTCGACATGCAGGAAACAGTAAGTAATCATGCTATTGAAGAATTTGAAAAAGGAAATTCCTTTAAACGGCAAAGGTATCCGGAATTAACAGCCGACTCAGTCGACCAAATTCTGTAAAGGACTTAATTTACAAAAACTGGGACCGCCGTTAGATTATACCCTGATTCAATTAACGTAGGAATTTTTTCCACTCTCAATCCCTTCACTGAGACTTCCGATGAGGTATTGGATCGACTGTTTGTAGTAAACGTCATTGTAGTGGGTGTGCGACTATCGGCCGAGCCCGGCGTACTTCCAAAAAGTAGTGGCTTCGGGAAGTGGGGCCGCATTGTATTTGTGCAGTAGCGAATGTTGCTCAGTAGTACCCGAGGGGAATTGGATTGCCTACAGTATGACTAAAAAGCTGCCATGCTCAGTATCTCGCGTGGATTTGGGCCACAAAACTACACGAGGATTTCAGCCGTCACCTGTTAATTTCCATAATGCCAGGTTCTTACCTTATCTGAAGGAGGGCCAAGCGATTTTTGAAATAGCAGGCGATAAGAAAATCAGAAAGAGGAAGATGTTGCATCTGCTTTTTTCAAAAATGATAAGAACAAACGTTCTAATTTGAAACGATTTTTTAGCACCTGAAAGACAATTGCCAATGGAGTATTTTACCTGGCAAGTCCGCTATCATCGGCTTACCAATGCGAGCGGCTGTGAAAATTAGATGGTGGAAAGTTGTTTCTGGAATATTTCTAAGCAAAAAAATTATGAATCCAAATCTTCACTTATTGCGTCTGTTTGTGTTATTTCAAATTCAGAGAACTCCTCTTGCTGAAGATGGAATAGGGAACAGGTTGGTCAAGTTCTTTTATTGTCACTTAAAAACAAGTGCCTCAAAATTTGTTAGCGATGGAATGGGGTAAAATATCAGTGAAGAAAACAATCACCAAGGCTTCACCAACATTGTTTTCGTTATTTCCTTTTCGCTCGATTCAAGTATCTTTACTGCATTACCCAAAAGCCATCCTGCCCATTCTTGATTTATCCAGCAAGTCTTTGGCCTCACATGGAAAAAGGTTTTTGTAGTGGACTTTATTCCAATGATTGATTTTTGATAGGGTTAAGGATTGCTTGAACCTTTTCCCTTTATCATTCTTTACTTTTTACTCAATTTTTTAAAGAAAAGATATACTTTAGAGTTTATGCTTATGGTGAATAACACCATTAGTCTGCCATACTATATTTGTACTTTGGGAGAATTGATCTCAGCAAATGTTCCTAACTGCTTAAATAACGAATGGACTGGTTTTTTGTTGCCCTTACAACTTCTGGAACAAAAATGATCGAAGAAACTAATCAAAATGTACGGAACTCTTCATCAAGTGTTCGCGTAAGTTACTTACTCACAACAAAAGGCCTTTATTGCGAGATTGGGAGTCCTCTGGCTTATTATTCTATATACCGCTCTCCAGCATAGAACTTCTGTTTTTTTGAGATTGTTAGGTCTTCAAGTTTGATTAGGGTCTGCCTAAAAAAACTCAGGCACCTCCTGGAAGATATAAAACCCAGTCCAGAATCCCAATTGGACTGGGTTTTTGATTTTTAGGTTGACCATTAAAGGCTTTTAAGCTTTGCGATAATTTGGTAGATGAGCCTTATGCCATTTGCTGAAAAACCCAGACACACCTTGTGCTCCACTGGCCAGTTGACCAGGTTCAGCACTGGTGATGATGGAGGCGATCCACGATTTGACTGGTGTTTTTTAGTCTTGCCCTGATCCGTTTCCATTCCGCCATTTATCCCTATTTTTTAGCCTGTCCAAACTTCCTTCCAATTTGGGTTCCTCTCTCCAGGGTCTTACGTTGGGTATGCCACTGCCTTTGTCGAAGACGACCTTAAGGGTTTTGGCCGCCAGCTTAATGTTTTTTTTTAGTCAGCCATTTCCTGTTTTCCCTAGTGCAATGATTCTGGTCTGCCAGTACTTTTTGCAGGATAATAGCCAAGCGTTCGGCTACGCCTTCTCCACATAGTCTTTTTCAGATGGGCTTCCTTCATTGAAGGCCTCCCAAGATTGATGGGTATTCTAGAAAGAATACCCATCCAACCAGGCTTAGGTGTACTCTTTGGCTCGAACTCGCGGTTCTTAGCCCGTTTGACTTTTCCCACCGCACGATAGGTCGAACAATGTGGCCTGTTCGACACTTGACGGATGCGGATGCGTTTTAGCCTGATGATTGCCGGCATGTAAACATCTGGTGTTGTGGGCATTAGACAGTTTGATGACCCCAGTACTTCCGCTTGCATCCGGAGGAGAGTGGAAACAGGGTTAAAAGCCATTCGAGCTGTCTTTCAATCGTCTTGAAGTTTCTTTTCAGGATACGGAACGCTGGTTTTGAGTGCCTCTGCGGCATGACTTCCACAGCTGGGATTTCTTGTTTTGGGCGACCTGAGAAAGCCCTTACCGGGCTTTACTTTTCGATAGGTCGGGGCTTCTTCCCCTGTGGGGTTTGCTGCATGGAGCTGATCCGATGATCGCCTCGGTGATTTCCCGGGGAACTTGGTCCAATAATCAATATCTGTGGGATTAGGTCAATGTTCTGAGAGGACAAGCTGTGGCATTCAAACCTAGATTACTTTCGGCCTTTGTTACGGAGCTATAACTGATCCTTTCGTTACTGCCGTGATTGGCCAGTGGTTTTATCTTTTTTACCGTTTTGGTCCTTGCGAAAACTCATAAATCTATCATCATCTCGGCCCACAAGCAATTCCATTCCCCCATCCGTTTTCTGATCTCCACAACAAATAGGGAGGCATCAAAGGAGGACGTTTTGATGTTAGGAACTGTAGCCTAAAAAATACTGTAAGTGCCTTGTCCCGCTCAGCGGGATAACATATTTTTCGGTTGATCTGGGCCACCGTCTCACGGTCGTCAATATTGAGCATGTTGCTGATTGATCACTGCGCCAATCAATACTCTGGGGTTCAAAATGCTGGTTCTCTTCCGGTAGACTAGCGGGTTCGCTTTGTTGAATAAACTCACCAACTCATCCCCAAGGATTCACCGGGACTGGAGTGTCACCCATCGATTGCTCTGGACTCTAATCCCATTGTAAAAGGGGTTCAAAACCCAGTAAATGAAGCTGACTTTTGGCTTACATATTCGCTTGCGTGGTGCACGCCTTTTGGAAGTCTTTTGCCTAGTTCCTTGCGCTTGTCTTCCTTTAAATTTCAAAAAAAAATATCCCTTATTAGTGCCCAATTAACCTTAATTTTTTATTTTTCTGCAGCAGACTTCTATAACTTAGATATTCACAATCTCAATACTCTTGACAGCTTAGCCGAATGAATAAGATTGACCGAAATACCCCCCACCATTGGACAAAATAAACTCAAATGTGCCTTGTTCTTTTAATATCATCCTAGGCAGATCTATTGACACTGAATTGAGGCCCAATCTTCGAAAAGAAGTTTCTGATTTTTTTCAAGTCCTCGATCATGTGGGAAGTTAACCTTAATTGATGATCAGGTTATTTTCTTATTTTCTTCCAATATTTACTTTGGGGTAGAAAAGTCTTAGACCCGAAACTCCTTTGTTAGTCAATCTTCCTTGAGGCGGAATGGAGTTCAAGAGGAGAAAGAGTTTTTAATTACCGACGGTCGACAAAACATGGCCTTCCCATAGTGAACCACATTTTGCTTTTTTTTTTCCTCCGAAAGCCAGTTGGTTCGCTTGCTCCCATTACATAGGCAGCAACACTTTTTTCCATCATTAGCGACATCCAAATCCAATTGTACGTGTGCTTCGATTCGGAATCGTCGCATGCAAAAGTGTCCATTTTGCAAGCAGATCAGGAAGGCTTTGTTGGGAATCCTCCCCTAGAAAAAGTGTGGGAGAAGGGACCGCTTTTTCCAGCTTTGGAGCTGGTCACACTCCCAGGAGGCTAATTACCAACTTTTCCAATGCAAATTCCATTTGCGTCTTTCTTGGATGTTGCTCCAACTCAATTCGAGTGATTTAACAATCTAAGCACAATTCAGTACTTTTTTAAGATTTTCAAAAAGGTTCTGCGTCAGTAGATTACCCATCCCTGCTCTGATTAATAATTCTATAACTGTTAATTACAGGACTCCCTTTTTCACTAAGATATCCACATTCAGCCATTGGCCGAAATACCGGTGATCGTAATAGGACAGAACTGGAAACGCCCTTTAATCAACATTACCTGAATATTTGCTGTTCCTCAGAAGTGACAAAAACCTCATTTGAGGACGGATCCAGATTTTTCAAGGTTTTAAGCACCAATATTTATAAAAAGGACTTTCAATCCTATCCTCATAGCTACTTTTATTGAACCTTATTCTCCTTCAATTTTTGGAAAAAAAAAGAGGGAATCAGCTTCATCACCCCATAATCTATCTCATCCAAGATTACTTGTGGAGTCCCATTAGACGCAATTTTACCGCCTGCTCCTGGATCCTTCGTCAGATGCCTCCACCATCATCAAAGCCAAGTTGGATTTTAATTCGTTCTGATGCCATGCTTAATCTTTTTCTGTTTTTCATTTTAATTTGTCTTCTTGCATCAGCGGTAAAGATAATTTGTCTATTTACTTTTGGCTGTCATATTTTCCCCATGAATTCTTTTCGCTTTCGACTAATACTTTTTGGATCAAAATGAGACTCCTTCCAGACTCTCTTACTTTCTGAAACCAATCAATAAATTCCCCCACCTTCAATGTTCTCATCAAAAACCTCCCAAAATTCACCAAAAAAGAGGATTTCTTTTGCCAAAGCATAGTTTAGAACGAAGAAATCCTGCGTAGGCATCTATCTCGCCTCCAAATCAGCATATGACCTTCCGGAAAGGTCTTTCAAAATTCTTCCATCTGACCAAAAAAACAAACTCTGCCTTCGGTTTGATTTCGCATGGCCGCCAATTGGGCATCTATTCTTATCGCTTTCCCAAACATCGTCCGCATTCTTAAAAATGCGATCTACTCAGGTGTTTCGCCTTTAGATATTCCGAGGTTCAACGCTGTACAAACTCCTTGATTAGTCTGAATGAATTACCTGTACTTTCGGATTTACTTTTTCCCTACTTCTCATTGAGGATTTCAGTAGTCGGAATCATGTTGAGCCATCATTAAATCAGCCAAAATCAAATTGAAACTGCATCCCCCTTGGACTACACGGACTCTATAGCCTTCAAAAATAAATCGTGCTCCATGAACACTGGGATTATTGACATCAAATTTTTGGCATTTAGTCTTTTTTAAGTGAAATAAAGCCATCAAAAACTTTCGTCCTTTATACCCTAGATTTCGTCATAAATAAGATAATAAGACATAAAGCAGATCATTTCAACATCTTCGCAAGCTTGTTTCTTCCAGTTTTTCTTGAATCATCCACTTTACTCTGAATGATTCCATACATTGGCAATCACCCAATTCGTTATTTTGACTTATCCGTTAAAGGTAGGGGTCTTCCCAATAGCTCTTGTAAAAAGTTTCGCTAAAAAACTCGATGCCTTCTGGGAGCACTAGTATAAATGAAGTAATCTGACGAGGTATATTTCTTCGATTTGCTGAAGGGCTCTTCATTTAATTCCACCTACTACTTTAACAACATGATTAGTGAGCTTTATTTATGAGTGCAGCAGTTGAATGATTTTCAGTGTTCTTCCAACAGGAAAAAATAACAGCTCTCCAACCTGATCTGAAATCCTTGGAAAAGACTTTAATGTAGGTATGAAGGTTGAAACCGTTTTTGATTCGTTTCTTCTTCTTGTGGGAGTTGATTTGCGGATCAAATCCAGCATCTCCCGGGTTTTTTTGATTCCCTTCGGCTGTGCAGTGATACTTTTTGTGTGGACGTAGTAGTGAAGGGGTCACCTCAGGGACGAGCCCAAAATCGATTATCTTATTTTTCTCTTAATTCCGAATCCCCACAACGGTATCCTCACCATATTCTCAATGTTTTCAATCAAACCAAAGTTCTTCCAGAAAGAGTGGACTTGCGAACTTAGCCAAAGCTCCAAGGAGAACAATGATAAATCGATTTTCTCCTCATTCAAAAGGAAGTGAAGGAAAGTCCTTCTGGAGACTTGGAGGAAATTACTTTTACTTTTCCACCTACGACATCATTAGTATTTTGCTTTTAAATAATTGATAACTTAAAGAAAGCTTGTCTGAAGGCCATTTCGTCTCCGCAATCCACCAAAACCCGATCCAGTCACCAGTGGATGCTTTAATCCCTTCCATTTCCGCCCCGGGCAGGTCCGCAACTTCATCGGCAGATGATATGAGTTTTAATTCGATCTTTCCAAAAGCGACTTGAACTGCCTCAATGTTTTTCCAGGTACTCTGAGGATGAACCATCCATGACCAAATCAAAAGCTCTAAAATTGATGTCACCGGATTGGATTTCAGTTGAAGAAACACACTCTGGAAGAGCTCAGTTAAATTCAGGACCATTATTGAACGTGGGGGTTATCCACTGACAGCTTCATGAGTTACGCCATTTATTCTAAGTCCAAAAGGACGCGAACTAAGTCTTTTTTATCCGTGCCAGATTCCATTGAAGGACAGGGAAGTTGCATTGGAAATGGTTCTTTCATCTTCTGATAAGAATTCTCTCTATCGTGAGGTAGGTGACCGAAGCGGTGGTAGGAGCAATCCCCAAAACAGCTTTTGGCCTGGCGAAAACTGGAGTCATAAAAGATTCTAATGTACCATTCACATGAGTGGTAAGCCAATATTCCTTTTTAACCTCTAACAGAAGAAATAAAGGAAGATGGAATGGCTTCATAGATTCTGGAATATGGCCTTTTTCATGCCTGGTAAGTATTTGGATTCTGTATCAGATCTTTTTAAATTCTGGGAAATTCGAATTTCAAGGTTGTCTGGTTCCAATTTAGCAGTCTGGTAGATCGTATATACTTCGGGACAAGTTGGATCAGTTTTCACTTAACACATAATCATCCCCCAAATAAAGTAAGCCTTTTCCTTCAGAAATAAGGTAAGCAAGTGGCGAGGACTTTCCCGTACCCACTTGGACAGCTACAGCCAACCTCCAGATTCATTACTGCCCAACAGCTCGCGCGATGCATGAGCTGTAAAGAACTGCTTTCGTCCAACCAGTGTAGATAATCCTAAATGAATAAGGTAGGTTTCCCACCAAGGGATACTTCTTCACACTTAGGAAAAGCCCAACTCCACAATCCCAAACCCAGAAGCTCTCTTGACTATAGAGAAAAAATCCTTGTTGAAAGGCATCGGTGATAATCACGCCATACAATAGCTCGCGGATTCAAGTGATTTTTCAGAAAGCCCAACCGCCATTAAAATCATAAAGGAGGTTCGGGAACCACGCAATCTCCCAAAGCGCCTCAAATCCGCATACAAATTCTTAAAATCTGGCTCAGATGCATCAGCATGTTTTTCAATTTTTAAAATGTGCCAAAGATGTGCAGGAACATAACAGCTTTCTATTCGCCAAAATTCTCTCGGATGAACCTGGATAAGGTGATAGAGTTGACCTCTAGAGGAAAGCTCGTCAACACTGGTAAGCGAACAAGTCTCGAATGTGAGCCTGGTCCCATGGCACGACTCACTGTTTTGTCAAGACTATTCGGAGAATAGCATTACCATAGCGTCTTGAGAAAATTGCTAAGTGCCTGGAACCGTAATTAGGCTCGAGGTTTCATACCATTTTCCTTTTTTCAGCCACTAACACTCAAGCTCTCCACTCATCGATCGGGAATTTGAAAGGGCGTAATATAAGTCTTCTGCATGAGGCCCTCTGACATACGCTTGTGTAGGGTTGAAGCCACAAAGCTATTCGTATTTCGGATGGTCTGGGAGTCTCACTTATCACGGTGAGGAGATCCGCATCACAAGTACAACGGTCACACCTCATCCCTGCTCGTTTTTCTAAATAATCTCACGTTGCGAGGCTTGGAGTTTTTACGAGACCCTGGCTATCTATCACCTCTTGCCGGGAATTGACTCAGGGATACACGCTCGGTCTTGCCAAACTTTTCAATCACTTGGCCTACACCTGGAGAATGCAAAGTTATGGGGCTAGATCTCATATGTACTCCACAAAAAATACCAGGAAACCCTGCAAAACTAAGCTCAAATACAAATCCTGTCTCTAACATGGCCTCTGACTAATGTATTCCTCTTCAAATAAATCTGCCGCGACTCTTTTTGCTAAAGCCTTAAATGCCATAAAATAATGTAATTAAAATTGAATATGGTTTGAGAATATTTAAAGCAGGCCAAGCACATACTTTTTTTTTTAATAAATTGAAGTTTTGGATCAAAACACAAGGAATTCGAAAGAATACATTATAAAACTACCCGGGTTATTACAAAAATTCAGATTAATCTTCTAAAAATAAAAACCTGCCCACTATAAATAATTGGATTATTCGTCATTTCCAAAAGTGGTTGTCCATTCCGGGGAAGAACTCCTCTCTACAGGCTTTGGTCATCGAAGTCCAGTTTTATTTTCCTACTTTATCAAGTAAAGAATTAATAAAAAAAATAAGTATCCTCTAAAGAAGTGCTTTTCGAGGAAAATCAGTTTACCAATCACCTGCAATAATAAAACAACTGTAGAGAGGGTATATCATTATCAAATCTGTATCCTCTCCTTAAGATCAAGCAATAGGCTTGTTTTAAACCCCCAAGTAAAAATTTCGTGACCAAAGATTATTCTTTTCAGGAATTATGGACATGTGCGCTGGATTTTACAGTGGCTTTTGGGGATGTGCGATAGTCAGTTGCGAGAAATTTTGTGGAGGGAAAATTCAGATACTGTTCAATCCTAAATTTTCTCATCCCCTCCACAACTACTGACAAGGTACGTTTCCTACGTACGCTGAATTCACTTCTATACCTCATTTTACAAATCAAAAATTTGCTAAACTCTTTAATCAAAATTTACACTTGTTACTCCTCCGGTTTGATTCAGGTTTTTTTCAAGACCAAAGTAGAGCAGTAAAGCAGGTCACAGACAATATCAGTCTTGGATGTGTGGCCCTACTTATGTGGGGAACTTAGAATAATGCTGAAGTTGTTCGAATTGTCGACACTCGCTCCGGTGTTTACGCATTTATACGCTTGGAATTACCAAACAATTTGCGATGATCCTAGAAATAGAGAACCAGTTGCGTTCTAGCATAAGTTGGGAGATAGAACATCTTTCTCCAAAAATACTGCATTGGTCTGACTTAGAATTTCAAATGCTTGCTTGATATCCTCATCGCTCGTTAGTTGGCTATCAAAGCCACTTGGATCTAGACTGTCCAGATAAGATTTTCCATCTGCCAAAGAAGGCTCGATAGGCTTCCTGCCCCAGTCATTTTCCGGCTGGGGTGAATTAATGCACTGAATGGCAATACCAATAACAGCAAAACGGGAGTAACATATTTCGATTTGATCCATACTACGAATAGCCGGAATCCGAAGTCGACCCCGGTTGATTTCCCTGCCCAGCCCCCTTGCTCCATCCCAAAAAATTCCATTCGTGTATATATATAGTGGATGAGTCTCCAATACACATGCATATATTCAAAAAACACCGAGGAGCTGATCTGTCTGCCCAAACGTGCGCTTCTACTTCATTCAAAAACCAGCCCACTCCCTGATAAAACCAACAGCGACAGGTTGTGGACTTCCATCACCCAATGCCACTAAGCCAAATGAGATGAGGTTCCCTTTTACTTTTACCGCCAGCCGAAACTCGTCTCCTTCTCAAATCCCAATCCAAGGTGTTACCCATTGCAGGCGAAGAAGTGATTCCTGCAAAAAAACATAATCCAAACCAACAAACGCCTGCGATGATCCCAAAAGTTGGCTCCCCATTGCTGGAAGAGCGGTAAGATTGTCTAAAAGGCCCATCCAAATCCGGCTATTTTTCAATTACCCAATCGATACCTAAAAACCCAGCTGCTATCGAGATAACAATCGCAGAACCTAAAACAACACTCTACACATTCATTGGTTTAAATCCCGCAGTGGACTGAGTTTAAGGCGATATCTCGTTTTCTTTAATGTAAGAGGCCTGTCGATGTGCTCTAGCACTGGATGGATCCTATTCCTACAGAGAGGGTAGAAG
>Ga0163217_1031539_pt1 | contig 12155 bp, 10 predicted proteins | sample SynspAceP_FD_185933 | JGI IMG/M metagenome (GOLD analysis project Ga0163217, IMG submission 185933) | Saline lake microbial communities from Ace Lake in Antarctica - Synechococcus sp. Ace-P (PacBio error correction) | ecosystem: Environmental > Aquatic > Non-marine Saline and Alkaline > Saline ... | reverse complement strand
ATTTTAATTTTTATTTTAATTTTTTTTTTTATTGGATTTATAGTTCATGATTTTAGTTTATTATTATTATATTTATTATTTTATTTTTTGATTATATTATATTTATTAGAATTATTTATGGATAAATTTTATTTTAATTTTTATTTATGATTTTTTATTTTATATTTTTTTTTAATTTTTAATTTATTTATTTATGTATTTTTTTATTTATATGATTATATTATATATTAATTCTATTTGATTTTACCATTTTTATTTATTAATATTATGATTTTTATTTTATATTTATATTATTTATTTATTTTTTAATATTTTGGATTATTATTGATTTGTTAATTTTTTATTTGGGAATTTATTATTTATAATTAAGATAATATTTTTATTTATTTTATTAGTATATTTAATTATTTTTAATTTTGGAAATTTTTAATTTTTGGGATTATTGATATTAATGATTTTATAATTTTAGGATTTTTATACTTATATTTATTTTAAATAATAAAATTTAATTATAATTTTATAATAATAATATATTGATTATATAATTTATATATTTTATATTTTTTTGATTATTAAGGATTATTATTTATATTTTTAATATTATATGATATAATTTTCGAATTGAGTGTTAATGTATTGCTGGTTTATCGGAAATACCGGACCGTTAGTTGTTGTAATATCGACCATTTCATAAAGGTGACCTCGGCTCACTCGGAGCGGTGTTGGTAGATAAATTCACCAGGTGCGCGCCACAAGATTGGTGGGGTCAAGGCCAATCGGCCCTGGGACCCTACGACCGTCGTCCGTGCCTAATGATCAACTGACGATTGGCTTGAAGGATTGGCACCCGTTTAATGTCGTCTTGTTCGAATATCCGTATGAGCGAGACCTCGACGCATCCGTGGGGGATTGTTTTTGTTTCACGGTCGCGCTATTAATTTTGCAGCGCGGTTGGTGCGATCGTTCTGTTGGCAGTGGGATAATTTCGTAGCGATCAATGATTGGTGACCTTGTGACGCTGTACACCTGAACAGCTTATCGGCCTACAGAAACCGATGATCATGTGTGTCAACCCCATTCTGCGCCTTACAAAACGGAAGGTTGTAAAGCCGTCTGAAGTTTGGTAGGTATTCGGATAGTTGGTCGACGTCGAGCGTTCAGTGAAGCTGCGGTCTTTTGGAATGGTAACGGTTGGTCATGAAAACGAACTCGTGTTTGATTGTGCCACCTTTTGTTGGCCGCATTCCCGTCTCTGTGCTACGATTTATCAGTCTTCAGCCCGTCATCATCTGTTCTCTGAAAAGCTGTGGCTGGTAACCTGACTTAGCACCTGGCACCGTTCCAATCAAAGAACTGTATCAGAGTATATGGAAAAAACTGTCGAAACTGGGTCATCTACGATGATCTGAAGCTGTTATGTTATCTCGGATGGCGGGAAGGTCGAGGTGTCAATACCTGTGTCGCACTTTTTTCGATGATACCCTGCATCGCTATTGATATCCTAAAACACCGCGGAAGGTTCACTACTACTCCAGAACGGCCGGAGCCGTATGCTTCTGAGGATGGTGATGTAATTTATCACGCTTTTGAACCTAAAGGCTCTTGTTGTCATAAGGTGATTCGTTCCGGCGTTGACTCGTCACACGTTCTGATCCGTCGACTACAGAGACGTTGAATTTGGTGTTCTTTCTAGCGGTAATTTCTGAGTCAGCGACGTCAGACCACCGAGCCGAGCCCGGGACGTATTCCAAGCGTTCTCCGAATCAAGGATGTCGTCGATACAAACATAAGTTTCTCCGACATGCAGGCTAAAGATCCGGTGCTTAGGAGTAGGTCAGCTTGTTATTGGTTCCACCTTTGTCACCGAAGCGTCGATCTGTTATGTATTTTGTCCTCCGGCCTGTTGAGCTGCATCCGTGTCTAACGCATAGTACGTTAAAATCCAGTATCGACGATCGCACCGTTAGATATATGGTCAACTTATCAGTATTGTATAGGCTGTCTCGGTGCCATCGAAGTTCGAGGACCGCTCAGTGACGGCTAAGGATGTCGTCGGTTGCTCTGTGCATTCGATGGGACAGAGACCTCGATTGACGGACGTTCCGAACTGTTCGCGCCGGTGCTAATGTGTTGGCGTTCTCTGCTTAGCGGCGTGGCGCTTATCGCGACACCCATCCATGTTCGCATCTGGAATTAGAGACGATGTAGAAAAGTCATGTGAGAACGTTCATGTATTCGTTTCAGCGGCTCGCGAGTGTGAGAAAAAGCTAGCGCCGTTCCCGTCTTTTGGTGTGATTGATGTAGCGCGTAGGAAGGCTTCTCACCAGGTTGCGATTAGTTTCTCGAGTAATATTTGTAGTTCATCGCTGACGCGTCTAAGACCTGTCTGCACTCTTCGTTTCAACTGTTGTTTGACGTGACCTAATATGGTATCGGCTAGTTCGTTTGGTATACGTCGCCAAATTGAAACCGTTCGATTGGTTGCCTGACACAGATCCTAAAGGCATCTGCGATCGGCAGCCATGCGACTTTTGCGCCATATGTCGTCTTAGTGTACGCCATCGCGCTTGCAGAGCGCTTAATGAGATATGTGTAATTGATGTTCAACGTTAGTCGTTCACTATTGATTAATTAGAGATTAACCATAATTGTAGAATCAGGTTCCCCCCGATCAGTTGTGAACGCGCACCCGGTTAAAAGCTGTTTTGAGTTGTCGATTTCGTGCCTGACTCCAAAGGTTTCGTGCAAATAGCGTTCCAACGTGTGAAACGGCAGCGGATGATCCTTCATTAAGCGTTCTGGTGTGTTTGAAGTCTGCTTTTGCCATCTCTTACATCGGCGGTACCATGGCGTGATGTGAGCGGGGAGTAAAGTGGACCATTTCGAGGGCCATCGTTTCAGGGTCGAGTGTCTGGACCGGTCACTTCGAACACAGCCTTGATGAGATGGCTTTCGGCGTCCCAGTCGGTTCAGTGAAGGTACCCTTAACGGGTTCCTCGGTTGTTCTCCGCGATTCAATTGACGATCCCTAGCCAGTGCAGTATTGCTCGTCCGTGATCTCGTGTTCTGTTGCTTACGGTATTGTATGATCTACACACATGGCTTACCCACATTACCGCGCTTTTCGTCAGAGTCTTCGTTCAGCCCTCTCTCTTTGCCTGCAACCGAATGGCGGAAGAAAAAGTGCTCTTTGAAAGGTGTCTCGTCCGCAAAAGGCTCGTGCACACTCGGGCGACTCTCAGAAATCGCATACACCTGCGAGCGAGACGCACGGGGTCAATCTGTGTTTTATATGTCCCGATGACATGAACTGTTTCCCCTTTAGACGGCCCTCGCCGCAGTTTTTGATGAACTGTTCCAATGGCTGGGCTGTCTCTGATATTCATTCATCACGGGAAATATTCTCGCGGTGGCATTCTCGCGTAGGGTTAAGGATTTGATCTGCTGCAGCCTCTCTACCCCATATTCTCCATATAATCGGCTCTCTTATCCATTCGAGGTGCGACAACACGCAATTCGCGCGGTGATTGCAGCTGCAAGTCCCCGCGCACTGCGCAAGTAGTAGGCGGTTTCGCTCGCGTGAAGACAGTGCGTGGATGTATCTACTTCGTGAGAGTTACTCGCTCTCCCCGACTCTCCGGGCTCGAAGTATTCCGTCCGATAACTGGACAGGGTGTTTCTTAATTAATTAAGCCACACCGATCATAGTGATGTATACCTTCGTGCCCACTGTTGTCGTCCTTCATTTTCCAGCGATCCGTGCACGGCAAACTGGTCAATCCCCGCAATCCTGCGAAGAATTCGATGAAACGATACGCAGTTTCGCGCCACCACTGTCGGACAGTTTCGCGTAGCGACGGTCAGCAAGCTGTTGGGGGCGTGGGTCTTGGCGCCATAAGCGCCATCATCTGGGCGACTTCTTCTTCTCTCCCACTAGTGCGCGCTCGATTTGGACTTGTGGAGAGGGGGCACCATAGATCTCGACGAAAGTGCTTTCATCACATTTGAATATAATGTGTATGCCTCGATCGTCAACGGTTTTCTCCGCCTTGGCACCGCGATACAAATGTCACGGCGGCCAAAAGTTTCTCTATCGACCCATCCAGCCATTTCAAGGCAAAGCGCCATTGGCTGTGCGCCTTGCCGGTCAGATCGCCTTAGGACCAGTTTTGAACTCCGAACCCTCCGGATACGCATCCATTCGCCCGTTTACCGCGCCGTTGAGTGAATAAATTACATTACGGTCGCTTTATCAAAGTGGATGGCGCGGGCGAGTGTAAAATAGGTATCACTCATGTGAGGCTGGCTCCAGCAGTCGGTCAGTGGATATTTAGGATGCTGTGGTCGAGTCGGTTTTTCAGCAGCATGGTCCAAAGCTTTTCGTCAACACCGGTAAAGCTGCCGGTCAGGTCGCCCATGGGTCATCTGCTCTCCATGGTCCACATGCAGGCCCGTCCATTCTTATGGAGCGGGGCCTGCTGCCTGTCATCCATCCAAGCGGTTAATTCTAGCGCATACCAGCTTATTCCGCGCCCAGGCCTCGAGAAGGTTTTCGACCGGGGTTCACTTCACGGCACATGCCTTTTCGCCATACAGCGTTATTTTAATTTATTTGTATGACATTCCGGCGTGTCGCTGCTTCATTTTTGCACTTGAGGCAATAGCTTCACGTGGTGGAAACGCTACGTTCTACAGCCAGTGTTCAGGCACTTGGGTTGGATTGCTTTGCAGGAGTGGACGCTGCACGAGCATCTGCCCGACATAATGTCGCCCATTCTAGCCGCAATATCCCACCGTTCCATGCTCAGATGTACGTGCCCACCTCGGGCGGCGTCTAGCGCTCAGCCAGTTTTTGGGCATTTCTGGATCCCCACGGTCTCGCAAAGGCTAGGGCCAGCTGATCGCCATTGCTTGGGGCCAGCGGCACCTCTGGTGCGCATAAGACGATGTGCGACCTGCATAAAACGCTTGGAACACACAGATCACTACTCTAGCTCACCAGCCCCGCATCACATCCCCTTGCAGCGCCTCTGCCGCAGGGCCTGCGCGAAGGGTCATCAGCCTGTGTTATCTCACCGCTCTAGCAAGGTGATTGAAAGAGAGAAACGAGCTTGACGCTCGACTCGATCTCACCGCATCGCTGCGTCTCAGCGCGTGGCGACCTTGCGGAAGCTTTCGGTTCTCTGCGTTGCTAGTCGGTTTGGGAGACGTGACAATCGGGCGCGCCGCCCGTCAGCGGCGACACGAATGTTCACAGATGCAGCGCGTATCTCTGCCAGCACGGCTTTAGTTCCCATAACTTTTCGGGCCTCTGGCGGCGACAACCGCAATGCCCTAAAAGACATGTTCTCGGTCCCGTCAGTTGGAAACAGAATTTATTGGCGTGCTCATTTTTCTCAATCATCTCTCGATGATCGGAGTCTTAGTCTGGAATTTCTTAGAGACATGCGCTCCCCCTTGCGGGCATCCAGCCCAGCGCTCTTACATCCTGCTCGGCCATGCTTGACAATAATCGCACCGTCTAAATGGGCTTTTGCGCCTAAAGGGTCATCTGCACATTCGCCTGGTTCGCCGTGGCATGCGATGAGGTCGACGATCAACACATTCACAGCGCGCCCCATGCAACCATGCTATCATTCCATCTGCTGCGCAACTTTTGCGTCCAAACATCAGTTCACATCGGCCTCGAACGCAAGACGACGCCTGATCTGTTCATTGGTCATCAACCGATCGTACAATTCATTGTCACGCCAAAGTGGCATCGGCAGGATCGTCTTGCCATCAGTGCGACGGCAGGCTCGTACGGGAAACACCAGCATCCCGCGCTGGCGACTGGGCGCCGTAGACATCGGCTGATCCAGCATGCTCACGCGGCGGCCTTCGGCGGGCCAGCGCACAGGCCAAAGCGTTCGCAGCAACGTGTTAGATTTTCAGAACGCTCGCCCTTGGCCTGACGCGTAATTGATGTGCTATAAATCCGGTCCACGTCGGAATAAATTTCTCTGGCTAGCGGGTTCGGATTGCGGCCCAGATTTCTCAAGTACGTGGGGCTGTTGCTTTGGTTGCTGTTTTGAAATGGGCGTGTTTCAGCACAGCGAGACAGATAGGTCTATACACCCCTCAAGCGCTTGATCCGAAGCATCTGCTCCTTCGTCGCGCAGCTTGTCTGAATAGGACTACGGCATGGCTTGGGTTTCACCTCAAGCACAAAGCGCTCGCGCGCAACTCATTAACGTCAACGCTTTTAACAGGCGCCGATCGGGACTCGAATTGTCTGCCGGACATGGCGGTCATTTCAGGTTTTTTCAGCAGGCCAAACTAGGTATCAGGTGTTGGTTACGCTCACGCTATCGTGACTGCCCTTGGATTTTGCATGTCACGACATAGTTCAAGTGTCCGCCTTTTCACGTCAACGGTCAGCACTACTTTTGGCCTCGAAATGTCTATGCGACCGGTTTGATATCCCTCCTTCTCGCGCTATCGCTCTTTTGAATGGTTGCGTGCGAGTTCACGCCGACCTGTCTTGAGAACTTGCGCATCCGTACATAAGTTGAAATATATCGCTCATGATTTATTCCTGTTCTGGGTGGGTCTTGCACTAGCGCCTAGTGGTCTTTTGCGTACTTGCTTAAAATAGTCTTCGGAGTGCGTACGCGGGGCGTTTCTTTGCCCGCTAGGGCGGATTTGTTCTGCGCGTGGTAGCTGCGCGTTTGATCCTGCAATTGTCGCACATTCGGATCCATCTTTGCGCCTTCGACGAGGTCGAAACATAGTGGCAGTGCTTGCCCGCCATGTAACTTTTTCTCTCTGTTGATCTTTTCCACGGTGGTGATTGTCACGCCGTAACATGCGACCGCATTCGATTGCAGTGCAAAGGGTTCTTTCTCGTGCAGCAACCACTTGGGTAAAGGCTCTGCGCGGTCAGGTTCAGTATGGGGTTTCAGCGTGATCGCGTTTTCGGGCAGATTTGGCATCTGAGAGGCCTGTCATTGCAGGCAGGCATCTTCTTGAAAGCGTGTAGCTTTCGGTAGATTCGGATTATCGCCCTAATGCAGGCTACTCGATCGGGCCAGAGCGATACACGCACGACAAGCACTAGGTTGCTATGGAAGCATCCGTTTAATTCCACCAAATTAGCACGCACCAATATGAGCGGCATCGGGCAGATTCGATCAGCCTTGCCTCGGGGCTGCTTAAAAGGTTTCTGCCCGCAAGCTCGCGCGATCCCTGACGACGGGTGCCCATGTGGCAAGCAGTTGGTATGTCATGCGCGTTGCTGACGTTCGGTGACCAATGCGTTTTCTCCAGGACGCTATCGCTAAAGGGGCAACGTCAATCGGCGGTTATTTTATCGCGTTTGCCACTGATGGCTACGGCAAGCTCGGCCTGTTAATTACCTCGATCACCGGTTTCGCGCTCTGTGCGGGGGACAGCAGTCACTATTCTCGTAACATGCACAAATCCAGCAGCCAAGTGCGGTCTCTAAACATTTCAGCAAATGGCGATAACCCTGCTTAAGCGCATCTTACGGCCTACGAGGATTTTAAGAATAACAATCTAACTAAGACAAGCCAGCGCCGAAACCGCGCATATAAAGGCGTATCATCTCGGCCCCGTGGTCTCGTTCGATGTACCAACTCAATAGCGCTGGCGCGTTTGACCGCGTTGCCTTGCTGATAAAATAGGTCCGATTGCCAGCGTCGTACAACCCGGTGCGGAACAGCGTATCCACGGCGTGCGCGATATTATGTAAGAATGATTGCGCCGGACGGGCACTACGGTTCCGACATGCTGCCAACTAACTTCCGCGCAGATCACGGTCGTCGATTGCGACATGTTCTCCAGCAGAGGTTAAGGTAAGGCCCCGTTCTGGCAACAGGTCAGACAGTTGAATACAGTGCGGGCTGTTCGGTTCCGATGTATATGGGCGCACAGGCTTTCGGTCAAGCCGGACAACAGCGGCTTTTTTCAAAGGTCCCCGACCATCTGCATTGGACGTCGCGCACGGGCCTGCGCCACTAGGGGTTTTGTGCTGCCCGGACGGCCTCCGCAAATAACCGTTCACTTTGTGCTGGCGCGTATAAAGGAACAGCATGTATCTCCCGTCATAATCAACAGAATGATTATCGCTATTGCGATTTTGCCCTCCGTCCCGCTGGTCGCGTGTAAAACGACGGCGCACCCTCGCAGTCCGCCAGGGAAATCAGCATCTGCAAGCCATCGAAGGTCAGGTTGAAATTTACCTTCTAACGCGCCTCTCGACGCACTGCGCAGGTCGCCTTTTATTGACTCACGTCCGAAACTCGCGGATCAATCCGCTCGTGTTCATTATAATCACTCCTTGCCACCAACACCGTCACGGCCATATTTATACGGCCACGGTCAGCCACCCTCAAGCGCATCATGAGGATCGGTGGAATGGCCAATGTATCTAGGTGCAAAAGGCCTGCGTACACACATCCAACACACGTCGGAGGCCGGTGCCGCCAGTTTGCTGCTCTTTGCCATGAGCGCCGCCATTCCTTGGGCGTCGCGTCACCCTTATCATCATGCAGCCGCGCTGTCACGGATTTTCGACGAACTCGGGCACTTGTTGCCTCAATCTCTGCGGCAAGGTCTTCAATAAGCTGGGGGGCTCGCTCTTTGCTGTTCAGGACTAAAATCACGTAGGTATCTACCCGTCCTGTCTATAACGCCTCTCTGCGCAATGCCGACTGATCTGTACTTACAGTGGGACAGGTTTATATTAAACTTTATTCGAACAGGGCAAACCCGTCCCCCGCCCCCCTTAGGGTTGGAACCCAAGGCAGGCGCGTCAATATTCCTGTGGTACTGCCAAAACAGTCGCAAAGCAGAAAATGTCTTTTTCCATAATCTTCACTCAGGGGACAAGAACCGTTAATGGTATCAGCTAAAGCGGCAGGGTGCTGTCAGCGCTGGCCCATCTCAAGACTAGTGGTGTTCGCGACCCGCAACGCAAACTCCCCTATTTACCCCCCTGGCCGCGATTAAGGGAACGTTTGCACCACTTATGCATGAATACCCAACAAAAACAGTCAGGAAAGAGCCAATGTCTCCCCAATCAATATATTGGTAAAATTATGACGTTCTCGGTAATGCTGCTAGTTGCGGCATTCACAAAAACTGTGTGATTCAGCCCCAGAATTCCTCTTGATCCGCTTATGTGATTATTCAATATGGTCAGGCGGAAAACGCCTTGAAACATCATTGGAAACTGGAAAATTGAATCGCACCGTCTTAAATCAGCGCAAACTGATGCCCGTCGGGAGTTGTCCTTCGCAAGTCACCCGTCGTGACCGGTGGGCGAAGGTCAAATTGGCGGCTATGGTTTTGTGTTCTGCCTTTGTTGCCGACCCTGTTTCGACTGGAAGTGTTTCTGCGCACCGAAGGCGGCGTTTCTGATTTAATCACGTGGACCATCGTTGCCGCTGACGCTTTATGTACCGGTCGGAATACATAGAGCTTATTGTTTTCCATGGCCTCGTCCGCCAATGTTGCCCTTGTCCTTTTACATTACTGCCGTCGAGATCTCTCCGCGTGATCGCCGGACCGTCCCGCTGACGTGTGTGAAATGGTCACCGTATTCCCTTTATGAGCGCAGACTTTACAGCGACTAATGTAGCGAAGGACATTTCATTGTTGATAATAAATTTTAGTATGTTTATTGATTGATTAGATAGATAATGGGAAATTCGCTTCACTAGTGTTACTTTTATCGCTGTGGATTCGGTTCGCTTATGTTTCGACTACGCTTACCTAGCGAAGTAATGTTAAGCCTTTTGTAATTGATTGAGGGAACGGTTAATCTTTTCTCTTTTGACAAGTACTTTCATTTAGAGTAACTATCTGAAACAGTGAATGAATATTTTCGTTTATCGGTTTTATAAGGTTTGCGCGCTATCTCGTTAGACTCTGATGTATACGTGCTCGCCGCGTACGGGCCCGTTCGGGTCATCGCAATGACCCGTCAAAACCTCTTTCTGGGATCGTCCGCCGCGCTTGCCGTCAAAGTCTAGTAGCAGGCGCCGAACTAACAAGCCGCCGTTTGCGCAGACCGATTTTGCATAGCATCAGCCACGCTGGCAGAAAAGTACCGACGGTAAGAACTGCTGCAGAGCTGACCTGCCCTGATCACGACACGATGAGAAGTTCCGGCTCGGAATGAATTGTCTCGTCGTTTCATGGCGTGGCGCCTTGCCATCCGGAAGCAAATCCTTGCGCGCCGATGCGTCTGGCGCAAGCTTGTGGGTGTCTGATCCGTGCTGTTTGTGTCCTGTTCTGGATGATCTGTAGTAATATGCCGACGGACTACACCAAGCGTCTGCAGTAACGAATTTCACCCCACAAGCTATAGTTGTGGGCAAGAGGCCTACGCCGCTCCTATATCGAAGAGTCGCTATCGCAAAGCTCTTGCGCATCTCCGCTAGTGAAGCTGCATCTGATAACGGCAGAGGCTCCTGCGATTCGACGAGATACACAGCCGCTCACCGGTAGAGATCACGCCCCGCCGCAGTCGTGCCGCGCAGCTGACGCCCCCGCAGAAACCGCTATCGCCGACGCCGCGAAGAGGGACCGTCCCGCCCTTGCCCCCGCGGCCGGTATGGCTTCGTTTGAGGAGCACCGCGCTTATTTACTCCGCTGCCGCCCAAGGCCATTACAAGTTTCACTGCCTGAAGATCGCCTTCGCAGCCTCGATTTGTACATACTATCTTGGCGTGATGCTTGTGCACGTGCCGTCTCGGGACCAGATGCTGCTGGGACCAGGTTACTCTGCTGGCCTGTCGAGGAAATGATGAACAGTTTCTTGGGCGTTGTGCTATCAATGGTGCTGGCGTTCGTGTGGCCAGTGGCTCGTCACCCCTAAAAAAGGTTGTCAGGACGAATTTAACGCGTCTGTGACATCAGTGGGAGTCTTCTCTAAAGGCGGGTTGCGAACTTATTAGCCATATTGCCAGCATTATACCTAACGGGTTTTTCTGAATGAAAACCATCGTTGCTGCCTTGCGCAGCGACATGTGCCGCGCAAGTACGCGATCATTCCGCGGTGGAACCGTAAAATTAACGTCTTTGAACCCGTGAGACAACATCGGCCTCCCTGATGGAGTATGATGTGGCGGCTATTGATCGTTGGGCCGCTGGTACGCCCGCCAGCGACGCCGCGCAGCTTGGCATGCTTTAACAAACACATCGTCGCCTTGGCAATGGTCTACTTCTTTACCGACTTCCAAGGGGCCAAAAAACTCCGTTCTCTGTATGCAGGGTTTAGCCGGCTGTTCGGCAGCGCGCTTAATGGGACATTCGAACGCGAAGCATTTTCGTTATTGACGCGGATAATTCCGCACAACATCAGGCGGTGTGCCTTTACCCCCCGCTGCATACACAAGGAAAGGGGTTTATACCCTATGACCCACCCCCCCCCCCCCCCCCTCCCCCTCTCTCTCTCTTTGGGTACCAATGGAACTCTCACCCAAACCGCTACCATAATTTCCTGAAACTGGCAGGGACCGCTGCACCGGTGCAGCGCCGTCGCTCGTTCGCCACAGCTTGCACCTCTGCCGCAGAAGCGCTATGACCGTCGACCTCCTCAGTCGGACCGGATGGCAGGATTACTCGACGCATACCCGCGCCTATCTGGAAAGCACATGCTTTTTCTAATTTCAGTTTGATCAACGACCCTGCGGGCCCAAGCGCGGGAGGATAAACTTATTTAGCTCCGAATCCGACCCTCGCTTGTCGGAGTGAGGCACGCTGGGCTCTAGGGTTAGACTATTATGTTTGCTCGGAAAAAGAAAACCAACGGGATGGCACGGCGGCCCCCAAGATAATTTTTTTATATCTATTGTATTTTTAAACTATATAAATATTTTATTTGAATTTTTTAATTTTTTAATTATTTAATTATCTATTGATATTTTTGATTATATGGGCGGGCATTGCTATCGTGAAATCGCGTTGAAAAATCCGTTGACCGCCGCGCTATTCCTGCGCGGGTTCCGGTATGGCCATTCTCTAGGTGCCTGGCGGCTCTATTTCGCAGCGACTTTGCGCTCTGTTACACAAGAAGCGTTAATGCGAAGCAAACCAGGCGTCAGCGGCGCTTGGTAAATATATAGAGACCATCAATATCGTCTTGC
>Ga0163217_1037218_pt1 | contig 12156 bp, 18 predicted proteins | sample SynspAceP_FD_185933 | JGI IMG/M metagenome (GOLD analysis project Ga0163217, IMG submission 185933) | Saline lake microbial communities from Ace Lake in Antarctica - Synechococcus sp. Ace-P (PacBio error correction) | ecosystem: Environmental > Aquatic > Non-marine Saline and Alkaline > Saline ... | reverse complement strand
ACCGGCAACCTTCCTCCGTTGCCAATAAGAGTGAGACAATTGAGTGGCTGAAGTTTACAACATTGAGGGTGTAGGAGAACGTACCCATGTTTATGCCTTCGAAGACAACCGCTTTCTGACGATATTGTGTCTGACGAATACAGCACTCACTCTACCGCCAACCCGCAGGGACGACGCCAGTTCAACCCACATCCGAAGCTGACAAAGCTATCCCCAAGCGGAGGATTTCACCAGCCAAATACAAACTGCGCATTCTTGATGAGGCGGGACCAAGCAGCGACACGGGTTGGTGTTACAGCCATTTTTACGGCGCGAAGGGCTCTATTCTTCTGCGCTAAACGGATTTTGCGTCGGGCGCGCGCTGCGGGGCTCATTGGAGCATTGCAGCCGCGGCAAACGTGGCCCGCAACAAAAGCACCAAGGCCAACCCGTACAGGCTTGAACTGGGCCAAGGCTAACCCGTGGAAAGTTTTCTCAAAGGGGCGCTACGGGGCCGGGCGTCTGGACCAGGCGGAAGCCATCATTGCAATCCAAAAAAGTGGCGGCATTGCTGACGAGATGGAGCAGGACGCAGAGCGCAGCGGCTAAATCATGATTGGCTGCCCGCGAGTTTGCTCTGCCCTCAGGCAGCGGCCTGACCTCAGCCCGTTTGCTCTGCGGTCTCTTTGTCGCGGGCAAGCGGTTCTTCCGCCACCGCTCCACACTGACCGCCCCGCCAGCGCGGCAAACTTCGCCCTGCCTTCAGCGCGTGCCTTGCCGGAAAACGAACGTGATCAGGTGGCTTTGCTCAACTGGGAACCCCGCGTTTCGCTGATCAGCGCCCTCAGGAAGTCTTGCTACATTGGCTCGACGAAGGCACCTACCTTTGCCTCGATCCGGGACGATGGCTATCCGCATCCTGGCCGCTCAGCGGGAGGTTACCGAGCGCCGTCGCCAGCGTCGCCATCCCGTCTATCAGAAACCGAATTTGCTGGCCGAGGCGGCCCAATCAGGTCTGCGGTCTTGGGGACATCACCAAGCTGATGGGGACCGGTGAAGTGGGTCTACTTTCTATCTCTATGTTGCATCCTCGACATCTTTAGCCGCCGTGTTGTGGGCTGGCGCATTTGAGCACTCCGAAAGCGCCAGCCAGTTCAAGGGAATTATTTATCGATGCTATGGAAAAAGCATGCTTGTGCCACACGCGATCAGCTGACATTGGCATGCTGACCGTGGTGGGACCTATTGAAGGCAAAGGGGACAACGGCCTTGATGCTGGTCGATCTTGTGTGCTTCAAAATCCCACAAGCCGTCCCCACCACATCAAACGATAAACCCGTTTCAGAAGGAAACTCCACTTCAAAGATCGCCTGAAATATTCAGCCTGATTTCCCAAAGAAGTTTTGAAAACTATTCGGAGCAGGCCCGCGACTTCTGCCGCAGGTTCTTTGCATGGTACAACGAAAGAACATCATTCACGCAGGTATCGGTTGATGACCCCCGATCAGGTCCACTTCGGACAGGCCGAGGTAATCTATTTGCCGCACGCAGGAAAACCCTTCGATACTGCGTTTCATCAGCACGCCCGAGCGCTTCGTCCGCAAGCCACCCAGGCCGCCTCACACCCGACTGCTGTTCTGGATAAATCACCAAAGCAAACGGAGGGAAACCAAGCTTAAGTCCAAAAGCCACTGCCTCAAAGTCGTTGACACGTTCCGCTTCGCATCGGCAAGCCGGTTTTACGACGCCACGGGAAATCCGTCGGTGTTGGGCTGGGCCTACCCAGCATCCGTTCTGGGACTATCGCTATCGCGAAAACTGACAACAAATAAGAAAAATTACCAATTATCAGGCGCGTCCACCTTGCCAATAACAAAAATCTTGAGTCCCCCTGTGCTATCTAAAATAGAAGCAAACACAGGAGCTTAGCTATGAAGACCCTTCAGCCCTCGGCGTTCTCGCGGGGTTTTCTTTTAACCCCACCCCCAAGCGCCATCATGAACGACGGTGCTGTGGGTAGCCTCGGCAGCTTCGGACCTTACCCGGCTGGATATTGGCGAGGCACTAGTTGTAGGCGGTCGCTAGCCTTTTCTTCCAACACGCGTTCGGAATAGCTGAACCAAAGATGGAAACCGGATAGCCAAACAGTTTCTTTCTGGGAACGCTGGAATGAGGATGACCGAAGTCGGAACTCAGAATGCAATCGCTCTTGGGCGTAAGCCAGAGGCTCCTCTTGAAGTGGACTTCACCTCTGTCTTACGGGTCAACTGCTTGCCTTTGGCACCGTGGCGTTTTTTTTTGACCAGTCTCCCGTGGTCAAGCCTGCTCACCCCAATGGGTCACCGCATGGGGCAACCCACTCAGGACCAGGCAGGGGCCAAAAGACCATGCATTATTTACGCAAAACCGTATATTTATGAGTTTGTCTTGGCTGGGGCGGTTAGGATTCGAACCTACCCGGTAACACGGTACCAAAAACACCGATGCCCTTACCACTGCACGCGCCCAACGTGGGGGCGATTACTCTGACATCGGGACGCGTTTCAAGACCCGATTTTGGAAAAAGACCGCGATTTGATGTTTCGGCCGCGAATCAGTTCGCGCAACTCGTCCGGCTTACGCCCAGCAGTCGCGCTTTTTGGGGCCCATTCCAACGGTAGCCTGCGACAGACAGGCGGCACCAGTCAGTTTGTGACAATTGTTCCAGAACGCGCCAACCACGCCCTGTTCCAGTTGGGCTGTCGCAGGGGCCCGCCTGATCGGGGCGGGCTTGAGCAGCAGGGCCAGCATCTCTTGATCCACGATCACGCGTTCTTGTTGCCGGAACCAAGCAGCCGGTATGCACCCAGCCACTGCTCCCATCGCGGTCGCGGGAGCGGCGCCAATGTCCGTGTTTCGGCTGTAATTCTCGAGCGGCAATGTCTTGCGTTGCAAAGGGACCAGTCCCGATCCGGTGCGTCAATGAGGGGACCGCGCGCACGTTTACCTCGCCCGACTTTATCGAGGACCATAGTGGCGCGCAAGGCAGGCTTGGTGACACTGCCGCGTTCTGTCGCTTGGCCGGTTCTGCCGACGGCAGGCCATCAGCAGGGCATCAGACAGCGGCTGCCAATCCATGTTTGCCACGATTATGGCGGGCAAGCGCCGAAACTTCAGCTGTTGGTCATTTGCATCTGTCTGGCTTTCTATCGCTTCTGAACCGATGATTTCTGGTTGGGGTTCTTGTGCCCCGACGGTTCATCGCGGCCCACTCTGCCCACCAAGGTCTCTCTTGGAAAGAACGGAGGGTTTGAATGCCAACTGCACGTTCTGCAGTGTTGTCGTGACGCGGGACGCTTGCCCGAAGCGGTCGAAGACGCGATGAAGAACTTGATTCAATGCCTGCAGTTGCCGGGATGACATACGCCCATGACACCGCGCCAACTTGGTCACGGCGATGCCCAGGCGGATGTTCTGGTGCCACGCTGACCGACCAGCGTCGACGCAGGGCGGATCGGCACGGCCGGGCCACGGATGCGTTTGATTGCCAATTACGGCGGCAGCGCTCTCGGACCATTCGGTTGTTGGCGACCGCCCGCCCAGCGCGGCATCCTTGTGTCGAACCACGCCCGGTGTGCTGACCGATGGACACCGCAGATATGACCGATGGCCCTGCTTTGGCCGTCACCCCGCCGCATCCCGAAGGTCTGGCTGTGACGAACGGCAGGCGCGTGGCAGGCGGTGGTCACCGGACTGCCTTGCTTGGGCGGGGCGCGTTGCGGGGCGGCGTCTGGGTATCTTGGGTATGGCGCGCGGATCGGGCAGCCTCGCGGCCGCCGTGGCCCGCGCTTTCGGGCTGCAGCATCCAATTACCACAAACCGTCGCCCGCCTGCGGCCCCGAGATCCGGAGGACAAGCTGGAAGCACCTATTGGGAAAGTCTGGACCAGATGGTGGCGCGGATGGATGTGCTCAACATCAACTGCCGCATACGCCCTTCGACCTTACCATCTGATGATATGCGCGACGGCTCAGGCTGATGAACGCCCGATGCGGTGATCGTGACCCACCTCGCGTGGCGGAGGCTGATTGACGAAAAAATGCCCTGACGCGGATGCTGGACGTGCGGCGAACTGGCAGGCGCGCGGGGCTGGATGTGTACGACATGGTACCGAGGTGAACCCAAGCTGCGGCGCATCTGCCCAATGTGGTGCTGTTGCCGCATATGATCGGCCACGCGCGCAGGCCGCGCCGAGATGGGTGAGGAAAAAGGGATTCATCAATATCAAGACTTTCGCCGACGGGCACCGTCCACCTGATCAGTGGGCCGACCGGGTTATGACCTGCAGGGGCCTGTAAACCGCCAGCGCGCCTGCCAAAAAAGACGAAAGGGACTGCAGATGCGCCGCTTGGCGACTGGTGTTTGCCCTGTGGATGACAGGCCGGAATTGGGTTGCAGCGCAGCAACCACTGATGCCGTGGCCCCGGAAGCGAGCGGGCCGGGCCGTGTCGGACAGTCTTGCCGTGTCGCTGCAGCGCAAGACGCCCAAGCCGCTGGACGTTCCGGGTGCCGCGCAAGAACTGGATGGTCGTGGGCCGCCCATCCGCTGGCCGCCGTCGCAGGGCGGGGGCCGATTGTGCCTGGCGGCAGGTGCACAGCCGGCGGACGCAATCGTCGCGGTGAGCCGTGTTGGGCTTTGGTCGGGAGCCGCAATCGTCGGTTCTGGGTGGCGGGGCGTTTTGCTCTGCATGAGCGCAACGGGGCAGATCACCAACAACTGGCACGGGCGCGGAAAACTGCCGATTGAGGCCACGCCGCGCCTGTTTCAGGGATTGATGCCGGTGAACCGCTGGGCTTTTTCGAAGGCTGTAGTCGGGGGGCCGCAGTGTCGGCACCACCGGCACGCCTGCGCTGATGGCTGACGCGCATGCCGTTGGGGCCCGGGTCGGCTTGGGCCGATCTTCTTGATGCCCGCGATCGCTTTGGCCGAGAACAGGTTTCACGGTCTCGCCCCTCTGGCGATTGCTTGGTCGCGGCGATGACGAGCGTCTGGCTGTTGATCGGTTAACGGCGGATTATTTCCTGCCGGGCGGTATGCATTGACCGAGGCGTGATCTGTGCGCAACCGTTGCCTTATGCCGCGACGCTTGGCGCGCGATGGCCGGACAGGGGGTGGACGGGTTTCTATACCGGCCCTGTTGCTGCGGCGATCATCGCTTGCCGTGCAGGGGTGCCGATCACAACCCCGGCCTGGCTGTCGCAACTGGATCTTGGCGATCTACCGCATCAAGGAACGCCGCGCCTGTTCTGCGCGCCCTATTCGCGGGCCACAGGTTTGCGGGATCGGGGCCGCCCTCGTCGCGTGGGGTTGCTGTGGGGCAGATCCTTGGTGCGGCTTGGAAGGTCCGATCTGCCGCGGCTCGGCCCGGATAACCCCGGAAAGCTGGCGCTTGATCGGCGAGGGCCAGCCGGACTGGGCCTTTGCGGACCGTGCGCCGCTATTCTGCGATAGCGACTATGTGCCTGGTGCCGGTTGCAGGGTCTGCTCGATTCCTACCTATCTGGCCGCGCGCGCAGCGCTGTTTTGCGGCGGCGGCGCTGCTGGACGAGGCCCCCGCTGGTGCGCCGGAATTCGAATTCACACGCTGCGTTGGGCCGATGGCGATACGTTTCGAGCACCAGCCAACACGCATATCCTCGATCGCGGACAGCTATGGCAATGCGTTATCCATGACCTTCGACGATCGAGAATGCATTCGGCGCGCGGCTGGATGGCCGGGATCCTGCTGAACAACGAGTTGACGGGCATTTCTCCTTTCGTAGCCATGACGGCGGGCGTACCGGATGGCATCGCGGCTCCGAACCGGCGGCAAGCGCCCGATCCTCGATGGCGCCCCGATTGTAAACGCGGACGGATCACCTAGTTCTGCGTGCTGGGCAGTCCCGGCGGCAGCAGCATCATCGCGTTATGTGACCGCTCGCTGATCGCGCATCTGGACTGGGCCATGGATGTGCAGCAGGTTGTCGCGGGCAGGCCATGCGCTGAACCCGGTTCGGCATCTATGATCTGGCAGGAAGGCGACCAAGGCCGAGGCGCTGGCAGGGCCTTTTGTCGCAGATGGGAATACGAGGTGCGGCTGGCGCGCAGACAATCGGGGCTGGCATGCGGCATCTCGCTGGGGCCAGACGATTGCGTGGCGGGCTGAATCCGCGCGCGCCGAAGGTGTGGCGCTGGGCGAATGGGGGCAGGGGCCATGTTTTGCTCCCTAACGTTCAAACTTCGTTGAAACGCGCCCCCCCCAGAGGATATTTCAGGCAAGGAAGGCGGGTGGCGCGCGTCGCTTTCGGCCTCAGTCGCTTTCAGGCGGGATTGGCGTCGGCTGCCGTTCCACACCGCGGTTTGCGGCACCTTGTATTTGATCGGCGGAAGCTTGACCAAGGAGTCGCAGGCACCATGAAAAACACATGTTCAAGCATGGTTGTCGGCGGTGGCGCTTTGTCGGCCAACCTCGATCGCTATCATCTGGCTCGTGCAGGCTGCAGTGATGTATTTGCTGCTGGAACGCGACGAATGACAATCGGGTTCGACATGGCATCGGCGGGCCTTTGCTGGCCCCTGCTTCACATGTTCTTTTGCGACCACCGCATTATCCATAAAATATTCGCGATTTCTTACAAATTCGCTGGAGCGGAAACGGCCTGAATGCTGGCTTCTCGGTCGTCGGTAACTTGCGGATGGCGCAACACGGCGCGGATGGACGGAGTATATGGTCTACGCCACCACCGCGAAACTTGCGGCGGTGCCTTATGAATGGGATTGACGCCTTGCCCGATCAAGGACCGGCGGCCGCTGAGTGCGAACGACGATCTGGAAGGCGCGATCTATCACCCGGACGGACGGGCTACATTCAATCCGGGCTGATGTACGATGGCGATTGGGCCAAGGGCGCGCGCCAGCGCGGTGTGATGATCGAACGCGCTGGCAGGCGATGGCCTATCACTGGACAGGCAGCGAATGGCAGGTTGACCTGCACAAGATGGTGGAGAAGGGCGGCAAACCTGGTTGCGTCGACGAGCAGATCGTGATCACCACCCGAACATGTGTGACCGGCCCACCGGTAACCATGCGCAGGCACGGCCAAGCTGTTGGGGATCAAAATCCCCCGCATTTCCGGTCGAGCACCAGTTCAATCGTGACAGAAGCCCGGACCCGAAACTGTCGCCTATCCGGCCAATGGCGGGCGGTCTGGAGCTTCCCGCTTCTTTGCGCGATGCCGATGCGAAATTGTACGTTTCCGCGAGGCAGCGTAGCGGTGATTCTTGGACCTTCGAGCGCATGCCCCTGCGCGGTTTGCGAATACGGCGTGCCAGACAGTTTTCCGTGCCGACCTGTTTCCCGCTTGGGATCTGGAGCGGATCGAAGAGGAATACATGAGCATGATCCATTCGGCCTTCCGTCTCGGAAACGCGTTGGTTTGAAGTATTTCAACGGGCCCATCTGCTGATATTCCCGATTGGCAACCCGCTGGGTCGGCCAGCACCCGGCCTGCGCAAACTGTGGTGCCGAAGGGTTCAGCTGGCGATCACGGCGGGCTGGCGGTACCGGCTATTATCTCGCGGCAGTTGATGGTGGAAGGGCGAGGCCGAGACGGGACATTGGCCGCTCTGATCCCAAGCGCTATGGCAGCTGGATGACTACCGAAATATGCCGCGCGCAAGAACGAGGAATGCTATGAGCCATGTCTTCATCCCTGCACCACCCGATGAGGAGCGCGAGGGCTTGCCGCCGCTGCGCACGCCCCCGCCTATGACCGCCAGAAGGGCGCGCGGCGCGCAGTTCGGCCATGTGAAACGGCTGGGAGCGGCCCATTACTACGGTCCCTTGGATGCACCCAAACAGTTTCGACCATTTGATGCGCGGTCCTTCCGCCGCTGGCGGTTGGGTTGGCAACATCGCGCGGGTCAACGAAAGGCAACAGGCGCGGCAATTCTGGTCGAGAACGTGGTGTGTTCTGGCAACCTGATTCGGACCGCCGGACACGCGTTTATCCAAAGAACCTAGTCGGTCAGAAAGGCCCCGGCGCGACGCAGTTCGTGGACTGGTTCACCTGCACACAAACTGCCGAAGGGTGACGGGTCGCCATGCACCTGGACCTCATGCACTGACAGATTCCACGGCACGGACCGCGCACCGAAATATACTATTCGTGCGGCTGGGCCGAAGGGATTGAGTATTACCTTGTCAGTGCAGGTTGCCTGGACAGAGTATGACGGGGATTCCTGCGTAAACTGCAGCCGATAAGATGGGTGATTTCGGCTATACGAGATCCAGATGTCACCCCAATGGGGGGTATTCGCGACGCGGGCCGGGGAATCGCGTGATGTTCTTTAAGGCGGTGATCAGGATGCGACCCGAAAAGCCATGTCCAAAACAAAGCGGTTTCCCGTGGCTGAGCGCGCGCCCAGATCGAGTTGGGCATGTGCCCCGTCAACGCCATCCGTGTCGCCTATACGGGCGAGTTGGGCTGGGAGTTGCACCACCGATCGAGGATGCAGAACTATCTGTTCGACCTGCGGAGAAAGCGGGCGCTGCGCATGGCATTGAAGCTGGTTGGTGCGCGGCGCAGGAACTGGCTGCGGCAGGAAAAGTTCATATCGCGCCTTTGGCAACGAAGCTTGGCCCGCGACGCCACACCTCTTGAGGCTGATCTGCGCGTTTTGTGGATCTGCTCCTCCAAGGATTTCAACGGCAAGGCGGCGATGGAGGGCCCAAAGCATCCGGTCAAAATGCGTTGACGCTTGCTGGCTGGATGGACCCGCCGACTCGCCGATCTGGGGTCGGCGGAGGCGCTGTTATATGCCGGATGGTACCCGCGTGGGGGCGTCTTGCACCTCGGGCGGCTATTCGGTTGGCATTTCGGCCAAGAGCATCGGCATGGCTATGCCGCCCGATCTGCGGTCACGGCACGGCGCTCAAGGTCAGCATGTTCGCATCACTATGGATGCGCGGGTCGTCGAAGACAGGCCCCTATGATTCCGGCCAATTGCGACGGATTCCGTCAGGGACGGTTGAGCCATGCGATGTCGGCGGGGCTGAACCTCAGCCCGCCTGCATCCGGCCAGAGGTGCGACACGGATCGCCACGGCCGCCAGTGTCCTGACAGCAGGCCTGCCGCAGCACCGAAAAACAAACGTGGGGATCAGGGCTTCGCCATCGCGGGGTCCATGCCCTGTATCATACCCAGCCGCGAAAATTCAGGCTGAACAGGCCCAGAATGGAGATCATCGTCACCATTCACGCGCAAAGTGGACGCGTCGTGCAATCATGCATCACAATCACAGCGCTGCACCGCATAACCCAGCGCGACCCCAAGCAGGTAGTCACCATGAGGGCGGTCAGCGCGATTTCCGCCAACAAGGCAGGCCCCAAAACGCAGCGCGTCCTCTTGAGCGGACATCAACCCCAACAACCGGCAGAGCATAGAGCAGCCCAAGGTGACCACGGAACGCGATCCCGTGTGGCCGCGCTGCCCAGCCAGATCAGGCATAACCGTAGCCGATCAGCTGCGGAAAAACCCCAAAGCGGAACAGCAAGAAGCACAAATTTGCAACTCGTCATAAAAATCACTGGCTCCTGTGAACTTGTTATTTGTTCTTCTCAGTAACGGAACAAGACCTGCAGCCAGAATACGCGGAACGTTTAATCGCGTGGAACCGGCCGCGGGATTACTGTCATTCGCCGCAGCCGCGCCACTGCTGCGGAAATGCCTGCTTACCGGCCGCGACAAACCTCTCTGCCGTCGATCTTCGGCCCGCTTTAGCCGCCTTTGTTGGCCGCTGTCATTCTCGTACAAGCATTCCAGCGGCCTTATGCCAGCAATACATCATCGAATGGGCCCTCCGCCCATCTGGCGATGGTCATGGCACAGGGCACATCGCTGATTTTCGTCCCGTGTATCGCACCCGGCTCTGCGGATCAAGGGTTTCCACAATGCAGCACGATTACAGGCCCTCCGCAGCGGAGTTGCCCGATGGCAATGCCAAGGGCCACATATTCCTTGTCTGAAAGGTCCAGTACCCCGACTCCTTGACGGCCTTGCCCAACGCCACAAAAGGCGCGCGTTCGTGGCCTCTGGGATCGCCTTTGCTTCAGGCGCGCAACTGGTCGCGGGCGCGGAGTTGTCATTTCCAGCCAGAACGCCGCCTTTGAGTTCTGTCTTGGGCACAACGACAGATCACGACGTGACAGCGCGCCGCCCTTGATCTCATATATCAGAAGCACCTCAGGCGCATGCAGAGCCAAAAAGCCATGTGTGGCCGGGCACGACGACACGTGCCCACCAGATCCGCCAGGCTGAGCCAATTCGATCAACGTCCATCATCCTTGTAACCGATTCGGCGTCTTTGCGTGGCAGGCTCGCGTGGATGTGGGCGTTCGCCCTCGGACTGTGGTCTGGGCCCGTCGACAGGGCAGGAATGGCCGTAAATCATTCAAGATACGCCCGGGGCAAGTGGTAGACTGGGCGCAGCCTTCGCAATCAGGGGGATCTTCGCCTCGGTCAGGGCTGATGAGGCTGCAGTTAGGATTGACCAGAACGATCAGGTCTTTGGTCGCCGATGCGCTTCCGGCCTCCCGGCGTGTCGCACTTTCTAGCGGTTACATAGAGAGGGCGGGTTGGGCAGGTCGGCAGGGCTGCCACCTGCGCGGGGCATCAATCGAGGCACGGCGCGCGGCGCCGTCTATATCGGTTGTTGCCATTCAAGCCGGGCAGCTGCGGGCAAAAAATGACCGCATTTGCTCACGGTGCCCGAGGCCGAGTTCCAAGGCGCGGCGCCCCGATTGCGGCGACAAGGCCTTGACACCAGAGTTGCGATGTCGGGCGCCATTGCGCGGCGGCAGAGGCGCTGAACATTGCGCCCGTCCTCGGACGGATGCGCGGACCGAGGCGTATTCAGGCAGATCAGGCGGTCGGGACATGTCAGGCAAAACCTTTTTTGGATTCAAAGCGCGGCCACGGCGGCGGCATCCAGCGAAGGTGTTGCTGCCCCAGTTGCCAGATCGCCCAGCAAAACTGGGCTTCGCAAGCCAGCGCGGTCTTGAAAGCCGTAGCCGCCCTGACCGCGCGACCCCACACGGACACGTGTCATCCTGTGCATCGGCCCCTATTCACCAGCGCACGATCGGGCGTCGAAAACTTGCGAAGGCCTCTCCCAGTTGGCCAGCATCCGCGTGACAGTTTCGGTCAACCACACTTTCCTTGAACCCGGGGCCAAGCCCTTCGGGCCAGGCACCATGTCATCGGCCCGAGGCATCCTTGCGGGAAATCGACGGGGGGTCTTCATTCGGCAGGCGACACTATCAGCGCACCTTGCATCGGGCTTGCAATTTACCCCAGCTTTCACCGACGCCATCGACAAAGGGCCACGTTCGGCGGGGACATGCCCGCAGGCAAGGCGATCCGCGCCATCGGGCGGCGATAGGGCTGGATACCCAAAAGGACGCAAGCCTGCCATCGTGCCATTTCCCATCGGGCCCAGGGCGCCTGCCCAGCATTTGACCAGGCAGATCCGCCTTCAAAATGTCTGCCCTCGGCTGGCTGACGCGCCAGCCTGTGGATAGCCGTTCAATCGCGCTGACGCGCGCACCTGTTCACGATCTGCGCCTGCGTGCGTGCGCGCTTGTGCGGGCAAAGTCTGGATCAGCAGGATCCGTGTTCCCAGATTCCTGTTGGGGCGTCCTCGCGGTAAGCCGCATGGTCCACAAGGCGTCACGCGTTTTCAGGATTTCGGCCCAGAGGCGGCACGGCCCTCGTCCAGGCGTCCACCGCGTCCAGGCCCCAGATGCCGGCCCGCTAATCGGCGGCGGGAAGCAATCGGCATGATCCGGCCCCGCCACCATTCCATCATGCCCGCGTGCAGACAGCACTTTCCCGCCCCATCAGCGTGATGGTTGGCGTGATCCCGCCACTGGGGGCCGGCGTTTTCAGGGGAAACTTGATTTCGTTGGGCATTTTGCCGTAGGTGCCGCTAGGGGAAACATGGGCGCCCCCGCCGGGGCCCCCGAGGGGCGTTTTTGGATAAGGCAAGGGGCTTGCTTTTTCGGGACCCTTCCCCAGGGAAAAACGGGGGTTCAACCTTCGGGGGGGGCCCATTTAATTCCCCTTTTTTTTCTTTCCTTTTTTTTTTTCCTTTTTTTTT
>Ga0163217_1041795_pt1 | contig 12158 bp, 17 predicted proteins | sample SynspAceP_FD_185933 | JGI IMG/M metagenome (GOLD analysis project Ga0163217, IMG submission 185933) | Saline lake microbial communities from Ace Lake in Antarctica - Synechococcus sp. Ace-P (PacBio error correction) | ecosystem: Environmental > Aquatic > Non-marine Saline and Alkaline > Saline ... | reverse complement strand
AAGGCGAGTGATCCTCGCGGCCGGCAAGGGTACCGCGTGCTCCTATTACGCACACCATCCAAACATGATCCCGATTCCTTCAGAAACCCGTCATGGAGTTTCTGCTGGAATTGTTGCGGCAACACGTTTGACGAGTGATGGTCAATGTCCTCCACCTGTCCGAAGAAATTGAAAATTATTTTCCCGACGGCCAAGCGCATTCGGTGGTACAGAATTGCTTACAGCTTTGAGGGGCGCATCCGAAGATGGCGAACTGATCCGGCGCCGCCTTGGCTCGGCTGGAGAATCAAAAAGTTCAAACTTTCAGAAATTTTTTGCATGACACCCTTTGTGGTGCTCTGCCGGCGATTGCCACTGATCGATCTTGACCTGACTGAAGCTGTCGCGCCACAAGGAAAAGGGTGCAATCCACCCCCCAGTCTGGTGACCAAAGCGAGTGCCGAAGGATCAAGTCAGCAAGACTATGGCGTCGTCTCACCGATGAGATTCCAGGGTGGTGACCTTCCAGGAGAGCCCTCTCTGAAGATGCCGCGCGACATGATCAACACGTATTTATATTTTCGAGCCCGAAGACTCGATCACATCCGAAGGTGTCCCTTCGATTATCGGCGCCGACCTTTTTCCCAAGGCTGACAGCTGGGGGCGCACCCTTTTATGCCCTGCCGATGGGGATTTTGAATGGGTCGACATCGCGAGGTGCCCGACTACTGGCAGCGATCCGCAGCGTGCTGCTCGCGATAGTTCGCCAGGTGCAATCCCGGACGGAAGTGCGGGCCTGGATCTACGTGGCCTGAACGTGGCGGCGGACTGGATCAGATTGATGTGCGCGGCCCGGTCTACGTGGAGGGATGAGCCGGATTGAAACCGGGTGTGACAATCATTGGGCCAGCGATGATCGGCCCGAGCTGCCACATCTGCCGGAAGGTGCCCCAATCGATAAACTCGTATCATTTTTGAATACCCCGGATTGGCGCTGGCGTGCGCTTGCGAAAAAATTGCGTTTGGGCGCTTTGGTCGATGCAATGGTGACCACTTCGATCTTCAGAAGCAGCCCTGATTTGGCTGATCACCGATGTGCGGCGCCAGGATTCGCCCAACCCTCCCCCCATCAGAAGCTTTGGCCGAGCTGCTCGGCACCGATTTCAGCCTCAGCCATGGCGAGTCTGAGCGACAGCGGTAAGGAGCAACACCGGCCTTGGCCAGAATCATCGGGATTTGCTCTTCCGCTTTCACGCATCAGGTGCACCCCTTGGGGCGATCGATTGATGTTGCCACCTGTTGGCGGCGATGTTGATCCCTTCGGCAGCCGGATCTTTCAGCGGCGCGAGGACGATCGATCAGGCCTGGGGGAATCAGTGCTCCTGGCACCATCCGGTTCACAAGGCGGCATGCGCGCCGACTTCAGCAGAAACACCCCCGCCAGCAACCGCCAGACCCAGTGGTGCGGCGATCTCGCAACAGACGCTTCAGGGCCTCCGGTTGCATCACCATCTGCTGTCTGCAGAAAGGCGGGCACGGCGGCCTTTTTGCGCCCCCGACCCTGGTCTTCAGGCCCTCCAACTGGCGACTGCGGATCGGCAGGCGCGCCAGCGAACAGGCTGGTGGGGCCGTTTTCGTTTCAGCAAGCCTTCTTTGACGGGGTCTTCCCCCCATTGAAACCTCTGACCAGCTGCAACAGACGCACCGCTTCCAGCTCATTTCACGGGCGAGCCCGGGTTGATCGCCGCGCGAACAGGGTCACGGTCAAGCAGAGCAGATGCGAATGCCGAGGCATGGGCTCGAGCAGTTCGGCTGGAGGGCAATGCGGTTCGGGGTCGCGGCAGGAGAGTTGCAAGACGGGCTCCAGGGCCGATGTCAAGCAGCAGGCGGCAGAGGCCAGGGCTGCTCATGCGCATTCAACGCCGGGCTGCCATCGGTACATTGAACGGCATTTGAACAAGGCCTTTCAAACCCCGCCGCCACCCTCAAGGTGCGCCGGGTCGCCGCCACGCGGCGGCATGACCTCCGCGGTGATCGCGAAGCGACCATCGGCAAGCGCCTGTTGCAGCAAACTCCAAAGAAACGGAGAATTCAGACGCTCCCATTCATGCTGGCACAGTGGTCGGGCGCTTTGGTTGCTTTAGAGTGAATCCCCGGAGGCTGGATCCTTGATGTCCGTACCAGATGGTCTAGCCCAGCTTGCCTGGCCCATTCTTTCCGCCGCGTGATCGAGATCATCGAGCTGGTTGGCCACCGGCCTAACCAACCAGGGAAATTGCCTTGGCGCTTGTGATCAGCACCACGGTCGATAATCACGTCAGCAATGTATCTTCAGCAAAACCGGCGCCAAGAACCGGGTCGCCCTGTTGAATTGTTGGCGATGGATCACGGCAAGATCTGCCGCGATGGCTTCAAACTGCTGCAACCTTCCCTGAGCCTCAACCAGCCTGAAGGCGCCGATTCAGCAACCCCCACTCAGTTGATGCCGGATTGTGGACTCCGAGTGTTCGTCAGCGGATAACGCCTGCAGGCAAATTAGCCGTCGGGAGTGAGCCCGAACCAATTCGCGCGTAATCAGGGGCAGGCAAGGTGTCCCGTCAGAGAAAACGCCAAAATTACCTTGGATCGTCGTAGAGACCTGATCAGGAAGGAGACAAGCCGCAAAGGCAAACAAGGATAAAACCTTAAGACATGGCTGAAGAAGCCCCGCGGCCACCGAGTCATTGTTATGTGAGCCATCTGGATTTGGTCCGTGTTGATCGGACCAGACAGGTCCGTTGTTGATCGACCAGCAGCTTAGGATGGCTGGCCAGGGCCGCATGCTCCGATGCGGACCTTGCCGGTCAGCCAATCCGCACCACTTCTGGCAAAGGACAGAGGCTGCTCTGCGTGCTCGAGTTTCCACTCGCGAAGCACCAGAGGCGCATTTCTCCGCCTCGAACACATCGACCCACCATCACCACCCGGGACAATCAAGGCCAAAGCCTGTTTGCTTGAGCGATGCGCGCGAGAGCGAGCAGCGCTTCGCCATCGCCAATGGAATCGGGTTACTCGAAACTCGTGCGGGGCGATCCCGTCGCTGCGGCCTTGAGTGTGGCCAGGCCTGGCGTCATCACTGGAGCCTCACCCGAACGGTAAAATCCCGCTCCGACGACACCAGGTAGCCCTGGCGGGACTGCTGCTGCCAAAAGCAGATGTTGCTCGCGCCAGCTGATCCCCCTCAACAAGAAAGCGGTCGTTCGATCTCCAGTTGCCACAGACCGCCTGCTTCCAACGCATCGGTCCATCCTGGCCGCCGCGCAGGCAGCTCCGCTCCCTGGCCGATCACCACGATCAATGTTCGATGGTTCACCGGAGGTCAGGTCACCTGCCCAGTGGAGCTTGTGGGCAAGGTCGGTAATAGGACGGGCTCTGGCTCGAGCACACCATCAGGCGGGAGTGCTCACAGCGTCGCACAAGAAGCGGTCGCCAGGTTTCCAGCACGGTTGGCGTGGGCCCCGTCTTCCAGACTTCACCGGCGGACCTGGCCTTCACCCAGGGGCAACACCACCAGGGTCGAACCGGGGGGGACCACCAGGGGCGGCTGGAGAGGCATCGGACAGATTCGGATTGACCACATGGCATCGATGCCAGGGTGCAGATCGTCCACCCGCCGCATTCGAAATAGCCAGTGGAGCGGTCGGCCGTGTAAAATGATCAGGCCATCGCCGCGGACTGGTCCACCACCTCCCCATCGATCTCCAGCTCCAACAGGCAGGTGGGTGCAACTTCCTCCAGCAAGACGGAAATAAGAAGTCATTGAGGGCCGATGCACCCTGCCCGTCAGGCAGGCTGCGGTCGTCGGGGCGCGCCTCACGCGTGGTCGACGACAGCTCGAGCATCATGCGGCCGCTCCAGGGCAAAGCGGTCAGTCACCCAGCCGCTGCCAGAGATTGTCGGGTGCTGGGCGAAAAACCAGGCCAACTGGCGCGCCTGCGTAGAAAACCGAAGTGCCACCCACGTTGAAGCTGAGGATCGGCACCCCCAAGGGGCCCAGGTGCCTGGCGGCGCCAGCACCGTGCCATCACCGCGAGCAGACGGTGAGATCTGGCAGGCGCGGTTCTGTGGCCAGCAGCCGGGGAACGGGTTGGCGCCAGACACTGGGGCGGTACCGTGACCTCAATGCCCTGGCCCTTGAGATCGGCCGCACAGAGTCGGCCCTGTCGCTGGGCCTTCCGACTATTGCTACGCAGATCAGCCAGACCCTCTTCAGCTGCATGAGAGGTGCAGAGATCACCAGGCGCAGCAGGTTAAAAGCGCTCCATATCGCGTTTCGCGGTTTCCGATAGAGAGAGAGCAGGATCGCCAGGCCCACAGCCGCTGTCAGCCCGGCCGCCACGGTGAATCACAAAGATGGCAAACACCTGACCACGATCAGCTGGCCATCGATGTAGCTGGAAAGCCATCAGGTTGATGCTTTGACGGCGTTGAGCATCAACTCGATACTCATCAGCACCCGGCAACAGCATGCGGCTGTTGATCAGACCCCACACCCCTGTGCAGAAGAGAATTCGCCGCTAGCACCAGACTAGGCTTGCATGGGCACATTCAAAATCGAATTGGTCGTCATCATCGTCTGTCTCCAGAAGCGGTTATGGGTTCAGCTTGGGGGGTCTCGATCAGCAGGGAAGTTCGACTTTCTTCGATCGGGCCTTGAATCGGCATCCATTCACCGTGACGATGTCGACACTGAAGCATCCGGCGCCTGGCCAGCACAATTGCACCGATCATCGACGATCAGCAGCAAACACCGAAGCCAACTCAAAAGGAAGGAGATAGTCGGCTGAGAGTATGGATGCCAATCGGACGTGGCGTCATCGCGATCGGACTGGGGCCAGCACCGCCCATGCGTGGTTGAGATCGACCGCGCGCAGCAACCAGGAAGAGGCCGAGGCAAAACACCACCGGAGAGGCAGGCGACGCAAAGCTAGGACCTGGAATGTCCGCCATCGCCTCCTTCTTGTTGACCAGCATGATCGCAAAACAGGATCAGCACGTTGACCGCGCCGACGTAGACCAGCACCTGGGCCAGCAGCAACGAAAACTGCGTGAGCATCAGATAGAGGCCCGCCACCGACAGAAAAACGCCGCCGAGCAGAAAGGCCGAATAGACGGATGTTGGGCAGCAGAACCACGCCGAGTGACGAACACCACGGCGGCCGACAAGAGATAAGGAAACCAAAATTCCCTGGGTGGTGGAAGCGATCGTCCATCAGGCTGACTTCCCCATTTGAACCGGCCTTGGAGTTTCAGCCAAGCACCTGTTCGGCAGCTGCCGGCCCGGGGCCGGGCTGGATCGACGCCGTGGGGATCCATCTCACCTTTGGGCAGATTAGGGCCAGCTCTTTGAAGGCGGTGGACGCCGGATCACTTGGTGGACGCTCTGTTGGCAGCCGGCCAAGGGCCACATTGTCGAAGTTGAGCCTGGGCGATCAAAAAGGCCGCCAGCTCATTACTCTCGGTCATGGAGAGGCAATTGGTGGGGCAATAACTCACGCAGTTTGCCGCAGGAAGCATGCCAAACCCACCAAAATCGATTGAGTAGTTACTCAGCTCTTCTTCTTGGTTTGCTTGTTCATCGCCCCCAATCACCACCGGCAGGTTGATCGACACACCCGCACACCACACTTCACAAGCGATGCACTTGTCGAACTCGAAGGGATCGGCCCCGGTAACCTCTGAACGGGATCGCTTCTCGTAGGGGTTACTGAAAACGGTGATCGCCGGGCCGGCCTCAGTGGTCAGGTGACCAAAGGCCATTGGCGTGATGTAGGAGCGGCGCCCTAACAGCCTCTTTGCGTGTAATCGCCACCTTTTGGAGGAATCCGAACATGGCTGGAGAAGTCGGAAGGTGAGAGGGGAGCAGGGCTACCCGGGCAACCCCGGAAAGCTGTAAACTGAGCCGCCTGCGGAAACGGATTTTGGAGTGAGTTTGGAGAAAGAAGGTCTTTCTACTCACTCATGATGACGAACGCTGCCTTAAACCGCCGAAGAAGGCAGAAAGGCCAGCTTCAATCCGGCGGTGACAGCAGATGACCAGGGGATCGCAGCAGAACTTCCAGCCAGATCGAGCAGTTTGCGTCAATCCGCCACCCGGGGCAGGGTCCAGCCGCAGCAGGATCGCGATGAACACCAGCAGGTAGGCCTGAGCACGGTCCCATGACGATACCCAGCGAGCCCGTTGATCCACCTGCACGACAGGGGGCATCGACGGACTGGCCAACGCCCCGGCTAACCACTCCACCGAATCGGGAAGCCCCAGCCGCCTAGATAGAGCACCGCCACCACAGGCCGAGAGCACCAGATGATGTAGCTGCCCAGGTTAGAAAAGGCGAACTTCATGCCGGAATATTTCCGTCTGGTATCCGCCCACCAGCTCCTCTTCTGCCTCGGAAGTCGAAAGGGAGCGCCGCAATTCGGCCAGGGGCGCAGATCCAGAAGATCCAGGAAGGCCCACGGCTGGCGCCCAGATGTTCCAGCTGAGGAGCCGCCGTGTTCGGCTGGTTGACGATGGCGATGGTGCTGAGGCGATTGCTCATTCATCACACCGCCAGGCACCGCCCAGGGCAAGGGGAATCTCGGAGCTGATCGGACTGGGCCGCCGCCCGCAGCCCACAAGAAGCGAATACTTGTTATTGCTGCGTAGCCACTATCAGCAGGCCGATCGGCTGGATGCTGCTGAGGGCGATCCAGGGAACACGCCGCGATGCCCACATCGCTGATGAGCATGTTCTGCCGAAGGGTCACCAGGCCAGGAGAGGATCCCGGGATCAGGCACCAGGACGGGCCGAGCGGTGAAACAGCAGGCCATTTCGGCCTTCGCCGGGATGATGTCTTCCTTTTCCAGAGCAGCTTGAGGCCGTCGGCGAAGGGTGCAGCACCGCCAAGGGCGGCCGGCATTTCCCGACCGATGCGCTGCTGAGGCCGGCGGAGATCTTGCGCTCCAGCCAGACGTTGGACCAGTACGGCCGATCACCGCGCACCAGCACCAGCAGCATGGCAGGGCAGCCAGAGCAGGTGGGCGGTGGCCCGGAGTGACCGAAGCCCTCCATGGCCGTGTGAAAGCTGCTTGAAGGTCAAGGCCCGTACTGACCGCCGCCACGGAGATCTCAGGCTTGTCCATGGACTCTGGCCGGTCATCATCACCACAGCGTCAAACTGCCGAAATCGGATCCGGTTGCATGCAAGGTTAACCGCCACCCGCGGCATTTTCGGGATCCAGGGGCACCAGCTTCTGCCGGAACTGCCGGTATAGATCTGGGTGGCCGGTAAAAATCCGATTGGCACCGAAGCTGCTCCTTCAGTGGGCCAGCCAAGCCCGCCACCCGGGCGATCGCGAAGATCGGTCGTGAACAGGTCGCGGGGGATGCCGACTTGCGGTAGACGAGGCCTGACATAAAATCGGACATTGGGTAGATGCCCTTCGGCCCCAGCGCGTGGCGGCCGGCCTCCTCAAGGGCGCGTCCAGGTCGTACATCGATCGTGCCGAAGCCGGTTTGAGAGTTGCTCGGCCAGGTCTTGCAGGAATCACGGCGCGGGATCCTTCACCTTGTATCCGTGCACCAAAGCCATGATCTTCTGCTTTTCGCGATGTGGCCTATCCGTTTAGGGGCTCCACCTGGTCTTCCGTGCCGATTCTGCCGAGACATTGGCGAGCACGTCTCATTGGCGCCGCCATGCAAGGGGGGCAGCCAGGGTTCCCACTCCGAGGCCACCACGCGTAGGGGTCGGTGAGGGTGCTGGCGGTGACCCGGGCGCTGAAGTGCTGGCGTGAGGCTGTTGCTCGGCGTGAAGGATCAGGCCAGGCGTCGAAGATCCGAGCGCGAGGGGATCGGCGCTCCCGCTCGGTGATCATGTAGAGGAAATTGCCGGCCGAATAGGGAGATCGTCGCGGGGCTGGATGGATCTTGGCCTTTGCGGATCACTTGGTAGGCCGCCACCATCGTGGGGGATCGTTGGCGATCCAGTCGCATCACCGCGTCAACGATGTAATTTCGGGATCGTCGAGGGCGCGGCGTTGAATAGAAGAGCCCAAGAGAGGCGGCGCTCGACTGCGAGCGCATCCAAATCGGGTGGCCGTCCACCGGGGAACACTTCATCATGTTCGCGGATACGGAAGCTCACCCGACGGTGCTCTGGACATCGTTTCTCGAAAGCGCGCAAGCTGATCGAAGCTGGGCAGATCGCCCCAGTCAGCAAGAAGGCCCGTTTTCCAGGAAGCTGCTGTTGCCGCCCAGCTCATCGACGCCCATAGCCGCGGTAGGTGAGGAGACCCTTCTGCCATCGATGTCGCAGATGGACGGACTGCGTGGCCGGGACGCCTTCAAAGTCCGGGCCGAAGGCCTGGGCGGGCTGGGGCCGCACGATTCTCTGCCGCAGATGTATCTGCCGCAGTCTGCGCTGCATCCACCACCCATCGCCCAACCCACAATGGAGTCGATTTGGCCAGTCCTCAGGGCGCCGTAGCGGCGCTGACAGGCTGCCGGGCGTGAGCAGGAGCATCAGGCAGGCCCGCCGAGACATCCATCCGGCTCCGCGACTGCCGGGCAGGAGCCTCCAGCAGCGGCCACTCCGGCTTTGCTCAGCCGCAGGGCTCGGCGGCGCCCCCGCACAACCGGGCGGCCAGGCCCGGCTCAGATCCGGCTCAGGCCCACCAGCAGGGCCCCCGCCAGCCCTGGCAGGGCGGCTGCGCCCCCAGCCAGGGCAACAACAGATCGAGGGATCGGCCTCCGGTGCCAGTTCAGGCGTCTGCTCAGGCGGGGGCCAAGCGCCCGCGAGGGCAAGATCCGCGTTTCGCTGGCGCGCGCAGGGGGCTCGAAAGGGATTCTGATCGCAGCCCAGTCCCAGGCCCACCAACCTTTTCAACCACCCCAGGCGGTGCGTTGGCGTCCCTCCTTCAGTGAAGAGGCCGGCTGCCTGATCGGCCAGGCCCAAACGCCCGGCCAGCTCCCGGTCGAGAGCAAGGCCCATGGCGCCAGCAGCAGCAAACTGGGATGTCCCCCATCGGCTCAGCCAGCTCCAGCCGCCCGCAAGGCCGCAGGGCCGGTGTCGGCCTCTGTGTCTGCGGGAGCCTTCCGCTTCCAGGCTGAAGGGCGGACCGGTCGATCGTGTTGGCCCAATGGGCTGCCGGCAAGCCCGGTGAGCAAGCCGCCAGGGCTGCCACAGGGCCAGCAGAGCCTGCGGCGGGCTCTGGCGGGCCAGGGCCGCTTGAAAGCGGAGCCAGGGGGCGACCCCAGGGCCTGCAACTGAAGGAGCCGCTCCTTGGGAGGCTGACGCCCTTCAAAGCGGGCGTCGAGTACGCCCAGGCCCTTCCGCCCACCAGGCCACGCCGTTCTGAACGGCTCGGAGTGCCGGCCACGCTGGCCTGGAGCTGGTCCCGCGTGCCTTGACGAGGGGCCCGCCTCCAGCCGGGTCCACCTGCAGAGGCATCCGCCTCGGAGCGGGATTCAGGGGCCAGAGATCAGCCATGGCGCTGAGCGAGCCAGCGTTGGAAGTGGGCGGCGCTGGCGGAAATCGCGGCTATCGTTTTGCACAGCAACCCAGCCTGTGCCTGCTCGGCCAAGAGCAAGGGGCCCTGATCGTGACGGCTGACAAGGCGGAAGGCGGTCCGGCCAATCCGAGCAGGCCTTTGGTGCAGCAGCGGAGCCAGCAGGCGCTGCCAGAGCGCGAAATCAGTGGCCACAGCCCGGGCATCGAAGCGGTTTCCTGCTCGCCTGCAAGCCACGCTCCTCGCTGCTCGCTGGCCTGTGGGTAACCCGATGCGATTCGGGGGCTGCGATTCCTTGCAAACAGCAGGGGCCGGTTCTGGATCAGGCAAGGCTGCTGCCGGACTGCGCAGTTCCGGAGAGCAAGGGCGGGGCTTGGAGCTCGAGCTTGAAGCGACGGCAGGGCTTGCGCAGGTCGATGTCGGACTCCAAGCCGTAACGGCCCGACCCGAGGGAGAAAGGGCCGCCACCAGACCAACCACGTCTGGATCGGCCCCCAATCTCCGCCGGAATCCCCAGCAATCGGCGGAAGGACGTCGGGCCGGGCCGTGATCAGGGCAATGCCCTGGCCAAGACGTGCAGATCGGCGGCCAGTCGTGAGTTTTCCGCTGGTTGAGCTCGCGATCTGGGAGACATCCAGGGCCTGCTCGAGCACACCGCGACCTGAGGCCACCAGACAGCCGGTCATGGATCAAGGGCCGTGGCGAGGGCCTGGCCCGCTCGCCCGTCACGCCGCCACGACCGCTGATCAGCCCATGCCGCCGATAGCGCTGATCTGCCAGTTTCCGTGCCCGCCAGGCTGCGGGTCTGCCAGAAGCGCTGCAAGGAAAGAGGCGGGCCCCCTCCGCATCACGACTTTCCATGGCCGAGCGCCAGCCGTCGGGCCAGCGGGGGCCCTCGGGAGCCATCAGGCGCCAGGCTGGTCTGGGAGCCAGCCAATCGCCCAGCTCATGGCGTAATCCCAGTCTGCAGCTGCAAAGGCGCCATCACGCAGCGCTCCGACCGCGGCCACTTGCCCGGCCGCCGCTGCCTTGCTGGAGCCATGACCCTGGTGTAGGCCACCAGCCCATCAGGTTATTGGTTCAACAGATGGAGGCTGAGAGGGGCGGTGCGGGAATGAACGCGCCGCCCTCAGGCACGGCAGGCTGCGATGTTGCAGGATTGAGCGGGCTCTTAGCCGCACCACCAGCACCCCAACCGCCGACCGCGATGGCGAGCAGGGTTTCAGGCCACGGTCACACCCAGCACCAGGAAGGGGCGCCCCCTTCATGGTCCAGCAGGCATTCGCCTCATCCTTATGCATCCAGGCTGCTTTGCTCGCCGCTAGCAGGTGCGTTCTTCTCAGGCATCCGGCCTGAAACCTCGAGGACCATCCAGCCTCTGCTTCTGGCCCCTCACTCCCCGGGAAACCCCTTCGATGAAAACCCTTCCAAACCCCATCCCCCCCCCAGCCTGGCGGGCCCAGGGAAGCTTTGCAGGCCAGGCTCGCTCGAGGAGTAGAGGGCGCTGCAGTTGATGGATGTGCGTGAAGGACGCCGAAACTGGTCCAGGCCAAACCTGGGTGAGCGCGTTGATCCACCTTGCCCCTGAGCGCTCGCAGGAGTGGATTGTCTTTCAGATCGGCCTTGCTGCTGGATCGGGAACCGGAAGGTGGGTGGTGTTCTGCATGCGGGGGATTCGCAGCTGGCAGTTCGGCTGCTGGCTGATCGAAAACCCAGGGATTCGAATCAGGTCTGGAACCTGCAGGGCGGCATCGACGCCTGGAGCGTGGGAGGTGGATCGGCTCGGTTGGCCGCTACTGAAACCCGCCACCAACCAGCCTTGCCGGAACCTTGCAGCTTGCAACAGGGGGAAAGCAATACGATCCCCCACGGACTTACACAAAACCCAAAAGACTGTTCGCAAAAAGCAAAAGCAAGAAGCAGATTCATCCAGGGCAAAGTGCCTATAAAGGGCCACGTTATTTCACCCAAGTTCCTCTCTGCCGCCCAATGTGAAGAAGGCACACTTAAAATAAACATAGCGCAGAAGCTTTGCCATACGAGACTAGGAATCATTTGATCAGTTCAACAACCAAAACGTTTTGCCCCAGACCTTGGACAACTTGCGGGACCAAAGGTGCTAAGTGCAACCATTTCCAGCACTACGTCGACACGGTGGAGCCCGTGCTGTAGTCAGACCCCCTGGTGAAGCGTTTTCGATTTCCCGGCCAAGGCCCCGCCCACAAGTGCGGACCGCCATGGGGTGCTGGAGCAGAAAGGGGTCTGCTGTCCAGGCCCCCACATCTCCGCCGCCGGGTTTCCGAGCAGCTGGGCTTACAGGTTGTTTGTTGGACGATCTTGCGGCCCAAGCCCCCGGCTCCGGCGCCCTTCAGCTGGAGCGTGAACTTGCTGGCTATTGAGGCCTGAAATGGGCGCACTGGATTGATTTCTCCTGATTCATTCTGGCCCGGCGGCTGGGCGATCTCACCGGGACTGCTCAGCCCTGATCACCCCGCCCACAACGCCTGCAGTCGCGCTTTGCAGCAACGGCGGCTTGCGTGGCGCGCCGTGATCGCTGCTGATCTTTTTGGTCGAGAACGGAGGGTGGCCTGCAAGGCCTCAATGTGCGGCTGCAGGCGGAACCGAACCGAAACTGCCTGCCCTAGAGCGCTGG
>Ga0163217_1034993_pt1 | contig 12160 bp, 17 predicted proteins | sample SynspAceP_FD_185933 | JGI IMG/M metagenome (GOLD analysis project Ga0163217, IMG submission 185933) | Saline lake microbial communities from Ace Lake in Antarctica - Synechococcus sp. Ace-P (PacBio error correction) | ecosystem: Environmental > Aquatic > Non-marine Saline and Alkaline > Saline ... | reverse complement strand
TTCATATCGCATAAGTACTTCAATGCCTAATGACTCTCTCGCAAGAAGACGACGCGGTGCCTCCACACGCGCACCCCCCTAGACCTAGCCTGCTGAAGAAGCGCGTCTTTCACCAGATGTCGACTTTAGCATAGACCGAAAAGCCCGACAAGCTAGCACGAAATATGTATCTAACGCGATACGAGCACCTTGATGGAGTCTCTTATGGTCGACCCAACGTTTGATACCATAGTTCGACGCGACCCTCATCCTCAGCGTGCTCAATACGAATATCGCCCCTCAGGAGGGCTGCAGATCCATGCAGATGCCATTCAGCAAGGCGGCGTGTCAGCAGGATTGTCGGTTTGCAGGCATGCATCAGTATGCAGGTGACCTGCAAAACGGACTCGCAAGCCGTATGCATCAATACATATACCCTGCACGCGTAACTCTCTTTCCAGTCGCACACCAAATCGCCTCGGACATTGGGCGAACCAGTCGGCCGATTCAGCACCGCGTTTCAGCTTTTGCAGGGGCGCTATCTATGAGACTGACGATGACTTCAACCTATTGAAACGAAAGTGCTGCGCGGATGCCGGGTGCAAGGATGCAGCCGGCCTGAGCCCGCCTGTTGCTGACGCTGCCATTGTTGTTCAGTTAACAAGTACGCTGTGGTAGTAGCAGAACGGTTTCATGTATCAGCGCATCACCGTGCCTAGCATTTTGCCCCCCAATGCAGCTCCGGCGTACCCAAGATGCGGCACCATCACCCAGTCGCCATGACACTGAAATAAGAGCGTCAGGCCCACGACCACGGTAACAACACCTATGGCCAGCCCAGCAGGCAGCCCCGGCGCGGCATCCAGCGCGCAAGCGCACAGTAAGCCTGCAGAAGCACACAACCACTGCCACGAACAGGGAGCGCCATCGCCAGATTCAGCAATTGAAGCTCGGCAACCGTTACCGCCACACAAATCAGCACCATCAATCGCGAGACACCAGCGTGAAACGCCATGGGGACATAACCGGAGAAAAATCTTCCCGCGTAAGGTTCTGAGCAGTGTCCAAGGCCGTTTATCATCAGCCAAGTGTCCGCCAGCCGGCCATCACGCAAGCAGAAGTGGTATGGGCTACGGGAACAAAAAAAAACCCCGTTGCCAGCAATTTGAATTGCGAGCCAACCGACCTATGAGCCTAGATCAGACACCAATCCAATCCTGGGGGCGTTTTTCAGTAACTTTGATGCCTTTGTCGCCCGCTTCACGCTCGGTGATTTACAAGCGCCGTACAAGCACGACATCAGGGCTCCATTGCCACGCGAACCATGCGGCCAAGTCGGGCGTACTCAGCGAATGAAAACCGCAGCATCTACGGGCGGACGCCGGCGCATCCAGAGCAAATCGAAGCCGCCAGTTTGACTGGCGGTGGATCTGGAGACGTTGCACATTGAATATCGAGCTCGTGACTGCGCAATACGCGGACGGGCAAGAGCTGCACAACGGCCGTTCGCGCAACGACAGTGCAACGATATCCGTGTATGCTGCGGAAAGATCGACATTCTCTTGGTCTAAATGACGCGCTGCAAAACCGGCTACTGGATCAGGCAGAAGCGCCATGCACATGATCATGCCCGGCTTACCCAGTGCAGACGCGCAGCCGGACCTTCGGCCATCACCTGTGGCTGGTTCGAAAATGTCGCCGCGACCGTGAAAACGCTCTGTGACTTGCCGCAAAGCGCGTACCGCATGCCGCTGGGCAGCGCCTTGGCCGGACCACCTATCCGATGATCGCGAGTTACCTGCGAGCTGCTCGGCTTGAGCCGGTAGCCGCAATTCGCGACGGCGTATCCGATCGTGATTTCGCGATCGTACTTCTGCGCCGCCCCGCTTCTGGCGATGATTGCACGTCGCGCTTCCGAAAACTGGTGCTGCTGACCAGTGCCAGTTCAACTCTATCGAACCGACCCGAGCTTTCTCGCGGCTCTCGATCAGCCGCAGAAGAGAACCCGATTGTACCTGAGCTCGCGCAAGACCGGCCGGGTTACGTGCCTTGGATGGGGGGGTACGCTTGAGAAAGCCAGCGCTGGCCGTAAAACAGGTACACAGGAAACAAGGAGCCGCTGTCGACCGCCGAACCTCGCATTGCCCTGCCGTGCGTCGGCAACAATGGCCCTGTCTATCTTGAGGCCGCTAAGGGGTAGCGTCGATCTCGATAGCAGCTCGCTGGCTCGTCTACCGCGAACCATCTGGCTGCACACCTGTACGCAAGGTTAACCGTCCCGGCTGCGCTATAAATCGTCTGCCATGCGTCAATTGGCGGGACCCGTAGTCGGGCAAGATTCGCTAGATGAGCCTGAAGAAAGTACCGCCAGTTGTCAGCGATTCATATCGAGCAGGAGTGTTTGAATGCTGAACGGCGAGGTTCGTTGAACCCCGTGACCATCATCGCTGCCATGCCCCAATAGCAGGTGCGCGGTAAACCGACCCAGAACGGGCCGACTAAGCGATCAAAAGGGCCCCGCGCCTGCGGCCCTATTTGCGATCAGCTGGGTCTGCGGTGAGCTCAATGAATAGCCGCGCCCGATGCAGAATCTCCCGCCCCGGCACCATCACTACCCGCCGATCCGGAAAACAGCTTCTTCCAGCCATGCCTTGCGGTTCCATCGCTTGTCCGGCGCCACGGGTTATCATCGAAAGCTCGCGCAACGATTACGTCGTTGACGTGTCAGGAAATTCATCGTAGGAAACCGCCAAGCGAATCGGACGATTCGCGCGGGCCCTGCGAGCCCGCCACCCCTGCTACTCCTGCACACTCCTTCGGTGCATACATAGCCCGGGATCGCTAACGTGCACGTAATTTCCGGCCCGGGCCATCTACGTGGCTTTCAGTCCCAAGGCTTTCTGGCAACGATCAAAAATCGATCTCGCTCATCATCCAGGCCAGCTAAGCACTTCAGCGGGCGGACAGCAGCGCAGAAGTTTATCACTGGCCATCGTTTTCGCATGAACAGCCTTCAGGCAGCCAGAGACCCTTATTCCTATACCCAGGTGCATCGGCCAGCGTCGATCCGATCTCTTCACGCACAGGTATGCGGTTGCGATTCGGATTAGCATCGCACTCTTCATGTGTATCAGCGTGCCTTCACATCCACATGAAAGGCTCGCGCCTTCCAGCACGAAACCCTCGGTGCGGTTAACCGGCTACGCACCAGCCACAAGAATCTTGTCCCGACCGACATCGCGCGACCATGGCCAATACAACACCGTTAAAACCACCCAGGCGTTTGGAAGTCAATCTACGCCAACCAGCCCACCTGGGAATGGGTTCACGAAGGTCGGCCTGTCACGCACCCAGCATCCTTGTGGTCCAACTCGACACGCGGAACCGGATGGCTGAGCTGCAGATGGCGTTCTTAACTGCCGCGGCTGACACGCACACGACCGGCCAAGCGCGATCGGCGGCACTTCATCAAAAGCAGCCGCCCTGCTCACCCAGGCGCCATGTCCCTCGCTCGGGCCAGACCATCAGGTAGGCTGTGCGGGCGCCCATTCGCAGGCACGCTTAACCTCGGCGCGGGCTACTGTGCAAGGTTATACATCGGGATCAGGACTCCAGTGAACTCAGGGTTTTGATCGGGCAACAGATGCGGCCGGCGATCACGAAGCTACCCCAGCACTCTGGATATCTCGAAGTTGATCCAGATCGAACTGCTGCAACCAGTTTACGCCTTCCTCGGTCCTTTCAGCTCTGGACCTTGCTCCGAAATGATGGCAATAAGGAAGATGCCGTCTAGAAGAATGTCATAGTCATCCTGCTTCCTCGCGCCAACGATTACGTGGCGACCCAGCGCATCAGTGTTGGTCACCGCCTGGGCCTTTGCTGCACAGCGCTGCCAATGATCGCCAGTGATGTCGGATCATGCGTCGCACCAATCCCGGGGCGTAGATACAGAATTCCGCACCATCAGCGCCATGCGCGCGCACATTTCAGGAACCCACTGATCCATGCAAGCATATCCACTCATCTTGGCGCTTAGCGGGTCTGCCAGACTGAAACCAGGATGTGTGCCCGGGTTGAAATAATATTTTTCGTGATAACCGGGCCATCGGAGGTTAATAGGGCTCGTGCGATACAACCACCAGGTTGGCCATCCTGGCATTCGCATAATGACTCGCTGTTGTATAGCGCGCCTGCCGCCAGCTCGAAAAAACTGATCGGCAACACACCTGCAGCTCCTGGCATCGCCTTGAAATGCCAATGCCGGTTCCGATCGATGGTGCTACCAGCTGTTCCAGAACTCCGAAGTAGGTTTCGGCAAAAACGATTTCAAGACAGCCCTAATCAGGATAGAGCTGCCCTTTGCAAGCGCTTTCACGACCAGCTTTCAGCCTGTCGATATTGCTGCTATCCCAGCGAACAGCTCATCTGGGTTGCAGCAAACGTACGAGACGACTCTGGCAAACTCCTGCAAAATACATAAGAATGCCAGACATGCCGCGTTTAATAGAAATTCAAGCTCTGCCTGACGCGGCCAGCGCGCGATCAGCCTTCCAGCGGGAACTGCCGGTAGAACGCCTGCAACTGCAGATACACACCGCAGCGCGTCATACAACCTCTGCGGCTGTTCGGAAAAAGTCGCAGAGCACCAAAAAAAATTCGCTCGATCCTTCCAGCCTACTCATCCACGGCAAAGGGCGTGCCGCGCTCTGCATACCTGCAGGTGTCCCAGCGCGGAAACTCGCCTGTCCACTGGGCCGCATCATGTCCTCAGCAACGGCCGCCCCATTGCGCCATCAGGCATATCAAGCGTTGTGCCACTCCGTGCACACCACATGCCGCGTCTGGCGCCCGGATGCTCCACATCCTTCCAGGACAACCAACCACCGGAGCCTACGCATGGTTCACGCTTCAAGGCCGCCCTCGCATCACAACACGAATTCGTCGTGCCATCTGCCTCGGTCAACAAAAGGCCGTGCATACACCAGTATGGTTTCCAACGTCATACCATTCAGCCAGATTCAACACAGGCACCGCTGCCATACGCAATGCGCAGGCGCATGCTGTCCTCAGGCAGCGCACCCACGCCTGCCAAGCGCTTGGCAAGAGTAAAAGCATGGGCTAGCATGCTGCAACGCTCGCGCTCGCAGCTGGATAACGCAGGTAAACAGCCCAGTCTCCCAAGGCGCGTCTGCCAGTCCCCGCCGTCACGCCCAGCTGCCTCTATACGCGAGACATCGCCCACTCTTCCAATCCCGACAACACGTCAACCGCCAGACTCACCTAACGCGCATCGCGCAGCCGATACCAAACAGGCTAGCGCTCGAAGGGCGTTGCACGCTGGTACCGCGGCACTGGCGCGCATGTTTGAACCGAGCGCAAAAAGATCAAAACCCCGCTTCCCTGCCCATAACGCCTCGTCCATCAGTTTGCCGGCCCAACCCAGCTAGCGCGACACTCTTGCCCGCAATAGCCCTGAGTAAAAAGCACGCGCCAACCAAGCCGCCGAAAGTTGCGGCGCCTTGCTGCCTCATCGCTACCTGGCCGTCCCACATGTAGTCGAAACTCCACTTCAACAGCCCGGAAACCCGTGTCAGCTTGGCGCATGGTGCGCGCACGCTTCCGGGCGAGCATCCGCGCACTGGCGCCCGCCAAACAGCAAGCGTCCTAATTTTTCGGGGGGGGCAGTTAGTCGAGAATATCGCATTCAGGGGATTTCATACGCAACAGCTGCGCGCGAGGGGGATCAGTGATTCGCAGTCCCCAAGGTGCGGTGGCGGCCACAATAACGCCAATCGGCCAGAAAGCTCGCTCTGCAGGGTAGCAGCTTGCTAATAGGCCATGCCCGGCCGAGTAGCAGTGATGGCCGGCCGGATCGGCCCTGGGCGGTATGCACCAAGACACTTCAACGTATCTGTGATAGCCAAGTACGGGGAACGTTCAAAACAATTGGCGCCATGCCGTTCGCGGCCAGCAATCAAGTACATATTGAGCGTGCAGGCAACCGCCGCCTATCAGATCCCGGCTGATAGTCCGTTAAGCACCCGCAAACTGCCCGATCATGGAAAGTCAGCCAGTTTATCATAGCCGATCTTTCCAAGGCTGGCCTGACCCATGGCAGCAAGCTCGGAATGCCGTGACTATTGGGACAGCAAAAAACCCGGTTTGAGCTCCGCATCGATTGCCGTTATTCCCCTCACCGCGAGCGCAGGAATTCGACAACCCCAAGCTGAGCTCCCATAAGCCCGGCGGCATCATCAACACCAGTGTTGTTCCAGCGCAGCGTGGTCGGCGCCATCCCGGATTGATCGCTTCCGTTCACCCCGGAACACCCCAGCAGGCTTTCTCTTCCAAGCAAGGCCACTTCTGCCGCCTTGCCAGCCGAGGGCCGCCATACACCAGTAAAACCGCCTCGCCGACGAACACCACATGCCAACGCTGTTCCTGCGAAACTCCTGGGCTGTTGTGGAGAATGCTGGCTGTGGGACCACAGAGCTCTCGTCATTATCTTACCTTAATCGAAGCATCGCCGTGTATCGGCGGATGCTGCACCTCGCGCCCACTGCGACCGCGGCCTGACACCCGCGCCCTCCCTGGCCTCGCTCTCGCACCCTCCCTTTCGTACATGTGCTCGGACGGTCCCAGCAGCCGAGTCGCAGCTCGGCTTCTACCAACCGCGCATCCTCAACATCAATATCTAGCTATACCGGTGATCCAGATCCAGATCCATGTATCATATCCAATTTTCTATTATCCCTCACACGTATTTGCCGTCTCGCCGGCGCCCCTTCGGACCGTCGGGCGCACACGGGACGTGCGCGACAGCCCAGGATGGCTGGTAGCGTGTCACGCCTGGGCAGCCGACGCGGTGAGACCAACACCAAATCCCGACCAAACCAACCGACCAGCACCAACAATATCCTACGACACAACCCCAAAAGCCAACCAACCCCAGAACAACCAACATCCGCCACACAAGGACGGGACTCTGAAAAGCAACACAACACCGATCAAACGGATGCAAAATACCACATATACTTCAACATCCGAATAGTCCTCGAACTCCTCCTGCCGCGCTTTCCTTGCACAACACAAGACGTCCAATACTCCTCGCCAAGTATTCCGTCATGACGTCAGAAGTTTCCAGGCGCGCGCAAGGATCACGCAGTTGCGTAGCAGGTGACGCACTCGTGCTGATCTTAGGCACTGGCCTTCGGTCATTTCGCTGTTCGAGCTTGTGCTTGATGCCGTAATGAATCGCCGTACATCAGAGCGCCATCAGACAGATACGGTGGCATCGCGCCAGCAGGGGCGATGTCGATAACGCATTATCAGGATCTGCCACCCGGAACGCGGACAGCGACCGTGCGTTATCACATACCAGGTTCGGCGCACAGGGCCGAAGAGTCGGGCTGAAACGGCGTATGATTTCACTTCGAACTAGGAGGCCATGTACTAAGGCAAGTCTTCCAAGCGCCAATTGCCCAGCGCAGGTTTGCTTAGCGTGCCATCGGCGTTCGGCGCAAAACGTTGTGCATCTCGTCACGAGACTATATGCATGATGCGTGCCGGCCCTGATCGTAATACGCTGGCCATGAAAGTGTGTCCATTTTCATGTCATACGCAACGTTCTGATGACTGCTTCAGCACACGTTGTGTCGCAGCATAACCGGATCGTCACGTTATGCAGGCTTGACCCGAACTGCCTGCGCTTGATTCGCGACAATGGCGTCTGCGGGATGTCCTGTCGTGGGGCAGCCTCATACGCCTGGAGTTCAGCGCTACTCATCCAGCTATCCATGGAATAGACCGAACAGAATTCGGGCGCTGCCTGACATGGCGACCGGGGTGCGGACGACCAGTGATGGTTCTGTCTCAATCGATAAAATTTCCAGCTCGAGAGCCGAAAACGGTGTCAGAGACCCAGCTCGACTGAAGCGATGCACTGTATCCTTGGAGCAACCATAACTGTGCGCTGAAAGAATGGCGATGCGCTCTTGCGGCCAGCTCATACAGTCAGAATAGCTGACCTAGGGCCGCTTCTCCAGGGTTTACTAAGTCTACCGGGAATCTCAAACAGACGCGGCGCGTCACCATTTCCAGACCCAGGCCGCGTCTCTTCCACGTTGTGCCCTGAATATATCAGCGCAAAGTATGGAGCCCGAAGGGCGATACCTTTCATAGCGTTCAAAAGTGATCGGAACGTCTTCGATCGCTACCACGTACGATGCTTTCATGTCTGCCAATCGCAGACGATGAGTGGGCATTTCCGGATGTCGCAGAAAGGCCCGCACGCTACCTACCACTTACTGGTACCGATCAGCGAGTGGCTGGCAGTCCGTAATTACTCGCTAGCACAGTCATAGGGACTTCTGTGCATAGACTACTACTTCATTGTGTAAAGGTAAAATCTTATTCACGATTGGCGTTACGAATATGACAAAGCAAAACCCGACGTCATAGAATCCCAGATCCGCTACACCACAAAGACGGTGCATACGGCCCAAATAAGCGTTGAGGCGCTCTATGACGGGAGCACAGTATTTCAACAGAACGTCTCAGCGTCCCGCTTCAGGCTTTTGTGTTAAATTATTTTTTGGCTATGTATAAAAAGTGGAACAACCATCCAACCATGTATCGTTATTCATACAGGCCGGCCCACTGTCGTTCGCACGAAAACCCCGATTGGCATTCTCCTGCGGGTACCCGATCAGTTGGTCGCTCCTATTTCTAATTATAGAGGGAGTTTAGAAAAAACCTTCTCAGTCGTGGTGACGTCGTCGGTTGCCCCGTCCTGATCCCCGCGGGCAGGCTGGACTTGACAACTGAGCTCGACACTTGGACGACCTGTTACCGGCTCGCCTCCAATGTACGAACCCACCACTATGCAGAGGTTCACGCACCTTCATAGCCCGAAGAACCAAACACACGCACAAGCGAGCCACCACCTACCTTATCAAGCCGCGGTGATCGCTACTGCTTGGGCCGCGAATTCAGGAAATGAACGCGCCTTTGTGGCACCCGTGCACGTCGCTGCATGATGCTATAAATAAAACCACCGCGGAAAACAAGGATCAGTCACAGTCGAGCAGCAATAGGCCGCCCACGAGGTGAAGTTTGAAGCCGCCTGCTCATGACTCAGCCCCCGGCTCGGCGCAGAGGCAACGCTCTGCAACCCGCGCCGACCAATGGCGCCTGGCCGGCCGACGCAACGCACCTGATGGGCGGATTCGAGCTTGGCGTGTCAGCCAGTCACCCAATGACACGGCTTCCTAAGGCATCCAAGAATGAGAAAGCTTAAGGACATACGCCTTGCGAAAGGCCCATCTTCAAGGCGTAGGAGGCTGGGCCGGCGCGCCCTGCAAACAGCACGCCGGAGGAACCATGAAAAAGAGGGAAACTCTTCACAATAGGACGAACCCAACATACATACAAAACATCATCTAAGGGAAAGATGCCATAATAAGGCTCAGCGACAACATCTGACCGTGCATTGCCCGCAACGATTCCGCGACGATCTGGAAGTCTCATTCGCAAAAAAGGCCAATCGCTGCGAAAGCCATTCGGGCAATCGACTTACCGCGATATGTCGGAACAATGAAAATCTATGTACACTGCTCGACCGCGGATATCATATGTCTGACGCCGGGCGATCACCAGACCCGCCAGTACTTGCCCTGGCGCTTGAGTCGTACGCTGCAGAATCATCACCACGTTTGCTAAGCACGACAAGCCGGCAGAGCGCAATCGAAAGTCGCCGCGCACATATCCTCAAGAAAACCTGGGAATTCAGTATGCCATAAAGGTGGTCGAGACCACGGCTATGAGTCGCACGGAAATGGATTCTACCTGACAAGCGCAATGAAGTCACTCCCGCCCTCAACCGCCAGATTGGTCGCCGCAGCCGCAGCAAACACGCCCCCAAGTCACTCCATCGATCCCCCAACGAGTTCCGTCCCCCGCTGTTCCACTAGACATTACAACTGGTGCAAAGCCACTGCAGGCGGGATCTGCATTACCTGACCAACGGAAGAAAGTCACCGCCAGATAGGCGAGATCAACTGCCTCCGTGACCCCCTGCACTCTCAGACACGCGATAAGATCTGGTATTTTCAAAGCTCACCAATGCGCGCGAGGCCCACTCAATCCGACTATGACCGCGACCTTTATGCCAAGCGATTACCCAATGCCGCGGCAGCGCCACTGGCATTTGCCAAGAGGCATCGTGGACCGCAAACGGCGCAAACAGCTTCTCCAACCTGACGTCAGCAGAGCGAGGCTTTCCGCACCTACGGTCGGACTCGCAACGCTACTATTCCCGAGTGTGCCCGTCTGTTGCCACCAACGTGAATTCCTCCGCCGCCTTCCTGCCGACACCTCGCACGGTTACGCTGATGGGGCGAAGATACCTCACCGCAGAGCTTGCGTTTGCCTGATCCCACACCTGCAGAACCCCCGTTGAAAACCGCCTCCAGGCGCCCGATGCCAACCCATTCCAGGCGCCAGCGGCCGTGTGGCTATTGCATGGTCGGCAAAGAGGACCATTCAGCACACGCCGCAAGGCGGCCAAGGCGCGCAAACCGCTCCTGCCCTGACCGCGAGTCTCGCGTGGAGCGCACTGGGCAATGCCGGATTGTGGAAGCCGGCTGCGCAGCAAATTCATGCCTGGGCTAGAGCGTGAGCGCGTCGAGCCGAGCAACACAAAGCGTAATCAGCTCCTGCGGGAATTCCTGCTGCTCACCGTGTAATATCAGCCGGTATCAGAGTGCGCCCGACCGGCGCCTTCGAATGACGTCGAGCAGCTGCTAAAAGCAGCCGAGGCTAGGAGACTCGAATGAGCAAGAAACCCAATTTCAGCATGCGCAGTTTCAACCATGACGGCCATTACGCACCCTTTACCGACCACAAGAACGGCGAACGTGCACGCGCTATCATCCGAGCGTGCAGGCGTTGTACCGTGGGACACGAAAAGGCAAGCAAGATTATTCACCATGCCGGGCTCTGGGGCGGAACATCCCGGCTACGGCCCGGAAGATACCGAAAAGCTGGAGGACTTTGCTCCTATAAACAGATGCTATGTATCTGCCCCCCTTACACAACAGCTTTCTTTCACAGGCATCTCACAATCCCCGGCGGTCAAGCTGGGCAGCGATGCGAGATCGCCAACGCGCAATGAATCACGGTTCGTCAAACCCGTCGGGCCCCCGAGCCACTCTGCACTCCAAAAGCCTACACACCTGCCCCGCAATCCATGTGCGCCGCTTACTAGAGGACCTGAAAAGCCAACAACCATATAAATACCATCATCCTGCCGGTTCCAAACGGCAATCACGCTCACCTCGCCCGGCGCAGCCTGCGGCAGTCGTGATTGCATGAAGAAGCAATATATGGAGATGGATTGCACGATCCCGAAATATCGTGCATATCCCCCAGCCAATATGGTATCGGATAGACGGCACATGTCCGACTATGGACGACAGTATGTGTTGGTATCACGGCAGCACTGCGAAGGCGAAAAATCAGGGAACTGGCGAAGACAGGCGCCGCCTTATGCACGAGCCATCCAGCTCGGCAGATGCGTGGCTATCATACCCGCTATATAACTACTGCCGCGAGAAATCAAGCAGGATATTACATGGCCAAGTACACAGTCTGCTGGATGGACCGCACAGTGGATTCGCGTTCGGCCGCACCGGTGAGTGGTTTGGGTGCCAGTACTACCAACCTCAAGCTGACCTGATGCACGATCGCAAGGGCATGACGTCGGCGTATCTGCCGATGGCCGACGCCAAGTATTGTCGGGCGAAGCGGGATGGCCTGCATCTGGAATGATGATCACGGCGAGAATTTTCCACGGCTACACTTACTCAGGTAACACCCGGTTAGCGCCGCACCGTAATCTGGGCGGGAGAATTTTCGAACATACTGCGCGCGACGGAGAAGACATTGCGAGATAATGTAAAACAGGAAATGCAGCACCGCAGTTTGCAGAAGGAGAATGCCCAACGGCAGAGAGCAGTCGCCTTGGTGCTAAGGCTACGCCGTGGGCCAGCTCGGGCGAGAAAAACTCAAGCTCGAGCAACAGAAAAACCCGTGCGTCAAGACTTGCCGAAAACGGGACGCCAGACAGGTTCCAATCTGCCGACTAATGTAGCGTAAGCGCAATGGCGCGGTGATGCCGTGC
>Ga0163217_1019333_pt1 | contig 12160 bp, 10 predicted proteins | sample SynspAceP_FD_185933 | JGI IMG/M metagenome (GOLD analysis project Ga0163217, IMG submission 185933) | Saline lake microbial communities from Ace Lake in Antarctica - Synechococcus sp. Ace-P (PacBio error correction) | ecosystem: Environmental > Aquatic > Non-marine Saline and Alkaline > Saline ... | reverse complement strand
CCGCAAGAATGGCGCTTTGTAATGCCATCAATTCGTGATGAGAGTCCGGACCAAGGTCTTCGGTTATCGCCTGTGTTATAAATTTATCCGTTCATCTCTACAATTAGAGTCCCACCAATTACTACATCAGTGCGTCAACAATGCGATAGTACGCTAACGCTTGCCTCCAGAAGAACCGTCTCGCCAAAGGAAAATCGGAATCACCTAGCTTTACAACTCGCTCTTGCCCCGTCAATAGATTGAACCGTCACAGAACCATCTAATTTAGTAATGAAAACCGATGGCATACCCAACGTTGCAAAAGGAACTTGATTGTCGCTCATTGGTGAATCTACCTGGACCTCTAGATAAGACGTAATATAAATTTATAATTACTGACAGATAGAAGAATCAAAAGAGAAGTATTCTATTGTACCGTTGGTACGTCGGACGGTGCTTATGTTAGCCTTATTGTATACCCAATTTCCATTTAAAAAGACACCTGGTCTTGGTGTGGGCTTGTGATTGCTTATAAAAACACATTTCAAATTCTTTATTAATTTACGCCAATTTTGGGCGCAGGATTGCTTTTACAACCCTCATTAGATTCCTGTGACCTATTTCTGAGTCTATTCGTGACTCAAGTAATAAGCCCCTTATGGCAATGTCATGCATTTGCCAAAAACATGCACAATAATTCAGCTTATTTTTCTTTAAATTCAGAAGGTAATAAATGATCGATCGATAAAACGAGACTGGTTCTCGAACATTAAAGGCGACTTCCCTCGCTTGGGTTACCGTGGTGCACTTGCTGTTAAATTCCTGAAGCCATTGCCTTTTCCATCATTGCAGGCGTAGACCCTTAAAGATCGGTTTGTATGCATCCTTCTGTATCGCCGTGGTTATCCTTCTTTTTGTTGGTGGATCGTCCTGAATGATTTCGGCGCAACTGCGCCATGCATTGCTGATGGTGACATTAGTGAAAGATCCCGGTTGTAGAATATTTGCTTGCCGCCACACTACTCACGGGTGTTTTTCAGATTATTGCGGGCTACTTAAAACTGGGGCGCTGATTGCGTTTGTGTCTCGATCTGTGGTGACCGGTTTGTGAATGCGTTAGCGATTCTGGATAATTGTAATGGGCAATTACAGAACCTGACGGATTGTAACCTGGCATGTCTACGCCATGACCGCAGCAGGACTGGTATTATTTACCTATTCCCGTTAATTCCAGTCATTAGGTAAAAGCCCTACCTTCTCCATTGGTTTTGCATTGTTGTATTGACATTTTCGCCATTGATGTATGGTAGACAATCGTACCGTTGGCGATAGGGCGAAAATTACCAGACACCTTACCCATTTTCTTATGGCCAGATGTTCCGCTAACCTAGAAACACTTTAATTATTCTTCCTTACTACTCTTGGTCTGGCCGTATGACTGGGTTTATTAGAGTCCATGATGACACGGCCACCCATATCGATTTGGAATTCACCGATACAAACAGTGATAAAAACTCGCAATGTAAAGGCCAAGGGGTTGCCAATAATCGCCTCTGGATTTCTAGGCGGCATGGCGGTTGCGCCATGATTGGTCAATCCGTGATTTAATGTAAAATCTGGTGGCCGTGGTGCTTGATCTAACCTTCATGGCAGGTTTAATCTTTGTTGATCATGGTGGTTTTTCTTGGATGACCTAAATCAGTCAAATCCCATGGCGCGTTTAGTGGCCGTCATTGATCATGGTAGTCAATTGGTACCTTTTCTTGAATCCATCATCACACCTGAAAAAACACCCACTATCAACTAATTAGATTGTTATGTTAGCGGACGTCTCTATTGTGGTTGCAACACACAACTTAAGCAATATGGCGTGTTTGTTGCGTGCTTAATTTAAGCGGCCATGTTCTTCGCCATAAAATCGGGCGCGTTTATGGTAGTGAAAGAGCGATCAGAAAAACAACCGACCATCGTACTTATAAAGTGATAGACAGTGTTTTTTGGCGTCGTCAGATCAGTTTAAGGGCTCTTTTGATTTTAAAGAAGCAGTTTAAAAGGTTACGATCGATTTAACTTTGATGCACATTTTTGGGAAATTACGGCCGTATTCCGCTTTAGACAAAGTGGTAATTCAAATTCCGTCGCGAAGGCCTGAAGTTGAGTTGATCGGAATGAAACGAAGCCAGCGCGACAGTTGTCGATAAGTTCGGTGTCTGAACAACCCGGAAGAAGTCGGAGAAAGTCATGGGCGGACACTGAATCATAAGTGGTCGACTCAACAATACTTCTTACACTTTTAAAAAGAGAAACAGAAGGAGATTGCAACAATGACAAATATTATTTGCCTGTTATTTGATGGTTTCTGCTTATCAAATATGTCACCACCGCATTCGTGTGGCTGCCAAACAAATGGGCTGTCGTTAACTTTGCTGCACTCTTTAGAAAAAGGACGCCGTGCGAACCGATGACGACTTGTCTTGGCTCTATCGGCTTTGCGCAGCGAGAACCTCTGTTAGATGAGCTTGTCGCTCTTTGATGAAAAAACGCGCAAAACTTGCACTAGAACACGGGAAACAATTGGCTTGAAACGCCAGAGCATTGCTAATAAAGCTGGCGCTTAAACTAGTAGGAAATTTGCACGACATTGGCGACCTGTGTTGAAAACCTTCTGTGATTCTTTGAAGAAGAGGGAAAAAACTTTTTTAGGGATGGGGTTTTTTTTTGGTTTTTTTATAGGTCGCACTCGGCATTCAGGCATACGATGGACGCTCACCAGTGGTTCACACATTGGAGACGCGTGGCGCGACTTTGCACCAAACGCATTCTTAATCAGCGTCGGTAAAATTTAAACACTCGAAAAAACTTCATGGATTGCTTACGATGGTCGCAAGCCGCAGACAAATGCCATTGCACGCATTGCGCAAAGCCCATTATTGATAGGCTACCATGCCATCTTGTATATGGCGGGTGATGATACACCGGAAAGGAGTTGCAAAATTGGAAGAAGCGCAAAACCATTCTTGAAGAAAGAGCTTCGAAGTTAATATCAAGCATTCGACACTTGGTAAGATTTATTAGTACTCACCAATACCGTGAAGACAATAAAATTCGAACTTATGGCATGGGGCTTACGCCCATGTCAAAAGTTTCGTCGTTCTTTGTCTGGTAGCAACCACCAAAATGATCATCGAAGCGACATGTCTCTTTTGGATTTCTTCGCTAACCATTTAGCAAGGGTCTTTTTCAAAGGGCGACTTCTACGGAAAGTTTCGCCCTTTGGTGTCCACGCCCGGCACCTGATTTATTGTACAATGTTACAATTAGATAAATATATGAAAATTCGAATATATGATTTTTACATATATATTATCTTAGAAGATACAATCTCGCAATGCATCCGTTCAAAACACTTTTATTTCAAACAAGACAGCAAAGAGCCACAATTTGAAAGACACCCCCGATCTATTCTATAAAAGCGCTCGCTATGACACTCGTTTACGAAGGCCTATTACTGATTTACTTTCAATACAATGAACTTTGTGTTTTGGCGGAGTCCATGGCGGCACTGAATGAAAACACAGCCAAAAAATTTCTCGTCATCTGCCCAACTACGAAAAAAGCGGCGTTCTGAGCGATCGCAGCAAGGACAATGGGGTGTTTATCGACTCACCCTGAACGTACCAAGCTGGCAATAAAGGTCTTCAAAAACCACCTCTAGACACCAAGTCTTGTGGCTGAAGGGACAACGTTAGATCAACTCGAAACCGATGGGCGGCCGACCAGAAACGAAAACAGGGCGGCCTGTTGCTAATTTTATTTTTATTTAACTTCCGAGGACAATGACATGACCATTAAAGTAGAGAAATCAACGGATTCGCCGCAGGTCGCCTTTCATTCGTGCCGCTTTGACTGGGAACGACAGTTAGAATACCGTACAAATTCAATGATCTTCAAAAGGCGATGCAACCACACTCGCTCACCTGGTTAACTTTGACTCGGTTCTTGTCGTGGCGCCACAATGCTTACCAGCGAAGGCAACAAACATTGTCTATCAACGGCAAAACCATTGTTTGTACGGCAAAATCGCTCTATTGCCAGAAACCGATTGGTCACATGCGATGTAGTGATTGAAGCCAGCGGCGTGATGAAAACCAAAGCACTTCTGCAAGGCTACCTTGATCAAGGCTGTAAAAGCGTGTTGTGGTCCACAGCCGCCCGTAAAAGAAGACGGCTGTGCTAAACATTGTCATGGCGGTCAAACGACCAAGATTACAAAACCCAAGCAGCACCCTAATCGTCACCGCCGCATCATGCACCACCAATTGCTAGCGCCAGTAGGGTTAAAGTCTGCACGAATCCAATTGGCATTAACACGGCTACGATGACGGGCGATTCACAGTATCACAACACCCAAACCATCATTTGATGCCGCCTCTGCAAAAGATTTACGCCCAGCGCCCGCTGTTTAGTGGTACAGTTAATTCAAAAACAACAAACCGGTTTCGCGACCGCTATTACACATATATTCCAAACTAAAAGGCAACTGACGGCCATGCGTACGCATACCGTTGACGGAACTGCTGTCCGCTTAACCGATTGCGTGTTTCGAAATGAAAATCGCGCGACCACGGAAGTTAGAAATTCAACCAGATCCTAAGCGCCATGTGAAAACGAATGAAAAGGACATATTGGCGCTACGAAGAACTCCTTCTGGTAATGCAGTCGATTACAGAAAACCGACCTCGCATCTGCATCACGGACGCGCAAGCACCATGTGAGTCAACGGGCACGCAAGTAAAGCTGTACGTCTGGTATGCAACGAATGGGGTTTTACGCAACCGGCCACCGCGGAAACTCGATGCGTAAAGTAGACGCTTGGGATCCAAACGGCTTAATACAACCGGCTGCCATCTTGACTGTACAAACAAAACAGACAATGATGACAGCTTCCTGATAAGCACAAACAAAAAGCGATTTATGTTACTCCACAGCGATTAAAACAGTTGCCAAACAACGTTCGTCAATACTCATCGCACTGGGAATATTTGGTTTTTACCCTAAACGACGGGCGCGCTTGCGCAATGGTTGGTCGTGCTGTATTTTTACGAAGTTAGGGTCGGCGCATTAGGACATCGCGCTGCTCTTATCTTCTATGAAGCATTCGGCCGTTTGATAAACGAATTTGATTTTTGGTGGTTGCTCGGCGCACGGATGGGGCTTAAACCGCACAATGAACATAGGGGGCTTGCGTCTGCCAAATTGGCCCTCGGTTATGTTGCTGCGTACCAGCAGGTGGCTTACGGTTGTCATGAGGTTCATGATCGCGCAAGCACTGTCTGGCATCGCCAAAGAACCTGAATAAAATTGAGTGCGAAAAGTTCGATTAAAGGTCTTAGACCGAAGGCGGAAAGCGGTCCACTTACCAGTAGGGTTCGCCTTATTAAACCGGATCGAAAAAACGCGTTTAAAAAGGCATTGGGTTCTTTGTGGGCGTTTATTGTTGACGACGGTTGGCTTCCACCACGCCATTCTTATCATGGCCCTCGCGCTGGCGTTGATGGCTTTATTGTAGTCTTTTGGCAACTGTTAGGCGGTGATCTAGGTAAAGCCAGTACCAAACCTAAGTTTTTCACACGATTTTTTCTTAAAAGCGAGAAGATCAACATTCTCTCTGCCGCGCGCTCTTTTTTTCATCTCTCGGGCGCTCGGGGATGTGTGGTTTTGTGGTCGCGCTGCCGGTTTATCTAAGCAGTCAATTTGGTTGGGATCACTTGGAGCGTCGGTTGGCTTCCTCGCACTTTGGGTATTGGCTTACGGCATAGTTATGCAAAGTCTAGCGCCGCAACATTACTGGCAAACGCACTTAAGCAGTTTCCAGCGCCAAAAATTGTTACGCTTTGGCATTGGCTTGACCGCCCTGCCCTGCCGCCATCGCCATTGGTCTGCAACTGGCATTTTATCCGACTGATTGTTTTGCTGGTTGGTCTCATTCTATTTGGTGCGGTCTTTGCCATTAACTCGTCTTTACACAGCTACCTGATCGTGTCCAGTTCGCAGGTAAAGAAGGTGTCTCTATGGACGTCGTTTCTACTACATGGCCAATGCCATGGGTCGTTTGATTCGGAACGTTATTGTCCGGCTGGTCTTATTCAGGAGTTTGGTTAATCAGCTGTTTATGGGTGTCTTGCTGCTTTTTTTTACTGCTCGCCAGTTGAATTTCACTTTGGTTGCAAAAGACACAAGCCCAGTCATGGCATTAAAATAAAAAACGCCAAGCAGGGATTACTCCGCTTGGCGTTTTTCTAGCGCTTTTTATTTTTAATATAATCTCTCTACTCAGAATTCGACCGCTTGTATGTGCAACTTGCGCACTTCGGTTCTGTCACTTCTTACTTTCGTTCCCGCTGCAATCGACTCGTCCACCTGAATTAATGCACCATTCCACACCTGAATGTTAATGGTTTGCTTAGGAGACTGCGGTCGGTGAACACAGCTTCTTTTAAGAGAAACGATTGGTCTATTAAAGTCGCTCTTGATTTTTTTAGAGCTCACTTTTGATTGCATTGGTTCTCAAGGCGTTTCCATAGCAAAAGTGCTGCCAAACAGCGGTCAAAAACCCATGCTAAACATGGCACTCAATACATTGTCAGGGTATAAAATCCCCAGATTACAGTAAAGCGCCCGTTACCATGGCATGCCAGACAACGAAAAAACAACCACGAAGGTTGAAAAACCCCAATACGGTGAACTTCAAAACCAAGAGGTCAAACCAACAACAAAAAGCTTTGGGCCAAAATTATGTAAAGAAATCCTATGCCTTAGCTCCCTTTCGTCATTTTCTGGATAATAGTCATCGCTTGATGCAACAACCGCAGATTGCTTCCGTCGCGCCATCAGGCAACAGACAACAGAGAACTTTTGGCCAATGGCACGTTTCGCTTCAATGGCTTTGTCGCCAGATCCCACTGAATGGCTTTTCTGCCCTTCTTTCCGTTGCCGCAGCTTCACCCACTTTACGGCAAGGCCTTCGGCTTGAGCCGATGCACAGCAACGATGGCTTTCGCTTCACCTTCGGCACGCAACCACTTGTTCTCTTTATTCCGCTTCTTGCGGCTAATACCCAGAGGCTTTTTCACCTTCAGCACGCGTTAATCGCCGCTTGACGATCCCCTTCCGATTCCAAAAATTGCGCACGTTTCACACGTTCCGCTTTCATTTGAGGCTTTCCATTGCTTTCCATGACAGATTGTGGTGGCACAATGTCTTTAATTTCGTAAAGTAATACACTTGACATACCCCAAGGGCCAGCCGCATCGTTAATGGCACGCCAACGATAGTTCGTGTTCAGCACATCACGTCTTCGAAGGTTTTATCTAATTCCATTTTACCCAATTCAGAACGGCATGGTGGTTTGAGCCTAATGAGTCACCGCGAAGGGACATAATTTTCCACACCATAGGTGGCGTTTATAAGGATCTAATACACGGAAATACAAAAACCCCATCCACGCGTAAAGAAATTTGTCCTTGGTGATTGCGCTTGCCGGCACATCACAGCATTGCTCTTTTAGCGTACGATGTCCGATGAATACATCGATAAAAGGTAGGATAAAATTCGCCCATGCTCGTTTGGTAGATGATATTTACCAAAATCGTTCAATCCACGTAGGCCTGGATTCTGCCGGCCACAAACTTAATTGAATTTCTTTAGTAGGAACAACCACCAGCAACGAGTAACCAGGAACCTGTACGTTCAATTACAGTATGAAGTAACTCTTTCCATAACCATTAAACCTTAATATTCGCCAAAATTAAAAAAAATAATTCTATTTTTTTGGCGTTCAAAAAACAGCAAAAAGAAAATAAGCTCTCGCCTAAACCAGACAGATCTATTTCACGTCTAGTTAGGCACTTCCATGGTCAAAACGTCATTAATAAAAACAGGTCTTTATCTTGATCATGCTGCCGCTTTGCAAATTGTCGAGCAACAGTCAATAAAAGCCTCAACGCCTTTTCTTGTGCGTTTCTAAAATGACGTAACCAAACGCACACTCCTCCCCGTTTTTACCAGCGACCGCCGTAGAAAGCAAAACCTGCTTGCCAACAAATACTCCGCCATTACTTCTCTGCGCAAGGTACAAAACAGCATATTTCACTTGGGCTGGCGGTATATGATTTTTACGCTCGCAAATGGTCGACCAAACCAGCCTTTGCACAAAGCCATTCATCGCATTAGCATGCTGCAGCATTTTTACGCCAAAGGATCATCCGTCAAATAGGCTTTTCATTGCGACGATAATAGACCGCATTTTTGAGGCAAATGCCCACCACGCTTACGGACGAAACCCTAACTCTTTTTGATTAATGTTTTGGTTGAAAACACCACAACGCTTCCGGCCGCCATTGTGCCGTTTTCGTGGCCCAATGACACAATATCCACGGCAGCCTTTCCACGTTCATTTGAGCAGGAGTACAATCAACGACAGCAAAGCATTCGCAAAACGAGCACCGTCCATGATGTGTGAACCAGCAGCCCGGCTTCTTTTGAGGACATGAGTAATCGCTCGAAGTTTCCTCTAATGAATAAACACTGCCACTTCCGTGACTTGCGAAATACTCACCGCGCGGCTGACAAGAATGCACACGCCAAACTTTTTGATTTACCATTTTTTAAGATGACGGGTCTATCTTGGCGTCCGCCCCACCAATACAACAACGGAGCGCCGCCGTTATTTTAAACTCCGGGCGCGGTACTTTCATATTCAATAAAATGGCTTCTGAATGGCACAACACACTACCCAGGCAGGCGTCATCGCACTTGATGCTCAATACATTCGCTTGCGTCCCTGTTGACACCAGAAACACATCGACCTCACATTTCAAAACAACGCCGACAACATAGTCTCACTTTCCGCCGGTCGGTGTCATCTTTTACATATGGCATCGCATCGCCTTGGGGAAGCTTCCATCATGGGCTTGCCTACAGGAAATCAGACGCACCGGCAATATGGTACTGGTAAAAAACGCAACCTTCATAACACCACTCTTGATTAATCCGTATTCATATCAACGAACAATACCATGCCAGCATTTAAAACCAAGTGTTTTAGAGTCTTGTGTAAAACGGTTAGGAGGGGCTAATAGCCATTAGCCCTCCTTTCTATTGCAGATAAAGAGGACAAGTGATATTATTGCGTTTCAGAAAAACCGTCGCCTTGTAGCGACTTTGTCCCAAGGCGGGAACATTTTTTCGAAACTCATTGCGCGCGATGGAACGGAAATAGGCAAAATCGTGGGCTTGGCGGATCATCGGCCAATTTGGTGTCATCGTCCAAGCAGGGATCATGCACCAAAAATACAATGTTCGTCGTAACCCGACATCACCACCCAATGGCGGGGGCTTTTTTTTTACCATCCATACGAAAAGTACTATCAAAATAATTCGCAGCGCGGCTTGAGTCGAAAACGCTTCAAGTAACTGCTCTAACGGCCATCACAGAAATGAAACCGGTACATTCGCCTCATCACATTGTTTAACAAAGCTTTGTGCACACGCGTCCATAATGACGTCTTTCTTAGAGCTCGTTACCACACTGTCCGACAAACAATGCCCCGTCGCTCAGGCAAACATTTCCGCCGATAAACCGCTGTTTTTTGTGCCGCCAACGGCCAAGCCATAGGATTGACAACCACCGTGACCCGAGGTCATGGAAAAATCGTCGTCGCTTCACGCCAGATTTCTAGCTCGTCAGTCTGAGTGTCGTTGATACTCAGGATGCAGCGCAGACAGCACCATTTGCAAACGACGCCGACCACAAGTTAAAATGGCGTAACTTGAGCCAACCAAGGCAAAAGGTCGCGTGGGTTCTTTTGCTCGCTCGCCCCATGACGAAAGGCGTTTTTGGCATTACGAATGGCGCGTCAGTCTGGTCTTCATAATTAGGGGCATCGTAATGGCCGAATTCTCGCGTTTAACCCATGGTGTTATATACGCGATGGCATTCTGGTTTACATCACTCACTTTTCCAAACGCAGCAAGATCTTGCCCTTTTAATGGCTTTTTTGTTCGCACGCTTGGATCAAAGCTTTTGGCCAATACCCAAAGCCTCGCGCTTGTGGCGACACTGCCAAAGGAATAACAAACGCGGCCAAGCGCGTTACCTTGTCCGTAAGCAAACAACGCATAACCCAGCAGATTGATCTTGCCCCACCGCCACCAACAACGCCGACCCGTATGGTTAATCGCCCGACGAAAAAACTACGCACGATTCAAACGGTTCGCCAGTAAAAGCGCTGTCTTTCAAGCGTCAACAGGCGTTTTAAATCGTCCACACTGGCCGAACGAATGTCGACATTGTAAGACGGTTTTGCATCGTTTTTGACTTCCGTATTTGGGCGTCGGATTAAGGGGAATCGCTTGCATTGCTGGTTTTGGTCATTAAATCGGCCCTCAGAGAAGGAAAAATCGCTAGGGTCATCTATTTACTATGGCAATAAAATGCCGAAAATACGACGGTAATTTGTCGCGCCATCTCTAGGGCGAATAGTAACTAAAAGATAGCGTAACTTTTCTAAAAATTTACAGATTATTTTTTATAACAAAAAAATAAGTTATTCTTTTGTGTTTTAGGACATTATTGTTAAAAACACAAAAACAAGGCACTATTCGCGAAAATTTCCACAGCACATAAAAACGCTTGAAGCGCCTTTCAACAAGCAACCAAACAGTTTATTGATTTTATTTAGAAGGAAAAAACAAAGCCAATGTCACAGACGTACATTGTTGTGATCAGGGCCAAAGATTGGTCCGCGGGTTTTTACCAGTGAGTCGAGTGATTCACTTTTACTCAATACCTAAACTTGCGACCAAAGCAAGGGAACGCACGGTATCATCAACCTATGTAAAAAGCAGGCAAATACCTGGTCCGATGGTATTACTTGTTCTCTGCTGGCAGAAAGGCCGTGGTCACCACGGAATGCCGTCCGTGCGAGTCTTGAACGGACATCAGCAAAAATAACCTTGCTACGGAAATGGCAAGTCGCACAACTATTGCCTGCTTTGGCCACCAAAAACTCGGTACACCAGGATGCGCAACGAAGCTCAGTTTGTCCATTGCGTATTTGGTAAAACCGCGGCAGCCAGAAATGACAGGAATTCGCCCGGAAAAATGTTCGAAGGCCTTTGCTTGCCCAGGTTATTGGAAAGTAAAATGAAGTTCCGTAAAACCTGCAAAGTGAGCGAATTTACAAATCACCTCGCACAAAAACTTTGAACGACGAAGAAGAAAACCTTATTCGCCCGAATCGCTAGAAAGCATTTTTCAGCACCAAGGTTTTGGGAGCAAAGGCCGTGGTTGCGCTTACCGCAAAAAAATTCGGACCTTTTGCCATGCTGGTTAAACAGAAAGAAGGCCATGCGCCAAGTGGAACATGCCAAGCACTGAAGAAATTCGTGCAAGGCGGGCCAAAACAAGCTTGGCAATCCAAGTCGACATGATCGGGTCCCAAAAAGACATGTTCATGCGTTTGCACGGAATACGACGGTCTATTCATTTCGTTGGAAGACCACCAACATCGAACCACCATACTACGCTCGCCAAAAAAAAAGGCCGAAAGAGACCGCTGGCTTGGTCGTCATTGGACGATCTCAATTCATCATGCGCTGTACCAACAAAGTTTGTACTTGGCGGGACTTGTTCAAAACACCCAACCAAAGTACCGTGGTCCAAAAAACAAACGCATAGTACATTAAGGTGAAAAAGACCGTAAGAAGGCGCTTTAGAAAGGCCCGTTTATTAACTACCCAATGGTTGTTTAAAAATCCCTGATGGCGCGTTTTTCTTAAAAGGCGTGGAATTTATTTCAAAGGGCAAGAAAAAACCGCGAAGCCCTTAACCGGGCAAGCCTAAACACACTTGTTCAAAAAACAATTTCGTTCTTTGTTTATTGCTGCAAAAGGGAAAATACCTGGATATACAGAAAATTCGGGACCTGGCGTAATTGCGTGTGTTTAAACAAACAAAAAAACCTAATCTTTGCCGTGGTCGTTTTATTAACCATTTTTGTGAGGAAAAAAAGAACCCCCAACTGGCAAGGATTCTTACCAAAAACCCCCACCCAAGGCCCCGAAAAAGGGGGGGGCTTCAAGCGGGGGTGAAATCTCCCCTTTTTCTTTTTTCTTTTTT
>Ga0163217_1031959_pt1 | contig 12161 bp, 18 predicted proteins | sample SynspAceP_FD_185933 | JGI IMG/M metagenome (GOLD analysis project Ga0163217, IMG submission 185933) | Saline lake microbial communities from Ace Lake in Antarctica - Synechococcus sp. Ace-P (PacBio error correction) | ecosystem: Environmental > Aquatic > Non-marine Saline and Alkaline > Saline ... | reverse complement strand
CTGACGGCCTGTCCGGGACAGCCCAGGATACGATCGGGATCCGATTGTGCAGGATTGCGGGGCAGGCAGGTCAAGTCCATATGTGTCCAGACCGTGCGGGAAACCAGATCAAGGATTTTCACGCGCCAGCGCGCCGCCAGGCCACCAGGGCAACAGCCGTCCGCAGGGGTCAGGGGCAGGGGCAGGGGCGCGTTTTGCCCAGGCGCCAGCCCTTCGCGTGTCAGCCTGTCGTCATCCGGAAGACCTTCCAGATCTTTCCCTCAAACAAAAACCCGCCGGAAGGGCGCGGGGGCTTTGGTCCCGACGGGGAGCAAACCTTCGCCCTCAGGGCGCGCATCGCCGCCTGGATTGTGCTTGCGCGCAAACTAGTCCTTTGCCTTTTTCAACCGCGACAGCCGATCACGACAAATAGCGCAGCACGGAATGGCGCGAGGCCCAAAATTCCTCGTTAGCGGCGCACCACCTACCAGCACATATATCATCGCGCATGCTTATTCGATCAGGTATCAAGCACGACCTTCATATAGGGCATGGTCGTGGTCAGACAGCGCGGACATGCCTAGATATCTGGGCTTTTCCAGCCTCCAAAGCATCCAGGATAGCTGTCGACGGCATTGTGATGCCCAGATCGATCACTCGAATCCTGGCACCTTTATTTATCAGGGGGTCAGGGCGGACAAGGTTCTTGCCGATATCGTGGATGTCCCGCTTGACGGTGCCGATCACCATCCTTTGCCCTTGCTTCGGCGCACCGGTTTCCACCAGAGCGGTTGGGATGGCCATGCCGCCCTTCATCGGCATTGGCGGCCAAGCAGCACTCGGCGTAGAACAAGATACCGTCGCGGAAATCTTGCCCACGATGGTCATGCCCGCGAAAGCGGCCTCGGTCAGGATCTCGTAGGGCTTGCCAGTCGCGTGCGAGCCAGGATATTGACGATTTCCTCGATTCTCTTCGCGCAAGACCGTCATACAGGTTCGTCCGGGACATCGCTGGACCCAGTTCCCGTCATCGAGATCGGCGAGGATGATGTCGTCTTGATCGTCGACATTGCGGTTCACCTCTGGGCTCATGTGGCGCGTCGCGGCCTGCCGTCTTGCTGTCGTCTTGCCATCTGGGGCCTTTATGGCGGGGGCATGGTCGATTGCGACATAGGGCGCAATCTGTTCCGACCTGAAGCCTGTGAATTGCGCCACCCGTTGCCGGATGATGCGCTTGCCAAACAGTTATCCGTCGCGCTTTGCATGTCCGGGCGGCTGCGGACGCGGGCGGCAAGTATCGTCGGCCGGTGCCGTCGCCTGCGATGAGGTGCGCCAGCATTTCGTGATCCCAAGTACCAAGAGTCGGACGATGGCCCGACGCGGGCGGCTTTCAAGGGCTTCAGCGCAATGATGCCGACAGGAATAGGACGGGCATCGAATAGACCACAGCAAACCGCCGAATTACCGTATAGGCACCCGACATCAACGTAGCCAAGAACCCGCATATTCGGCATCTTCGGGAGGATGCCGTACAAAATGGATTATTAGACCCGTCATAGAGTACTATGGGAGACAAGATGCCGAGACATTGCACCTTGGCGATAAATGAGGAGAACCGCATCGGATGCCTTGGGCGAGCAAGCCCAAGCACTAATGCGCAAGCAAAGTCAAGAGGCCTCCAGGATTCCGCAAATATAGCCAACCGAGGCCAGGAGAGGGGTTGCAGCGCCTCGACATATAGAACCATAGGCCAAAGCACTAGGTGAACAGCCACATCATGAGTTAGGACGAACAACTAGCGGGATATCAAAACAATATTCGTGCCGCACCACGGCCATGCCCGCCAGCGCGAACGCCCTCGGCTGCGGGTCGGTATTCCTCGGGCGCGGAAAATCGTTTCAGCCAGAGCACATCTGCCCCGCCTTCCTTCAAGCCTTCAGCCTGTCGTGAAAAATCTCGACGCAAACCTCAATGCGTCCAGCGGACCCGGGGGCAAAAATCTCGGGTCGGGCCTACGATTCGGCCCACACCACAATCCGCCGGATTTGTCCCGCAACAGCGCGTCCCAGTTCGGCGCTGATGGCGACAGTTTCCCCGCCCGCTCGTTTCCGCACCATGCAAGTTTCAGGCGGCTGGCGTTGCCGCCGAAAGAAGTTGGCAGGAAAATGTCGCTGCCTGCGTTCACGGCGGATTTGTAAGCTGTGATCCGGTCGGGATGTCTTTCGTATCCACATCTCGGGCGCATCCGCCGGATGTCCAGCCCATTGTTGAACAGATGGTCCCGTGGCGCCATCAGCCATTCAGCCAGTCACGGGTTGCAAGAAGGCGGGGACGGGCATCGTCATTGTGGTTCCTGACGTTTTGATTGGCGAAAGCAAGCGGCTCGCGTCTCCTGTCATATTTGCGGTTCGCGTAGGCAAATTCATATTGTTCTATGCTGTGAGCACGCATGACACAGGCATTTGCCGGTATACTAGCAAGACGACGCAGGACCACCTTTGCGGATGATCTGCAAACAGTCTGGAAAGCCTATCGGGATTTCGGTCAAAAGTGCGCTTTGGCCTCGGGACAGCAACGCGTCCATCTTGCGCACGATCCGTCGGGGGTTGGCCAGAAGTCGCCAAGATCGGCGGGCCACTTGCGCCGACATCTTCATGACCAGGCTTCTCGAAGTCGGCCTGATCACGGCGCTGGCATAAGCGGCCAGCCTCAGCCTCGGTCTTGCCCAGCAATCCGGGCCGCCCAAAGACCAGTGCCAATTTGTTGCGTCGCCAACGGCCTGAAATTCATTTTCACTCGTCATGGGCAAATTTGCCTCCAAACTGCACGTTCACGACTTCGCAAGCTGCTCATATGTTCGCATCCTTGAGTAGTCACCATTGTCTGAGTATGGATATGCACACCCACGGGCGGGGCGCAAGGGGCAGGGCGCATCTTGCGACAATCCCGCCCATGACTAAAGGGATGCAACTGACGGGACTATGCCTGTCCTCAGCACCGGAGTGACCATGGCACGGCGCAAGAAAATCTTACCGCAAGGCAAGGCAAGACTTGTATTGAAGGGCCTAGACCCGGCCCGATCATCCAGTACCAAGGATGACGCGAGACGCCTTTCAAGCGGAAAGCGCGGACGTGATTCGAAGCAGGCGTGCTGAACAACCATGCTGTTCCGAGTGCTTCATGACCGGCTTGCCTCGGTCGGTGCCCACGCATTTCATCAAGCGCATCAACATGCGCGAACAACTGGTTGCGTGGCCTGCGAGATCATCCCCGCTGGAGATTGTCGTAGAGTGCGGCAACTATTGTGCGGCCGGGTCCATGTCCAAGGCCGTTTTTCTGGGGGGGGGGATCGAAGGAAGGCCTGCAATTGCCGCGCCCGCATCATCGAATGATTTACATATAGGACGACAAGACCTGGGTGACCCGATGGTCCACTGAGAGCTATCGCCGCCTTCGGCTGGGCCAGCAGCAGACATGGACGATATTCTGAGCCTTGCAGCTTGCGCGGTTCAACGAGTTTTCTGTCCGGTGGTGATGTCAGTCGGCATCAAGCTGATCGCTTCAAGAATCGAGGTGCTGCCGCTTCTATGAGGGCGAATTTCAACGCCTGCTGGTGCTGACGAGATCAGCCCCGGACAGCTTGCCGTCTGTGGGATATCGAAAGGCAGGGCGCAAGCTGGACAAGGAACCCGTTTTGTGTTCTTTTTTTTTTTTCCCCGGGGGGCCCCCCCCCCCCCCCCCCCCCCCCCCCGCCGAAAAAAATTTGTTTTATCTTTTTTCCTGCAGGTCTGGACGGATGCCGATTCCGGAAAGTGGCGCGCCGTCTTGGGCGTTATGCCAAGAATGCCACGCGATCACCAAGCCCACGTTGATCAACTGGATTGCGGCACCGTAAGCGGGTGTTCGCACTTGGATATTTGAACAAGAAGAAGCGGGCAGCGCTTTGCCCAGAGCCATACGGAGAGCGGCCGGATGAAAGACGTGTGCGATGTGGCGATTGCTGAGAACGGTTCTGGACCGCGGCGAGGCTGTGCGCCATGTTTTGAGGACCGCTGGGTTCGAGGGGCGTTCAGAGTGTGGTCAGGGCAAGGTATCGAAGCTTGAATTGCCGGGCCACGATTGCCGACGCGCGCACGCGGACAGTGGCGCGCACTGTGCCGAGGCGATTTCCTGGCCAACACGGTGATTGAAAGCACCACGGTGAGAGATCGTCTGATTGCAACGCGGCGGTTATCACCTTTCCGGGTCGAACTGCGGACCGCGATTGGCTGTTCCTTCGAGGGCTGCGGGCGGCACGTGTCAGCCGGGTCTGACAAGGATACCGGATCTGCCGAAAGGCGTGATGTTGTGGGGACTTCCCGGCGGTTTTTCCTTTGGTAGACTATCTTCGGATTGCGGGCGATTGCGGCAATTCGCGAATATTGCAGCGCGGTGGTGGCCCTTGCGGGCGCAGGCGGCTATGTGCTGGGATCTGCACGGCTTTCAGGTGTTGACCGAAACGCGGGCTATTTGCGGGGCTTTGATCGCGCAAGGCAGGGCTGAAATTCATCTGCGCGCACGTCGATATGGGTTGTGACGACGACAGACCAGCACCTTTACACAGGTCCAGCAGGGTCAGATCCGCGGATGCCGGTGGGCGCATCACGATGGCAACTACCACTGCCGGCCCGATTCTTTTGGCGCAATGACGTCCGAAGGATCGCATCGCCTTTAGCCTATGCCAACGCCAGTCAATGAGATTGCGGTGACATTGCGGGTGTGCTGAGCGAGACCGCCGCGTGTTGCATTGATGCCGCATCCGAGCGTGCGCTGACGAGGCGCATGGCAGCAACCGATGCAGGCAGGATCTTTGCCGGTCTCGTGGGTGCTCTGAACGGCGGTTGGACTTGAATGCGCGGCGTCGCTCGGCGTATCCTTGCCGCATGAGCTTGTTACGCGCGCAACCGCCTCATCACTTCGGGACGAAACCCGCCAATGCCGTGGCCCGCGGGGACGCTTTGCCGGAGCGACGGATTCTCTGGCTGGCGAGCCCCGGTATTGCGCTGGCGGCTACCGTGATGCTGACCTCGCCCAGGTTGGATGACCGCGTCTGCTGTCGACCACAACACACCTGCTGCACGGGACCGCCTTTTACCCACAGACACACGCGCCAACAACAGGCCCGGAAACTGCGTCCTCAGCGCGCTTTCACACGCGGTAATCTGGTCTCGAACGCCGAACTGCGCCCGACAACCGACGCGCGGCTTCCGCAGCTACCTGTCCCGCCGATCCCACGCCTGATTTCGCGTCGACGGACCGAAGTCACCAGCCGGCTTTCACCAGGGCTGATTCCGTCCTCCGCTCGAAGGAAAATCGTGTTGCGCGGACCTCCGTCTCGATCGCTCCGCTGGAAATCGTCGCAGCAGGGCGGGCCCAGGGATTGGCTCTCGAAACCGCCGAAAACAAACTGGGCACAAATTACCGCAGCGGTTCCTATTTTTATCGAGGCTCTTGCGCCGCGAATGACACGATCTTCAACGTGCAGCGTCGCGAATCCGGCAGCTTCCATTTTTCTTACTCGCGGGATTCGGTACAGAATGTGACGCTTTGGCGTGATCGTCGTCGAAGTCGATCTTGCAAAATTCTGAGCGCAATTTGGGCGGGATCTCGGACGCTGTTCTGGTCACAATTCCGAGGTATCATTTCTGCCACGGAAACCGCGCTGGCGGGGCAATGACCGAAGCCGAGGCTTTGCCCAGCAAAACCCCGGAAAGCGCGATTCCAGCGCGCGCTTCAGGCTTACAGCCGATTGACGCCCTTGCCCGCCGATGCCTATGTCAAGGGCGAGGCCGGTGATCCCGCATGGAAGGGCGCATTCCGATTTCCGGGGTTGGGCGGCATCGCCAGCTTACGGGACTTACAAACAGCGTGCGCGAGGCGTGAACGGTGTGCTGGCGCTTGGTCATTGGGATTCTCGATCCTTTTGGCCTGGCCTTCTATTTGACCGCGCAAGGAACCGGCGCGATGCGGATGAGCCGCTTTTCCAGCGCGAGTCCGAGACTTCGCTTGCTGAACGCAAGGCTGCAGCGAAATTGCCGAGCGCGGAGAAGGTCCAGAGACGCTGGCCGTTGGCGAAACAGACCCTCGCGCAAAGCTCGAAAAACTGCCGCTCTGGGCGAGATGTCGCGGCTGTCAGCACGAAGTTTGAAACAGCCTCTGGCGGCGATGAAAACTATCTTGCGGGCGACGCGTTTGTGCTGCGGCGCACCGCCCTGACGAGGCCTATCTCGTTCCAGCGATCACGATCTGATCGAGCGGATGGGTTCATTACACGCCAGTCAGTCTTATGCCGCAAGAGCGGTGCAGCTACCCTGTAAATATGGGGGAAAGCGCTGGCCTCGGCCCTGTCCATGATGAGCCGCACTGGAAACAGCGCGCATCGGAATCGCCGCCGCCCTGCGGATCAGCCGCATGGTGATGGGGGCATCGCATCCGTATATCGAACAGGTGATGGATCAAACCTTTTGCGCAATGCGATGGACGCCACGCAGACCTGCACACTGACCCTGAGATCGACATCATTCTTGCCGCAGGGAAACCGCCAAGCCTGACGGTGCGTGACAACGCGAGGGGGTCAAGGACCTCGACAGCCTGTTCGAGCGTCTTTACACCACCAGAAGCCGGAGGAGGGAGTTGCTTGGTCTGCCAATGTTCCTCGGGGATCGTGAACGACCTTTGGGGAAGATTGTTGACGGCCGCAACGCGAAAACGGCGGCGCCGGATCTTTGAAGTTCAACTTCCGATTAAGGTAATGACAGCGAAATAGAAGCGGCGGAGTAAGCCCTATGTCCAAAGGTATGAAGATTCCATCGTCGATGACGCAGCAAGATATGCGCAGGTTCATCGTCATGGCTGGCTTTGTCCGCTATGAACGAAACCATTTGCCCAGCGCGGAAGACGCGGCTGAAAGTATGGAGCCGGATATCGGGCATGTGATTTCCGACATCAAGATGCCCGGGATTAGACTGGATGCAGTCTGAAAAAGCTGATGGGCAGCTACAGCACATGCGGTGATCCATATCACCCGGCCATGCGATGTGCGATGGCGAGCGAGGCGAATGCGCGTGGGCTTCGGATTTCTGGAAAAAGACCGTTCCAATTCCCGACCGGATGAACGAATTGCCCGCCACGGCCACCAACACGCGCCGCTGGACGCTGGAAGCGTGCGCGCGCCGCGGAGATTGTCGGATGGCAGCAGCTCGATGAAAAAAATGATCGGCACCAGCGGCGCGATGGAACGGCTGCGCGAGGATATTCTGGACTGGGCAGGCCGACGGCCATTGCTGATCGATGCGAAAAACCGGAACGGGACAGACGCTTGTGGCCCATGCGTCGCATAGCGTTGGTGCGCGGGCAGGCGCAGTTTTGTGCTGATAGCCATGTGCGGGCCCATGGTGCAGGACAAGCTGGGCAAGCGTCTGTCGGTTCGTTGATTGCCGAGGACAGCCAGTTGCCTCCGTTGAAGGGCGCGCGGCGGCACACTGGTGCTGGAGATATCGAGCACTTTCCGACAGCTGCAAGCCCCGCCTGATGAGCTTTATTCAACGAGCAGGGTGTACCCCGAGACGCGGATCGTCGGCGAATCAGGCAACCTTCAGGAACAGGACCGCACCTCGGAGATTGCGCTTTGCGGCCCGATCTGTTTTTACCGGATGGCGCGCTCGATTACCCTGCCAACCGCTACGCCAGGCGCGCGAGTATATCCTGACCGTGTTCACCCGCCTGTCCGAACAGTTTGCCGATGACTACGGCTGTTTGATGCCCCAAACGTCAGCGGCGCGGGGCCGCACACTGTTGCAGCCCCTTGGCCCGGCAAGTACGCACCAGACTGATCAACGTGGCCGAACGCGCGGTGCTGCAATCAACGGCGCGGGTCAGGCACCGAATCGCATCGCTGTGATGACGACAACGAGGAAAATGCGCCGGTGATTACAACGAGGTAAGCCTTTGAGGAAATATGTCGAAGCTTTCGAGGCGGGTCGCTTATCGACAACACGATGCGGCGGGCACAAAGGCTCCATCGCCGCTGTCATGACGAGCTGTGCCTTGCCGCCACGCCGGACATTACACGAAAAAAATTGGCAAATACGCGCTGCAACGGTCGGGATTACCTTGTTAAAGAACCCGCGACAGGGCCGGGGGGCAGGCGAGGCAATGCGCCTTGCCTGCCATCCATCACGATTTTTACCCCATTGTCTTATCCATCCCCCTGAGCTATGTGGCCCCATGCGTTGTGCACCATAGTGAGCCCGCCATAGGTTTCGCTGGCATTCAGCGTTGGTAGATCTTCCGACAACGGCCGAGGCAGAACGATTGAGCCCTGGACGGATGACGAACCCCGAACCCTCGCGCAAGCGGGGGCGGAGGAAGGCCCTTAACGGGCGGCCCTGACATGCGGGCGTCGGAGAAGAACGCGAATGAGGACGCGCCGAGAACAACTGATTCCCATCCATCATGCCCCCAACGGGACATGGCCCTTTTTGCGGCTATGCAGATGACCGGACGGCGATGCGCGTGGCCATTCCCTCGCCTATGAACAAGACAATGCCGCAAGACCTCATCTCCGGGATCGGGGTTCTTGCGCAGCTGTGCAATGGAAAAAATGGCCAAGAATGTGAATCAGACGCCACACACGCGGAAGAAACCGCGTCTTGTGGTGGATGAAAACCCAAAGTCGAAGTTTGATTTTGAACTCTGAAAACAAACGCCAGCTGCTGGAACATCTATCTGGCAAAAGTGACGCGGGTCGACCCGCTTCAAGCGGGCTTTTGTGGATTACGGCCGGAAAACCACGTCCCGGTTTTCTGGCCTTCTCCGAGACCATCCGGATTATTACCAGTCCCGTCGCGGACCGTAGGCCCTGAATGGAAGAAGAACGGGCCTATGCCGACGCGCAACGCCGCCGAGGACGAGGGATGAAAGCCCCGTTTCTGGCCGGTTCGCACCCGCTCTGGCGGACGCAAGCCAGTTCTGAATCGGGTCAACAGCGATGATGCCGTTGCCACACGTGACACCGATTGATGCCGTTGCACCGCGTGACACGAAGCGCGATGAAATCGCCGGAATGAGACATTCGACCTGATGAGGTGATGTCGCCGCAGGAGGCACTCGCCTATGAAGGGTCGTGGGCGACACACCGGTCGAAGAGCGGTCGACGAACCACCCATGACGACACCACCAACGACGACGAAGATCAATGGACGACGAGGGACGATGACGGTTCTGGTCGAAAAACCAATGGAGCGCGATGGACAGCATCGAATCCATTGCCGCATGAGACGATGCCGACCGATATTCGTCCCGTGCCAAACCCCGTGCGCCGCCGCTACAAGATCCAGGGAAGTCAATCAAGGTTCCGTCAAAAGATCCTGCTGGTCTTGCAGGTCGTCAAGGAGAACGTGCAACAAAGGCGCGGCCTGCACCACCCTTATCTGTCGCTGCAGGCGCTATATGCGATGCTGATGACGAACACGGGCGCGAAGGCGGCGGATCAGCCGCAAGATCACCAAATGCCGTGACGCAAGAAAAGAGCTCAAGAACTCGCCAACGGAGTCGACGTTGCCGTTGGGTGCCGTCTGATCGTTCGGACAGCCGTGCCAAGCGCACCAAGACCGAGAATCAGCGCGACTACGAATACCTGCTGCGCCTGTTGGAAACACAGACCGCCGACGCTCGCTGAAACCATCGCCCGCGAACAATCTATGAGAGGGCGATCTGAGTCCAAACGCTCGATTCGCGATCTTTACAGCCGCGAGACGACGAGGTTCTGTCGAGGGCGACGCGCGATGGTTACCGCATCGCCAAGACTTCATGAATGATCATGCCGTCCCATGCGGATCACGTGAAGCAATTACGCGACAGATGCCGGCTTTTCGGCGCGCCATCAGGTCGAAAGCTATCTGTCCTCGACTGTTCAACGAGACGGTACACTGAAATCGGGAGCGAGCTATATTCGTGACTCGGTGGACCGAGGGCTTGTCGCCATCGACAGTTAACTCGGCCCGTGCCACAAAGAGAAGCTCGATCGAGGAAACTGCCTCAGACCAACCTTGAAGCCGACGAAGGATGGCCCGCCGCTGCGCTTGCGCGATCTGGCTGGTCTGATTCGTGATCGCTCATCGACATGACGAGCGTCGCCAACAACGCCGCCTTGGAAAGAAGTCAAGGACAGCTGAAAACCGACCGCGCCCGCAATCCAGGTTGGCCGGATCAGCGGGACTTAGGCCTGATGAAATGTCGCGCCAGCGTTTGCGTCCGGGTATGATCGAGGCCACAACCCAGCCTTGCGCGCATGCACGGCACCGGTTTGATCCGCTTCGATGGACAACCTGTTCGCTGTCGATCGCTGCGCCAGATCGAGGAGAAGGCGTGCGCCGCCGTTCGCGCGAGTGCTGTCCAAGGCACCGGTGGGCATGCTCCAACTATCTGGATGAACATGAAAACGGCGCCACATTGCCAGATCGAGGGGCGCTATGCCTGTCGTGCGATCGAAGGTGATTCCCAACGCTGATCAGCCCTGAATTTCAACGATGGAGAAGTTCAAGACCGCCACGCGTTGTGGTTGTCGAACTGGCCCCAGATCGTAATCGGTCGATCGTCCTCGATGGACGAGATCGGCAATGGATGATATCGGCATGGATCTGGAAGAGGGCGAGGGAAGCGGGAAGAAGCCGCAAAGCGCGGCAGCAGCAGCTCCGGCTGAACGCACCCAGAGCAGGCAGAACGTAGCCCGCGCCCGGACGAGACGCAGATAAGACGGCAAGCCAAAAGCAGGCGGGCGTCGCCGCGGCGGAAGCCCGGTCCAAATCCAGCGTCGATTGGCGAGAAACGGAGCTATGAGAATGCTCTTGACGAGAGATGATGGCGGGACGATGCTGCGGATGACGCAGGCGCTGAGACACGCCAACACCTGCAGGTGATGCGCCCGTCGCCGCCAAAACGTAGACGACGTGACCGATGCACCCGCCGGGGATGCCGGTGCCGAAAAAGCACCACGCAAGACCGTGACGCGGCACAAGGTCCACATATCCCGCCGCCGCCACAGACGGACAGGACTTCGGACAAAGGCCGCGGACCAACGCCCCGCCCAAACCACGGGCGCCGAGCCCAAGCGAAGAGCGACCACGGCCAAGGCTGCGTCCCAAGGCTGCAACGCCCAAAGCCCCGACCCGCGCAGCAACGCGCCAAGCCGCCGCTGCAACACCGGAGTGGTCGAAGGGGCGAAAGGCGGGGCGGAACCAGCCGCTGTCAAAGCCACGCGCAGCCGTTGCACGCCAACCTGCAAAGATGCGGTGTTCGAGGTTCCGCAAGCCGACTGAATCTGATGGTACCCGTTGCCAAGCAGTAGAGCCATGTAACAAAGTGCGCCAGAGGCACCCAAGGAGCCTGTGGCCGGACAGCAGTTGCCAGCGAAAGCTTGCTGCTGCCGCCAAAGGGCCAGAACTGCCGAGGAAGACGGGCAAGCCAAGCGGCAACGGCTGGTGGTTCACTGGGCCGCTAACCCGTCTGGCAAAGCAAACAAAAAACCGCCCCCTCGGGGCGGTTTTCTTCTGGGGCCGTTCCGAGTTGGCTATGTCGCCGCTGGCGTCAGGCTGGGGCTGGTTGTGCCCATTTGCGAGCAGGCGTAGATCACATGATCGCCTGCGTTCAATTGGGGGCTGCCCAGAAAAAGCATGACCTGCCTAGCGTGCAGAAAATTGCGGGACATCGACAATGGCGGCAGGATCACTGGCCAGGGCAGGCGGCAGAACACTTTGCACCCCTCGGGCATTGGCCGCAAAGCGGGGCTTTTGCGCGCCTTCAGCACCGGTAACGACACAGCAGCCAGTGGCGTAAACAATTTCGGACTTTCATCCATCATGCCACCCGTGGACATTAGGAAAAAGCGGGGGGTCACGCGCTTGTCCACAAGGTTGTGGACAAAGGGGCGCGCGTGGGACCTTGCCCGCAGGATGCGTAAGTCTTCCTGCATGTTTCGGAATTCGAAAAAAAAATCATTAGATTGGCAGGCTTGCTGCCCGCAATGTTTGTGGGCCCCTTCTGGGCCGGGGTGCTGGTTCCATTTTCCCCTCCAGGGCCCCCTGCGTAAATTTCCCTTTTTTTTTTCTTTTCCGGTGGTGTGTGTGTGTGTGTGTGGTGTTGTG
>Ga0163217_1000931_pt1 | contig 12161 bp, 10 predicted proteins | sample SynspAceP_FD_185933 | JGI IMG/M metagenome (GOLD analysis project Ga0163217, IMG submission 185933) | Saline lake microbial communities from Ace Lake in Antarctica - Synechococcus sp. Ace-P (PacBio error correction) | ecosystem: Environmental > Aquatic > Non-marine Saline and Alkaline > Saline ... | reverse complement strand
ACTACGCGCTCGACCGCGTCCAGCAACGATTCAGTCCTATGCCTCACGCCTCCCCAGATTAGCTCCGAGGCATTGGTTAAGTACCTATGGGGCGGTATTTAAATGCTGGTAGTTTTGGAGATAGTTGGTATTTTATCTTTTAATGGGGAACAAGATAATTCTCCTTCAGGTGGTCGGCGCATTTGGTGGCAAAGAATAAAAAACATAAGAAAATGCCGTTTTTTTTGCACACAGGCGAGGGGACAATGCCACCCCACTACAACATTCAGCTATTTAGCTTCTACTAACTTATCGTATGAGCACATGTCCTGGCGGTTTATTGGACGAGGGCAATGAAGTGCCTGGTTGATAGAGTGGGGTAGAAGGCAATTTGAATACTATAAGGCAGAATTTAAGGCATATTTCTGAAATTGAATTTTTTGGAGGAATGCCACGGTATGTACTCAAATAAGGTGGCTTACATGTATATTTTAAACGGCCATCAGGTTACCAAATTCCAGGGGGAAAAATATACCGATACCGACGATCAGATTACTGGGAAGTTTGATATTTTAGAATCCCGACCTTCTATGTGAAAGCCCATTGCATTCTGGCAACCTTGGATCGTTTGAGAATGTGCCCAAATATTTGATGGGCCAACTTCCGAATTTATTTGAAAGGTGGATTGGTTCTTGTCTTTCCTAGCTGGATTCCAACCTTACGAGAAATCAGCGGATTGGACCGGTTTTTGTAATTGAAAGTTAATTTTGAAAAATTAATGACCAAATGATACAACACTACTTAAACCCCAATAGGGCACAAAAATACACTTCCAAATGGAAATTGTTATTTGGGATCGATTGATGTTGGTATCCCCATTACTTTTTTGTGTTTTCCTATCTTACTCCGTCTTTAACACTTACACTCAACTTGATAGCGATAATTGCTTTTTGCAGTTACCCTGTCATAATAATAATTGGGGCCATTTCCTTTTTTATAACTGGCTCATTTACAAGGCCGGTGATTTCCGCACACTGGGGTAAGGGATGTATATAATATCTCTTATAATGCCATATGTCTCTCCAGTATTATTACCATTTCTATGGTCTCCTTAATATCGGGAAATGGTTTTATTGGTGGTTTTTTCCGTTCCCCTTGTTCAATAATTATATTCATTCGTTATTAAACTTATTGCCTTAACGGCATCTCGATATGTATTTAAAACTTGCTTATTACAACTTTGTAAAGCCAATTTTAAGATTACGAAAAGAATGTAATTTTTTATTTATGGTGCTGGAGAATCAGGAATCTTAACCCAAAATGCAATTGACGAGCACATATGGTAGCATTTCTTAATGGTGGGTTATATAGATAAGGATAATGAAAAAGTACGGTAAAAATATTAATGGGGTCAAGGGTCTATGGTCCGGAAGATACTACAGATTTTTTTATAAAGAGCAATGATTTTCCGAAGATTTATTTTTCAATCCAGAATATTGAATCATAATCGGCTGAGGGAGTTGGTAGAGGGCTGGTTAGATTTTCAGGTGCAGGTAAAAAATCTGTTACCACCCCATTGAAATAATTGGAATTCAATGGAGAACGAAAATTTCCCAATAAAACAAGTTCAGATCGAAGATCTTTAATCGGGTTTCCGATTATATTAAGAATAAAAGAATATCCAATGAGCTAAAAAGGGACATACGTAATTATTGTTACCCGGTGGAAGCAGGCTTTCCATTTGTAGTGAGCTGTTTAGACCAAATTGCAAATTGTGAAACATATCGTTAATGTTATCGATCAGGCCGAATCAGCCCATGGTAGTTCATCGAGTCTGCACAGAGATTAAAAGCCAGAATGGATATTTCATTAATTTTATTCCAATTGTAGGGGATATTAGGGATAAAAATAGAAATGTCTAGTATCTTTTCAAGGAATATAAGCCGCATATGGTTTTTCATGGCCTGCTTTGCCGCATATAAGCATACCCCATAATGGAGCTATAATTCCTTTATGGAAGCCACAAAGGATCAATGTGGCGCGGCACTATAAAGTTCATTAGTGGATCTTTCTTCGTGATAATATGTTGATAATTTTATTTTGTACTCCACAGATAAAAGCAGTGAACTCCGACCAATGTAATGGGGAGGCGACAAAAAGAATAGGTCGGAAATGTATTATCAGCTGTGGATAGCGGGGAACAACAGAAAGAAGACCCAAGTTTCATACCACGCGTTTGGAAATGTCATTGGGGTCAAATGGTTTCCGTAATCCCAACTCTTTAAAAAACATAATTAGAAAAGGGAGGACCCTCTAACAGTAACACATAAGGACATTACACGCTATTTTATGACCATTCCAGACAGCTTGCACAATTGGTTTCTTGGGCGGTCTGGAATGGGACAAGGCGGAGAAATTTTAATATTTGACATGGGTTGATTTTGTTAAGATTCTGTTAAATGTCAAAATCCATGATCAAAGTTATCCGGACTTAAGTACCCAGAAGATATTGATATTGAAAATTACCCGGAACTTTAGACCGGTGTGCAACGCTCGAAAAATTATATTGAGGAACTACTGGCAATAATGGGGGGAAGATTACTTGGCATACTTATCACAAGAAAATTTTGATAGTCAAGTTCCAGGAAGTTATTTTACGAGAAACTAAAGTCTAAAATATACGACATTGTGCGTGTCGAACAGTTTTTATTGAGAACACGGTTTAAGTTGATGAAGCAAATTGTGGCCCCGCAATATGTTTCACATTAATTCGGATCTCTGGTAAACTCGATAAATAGAAAGTCACAGGCATACTGAGGAGCAATAGGTGCTGCCGATAACAATCCTAACCAAAGAAAATTTACAATCGTAAATTTTTCAATTATACTTTGCATTAGGACAAATCCAGAAATTCTTGTTTAAAAAAATCCAAAATATGGGAGCAAAAGTTTTGCTCTTAGGTGTATTCATATATTGTTCTATCTTCCTTGTGGATCAAAAGGAGGTGGTCTACTTTCAAATATGCCAAGTGGTTTGAAACAACTATTAGTCAAGCAATAATTCCATCTAACGGTTTAAGATTTGATGATGTTATAAGTATTTATGTTTCTACCTAGAATCCAGGCTGTTATGTACCGTTCATATATTTATGAAAAGGCTCTTGTAGACGGGGGCATGAGGCCTGAAGAATTGGATTATATAATTGATAAGACGGTGATATAGATTTCCCTTGTGCTGGGGCACTATAAAAATACTGGGACTTCATCTTCGCTGGGGAGCTAAGACTTTATTGACAGAACGTTTTTAAATAGGGACTATCTTAAAGGGTATCCGATATTAATTTCGAACTAAAAAAAATTTCGACTGTTACTATTTCAGGCGCGCGCGCAAAAAGAGTAATAGACCGGGCACTTATCCTGTAAGTGGCGAGAAGCAATAACGGTCTTGGGAAGCCTTGGGTTTTTGTTTAGCTGTCCGTGACTTAAATTTATAAAGGTATTGGCGATAACCTGATGATGGTTAATCCGGGAATTTTATATGGGAGACAAAGTGACTATTACCGAATTCGCATTGATTCCTCGCAACAAAGGACAGAAAGGTATTAACTCCCCAGCTATACTTACGCTAACGCCCAAATGATTGTTAGTATATGTTGGCCCAATTAAATCGCTTCAATTGACGCCTCTCGCTAGACCCTTGATTAGTAGGTCGTCTATTGCCACTCAATCCATTAGCCTTCAATATTATTACTACTACCGTTAGTTATTGATTACCAGAAATTAAATACTTTAAAATTAGTTGATTACAATGGTTTGAACTCTCAAAATCTATTCATCTGAACTTGGATTAAAGGATATTATTACAAAATTATAACTAAACATTGGGAAATGGTTTTTTTGTCCTTCTGTTACTGGTGCCTTAGCATTTCTGTTTATGTACTAAAACTCATAGATATATTCAATACATAAATATCGTCTGCGGCCTGACGGCCATAAATATATCAAATTTTGATATGATTATAAAGAGGATCGACTCTTGACAGGCTTCAGTTCGCTTCCTGGAAGGGTTTTAAGCGAATGTATTGCCAGGAGGTGCGAAACAGGTGGAGGTGGAGAATAGAAATTTTAAATCCAGGCTATTATGATACTGTGGATGAGTAAAAAAAGTTAGGGGGCTAAATGTGAAATTACTTCCTTGGGAAAAGATTTTGGATTTCGGAAATAGATTATTTCAGAACCCCACCCTTTTAAATGGTTATTTTTATAGCATAAAGGATTTCCATAAGGTTCATTAAGCCAAATTCTCGGCTTTATATCTTACCTTTTTGAGTCCAAGTTGCAAACACTTTATCGGATCCGTTTTACTCAGGTTACTCGAAAGACATGCCTTTAGCCTTCATGCTTAATGAGTGACTAAAAATAATTTCGGACCCCTTTTAGGAGAATATCGTAATTATCCACCAAAAATGTCACGGAGTAATTACGAATTATTTAAGGACAACAATAGGTACATTTGCGGGGTAGTTAAAGCCCTGTAGTATTTGGTTAGACTCAAAACACAATTATCAGGAAAGTAATTGGTTATCTCCCAGCTGGCTGATAATTCCAATCATACTTATTTATTACCTATTGAACGAACCCCGATTACAAAAAAATAGTAATGATTTATAATAATACCCTTGGTATTGAAACCCTTTATCAATACAATGCTTATTGGGTTTTCAGATCGGGTCCCAAGCGCCTAGCAGATAAGACTACGATTCATTAATTGATCGGTAACTGAAATATTATTCCAGGTCCGTATCCGTTACAAAGACCAAAATGAGAAGATTAACCAAAGCTGGGGAGGGGCATTACAGATATTGCCTCGGCAAGCGAATGTTAATTTAACTGTAATGCAAAAGTAATCAGCAACAATGAGTTGCCAAAATAGCTTCACTTACAATTTGGATATTTGCGTTCCTCTTGAAAGATTTGGTCGGGAAATTCAGTGAAGGTTATTGATTGATTCTGCCTTTCAAATGTGGGTTATATCCGATCCTTCTACAATAAGCGGAATACAACTGCTAGATTACAACGATTCGGTGGCTGAAAAGGATCGATTGCTTTAAAAAGCTCCATGAAAGAACATCCATTATAGTTGATCTAGAATCAACTTGCCATAGGATTAAAAGAGCATGCAATCTAGCTTAGGAGATGCGAATAAATTTAGGACTATCAGGTTAATAGTCCTTGAGCAGTCCAACCTATCTAAAGTGGTGCATTCCCGATTGTACGCCGCACCAAGAATCAGCGGGCCTTAAGAGCATTGGCAGGAAACAGGGAGACTACGGAATCTCTTTATTTCTGTATTTGCGTCCCAGAAAACCTGGGAGGAGTCATCAAAGATTCTTATTGGCAATACGAGCCAAATAACCTAAGTCTAAAAGTTATAGCAGCATCCTATAGTGTTAGTTTCCTTACACCGGTTTCTCCCAACAGTAAGATTGTCTACCTTGCATTTTTTAATTGTTGGGTCTAGGTTCCTTTTTCAAATGATTTTTGGCCAATGATTTGTTGGACAATAAAGTGGCATAGTAAACCTCCCTGGAAAAGTTGTGATTAGGGGAACATCCCAGTATTGGGTGAGCTTTTCCAAAGCTAGGCCAAAAGGAGGAAAAAATTAGTTGGCCAAGGATGATGGTGGGCCATTTTAGCAGATCCTTAGGATTATGTTAGGACCAAACAATCGAAGCCTATATGTTAAAGTGTCCCCAAAGAATAATTCAGGTGAAGGGAGACCTCTAATTTTCTGATAACTTCTTACAAGGTTCCAGGGGGAAGGTAAACATTTTATTGTCTCCATCTGTCCATGATCATTTTTGCCCCTCCCCGCACCTAAGTACCATAAAAAGGTTACTTTTAAATCGGAAGGCAGATATATAGAAATCCGAAACTTTTAGTTTTTTCATAAGTAAAAACGATCGAAATAAACTCAGGTTAGAGTCCAAACGCATAAGGGAATTACGCGGATTAAACCGAATAACTTATTTACGATAGGGATTTAATGCAAAGGAATATTATTATTCAAATGGCTGGTTTCCATACCAAAACACTCATAGAATGTCATTCCCGAAAAATACCGCCCAATCCGGCAAAGAAACTGTTAATGAGATAGTCGAATTGGAAGCGAATTATTGGAGGAGGTTTCAGAAAAAATAAATGACTATGTTATTGGTGGGGAATTACAGCACCCTTATTAATGGTCGCGATTACGCGAATAACCTTGTTTTGATACCGGAATGAAGGGACCAACCATATAATATATGCTTTACCAAAGCAGGGGTCTACTGATGAAAACAAGTTCTTTGAATATATCACTAGATATAACTGAAGAAAAATGGAAGGACAAGTTAAAGGGTTATCCAATCTTGCTTGATATAAACAATGTAAAGAGTACTCCAATTGGATATTGGTGGTTCCCTTTATGGCTATTGGCTATGGCTAAACACTTCATAAAAAATGAGGGTGGTTGGAATTCTTTAGTTAATAGAATCGTAAACTGGTTTTTTCCACCAATAACAGGGATAAGAAGCAATTTAAGGAGAACTTAACTGCGCTTAACTTGTAATTATCTTTTTATACTGTGCAACCTTAGTTGGAATGGTTATAGCACATCGGAGCATACATAGTCTATTTCAAACACACTTTTGTAAATTCAGTTTATGGCCTTTTTTTGTACATTCCTTACCACGTAGAATTGATCAAGGGGATAAGCGGTATCAAGCTGTCAATAAATTCCATTTCTTTTTGAAATTTCATAGTATATAGAGAGGAATCTTCAGATGTAGAAGGAGGCACTGATGCTTTTGTGCATGGGCCAAGCAACATTGGGAAATACCGGTGTAGTTGGCAAATAATTTTGTTATCGGCAGTCAATCAAAATGAATAGGTGGTTGTAAATAGACATCTCGATTAAGTTAAATATCTACTTTCCATTAATAGGCACTCACACTTATCATTCTCCAAGATAACTCAAATCGGCTATTCTTATCATTGATTCAGCTGGCCCACATCCAGGTAAATATCCTTCCATGTCCCACTCTCTCAATATGGCTATCTTGAACTTTTTCCATTGGAGCAGTAATGATAGTATCGTAGCATTGGGATAATAATTATGCAATTGAATTGCGGAGTAAGAATATAACTTTTTTTATTACCAAACTCAGAGACCTATTATTGGGTGGACTTCATTCTACGTTTTGCACCTCATCTATATACCCTGGGTAGAATGTAGGTTAGGAATATACCACAAATCTACCAAAGATAATCTATCAAAATTTTTTCTTGCTAAAGAAATGGAAAAAACAATGTCTATATTTTAAGGTACAAAAATAGGTGTTATTCTATTATGTTACTGAATAGCTGGATTCCTAGCTAAGGGAAAATTACTTATGTTATTTGTGGATTCTATTATAATTTTTATTTAAGCCAATTATTCTCGTAATACGAATTAAATTTATTTCTTACATATATATGTTATACAATTACAAGACTATGGGCCGAGTCTTATTTATTTGAAACTGACTATTAAATTCCGGCCATTGCATAGTTCGCATACTTGTTCCATCATAAGGGAATATTACCGAAGAATAAAAACGAATATTAATCGAAATTTGTATTTACGTAAAGGGAATTTAGTTTCTTGGCTGTTCTTATTTTTAATGACAAAAAAGGAGTGTTGCACAGTACCTTTTTTATTTACCACATTAACAACCCACAATAGATAAAAATCACTTATTTAAATTGAAAACGGAGAAATTAACATAAACAAGTAGAGAATTAACGAATTTCTTGATTGTTTCCCGCTGGGGAGAACCTTGGATATTGAGCAGTACGCCAATTATTTTGAAACGAAAGGCAATGTGTAAAAACTGTACAAATTGAGGATAAACCCTCAAGGGAAATAGGTACGGATTTAGTTCAAAAAAAGAAAGATTGGAAAAAACCCAAATCGATTGCGCCGAATGTAACCTTAATTTTTGACTACACTGGATATGGAATAAAATATGATTCAGATTTAGGCCAGGGCAACTTAGTACGTAGGTGCGGTAACGAAATATTCCGACTCTAATGAAATTGCGTCGTAAGTTTTTGGGCAGGCGGAATTAAAGAACATGGAATAAAATATTTGCCATCCAAGGAAGTTATTTCTTAATTTTCAGAAGATGGCCATTGATTATCGTTAAAGGCCAAACCCCACGGCCTATGTTATAACAACCTTCCGGGGAGACCCAGATTACAAAACAATTACTATTTGTTGGTAGTGAGTGAAGGAGCTTGGATGTAATTCGGGTTCTAAGGCTTATGAAAATCAATGGGGAAATGAATTTGGTTAATTTTCAGTTTGCAGGCGGAAGTGTAAAAGGCGTGGAGGTTCTGCATACGGACCTTATATTTCAATGGCAAGGGAGTTTATTTATCCTATAATATTACTTTTCGAACATAAAATATATTTAACACTAAAGAAACTACGGGTGGTAATCACACAAGGGGAAATGGGGTTCCAGTATTGTTTATGGACTAAGATTCACCACATCTTTGAGGCTACTTTTAAAAAAAGTCGAATATACATTGGCGAAGAGGTGGTTTTGATAGAGGCAATTGTCATTAACTGCCATGTTAATTGGCAACGGAAAATTTATCCTTTGGAATTCACCTCAGATTTGGGTACCCACAGATATTCATACAAAGGGCCGATTTTAGACCACTTGGTAATATGTTTTTAAACTCGCCTCCGGACCAAAACATTTTCAAGGATCAGCGACGAAAGGATTTCAGGTCAGGGCTATATGGTGGTTCCTCCTTTTACCTTTGAGGATAAAAATCATTTGAACCTGTTTTCAAAAGGACTTCAGTTTCGTATTCAAAAAAGGATATGAAGGAAGGGACGTACATTCCCATGCACCTTAAGAAAATAAATGACGATGGCTGATAACTGGAATACAGGGAATTGCCATTGTTGGTTATCAGGAAACTGGGCTTACCATGAAGGGGCCCAAAATGCATGCAGAATAGGATAAGCAATATTTATTTATTAAATAACGTTTTATATATTAGAAACGATATTGAGGCAGGTGGTCGAACGAATTTTATCGCTATGTGTCATGGAGGGTCTTATCTGCTAATAGGAGGCGTCATTATATTTGAGGCAATACATTATTTAATCATGAAATTGGTCAAATATAGGATATCGATGGACACGAAGTTTTTTAAAATTCTCCCGGGATGGCAGACAAATCATTCTTCCTAGAAATGGGAAGATTTGAAAAAGAATGCGAAAAATATTTTTGTTTTTAAAAATACATTGGAAATAAACGGCTGGAGGTATGTGTTATTTAAGGTGACTCCATTCCAAAATATGAACGGATTTTGAATTAGAGGAGGGTCAGAAGTATAAGACATTGGGATTATCAATATATTCGGACTTTTTTATTCGATTGATTCAATATAGAAATCAAGCTTAGGTTCAAATGGCTTAAGGTTTGATGGAAAAGTAATTTTCCTAATCAAATCTTACCTTGGCCACTATTGAAGAGGAGCAGGGGTTACGGTTATTCTATGAAAAAAATGGATTTAAAATGCGATTCAGAAAAGCAAGGAGATCCAAAAATCAGAATGGTTATTATCACCTAAATCGATCATAAAGGCGTTAAAATGTGAGATTGGAATAGGGATATTACAATTAGCTCCTACTAAACCGGTTTGGCCATAGGAATCCAATTATATTGAATACTCCCCAATTATTTTAGGACAGCCAATGTTAGTCTGTAATTTTAACCCTGATCAAATATGAAGAGATCAAGAAATAATTCAGCTGCTCGTCAGGCCAAAGTGGCCATTTGAGGCGTTAAAGGGCATAGGCAGCCTGCAAGAGCTCGCGAGCCCAAAAATTCGAACTACTCCTACACCAAATATTCAGTTGGAACGGGAAGTTTTTGGAAATGCAGATCTGGCCTTTCGGTCAACAGAAAAAGAAGATTTCCCGAATATACCGGGACGGGCATCTACAATAAGATCGAGCCAGTTGCAAGGTGAGAACGATTTTTAAAGAAAGCCTTGGGGCAAATGAGCACTACGCGAAGAAGACAGAAGGTTCGGTAAGGTCCCCATCCAAGGCTAAACCTTGTCCAAACAATGTTAAGCTCTGGAATATCCATCGCATCCGGTCTTTATTACAAGGCCTAGTGAGAGTATGTTGAAACCTCACTCTACCCACCTTCTTTACTTCCTCTAACTCCTTACCCCTCATCCACTCTTTAATTCCCTTCCATTCCTTTACATCACACTCCTCCCTTCCTCCTTCCTCACCCCTTGCCCTACTTCCTCTTTCCTTACCCCTTTCCGTTCCTCTCCCTTCACTACCTCCCCTCTTCTCTAACGCTTCCCTTCTTAACTTTCTCCACTTCCCCCCTATCCCTCTTAACCCTCCTAACCTCTCTCACCCTTCTCTTTTTCCCCTGCAAAAACTTCACTTCCTTCTTCTTCTTCCACCTCCTAAAACCCCCTCTACTCTCCATTCTCCTCTTCCTTCTCTCTCCTCTCCCTTTGGCCCTTCCCCTCCTCCCCTACCTCTTTCCTTCCTTCCTCAACAACCTTTCCCCTCCCTCTCACCCTTCTTTCCCTCTCTCCCTTTTCAGCACCTCGTCTGACCTGGGCTCACCTCTCATTCCACTTCCTCTTAAACCTCTACTTTCCCTCACTCCTACTTTCTTTTCCCATCACTCTCCTCTCTTTGGCTTTTCCTCATCCTCCCCTTCTACCTCCCCTTCTCTCTCTCTTCCCTGGCCTTCTTTCTCCCTTTACAAAACTCTTTTATTCTCCCTCCCCCTCTTACCCCTCTCTCCTTAATTTCACATCTTCCTCTCTCTAACCTCTCCCCTTTCCCTTTCTCTCCCACCTTTTCCCACCCTCCCCTGCTCCTTCTCACTTCACCCTTTAAAGCTTATTGACAGGAAAATGGATTGCCTGCTTTTTTGGACACCCCCTTTACTACGGGGCGGAACGTATGACCGATTACCTGAACCTTGAACCTTGGTTATCCGCGTAAACGTGAAAGGATAAGACGCTTAATTTATAAGCTTATGGACTATCTAGGACCATTTATAAGAAAGCCAGGCACCACTATCAGGGACCCAAGAGCTATAAGTTCCCTTATCTGCTAAAGGACCTGAAAATGAAGCCTGCCCAGATCAGGCTCTGGCGACGCTATTCAATTAATATTCCCATGTTAGGGCTTTATGTACATGAAACGGCCATAATCGATGTAACACAGATAGAAAAGAATCCTTTAATTGAGCATTTTCAAATTCAATGGAACAAAGAAGTGGTGACATTAGATTAGAAAACTATTGGAGGACACCGATTGCCAGTACGGGGCGCTCTGAAAGTATCTTACAACTCCGATTCAGGGAGCTCAATATTTACCAGTGAGCAATTAACATCGATGTGCCTCTAAGAAATTAACATCCAAATATCAATGGTGAATAGACAAGGGGAAGGGCCCTGGACAACCATTTCATTCCGGTCGTTTCTGGAAGTCTCGATTCAATTTGTATAGAGGAGTATATCTGAATTCTCAAACGGGCGGTACTTGGACCTCTCATACACAATTGCGTAAGGGTGTAGGGTTATAATCGCTTTCCATAATACCAAAAGAAGGCATCCCGAAAATAAGGAAAGTGCGCTCGATCAAATTTATTTAATGCTAAAAAATGGCATCATTGATAACACTAAGGAATACCTTTAAAGCTGTTCTTACACGATGGGGAGTCATTATTTTGTATTACTTCGACTGTTTTTCGTTTAGTATCTTCTGAAATCTTTTCGCAGGGTGCCGAGATTTTATAAAGGTAGGGAGATTGGCCCCCGTGACAAAACGGGGCGTAATAAGGTCCTACACCCATTCCAAAAACGACTGCGATATGGTAACCGTTCCCATCAGTTTTTGGCTTAAGTCACTTCACTTTCAAAGGCGGCCTAGCTCATTGGAGACCAACGACATGGAATTCTCGGTGCTATGCCCTTACCCCGCGGCATATGGTCGGGTTCCTTAATTGGTAAAATGGTTTTTGTTCGATAATCATAGAAATTCCGGATCCGCATTGTAACGCCACTGAAAAAGCGAGGGCGGTTTACCGAACA
>Ga0163217_1030222_pt1 | contig 12162 bp, 5 predicted proteins | sample SynspAceP_FD_185933 | JGI IMG/M metagenome (GOLD analysis project Ga0163217, IMG submission 185933) | Saline lake microbial communities from Ace Lake in Antarctica - Synechococcus sp. Ace-P (PacBio error correction) | ecosystem: Environmental > Aquatic > Non-marine Saline and Alkaline > Saline ... | reverse complement strand
CCTGACGGCGATCGAGGCTACGGCGTGGGCCCATTCAAGGCCCGCTGCCACCCCGCGCGGTGGCATCCGCTCGTCAACCTGGCCCTGCGCCCAATCTTCGCCTCTTTTGCTCGTGTGCGCCCCTGCCTTACTTCGCCGCACCCCCAGCCCCACAAACGCCCGAGGCAGGTCTCGATGTGATCGTTGATATCTGGACAAGACAAAGAACATCTACATGGGGATCGATGGGCCGCGATTATCCGGTCTGTCGTCTAAGTGTCGGCTCCAACTCACTTGGCTCAACGACAAGACACATGTATTCCAGGGCACAACGGATAGGGAGCCTTCCGCCGCTATCCCTGCGCGCATCCTTAGGCTGAAATCGCATTCAAGGAGACACCTGTCAGCGAAGGATAGCGCCACCCGCTCTAGCGCAATGTGACGCAATTGCTGACAACAGCACACATGTCGGCTGAGGCAAATCACCCCACAATAGACCACTGGGATGCTACAAAAAGAGACAACTAATCATAGCAAATTCACCGATGGCCCTTCGAAGCTGGCATATACTAGCCACCAGCGAAATTCCGTGATTAGGCATCACCGAGCGGAAAAGCTGTGATCTTGGTCAACTGGACCAGATCTCCGGCCATCCAAGTGCACCGAGAGCATATGCCCGCTCTATATTACGAACCTCGTCTACTAACGTTTCACCGCGAGAGAAAGCGAGCATTCGACAGGGACGGTGATCCCGGCCGGACTATCACAGCGCGGTGGAGGCTGTGTCGGTGGGAGAGTGGAGAACCGCGCAAAGCCACGGCGGCGCATGGGAGTGAGCAAGTGTACAACAGTTCATAGTTTGGCATATATGGTCCGATGATGCCAATCCCAAACAGATTTCTCCACAGGTCCAGACCGCCGGTGAGGTAATCGGTGCTGATGACGCCCCTGCACAACGCAGGCTTTACACTCCAATGCCGCGTGCCGCATGGCCGATGATGTGTAGCGTCTCGGTGACTCTGTCATTTGGCACCTCGAGCCAACATCGTACCTTCGCACGCGCGTATCTTGGGCCACCACTGTCAACTCGACCCGAAACTATGCGGGCTCCTCGATGCGGAAGTAAACAATCCCGCTTCTCTCGATTGATCCTCCGGGAGAATTTGATTCGTATGAGTGGACATGGCTGCAGTGGAGGCCGTCCCACCTGATCACAGCTGGCCAGCGGCGCCGCTACGCTAACTGGCCAGTCACCTACCCGATCCTGCGACCCTTTGGATGCTACCAGCGGCTGGAGGACTCGTAGGCTGGCTCGGCTTTGATGCATGCGCTCATACCCAGCTCTCCTCCTCTCACATCTCGAGCTCTCCAGCGGTTCGCAGTCTAACCCACCTTGGGTTAGGTCGCGACGAACGATCACCATGATGCACACATTTCCTCAGTGGCAGACAGACAACCAGAGCAGCCGCCCAAAAGGCGGAATCTTATCGATCTGGGCGTCCCACACTGATCCATACATCCTGTCATTCTTGTCCACAAAAAATCCCGCTTGCATCGGAGCGCTAAGATACCACAGCGGATCTCATTCTCGTGCAGTTTGAAACCCCCAGTTTTTCTTTACGTGAAACTAACCCAGTCGCCCCAGTTCACCGTTCCATGTATCCAGATATGTATTTCTCGGAGCCCGCCCTTATATGCTTGCAACGCTCCCTTGTACGCGGCAGCAGTATTCCCAGACGATGAACTGCATCACCCCGCTGTATTTAGGAGAGTGCCCTGACCGCGCTGCGATAGCGTTTCTGAGTTAGAACTCAGTCCGCTGCTCAGATCATTCTCCTTCTGGCGGTTCAGTCAATCCCACTCCGCTCTATCTGTTTCTTGGCACTTCTCGGTGATCTGCGGCTATCAGTTTGAGTAGTGTCCGGCAATCCAACGCGTGCTCTCTTCTGCCTTCTACACAACTTGCGCAATCGGACCACCGGAGTATCTCTCCTATTTTCTGCCAAGTAATAATCCAGCTTTGCGCCAGCCCGAGGTGATGCTCCCGCCGATTTGGGCTTTTCTCGCGACATGCGTGTCATCCCCAGACCTTGCGAATTATTTTGCTCGATGTGAGTCATGTAGGTCGGATCCTTTTCGCGCTATATTCAAAAAAGACTCATCGCTCTATGTCGCTCTCTCTCCGAGAGACCCCTTCGTACACGTGAACTGCAGCTTCTGCACTTCCGATCACACGAGCACCGTTTCTCGCCCACGTGCCGACATTACACTCAGCTCGCTGTTACTAGCCGTCCGCTTATCGTCCGTGCTTCCGTAGACAGAGGCAGCTGGATCCATCCGACCACGCGCTTATTACTCTTGCCTCTATGCTCCACAGCGGCTTGCAACCTGAGTGCTGGGGCGTCAGTTTAGCGCGTGAGACATGACACTCCCGCCCAGGACTGTGTCGCATGCCTAAGCAGGAATTCTCTTCTCTGTGACCAGGCCCGCATCCATTCGCAACGGTGGCCTGGGGTCTTGGCCCCCTGCATCGGATGACCTAGCGGCACACAACGGACAGCGCTCCCATCCTGTCAGGTGAATGCCAGCATATTCCGCTGCGATCTCGCCCAATGCAGTACACCGCAAGGCAAGTTTGTCACCCCAGTGAAATCCCTCCTTGACAGGCTCCTTATACTGGCGCCGCTATAGACCTCGTCGCATCGCGTCAGACTCCAATAGCGCATGGATCCGCCCATCATTAGTGGCCCCGTCTCTCGCGAAGCGTCCATTGCCTCTCACAGTCCTCGTAGAGCTGATCGACCAAATCCCTCGCCGCACCTGCGTTGTTTCCGTTTCCAGCTCATCCTTTTGAGTCCTGGGCGTAACTTCTCAAGTCTTGCACCGTCTTCTCGCTACCTCATGAATCCGTGATCCTCGCAATGTGATCTCGAAATAGCTCACGCTTGGTCGCCACCAGACCATGGAACCCCGACCCTTCCTGAGCATCGGATATCCTCGCATAGCCTCACTGGACTACAAGTCTTCCGTACTGCAATTCATATCGCTCGCCCCGCGCGATTCTCGCGCGCTCGCTTGCTGTCTATCCTGTGGAATCAGCGCAGCATAGCTCTCGCGGCGTACCTGTGCGTCCTCTATTCTAGGCCCAGCGGGGTCCAAGTCCTCATCGAGAATGATTCCAGTCATACTCTGCAGATCGCATTCAGTGCCAACGTATCTTGCGCAGGCATATATCACATGTCACTCGGATGTGCTGCGTCAACCAATCAGCGAACCAGATCACTGCACCCAGAGCCATTATTCGGCGCGCTCATACGCGCTCGTAACTCGTGCTTCCGCGCGCAGCACCACGCCACTGTAAAGGATCTCAAAACCCTCTCTCGTATTTTCGGAGGAATCACACTTCAGGCTCCTTCTATCCTAGCTATAGCCTCGTGTGACAAGCATCACACCAGCAGCCTGCGTATACGGGCATTTCACTGCCGGCCAGGCCGGCCACCTCTCCTCTCGGTCCTACAGTCCCCATAACGCACATCGCGCCCTCAGACTGTGCCCCTTCCCTATCACACTTGATTCGCCCAAATGGGAATTCTACTGAGAGACCCCGAGCCCGCCGATTCTCGCATCGTCGTCGCCTTGGCCTATTCCAGCTCAGTTCGAACCAGTGGTGTTCAACAGGAAGACTTGCCAGCACTCATTCGCCTTTAAGATTTTGTCCTTGTCCCCGCTTCGTGATACTACCTTGCGTGGCCCTGAGAGGCCTCCCATCCAAAGGCACCCAACGGCCAATGGTTGACGATCTATTTGCCAGCCCGCAAAACTTCACCCCAGGCTCCAGAGCCCCTCTAACTGCCTACGCGGTTCTGTGTGATACGTGATCGGATTATCTGCATGCCCCGCATAGGAGCCAATACCCGAATTTGATCGTCTTACTTCAACTTGGATAGAGTTCGGCGTAGTTCGATTAAACTTGCGTGGACCAGCTCTTCCATGCACCTTTTGGCGTGATAGCTGCTCTGCCCCACGCCACGTCCATTTGCCTCTGGCGCGAGTAACTAGTTTCCGTCCCGGTTATGTTTGACTGGATCCGTTTGCCTGCATATGATATGCGCATGACTCTAGTCACGGATAACCGTCATCAAGGCCAGCAGAGTCTAGCACTCAACTGAGTCGCAGATCAAGCTAGCTCCCAAGCTTGTGTTTGCCGCTCTCATAGGCGACTGTCCGTTAGTCGATCGATCTCGCACCTGGACTCTGCCTTGTGCTTAGTGAGTCTAGCAACCGTAATTCCGCATTCCTCAGCGATTTCTAGTAATTTCGTGCGCTAGATAGCGTAAACAGAGGCCGGTACGATGACGTCACCAGTTCGTCATCGCGAGCACAACGGGCGTGTCCCAACGTGTCGAGCCCTAATACCGCCGGAGGTTCGCTTGGACCGCCAACGAGCTAAACCGTCTGGACGTATCCATGGCCAGAGCTCGTTTCCATTCTCAGTGATCTCCGCTCGGAACTAAACTCAAGCCCGCGACGCCATTGCGTTCATGCGAGAGAATCTTGCAGATATCGCTCGCACACATCAGCTCAGCTTGATCGTGCCGTGCTGTGCTGCGTCAGGATGTATTGTCCCGTCTGTTCCGGGCCAGTCAGTGGACTTATATACGCCACCATCGATGAACCACGAACAGTTAAATTGCATACGAGCTTGCCAGTCTCCTCGCACTGCCACGAGTCATAGACTATCGTATTGGCCTCTCATCGGATGCCACGCGAGGCTGCTCAGCAGTGCAGAGAAGAGCAATCCGCTTCCAGCTGTGGAGACTATCCTGTCTGCGACCTGTCGCTGACAACTCACCCTTCTTTCCCCATCTCGTTGCAGCCGGGACCGTGCTAGCGCTTACGACGTATTTGCAAGAAGCCCACACCCCGCTCTGCTTCTTCCGGTACCGAAGCTGATGCCTCCGAGAGCCAGTAGACCTTCGCGCGCCACAGATAGAAGTTTCACGCCGCCAGTACTCCGTTCCTACCTTGTGTCTGCACTTCTACCCACAGCGCTTGCAACGCCCCGTTCCCGCCAGCTTCGCTGTGCCTTTCCAGCATCCCGGCAGCTCCCCATGTGCTCAGCCTTTCTTCGAGCTGGCAGCTGACTACACCGCACTCTTTCTGCCAAGATCCCACAGTTGCGATGGCAGCGGCTCAACTTCGCCGGAACTTTACCGGCAGACAGTAGCAGGTTACAGCAGTGCATCGCGTACCGCCGTCTTGGGGCCCCCATCCGGGTGCACGCGCTATCGTCGCTCGAGCTGTGATGCGTAGTGCGCGTGCGAGGCAGATATGTATCTAATCATCCCGACTATTTGTCCAAGTTGTGCCAGCCGCCGGTGCCTCTTCTCGCAGCCCACACTGCTGTGTGCGCACTCGAACAGGTCTGCACCTCCGCCGACCAGAACTGCTGCGCGCGATGACCCATCACCAGGAGAGCGTGGTAGCAAGCACCCCCATGTGAGGAGTCTAGCGCAAAGATGCTAGAGTGCTACGTTTTGCATCGCCCGTCCGTCGTCCGCGCCGCCGGTGCACACGACCCGCGACCACAACCGCGCGAGTCCACACTTGTTCGAGTACAGGTGCGATGCCACGACACTCTACGAAAGATGCCGACTGAGCGTCACTGTGCGTCGAACACACAGCACCAGCCTGGGCGGCCGCTGAGACAGCAGGAAACAGAGCCTTATCTCCGGTCAGTAGATGACAGACGTAGTGCAGGAATCCTCGAAATCCGTCGGGTCATGATCTTGAAGCGAATACTACTTCGCCGCCCGAGCTGCCAGTCTACATCCCCCAACGAACGCCACAGATCGCGGGGACGCGAGCAGGCCTCAACTAAGAGACTCGTGAACCAATAAGTTCACAACTTGACACTGCTCCACAGATCTCAACGGCAGACCGTGCAGCGTATCGAGACCCCGGCGTTCATAGTTTGTGCTTGATTCAAGTCGCCCTTGCAGCTTCCTCAGAGACGGTTTAGTGAATCCAAAAAACTAACTCAGAAGGGCATAGGAGTGGCTGTGCTGCCCCAAACTTTTTTTCAAAATAGTCCCGCTATGATCTAACAACTGGATGCCAAACTTAAAAATACTCTACATCCGCGATGATAGACCCGCGAGATCAGTAAGCCGCCGACTCTGGTCTCACGAACGTTAAGCCGAATCTATACAGACGACCGTCTCTGAACTGCCGGTTTGAGCAAGATCTTCGACATCGACGATGCAACTCTCCAGAATCTCCAAAACGAAATATTCAGGCAGCTAAACCCTCTGGCCAGATACGATTACGGTTGCTCCATCCCTTCACATACTGTCCACAGAAAATACTCGACGAGAAAACAGGGACGACATTCCTAGGCTGGAGACTGACTCTAGAACTAGCAGCACAGTTCATATAGCCAAGGAGTGCTCCCTGCGCTTAGCAGTCGACAAAATAGCTGGCCGCAGCTCGGACATCCGCCCCTTCTCGCCCGAAGCGATCGCCTCCCTGATTTTCACATCAAACTGTGAAAAACCGTGACAGCACACGACTCCCCGCATAAAGTCGCTTGACACTGAGCAACGGGCCCACGCCCCGTGCAGGGCTTGCAAGATACCACCAATCTACAATCAGTCACCTGAGCTTGTGACATCCAAGCCTGCAGACGCACTATCATATGAGAGGAGGAATCACACCCGTTCTTCACTAACCCAAAAATAAGCGACAGCACTAAATGTGCTTTACCTTGCAGCTCAAGATCTAACAGCATTGAATGTTAATAACATCGAGGCTTAGTGGGAACATGCAAAACATGACTATAGTTCACGTACGCAAATTTACAGACCTTGATACACACTGTACAGTGTCTTGAGAGAGGCTTTCGAATTGTAGTTATCTTCTACTCCCCAAGAGCAACAAAGCTGCGGGATACAAGCAGCAGGCCTTCACTGGGCCGTCTATTATGAAACCGCCAACCCTCTATCAAGCAGACGCGCGGGAATTAGGCAGTCGTTACGCATCGAAGGCGCAGCATCTCGGCCGGTTGCTGACTGCCACCAGCATCTTGCCCCCTGCCTGGCACTCGACACCCGGCAGAGCTCGGACCCGTCCTTTGAGCTTCAGCACCGTGGGGCGCGGCCGAACAGCTCCAGAAGATGTTGTCGATTCGAGGCGCTTAAAGCGCCATCACGGCTGAGCAGCACTCAAAGTATGAAGGATCATAACTCGCCTCCTTGATAGTATAACTTGTCCCAATCTATCCAGGCAACCGTGGCGGAAACGCACATCCTATCCTGCGCAGAACTGCTTACAGGTAGCGCGCGATTTAATAGCATGCCGGATACGTTAGGCTGGCAGCAGATAATCATCCCAGCGCTCCCATGATCACACCTGTGCTCCGGGCACGAGAAGCGCAGCAGAGCGTGACCACGACATTGGGCGCCGATCACTTGCTGGATCAGCCGGTCTAGCGACAACGTTCTCGTGCCCGATCCGGCGCGCCTCTCGAGGGCTTTTAGACAAAGGCAGCAACTGAATAAAGCCCAGCATCCTAAGAAGAACGCACGACATCATGCGACAAATCTGACCGCATCGTCTTAACTTGAATCACGGCAGGCGCCACCGTAATTACAGCGAATCAATCACGACATTTGCAATTAACGGGAGTGTCTCTCGCCTGGCAAATCGAACAGCTTGCTTGTGATTAGAGCCGGAGATATCGCCGCGCCCCTGATGCGGGCATACTCTGCATTGGCTATTCACCACATGCTAGGACCACACTGAAGTGTTGCGACACGGGGACAGAGACTGGAGCCGACGAACTCCTGCTATGGCTCTCTCCCAGGACATAATCGTTTGAACCACCAATTACGCGCTTCAAAGCGCCGACAGAGACATGACGTTTGCCAGATCGACAGGACGCAACCGCTCCCGTTCCTGGGCCAGTTCGCCCGCTTCTGCGCAGCCTCCTGTCCCAGGGGCTGAGTGTGAAGGGGGGGCTGGGCCCCCCCCCGGGGGGGCCGCAGCGCATCCCTACACCGCTTCGGCCCTGGCGTCCGTTAATTCGAAGTGGGTAGTCCTGTGATCGAGGCTGGCCCGGTGTAGGCGCTATAGCGTCCGTCATCCTGTATATGGATGCTCCCGAATCCGATCTAGCAAAAACTCAGAAATTCCCATTCTATGGCGGGAGACAATCCTAATGCTGTACCCGGATCGAACCCTTCTGCACCACGCCGAGGCTAAACGTCATCGTCGACCACATAGATTGCGCGTCTAGTTGCATGTTCTTCTAGATGGCGCCAGGCGAATACGATGTATCCCGATTACTCACAGTTATTAGTTGCTGAGTCAGCTGGACGCAGCGAGCTGGCGCGTTGGCCGTCCATGATACCCAGGCCCAACAGACCTTGACTAAAAGATCGCCGCCGAAAATGCTCCAAGGCGTGCGCGCTGCAGCCGCCAAGCCACCTTTCGGATCCCGCGCGCGCGCACCTACCACCACCTCACGCAGTGCGCGTCCAGAGTCGCTTCATCGCAGAAATATCAGCGTGCCGCCGATCCTTGATCACCTGAAAGACTCGCCAGCCCTCAATCAGCCCGCACTCGACTGATTCTAGTAGTAAGAGCAGCTCTGATGTGAATACATCAACGCACCCGGCGTTAGGTGGCTGCCTGCCCAGGACGGAATTCATCCCTTCTACTTGCTCTAAGTCTCCATCGCATCGGGTATTCCTGCTGCTCAACGGCGGTGCCTATATGAGATAGTGTTGTATCCCTCCGCACACTCAATGCTCGTCTGTAGAGACCCTAAGCTCGCCGGTGGGAATCGGTCGGCAACCAGGCGCCGAGCAGCTTGTCATCGCTGAGCTTCGTAACTAACGCTAGAACGGAATTATACTATGAGGCAATCTTCTCATACCATCGCAGTGTGTGGGCGTGAAATGCTTGGCCAATCGCACCTACGCATAGATCGGTCAGATCAGCCGTAGTGAGCACAGATATAACACGACAAGCAGGCTCGACAGCACAGGATTACTCCTACTGGGAGGCCTGTACGTTATGGATAGATCGAAGAGCTCAAAAAAGCTGTTCCTTCCAGGTCCTTTGATCGACGCGTGGAAGTTTCTTCGTCAGCAAGCCCTTCTGCTTAGGCACATTGGGCCATCCGTAGTAACATACTCCCGAAAATTTGCAATCAAAAGCTGAGTAATTAACTGCGGCCTTAGCACAGTCCCTAGATTCTCATAAATAACTCTTATGCCCCTCCCCCAAGCGATTCCATTCCAGGTCTTTCATCAGACTGATAGTTTAAAATTCGTAAAAAGCGGGATCGTGTGGAGAAATCGGTTCTACGCCAAATCGCAATCCAAGAATCATTAGACAGCTCCCTGGTCGTACGCCCCGCGCTATTGTTAGGTAGTGTATGAATAGTATTCGAGCATCGAATGAGCAAGTCTCTTTTTCCTCAGAACACACGCAAGTGGTCGCAATCTCAACTGTGCAATTGGCGAGTTGGAGACCGGCTATCAGGTTTATTCGCCCCCCAGCTCCTGCTCCTAAGAGGACGCGCCGTTCACCCGGCTTGAGCCCATCGCGCACATCGGGAAGGCCCGCCCACGATCACGCTCATGGCGTCTCGAGGTAGGAGCGCTGCATTTTCCTTGATGCAGAGCAATCGCCAGAACGCCTCCTCAGCCATCCGGGCTCTGTGTCTTGGGGGCGAGGGCTCACTACAGATCACGTCTGGTGCTGGGCCGGCCTGGGTCGCTTACTCGTCCGGGAGCCCCCCTCGCCAGCCCTCTCCAGAATCGTTTACTCCGGTGGATATTGAGCGTTCGCTCGTCAACGGCACTCTGCAAGCTCTGCTGGCCGAAGCAGGGTCTGGCCCTTTGAGGCGCAGACGTCCCCCCAAAGCTGTTCCGTTTTGACTAGCACGTAGACGTATTCGGCTCATCGCCAGGCGCTTCGCTGCCAGCCGCTGGCCTTTGGGCGAACCGCCGCCGTTGCAGGCCTTATCCTAGGGCCATCATCGCCCAGCGGCCGTTGCATGATCTTCAGGCAACGCGCCACCGCTCATCGGCTGTCCACGCCGGCCCAGCTCGTTAGAGCACCAGGCCCTGTTGTTGATCGCCTCCCAGAAGTCTGCGCAGCTCCGAGCGCGCCCGAAGGCGGGCCAGGCCCTTTGATGCTCAGCAGCAGGTGGCGTTGCCCAGATCAATAGGCGCGGCGTTCTTCCATCGATTTCAGCCCTGTGCAGAGGCCGACTGCCTGCCTCGTTGGCCTTCGCAGGCGATCGACCCCGGGCGACCAAATGCCGGGATGCGGGGTCAGCTCCTTGCCCTGCCAGGAAAGCTGCCAGGGCCGATTGTCGCTGCGAACTGCGCCTCAGGCCATGTAACACCACCCGGATCGCCGGCAGCAACGGACGTTGATCTGGCAGCCGGGCCATCTTCGGCCTGCCGAGACGCAACAGTGCGAGAGCGGGCCTGGGCAAGCCTAAACCAGGCAGACTTCCTTGGAACCTCGGCCACAAAGTTAGTGGAAAACCAGGGCACGCTCCGCCTGCGGCGTCACAACAGCCCCGGCCTATCACAGACTCAGGACCAGGCGCGCCGCCAGAGTTTGCAGTCCAGCATCGCCATGCTGCATTCGTTCAAATTTCAAGTCCTAGGCCGAAAACCGCCTGGGCCATCCTAGCAGATTCGGCGCAAACACACGGGCTTGATGCCGCCTCAGACAGGCCACGCTCAGTTTGACCTTCCCACGACTGCTCTCTTATCGCTTTCCCATGCCCAAGCGGCCTCCTCCGCCTTCACGACTCGCAGCATCACGGCTTCGGTTGCCAGATCGGGATCGCTGCTGTGCCTACAAAGGTGGTGTTACCCAGGGCAGGACTCATTTATCCTATCATAGTTGTGCAATCCCTCACACCAGCCCATCGCGGCGCTTGATCCCGCCGGGCAATGCCGCGCATCGCGGTTCTCGATCGTGTGAAGGCGATCAGCCGCGGGCATCCACCACGAACGTTCGCAATGCGCCGGTGGGCAGGCAACATGCAGCGGCTCAGCTCCGCAGGAGGCGGTTCGCCGAGAATCGGCCGTAACTCCATGTTTGGTGACAGGTGCCGATCAGAACCCAGAGCCCCGCGTGATCACTTTGCGATTCTTGCCGATCCAGCCCAACCAGCCTCTCAGGCCAGCCTATGTCCAGCAGCGGTCGCTATCGACGCAACACGCCAGCGCACCCCCGGCCGCTGACGCTCCAGCCAGCGGGCCCAACCACGCAAGCGCCATCAGATCAAGCGGTATATTCGCGCCCCCAGCCGTACGCGCCACCGCCAGGCTGCCGGCCCGCTCCACGGGCCACGTTAATTCAGCTTCTCCACCGCCAGCAGCTGTCACCCGACAGCAGTCCTCGATCCGCTCGCCTTGGGTCGCCATCCAGGTTATCGTGCCTGATGGCCTGCCGCCAGCCAGCGTGCAGCGAGCACACTGTGTGCCCAGCATGCCAACCTCTCCCGTCCTGCACGCGGCGATACGCCGGCTCAAACCCCAGCGCCAGGCCGCTTCACCGCTTCAGAAGCCAAGCCAGCCGCCATCGTTCTGTGCCCCCTGGGGCCACTGCTGCTTACCGGCTGGGGGCTCCGAGCTCATCCGTAAATTCCCGTACCACCATTCATTTTGATGGACCACTGCAAACCTCCGTCGTCTCGGCTATCTGCTGCGTTTGCTCGCCTCACTCTGTCTTCTGCTGCTTTTCCAGTGTGATGGCGTCCGCCGCCCTTGCAACTGGACGAAACCCGCCTTCGTTCAGGTTGATCGAGCGCTGATCAGCCAGGCGCCCAGCCTTGGTGACTGTTATTGATGCGCGGCCCGCTCGACCAATTCCCGATCAGACACCACACTCGCCGTTGCGCGACTCGGTATTGCGCTGGCCCCGTGCTGCCGTCGCCCTCGCCGTGCGGTGACCATTGGGTACGATCACGGGTACGGAACTTTTCAGACCCCGAACGTTCAGCACAGCCCTGCGCCCGACGCAGCCAGTTCGAATGTCCAACAGCAGAACGAGAGATCCGAGTTGATTCCAGGCAAACTCAGTCCAGCAGGCCCGAACAGCCGGACATTCCAGCCCAAGCCACCCCGTACATAAAACTCGAGACGGCCG
>Ga0163217_1099911_pt1 | contig 12163 bp, 12 predicted proteins | sample SynspAceP_FD_185933 | JGI IMG/M metagenome (GOLD analysis project Ga0163217, IMG submission 185933) | Saline lake microbial communities from Ace Lake in Antarctica - Synechococcus sp. Ace-P (PacBio error correction) | ecosystem: Environmental > Aquatic > Non-marine Saline and Alkaline > Saline ... | reverse complement strand
TCGCCGTCCCACCGTGATCCGCGTATGAAGGAGCGCGCCACCGCCCGGCCCACCATGGGGCTGCCAGATGGCGGCCGGAACCCCCACCATCGCAACTGGCATAGGCCAGCAGGGTGGCCACGTCCGGCGTGACGATCTGACTCGGTCTGCGAGCCCGGTTCCCGTGTCGCGCGCCCAGATGGCCTCGCTCTCCAAGAGTAGGCCCCACTGGCACCAGGCGCTGGTGCGCCCGCGACCCGAGATGGTCGGGCCTCGCGTGGCGCTGCGCATTTCAACGCATCTACTCGGTGGAGTGGCGAAGCACGGCACGCCCCAACGACTGTTAGCGTGACCTTTTCCAGCCGCAAAAGCGCCCGATCTGAACCCGGAAGCTCTATCCGTCTCCGGAGGCCGGCCTGACGGCGTGTATGATCGGCGAACACCTGGCGCAGCCGCGTCGCGGCGGTCGATGGGTGAGGGGCCACCTGCCTGATCGGCGAGCGCTCCAGCCGCTGGACCGGGGGGGCACGCAGTGCGAGCCGCGGACGCCCCGCCAGCTCGATCGCACTCAGGAACAGGTGCTCTCCGCGCTCCCCCCTGGTTGAAAACGGGCCGCGTGACATGGGCCGCTGATCCCAACTGGGCCGGATCGGTGGCCGCCGCCGGCCGCGCTGGCGGTGGCGTTCAAGCGGATGCCGTGCCCTCTGGCTTCGGTGAGAGCAGCCAAACTGATGGCCGGCCGCGTTCAACCGCTTGGCCTTCTCGATCGCCCCGCCGCGTTACCACCGTACCTGAAGAGCGTGCCGCCGGCGCCCTATCTTTCAAACGCCGATCCGTCGCAACGGGACTCGACGCGAGCCGTGACGATTGCCGCTGGCCGTGGGCCGCTGCCCGGGCCAGAGACTCGCCTGGGGACTGCGACCTCTATCCGTGACAAAGCTGACCGACAGTTGCGCCATCCCAACGAACACGCCGACTACACCACCTTGACCACCACCGCATAGCGAGGACCGCGAAGCTAGTGATCTTCGGGCTCAGGGATGGGAAACAGAAGCAGACAGCTTCCCATCCATGTCCCCAGGCCCGGCCTCCACGGTCGGCGTCGTCCCGCCGCGACAGGCGCGCAGCGCAGGCTCTGAGGACCCACACGCCGGGCCCGATCGGCCCTGGCGATGGCCCTGCTGGCCTGGCCTTCTGTGTCGTCTGGCCTGGTGGATTATCTGCGCTGCCGTGTCTGTTATATGCTACCGCTAGCGGGCGCGGCTTGCGCTGTGTAGGCGGCGAGCAACCAGCCCCACTGGGCCAGCCGTTGAAGTGAGCCCACGCGGGAACGAGCCCTGGAGAGCTGCGATGCGCTTCGGGCGTACAGACAGCCGAGATTCCGTGGCATCTCGAGAAGCTTGGAACAGGACGAGAAAGCGCAACGGCGGGGGAGCCAAGAGGGCCCAAGAGGTCTCGATACGGCCAAGCCGAAGCGGCAGGCGCGAGCCGAGCGAGTGCATGTACCTCTGGGGACTCGCCAGCGAGAGAACCGCCGCTCAACACGGCTTCTTCTCCGCGTACGAGGCCAGCTACGGCCGCACGCGCAGCCCGCGCACGCCTAAGTAGGTCTTTCTGCCAGGCGATCTGCCAGACCCCGTGATTTTTTTTTCCCAACCCCCCCAGACTGATCTTTGCCACAGGTTGGGTGCAAAGATTCAGGGCCTGGTAGATGAGGCAGCCGCACCCAATCCTGGACTCCCAGGGGCCAGCACCTGAACCCGCGGGCGTTGGCGAGCCCCTGTCGCAATGCCAGGGCAGGTGGGCCTGGCTGACCGTCTGGTTGGCCGCGGTCGGCCTGGCGGCATGGCTGGCCCAGGAAAGCGCCGGAGCGGCTGCGCAGCGAATGGGACTGTTCTTGGCAGGAAGTCGAGATGAGAAGGGACCGAAAACAGGCTGAAACCGACTAAGTGACGACCACGCCAGGCTCGCCGCCAACCGCCAGGCCGTCGACGCAAGCGAGGCCCGCACAGCAACCGCGGGAGGTCCTCATGGGGAGGTAGGAGCGCGAGTCAAGCCAGAAGACTATGCGCGCATAATCTAGCGCCCGCGCGCCGGGTCCGGCCGCCCTCCCCGCCGCTCTTGTGAGGCGGACCCGCCTGAGATGGGCAGAGCTCTGGCCCCCGCTGCACGAAGGTGCGCTCGCCTTGACGGATCTGGAGCGCGTGCGCAGTTCGCCTTTTGGCCTTCTGGCTCGATGGCAAAGGACTGGAGCTATCGCGGCGGCGTCTCAATTGAGCAGCGGGCGAACGCTGTTCGCCAGCCAAAGGCGAGCCCGCTTCGTGGCGTCACGCAAGGAACTATCCAACTCGGCTCTCTCGCGCGCGTTCAACAAGGACGCTTCCGTTCAAGGGCAATTGGCTTCTCGGGCCCCTAACGCCGGGCGCCGGATGCGATGCTGCCATCGGCCTATGTCGCCCCGAAGCTGCTCAGCTTGCAGGACAACGCCTCAAACCCCATGTGCCGGCTGCTGTGCCCTTCATGCCTCGGTTTGAAACCTTGGCTGGAGCAGGAAGCTGCGATTCCACGCGAACTCTGGTGCGCCGGAGAATCGTTGATCTGAGGAAGCAAACCGCTCGGCTCCGGCCAGCCTCGCCCAGGCTGCAACCGAGCCAAGCCTGCGCAGCGGCCGCCAGTGGTCTTCAAGGTTCAGCGGCCCGGCCTGGGAGCGGCCTCGTTTCCGGCTCGACCTGGGAGTGATGCAGCAGGTGGTCGGCCGTGATTGCGGCGCATCCCCGCTTGGGGCCAGGTCCGCGAGTGGGGTGCCGATTGTGCCACCCAAGGAATGCCGGCGCGTTGCTTGTGGCGCGAACTTGATTTCCGCCTTGGAGGCAGAAACATGCCGCCGCTTCGCCAGCAGTTCCCGAAGGACCCCCGGCATCCGCATTCCCGGGTTGACTTGGGAGCTGAGCAGCCGCCGGGTGCTCTGTTGGAATTTACTACCCGGGATCAAGATCTCAACCGATCGACCCGCCCTGGGTGGCGGCCCGGCATCGATCCGGCGCGGTGGCGGAGAAGGGGCGGCGCCAGTTACCTGCCGATGCACTGGTTGCGCTTCTCGGCTTCTTTTCACGCCGATCCCATCCGCACCCTGGGCGGTGGCCCCGGCGGTGGGGCCGATGGAGGCGCTTGATCTACCTACGACTTCGCTATGTATGGGTCAGATCGGTCCCCACGGTCTGCGCAAGCCGGATTGGCGCATGGTGCGGGCGCAAGCGGGCCGCGATGCCTCGGCCCTGTGGTGGAACTGAGGGCGCGGGGTGATCGCCGCCGGCTCGATGGCCGGGGCCGGGTGCCGGCTACGTCTGCGGTGGCGGGTGATGGCTGAACGACGCCCCACCCCTCCCTTCTCCGGCAATGATGCCGAGCAGAGCTTCTCCGCGACCTTTACGACCTGGTGTTTGGTTGAACGGCCAGCGAGCCCTTACCGCGCATGCCCTCCAACTGATCTTCAGTCTGCATGCTGGCCCCTCTCCACGCCTGGTAAGGGGAGTCTCGGGCCGTGGCCTGGACCCCAGGCGTGTTGTAGCTGATTTCGATTGCCACGCCCGTACCTACTGCTCCCCTGATGACCCGCTCGCGTCCGCCAACGCGGGCCCCAAGACGAGCTGTCATTCAAGTCGAAAACTGGGCCGCGTGACGCCGGGCGGTAACTTCGGGCAGCCGCGCCCTTCGGCTATCCCCCCCGCCTTCGACGACAGCCCTGGCGCGCGCATCGAACAACCGTGGCGACTTTCACGCGTGACGACGTATCCGCGTCCTGGCAGAAAACCGACCGTCCCTTCCTGCCGCCGCCTGGCCATCGCCCCGCAGGTACACCCGCGTCAGTACCTTTCCTGCTCTGTGCGCCCCTCGGCCATCGCCCGAGCACCCTTTCTCTGCCCTCCAAGGCTCGGCCGCCCCTAGCGCTCACTCGCCGGATGCCTGCTTAGCTTCTTTCGTGCAGTGCCCCGAGTGTCCGGTTCTCACCTGGGCTGAAGCCCAGGGCCAAACTAGCAACGCGATGGCCGCATCTCGCATAACCCAAAGATTGGCCAGGGCATACGCGTGGTGCGCGGCGACTGTAAGCACCAGCCCAAGCCCACCAAAGTTCAGTGCTCGCACGTTCTGCGGCCGCCTGCATGCAAGACGATTTTGGGGCGCTGTGGGCCGAAATAGGGTTTTACCTGACGTTCCAGAGGCTGTGGGAATTCTGCTGATTAATCACCCTTTCTGCGCGCCCTTCTGCTGTGTTACGCCTGCTCAGCCGCTCATGCACAAGGGCTCCGTCGAATAATGGGAGCAGACTCTACCTTTTCAAGCTCTGAGAGCCCATTGGAAAAAGCCGCCAGGGCGTTGGGCCCGGTTGTTGCCCGCCCCCCACCAGGCGTCACCCAGGCGGCGATTGCTTGAAAGGCGGGGAGGCAGCGGGCGGATGCTTTGCTGCGCAGCTGAACCCACCGTCACGTCAGGCCTCTGGCCGCGCTGAACTCCCAGGGGACGCCATATATACTCCGCGCTGAGATCTGCCATCTGATCCCGGTTGCCGGGCTGCGGCGGTTGCTGGGTAGTCGGGTGCGAGCAGCGTTGCGCTCGCCGGGAGAACCCCCGCCGCTGAGCTTCCTCGGCCATCGGCCACGACGCAGCAGGTGATCTTTACCTGCGTTTCTTCTTCCCATCAGCCGGAGCGATCCCAGCAGGTGCGGCCGCTCCATTTCCGGGGACTTCGGCAGAGCAAACTCTACGACCCGGCCCTCTATCGCGTCCTCGCTTCTTGGGCGGTATATCTCACTTGTCCTCTCGCATGGCTCTTGCAGAGTGAAACGGACATACTCGTCCAAACCCGCTGGGACCGAGTATGCTCGTGTTCAGAGATAGGCACGGAACAGGACAATCTGCGCTTGTCGTGTTCTGGTGCCTCGGCAGAAGCATCGAACTATAGAGAGCCGCCGGGACGCTTTCCCTTTTCCCATCTCCGAGCCCGCCCGAACGCTGTTGACTGATTACAAAGAAGCCGAGGCGGCGACCGGCCATCGAATGGGAGGTGCTGGCCGCCGTGAACCTGGTGGAATCCGGCATGCGGCCGCATCGATTGGGGTTTCCGCTGGCCAATGCCCAGGGGCCGATCGCCAGTTCCTGCCCCACCTGGCGCCCCAGGCGCAGGGGTCTGGTAAGGGCGACATCCGCGATCCCCACGGACGCGATTCATGCGGCGCGCCCGATTTACCTGGTGCGCCGGGCGGTTGGCTTGAAAGACATTCCGCAGGAGGGCTCCTGGGCTATAACAAACAGCGACAACTACGGCATGCCGTGCTCACCTATGCCTTCCCTGGTCAAGGAGGCGACCCCAGCGCCTATGTTGGGGCTTCTATCACTGCGGTATTCATTTCGCAGCAGCGGCGGTGATCTCTGGTTGCCGTTGGTTACAAACCAGCCCCGGTCCAATCGCCCGTTTCCACCTACCTCCAGCCAGTTCCCGGCGCCAGGCGCACCGCCAGCAGGATCTTTCTGGTTACTGAGGTCTGGGCAAGTCGAAGGCCAGCGCTACTTCTCCGCGTTTCGGCCTCCTGATCAACGCTTTCGGTCAGTCGTGAGGCGCGGGAACCCAGGATCCCCGGGAGTTTGGCCGGGATTCTGAGACCACCCAGCCACTCCTCGCCGCTGCCGTATGATATGTCTTCGGCAAGGCGGGCATTTCCTCGCGAATCATCCGCGTCGATCTTCTCTTCCACCGAGCGCTGGTGATGAACTTGTGCACCAGCAACCCGAGGGCGGCTGGAAAATTCAGAAGCCGACAAAAAAACACTGGACAAGTTACCCTGCAATCTCAGGGTTCGTCGTGTTCTGCGACTTAGGTTCTTTCCTGAAAAAAGTCAAAAAGAGCCTCCCTGCCCTGCAGTTGGTTTGAGCCAATTCAAAGGCTCGCGTAAACTTGCCTCTTGACCGTAGCGCAGTGTGCCTAGTGTGCTCCCTACATCGTTGGTTCTCTCAACACGGCTCGAGAGTTTGTATCGGAAACATCATACATCTGGTCCAGCTCTTTCTACTTGAGGAGTCCCCTCCTTTTGGTGGCACACTTGTCAGATAACCGCTGGTTGTTCTGGCTCAGTTGATACCGTGGGAAGAGCTTTGAATCGTTCCTTACGCACCACCAGTCAGCGCCACGTCGGAGCTCCTGCAAATCAATGCGCTTCGCATTGTTGGCGCTCTTTACATCAAGCAGCGGCTTGGTCTGAGTGATGAGCGAGACTGTCTGCAGATTCTAGGAAAATCCTACATGCAGCGACTTTCTTGCTTTTTCTGGCTACTCGAGGAAAGCCCCTTTTGATCCATCGATGATGGTTTCACTTTCGTAAGCGGCTATCAGATGAAGACCTGCGCAAGATCAATGAGCTGATCGTGCATGCGCGGGGCAAAGAAAATGCTTGGTTTGAAGCGTAGCGTGCCACAGCTGGATGACTCAGCGCCGCAAACCGGATGATCAAGATGGAACCCGAGTGGCGCGGGCAACTTTCTCTCTGGACTCGGATGATCAAGCCAGACTAACTTGGCCGAGAAGCTGGATGAAACTGGGGAACAGATTCAAGCGCATCGGACCGCTTTGCCGTGCCGGCGCTCGCCCGCGCCGAGACTTGTACTTGATCCCACTGATTTGAAGGGGTCAGGTTTGAGGCGCCACCCCCACCGGCCTTCAGCGACAGCAGCTGCTCAACGAAGGCGAGGAACTGAGCCTCTGAAAAGGATTGATTCTCAGTTGATCTTTGCCATCCAGTTCACTGGTTTTGGACGCGCCATCGCCCGCCACTACAACCGGCCGAAAAAAAGCTTACGTTTTCAGGTCTTCCTTCGCGTGATCGCCACAGCAGAAAAAAGCCAAGGTACTGCGCAAGTTGAGGGCCGCCGTAAGTGCAACAAGCTCAGCGCTTCAACTATCTGCAGCGCAATCTTGAGCGCTATCCGACGTTTGATCGCAGCTGGGGCAAGCCTGGTTCTGCCGCCTCAAGCTCCAGCAACTCCTTGCTGGGTGTGCAGAAGCTTCCGGCCTGCAGTGGAACTGGCACGCAGCAAAGCCATCCTCTTTGAAAGCAATTCCAGAAGCATTCCTTCATCGCTTTGCGCACCTGCTGGTGCAGAAACAGTAGATGAGCGGGCGCAATTGTTTCAGAGGAAAATGCAAGGGGCAGCCGTTGAGTTTTGGCGCCAAAAATCGCACTCTTCCCTGTTTGACAAAGTGGAAGCTCCCATTCTTCTTCATTCGCTATCATTCGATATTACCAACGTAGGTGGAATCTGCGACTTGCTTGCGAGCAAGAGTGAAATGAGTACAAATGCGGATCCACTCGGTTGCTATCCAGTGACGCGCGGATCTGCGCATGATCCGTTAGTGTGAATCAATCGCGAGAATAGGCACTTCTGCATGACGAAACGGTGAATCCGGCTCTCAGGGCAAAGCCTTGGTCGCCCCCCAAAGAACCCAGATCTGAATGCTGCCCGGCAAGCAGCAACTCAAGTGCTGAGTTCTGCAGAGCGAGCCATGAGGCGCCGAAGGATTCCTTCGCGCGAAAGCGCGCCTTACTATGTCATTTGAGATCGCATCCATGGCCCAAAACTCAAGCATTGGTACCGAGACCGATCTCAGACCCTTCTCACGTATGTGTCCAGAAAAGGTTGCTATTGACCAGTGCTGATCAGCCCTCCTTTGTGTATTTTTCCCCCCCTCTTTCTAATTTTTTTTTTTTTCTGGGGCGGGGTTGGTTATTGGGCCTGAGTACAGCCTCCAGCACGACGACAGAGGGGCGCCACTCGCTCAGCGTCAATTCACGTAACGTTGCTGCTTCCGCGAGCTAGGTGCTAGCATCGAGTCGCTGGCTGTTTCGGCGACGAGTACCTGCAATTTTGTGTGAGTGCCCTGGTTTTGTTTTTTTCAGGAGCCCGAGCTAGCCGCTGCCACCACTTGTTTGTCGTCGCTGGAAAGATATCGAAGGAAGTTGAAGGTTTCAGATTTTGAGGCCCCCCCATGCCTCATTCTTTTGAAGCCAATCTTTTCGTCAGCTTTCCACCCCGGTTAACATGGTTCAGCGAGGGGCAAGACCAAAACTGAAACTGCTCAACGCAGGGCTCTAAAATTGCGGACTGACATGATTTAGCTCCTTTGCTGGCCTTCATTGCAGCGGGTTGATTGCGAGGAACCCTTTCATGGATCAGGCTTTCCAAAGCCTCCAACCCAAGCAGTTCTTCAAAGCCACGCCCTGAATAGGCTGAGTCCACCCATACAAAAAGTCGTGCTCATTCTCTGGATTCAAGGAGCCGTGGAAGCATTGGCTATCATTGAATAATTCGCTGGTGTAACTGCATACCATGCGAATGAATTCCATGGTCACATCGATACAGGATGTTGTTCTTTGTGGGCCATAGTAGTTGGCACCATTTCTTCTCTTGACCCATCGAGCATCTAAGCCTTCTGCTGCCAGCCGATTCCTAGGTTTTCATCCCAGCCTTCCGCAAGCCTCCAGCTTGATTTTTCCTTGTTCTCTTCGCGGGTATTGCGTTGCTTGGGAACTGGGACAAGAGTTGCTCGATGATCTGACCGCCACGAGCTGAAGGCCTTGAGTGCGGAGAACGCCTCAAAACATCTCAAACAGGCTCCTCGATGGACCCCTGCCTTTCGCTGGTGATGGCGCCGAGACGCTCCACTAAGACACGCCACCTAGTAGCGCGTTGTGAGTGTCCAGAGTGCGTGTGTGGAAATATTGTTCGAAATTCACTGGTCCAAGTACAGATCTGCGGTGCCGACAAACGCCTCGAAGGGAGCGTCTGTCATTGACTTGGAATTCAAGCTTTTTCAACCGCAATCGGGAAGGCTTGCGCCTTACGAGTGAGAATTAAAGAGCTGTGGAGGAACGATCATCATGAAAGGATCAACGGGATCATATTCCTCTTTGCGCCCAGCCATTGCTCCTGCGCTTCTGGCACCATAGGCCCTGTATCGAGAAGTTGGTCAGAATGGACTCCCACGGGATCGATTCAGAAAGTCGCTGAGAACCGGCTTCTTCTCCTTGAGACTTTGCGGGCTCTTTGCTGTTCGTCCCAGAAGCCTCTCTGACCACTGCGAATTAGAATGTCATCTGTTCTAATCTAGCTCCAGGAACCAGGGCATGCTGCATTTGGCTTGTTGATTTTTCCGAAGGTGCCCACAAAGCTGAATTTGAAGCCATTGTGCGCGTCAATGATCGCTGTAAGGCAATAGAGACACGCCGAGCGCTGAAGCTTGGTGTGACCAGACAAACTTGAACAAGGGTTCTTTCTGCTGGCCCCAGCGAATACGCTTCCATTATCATGGAAAAAAATTTGGAAAGTACGATGAAAAAGTCCTAGGGGACGTAGCTTCTGGAGAACATGACGACATGGGGGCTCTCCCAGTTCACATAAGAAACGACACTGCTTTTCCAAAATTTGAGGTGTGTAGCCGCAAGCCTGTCCTTGGACAAGATATTGGTAGTCGCAACGAGCTGTCGTTGTGCAGCAAGCCACAGTAGTTACCGCGACATGCGTTTCGTCCACCGTTTTTGCGGTAGAGTCTATCTCAGTCGTCTATGGATGAAGCGGAAGCTCACGCACGCTGAGACCCTTGAGCTGCATCTTCTCCCGTTCCTATAAGCGGCAGTTTGCCGTGGCAGGTGAAGCAAGACCCCTTGTTCAGAAGCCTTGGTGGAGAGTCAGCGAGACGCCGCTGTGGGCGCGCTAGTCGGCGTCGTTCTGTTTGGCGAGTCAGGGTCTTCCACAGACCCCACCCATCGCCAGATTACAGACAAGGGTTGTGATGGCTTCAAATGCCTTGCTCGGAGCAGGTTGGCGCTGAGATAAACGCGATGGAAGTTCGATTACATCATGAATCTAATGTATCGTGGTCGGGGTTTTTGTTCAGTCCTTGCACCGCAAGTATACGCAACAGAAATGTTTCGACGAGGAAAACGCGGCGCGCACCCAGTGCGAGCTTTGAGTGTCGCGCAGGTTCGCGGGGTGGGACAGATGCCTTGGGCCTTTCTTGGATGATGCGGCCGGGTACTCGTCTCTCATGGATCTCCCGGGCAGGCATGAACTTCGTAGAGAGTTTGGATAAACGAGCAAGTCGCGACCTGGAACGTGCTTATTCTCTCGTCAGGGCGCTCACGTGCACGCCAGTGCGATCGCTCCGATAGAAGGCGATATACTCATCATAGGACGGCCCAACCGGCATAACAACACATACACCTCTTTGTATGCTCACAACGAGTGTGCGCTAAGAGCCGTGCGCTGGATATGCGCCGATGCGAACGTACGCCGGCTGTATGTGTTGAGCAGCCCTCACCCCGACTGCGCATACCATAGGTGGGCCTAGCATGTGAAACGTGAGTCGTCTTTGCCAACATTCGTACCGCACAGGAAGTCGATGAGAAAAGTGTCATCGGTGCATTAGGTGCCGGACGATGGTTCATTGACTCGACTTGGGGACTCTTCGAATCCTACCAGTTGGCGGCCTTCTCTACCGATATGTTCCAATTCTCGAGCGCTCTCTCACGGCGGCGTCTCTCCGAAGATTGTGTCGACCTTGATGGGCACGCAATTTGCAGTTTGCAGCACTGTAGTCAGAGGCTACCAGCTTGGTAATGGCTGGTTGAAGTGCCGCCAGACAGAGCGGTTCGTTCGATGGCTTGCGGGTCTCCGTGATCTTGAGAGGCGGGCGAGTCTGGCCAGGATCGAGCGCCTCATCGGCGGCAAGCCTGGTGACGTCAAGCCGTCGGGCCGGCGTGTCGGAGTTGGATTCAACTACGCCCTGGATTACAGGGGTTCTACTTCTGAGAGGGGAACCGCCTTGATATCCTTTTGGCTGGCGGAACAAGATCTCACAGCCAAGGAACATTGATGAGGGGCCCTTCTGTTGCAGACAACCTTGCGGAGGAGACCTGATGAAAACTTACGACCAGCTGTTACGGACGTTGCCGGAGCATCTCCGAACACCGGAGGAATGGCAGCCTATTTGGAAGCTGCATCGAGTGAGGCTGATGGAGTGCTGTCTTCATGCAAGCTCTGGCGCATTGCACGTGCCCAGGGGATGATCAGTGGCCAGAGATTCGGGCTTTCCAGGAGAGCTCTACAGGGCCTTGTCTGAGAGCGCAGCCCGAGGCTTTGGACATATTCTGAAAGTCGTCACGGCTCTAGGACTGAAGTGTGACGCCGGCGTGAGAAGTGGAAGTGGAGGTGACTTGACTCTGCTAAGCGGGGTTTGTTAGGTCGGGGGAAATATGCCTGTGGTGATGCGAACCTTCGAACATGCGCCCTAGAGTGACAGACCACCTACCGAATTTTTTCGATAACATTAAAATTTCTTTGGCCTGCCACTCAGGGGCAGCTAGAAGGATCGATCAAGGCGAAGAAGTGCGACGTCTTGACGCCATGACGTCAAAGAGGTTATGGTTTCGGGAAATGGATGAGGACAAGAACGGCCACCATCTACTTTGATGCGGCATGTTCATTCGTGCGCTGCGGATGAGAGCTGCTGAATGTAATCGGTCTATATCGGAAACATGGTCAATGAAGCCTGTGGCGCCATTTGACACTGCGAAGATTGTGATGATTTACGTGACGCTGAACCTTAGGAAGCTGAGCCGAGTTCAAGCTTCGAGGAGCTTGTCCACTGGCGCCTAAGGAATAGTGGCCGGAATATATCTCTCTATCAGGCGATCCAGCCTCCAAAAGAACTCCAGGCTATTATCGGACAAGGAGACGGTTGACTCGCCTGGTTGAGGAAGGATCAAAATCAACTTTGCGAATTCAACACGCCCCATTAGGGGCAGAAAAAAGGCTTGCTGGCAGGACAGATTCTATATCGTGTTCCGCAGGCAGTTATTCGGGTAAACTTTCTCTATTTGAGCGATCAGGCCCAAAATATTTGTCGAAGTTATTAAGGTCGGCCACCAAGAGGGAGTCTTTAACCGTGAGGGTCCTTCTAAAAAAACGGAAACAGGAATTTTAAGATCCGTACCGTTAAGCCCACGATTTTATCCGGTGTTTGGGGAAACCATAAAAGCCCCCTTTGTCGGCTTTCTTGAAACCCAAAAGCTTTGCCCTAACAGTTAAGGATTTTTAACGGTCCGGGCAAAATCCCCTTCCTTCTTCCTTTTTTTTT
>Ga0163217_1083261_pt1 | contig 12164 bp, 6 predicted proteins | sample SynspAceP_FD_185933 | JGI IMG/M metagenome (GOLD analysis project Ga0163217, IMG submission 185933) | Saline lake microbial communities from Ace Lake in Antarctica - Synechococcus sp. Ace-P (PacBio error correction) | ecosystem: Environmental > Aquatic > Non-marine Saline and Alkaline > Saline ... | reverse complement strand
GAATTTTTCTGGCGAAAAAGATCCTGTGTCCATTACACGATGAGCGCTGGGTCTTGCCAAGATCTATTTCCAAATGCCAGGGGGAAAAAAGGGATTTCCTTTCGAGAAATATTCTGCCTGAAACCTTTTAGTAAGGATGCTCCTATTATCAAAGAAAAATCCAATTGGAACGGACTGTTGCAGATCACCCTACCAAGTCAAAGCTGTGGTATGAGAGATAACCGACCCGTCATGCTGACTCCTATACTATTTGGTAATTATGAAAACTTTACATTCTTATTTTCACTTGCTAATTATTGACTTTGACCAGTTTTTGCTCAATCATCAACGACATTTCTCTAATCGATGGCGGTAACTGGAGGAACTGTACAGGTAGTCTCTAAAGCCGGTCCAAAAGGGCAGTCATTATTTTTCATTCCATGAATTGCTCCTTTTGCAGGAATTGTATCAACAACGGTAAAAGGCACTCCGTGAAAAACTTCCAAAACCAGGGGAATGGGAACTTCATTCTCATCAATCCTTGAATCTGATTAATACTCCAGCTGTCAGGCAGTACTTCGAAAGTTTATGATTGACAGTGGAATTAATACGTCCTATTTGATCGATTTCAAAGCAGAGAATTTAGTTCCAAACTCTTTCAAATCTTCGAAAATTCCCGAAGCTATCATTTTGGCCACCCTTGGCAGCTTAATGGGACTTGAAGTGAAATACCAAAGGTTGCAACTTGATAATAATCCTTCAAGGCAGGAAATTCCAGCGTAATCAGATTCGTTTTTTAGAGCGGGCCATCAATCAAGTGCTTACGAGGAGAAACTCCCTCTCCATCTCAAGTTAAGAGCAACGGGTTGCAACATTCGGACTTTCTAATCTTTCCAAAAAGCTCAATTAAATTAGAAGAATTTCTTCCTGCTTATCTATTTCTCCATGCTTCTCAAAAGATTGTCCTAAGATTTCGAAGCATTCCGCTGAAATAATGCTAAATGAGAACAAGGGCTCATAAAACTCCGTCTTGGGTTCTATTTTCAGATGCTCTAGGTAATTAGTCACATCTTTCCGGCCTAAATATCAGCCTTTATTTAAAGGCATTTGACGTAAAAATTCACATCTGCCAGATTTGGAAGTCAGTACAAAAAGATGGGCAAATTGATCCATTATACTGGCAAGCCAAGCATTTCGGGCTACTAGCAAATACAAATTAGAACCAAAGCGTTATAGGATTTGCCACGCTTAGAATCCAAAACCGAAGGAAAGCATGCTATTTTGCCGGCGAATGAAAGTTTCCTTATGGTATTTGTTGAGAACCGAGTGTGTTGGAAAAACACATTATTAATTAATTTCGGAATCTTGATCAAAGGGCTGTAGATATTGGAAAACGCCCGAGTCCAAAACTTCAAAGTAAATCATGATGCTTTCTGCATTGAGCTTATCAACTCAATATCTGCGTACTGATAGGGTAGTTATTAATCCAAAAGCCCAGTGAGCAAATCTCGATCTTCCTGAAACTTTTCCAATCGGCTCCAGTCTCACTTAAGAAGCGAAATTTGGAGAATCATGGACCAATTCTTCGATCTCTTTTTTGAATATCTGGATTGAAAACTGTACCTCCCCACTTTTTCTCCAAAAGGGGAATACATATCTGTACCCAAAGCGAAGAATCGATCGCCCGAACATGATTACCTAACCCTGAATCGAATCATTCCAGCAAGGAGACCAAAGCATTATAATTCGTGGAAGTCAGTTCACTCAAACAAATCGGTTTAAAATCGTCGATTTGATCGAGTAATAAGTTACATAAAATGCCTAGGATCTGAAATCACCCCCACATTTAAATCGTTCCGGTAATCGGTTGCATTGAATTAGCGGCTTCGATTTCCCATTACTGATCACTTTTCTCAGTTTCTCGAGGATCGATACTCCATGTCTACCCAAAAGTCTCGATTGCCCATTAGTATGGGCTCAATTCCTCATTATATTTCGCCGTTGATTTCATCCAAGAAGCTCCTTCTCGTCTTCAGGCGAGATTTGATTTCCCCTTCTTTTTAAGGAGGCTACTTGATCTGGAGGTAAGGTCTTTGGCAGCCGAGGGCACAGACATTACCGCCATTTGAGCAGGTTGGCCAAGCATAACCATCTGGATCATAGGCTTTTCCACACATGGCATAAATTACCCGCTCCTACCGAATTTCCTAGAAGTACGTGGAATTTTGGACTACCGAATTGCCATGGCATTTGACATTTTCGCTCCAATCCTTGATGATTCCGCCATGCTACTGCCTTACTTCTACCATTGAACCACTGACATTCCTGAAGGAAAACCAGTGGAATTTTCCGCTGAATTGGCAATCTTCATAATGAATCGAAGCTCTCGATTTGTCTGCAGAATTCAGAATAGATCACGCCGCCCATTGCATTTCTCCTGAGGCTGTCTTTACGATTTTCCGCTGAATTTGGCGGATTAATTCCCACAGCCAATCCGTCAATTCTAGCAGTTCCACAGATATGGTTTGCCATAATCCTTTTTATTTACTCTCGAGCTCTCCACCATCTTACCAAACCAGGGAAATCCAACCTCATTCATATCATAAGGCTTCACTCGCTCCATTGGAAAAAATTTCGATCAGTCTTGCAGCAGTTAATACTTGGTAATTTAGACTCCGCACGATCAAAAACCTGCAAGTTGGGCTTGTGTCCGAGTTTATTCAACAAATCTTTCTGATTTTGCATTCAAGCAATCCTGATCTGTACGGATTTTATTGTCCGTGACTCCAGAGATTTCACCAATGGGTAGTGGCACCGCCAAGATGTTTCGTTATCGATGCTTCTCCATGGCTGCTTTTGACCAGATAGGGAACCGGCCAGAAATAGAACCCGTGCCGTTGCTACGATCATTGCCTTCACTCAGACATAATCGAAGGTTATGCTCCTCCGGCAACGCCAGCTTCCCATAATCGCAGCAATTTTGCACAATTCCCATAAGCCGACATCTTTACGCTTGTTTCGGAATTGTCTTTCGAAAAAATGCTCATTTTGTCAGGGAAAATTCAATTTTGCCATGGGCAGAAAACCTCCCGCGCTTGATCTACCAAATAAATAATTGGAAGATGATTTCTCCATCGCAATCTCTTGCGCCCGTAGATTCTTCTTTGCAGTCATTGGAACAAGCTCCAGGCTTTACAGTCGCGTCATTGGCGACTTATGATACAATGCCGGATTTTGAAACATATCCAAGCCTGTTGAATCACTCCTGCAGAAGGACATCCTCCACTCCTCTTCATAATTCAGTCAGCAGGCAAAAGCACCAATTTCTTTAACAAATTCTGAGTTCGGATCAATTTAAGAAGTCAATTTCGCTCGCGAGCGGGTTAGTATCCCTTTTTCATGTGCTTTTACGTTCTTAGACCTGGCTCCCCCAACTGACAGTTTCAGGTTTTGGATGAAGCTTCTCGAGTAGTTGCTCCATGGTTTGACCGGATTGGGAAAGAAATGTTGGTAATTCATTTTGGTATAATTTTGGGTTTTATAAGTATCAAAACTGTGCTTTCAGAAAGGAGTTTAGGGAATATTAGGTACAAAAATGCCCTTCTTCAGAGGGGAAAAGGGCAATTGATTTTAAGTATTTTGCGAAATTAAATTTTCTCTATTGCGTCTTTATAATTTGATTGAGCGATAAATAGCAGGATAGCCATGTTTTCTTTCCCCAGCTTCAACTCATTAAGAATCGCTCCTCCTTCGGTGTTAGGACAGGAATTCCCATTCTACTAAAACAGAAGGGGCATTGAAGGTGTCCATAACACTAAATTGGCCCTTGGCTTAACACCCCTTACTTTTTTCTACCTTAACTTCGGTCTCAAATTGAGTTTCATAATCTGATCTGCAAGAGAAACTGGAGTTTCCAAATGAGCCTTTTGACATCAAATTGAAACAATCATGTTACGTTCAGGTGATGGTTAGGGTCAAAGGCTTCGTAGTTTCTTTCATAATTATCCTCTAGCAAAAAATCAACAGAGTTTTCGTCACGTTTATGATATTCAAAATTGGCGTCCAAATATTTTGTACCATCACCAAGTTCCGTTACCAAAAGCAGATATTGTTCGTTGCAGAATTCGAATGAATGGAGACAAATAGATCGGCTTATTATTATTTGCGATTTGTGGACGCCTCTTTCAAAAGTTGAAAACTATCATCTTTTCGGGTTAGATCACTTCTTAACGTCTGGCATATTCTCTTTGATGTACTTACCTACAGAGCGTCACGGCAAGGTTTAATATCCTATTTCACGAGCCTTTACGAACCTTTATGTTTCCAAGAGATCTTTGCCGCCATGACCTGCATTCATAGAACGATTTTGTCATTCGAAAAGCTGGCATCATCCGTTTCGTTTGGAATATACCCGCCGCCAAATAAGAAGGGCGTTAATAAACTTAAGTCAAAGGAAATTTTTTGTTTTTGGATTCGCTACCATGAGGGGCAATAAAAATTAACTTACACGAATTTCACTCAAATTTAAATAAAGCGAACAACAGCAGTGCAGGAATTAAGGCTCTTTTTATTTTCCTTTTGTTTGGCGCTAATACTGCTTCCGGCTTTTAGCGGAATGCCCAAGGACCCTGCAGAAACCTCGAAGGAGCCCAGACTACTTTTTCGCCTGACACGTTGGTTTCTAAGCCACCGGCACCACATCGCTTGACACGCTTTCTCATTACCTGTTGATTCGCTTACTGTTCTCTGACAAACGACAAAAATTGTGCCCAGCAATGGAATAGGAACAGATATTACCTATTTCGCTGAAGATATGTATCGTAGCAGATTTTAACAAACAACAAACTTATATTCTCCACAAAGAAGCATTTGTTTGAGTTATGGAGATATGCGCTTAGACGCTGATTTGTTATTATTGATTGGGAGAAATCTGAGATTCTATGCGAGTGGGCAAGCCCGATAGTTTGGGGAATATCCCGGGAAACCCCTTTCTTCAAGCAGGGCGGGTACAGAGATACGAGTCCGCAAGGAAAATGCCGGTACAACTTCAAAACTCAAAAAGCATATCATTAAGATGTCGTAACGAACAACAGGGACGGATTTTGAGGGGAGAAACCACAAAAAACAGATGATGGAAGTATCTATATGGATCGATTGTGGTACTATACTACTGCCAAACTGGGCTAAAACCCCATTGGCATATTTCTTCCAGGAAAATCAAATCCATCGAAGGAACAAGTTCGTCTCTGCGACCGTTTAACTTCTATTTCAATGGAATTCCCGACCCCTTTGGATTACCCTTTGGGATTATACCTAATACCAACCTGAGGAGAAAACTTCAGAATTATTTTTCCAAGTTATGGACAAAGAGCAAAAACGAGGGATTATTTCTTACGGGGATTTTTGGGATACTATTATTTGCCATTCAATGATTTCGTCCGATACCCGTCCTGACGGGGCGACATTTTCTATTCTTAATGGAGGCTGGGAGTTAATCTCAATTCCGATCTATAAAAACGCTTACCGCTTTGGAGGATCATTCATCTTGATTTTTCAGAGAAATTCGTTTCTCCTGAGACGCAAGAAAATCCTGGTCGATTACAAACACGTTCAAAATAGCATGGAGCCATAATCCAGAAGTCAAGAGGGAAACAGCCGGTTTTTCTGCTTCAGTAAATGCTGAAGCCACCAGTTATTTCAATAAACATCATCAACCCTTTCGAGTTTTCAAAATAACGTCACCTTCAAGCATCTCCAGTCCAACATCACTTCTACAAAGACCTTTGTGGAACCTCCTTTCGTATTCTCCTTCCAGGCATGTGCGTCATTCTCAAAGCTGTTTGCGAAAACCGTGAAGATAAACCTCAGCCTACCGACTATGTCGGCTGGTAAGACTTAGACCAAAGCCCTTCAAAAACGTGAAATTTGAGCCGCTGAAAGACATTAATATTGCCTTATAATTTCACTTGCAAAACTCAATCACCAACCGAGTTTCGCAGGAGTTTGGAGTAGGAAGTGATCTCTCCGTGGAAAATCAAAAACTCGCAAATCGTCCCTTTCCAGTAGACAACTTCAAATTTCTCCCTTCAAATGCGAATAATGGAGCCGACAACATGTTGATCCCAATCAGTTCGGAATTTTAGGACTATTCAAGCACTTCACCGCAACTGGCATCGGCAAACCTACGAAGCTTTTGGTATCTACTAAAAGCTAAATTTACTATTACAATCCATTCTACAGAGCGGTGGACAGAATCTCAGAGATGGTGTTTTAAACGAGTGACCTATTATTCGAGTTTTTCAATGTGAACACGAATATTTATGGTTTTTATACTTCAAGAAAGGAAATCCAGACCATTCGGCACATTGATCAACCTCTTTGGGCTTTAGCTTACACGCCTCGATTTCATCAGACCCTAAGCTATGGTTACTTCCAAGTGTCCAAGGAAATGAGCAGGAGACATGGACAACTTATTTTCGCTTGGTATCAAAGGATTTCATCTACTGCGGTGGCTCCAACTTGGGATCTCGAGTGCATTAAGTTCAACATTTAGAAAGTGTACTGGAAGCGAAAGGGATGTGCTTTCAGGAAACAAAGATTCTACTGAGGCGACTACCAAAAAAATCCCATATGATGGAAAAATCGATGATCAATACCAAGTTATATATTCTCTGCAGCAGACTCCTTCCAATTCAGGCTTCCATCAATTTCAGAGCTCCAACCAGTTTTCTTTGATCGCAATTCGATCAGTGCAACCTTAGCACAATCTTGGATCCTTATTGCAGCTCGCGCAGACCCTTTTACAATTTCAAGTGGTCAAGTGAGCACCAGAAACATCAATGAATTCGCTTGGGAAATAGAAGGGCAGGGAATTGTTGCCATTCGTAATGCTACATTAAACCTAAATGCCTCTATCATTCCCAAATAGCAGTAAATCTCAGGGAAGGTCCGTTGATGAAATAACGGGATAGCGATTCTTCAGGAAGGCAGGTTTAATTAGACTATGAAATGTGTTCGACCAGAGTGAAATGCAATAGATATAGCCAGTCAGTCCAAAGCCTTTATATCGATTGGATATTTCCTTTGGGAATTTATACTTTCGGCTACAATTTTATCCTACAGTAATCAGGCTAGTGGATAGAATGTGACTCAAACGACATCAACGATCAGGAGTGCGTGGAAGATGTTCTCCCTTTTTCGGAGAAGTGGAAAACTCAACTTCAACACGGGTTATGATGCGCAAACGAAGAGCAACTAGACTCGGACGCTCGACTAATGTACATCCGACATACGCATCTCATGCTGGCAACATGAATGTTCAACTGGATCTCCACTACTTGGGCGCTCGATCCTACTCAATATTCGACATTCGAGTCAAGTCAAGTAATCCTGTCATGATATTCTGAAAGTGGTTCGCGAAGAAGACGTGTGTTTTGATAGATAGCCCACATCACGCAATTATCGGACTCACTGCTTACGATTTGTGAGTTTTTGGGCGTTGACGAACTCACTATTTATGAGATCTCTGATTAAATTTCCATCACTTTGCTTCTGCTTTGATGGATTTCATTTTCTATTAAAACTCCGTTTCTGCATTTCAAAAAAATACGCTTCACGTTTTTTATCTTGTGATACGCTTCCTAAATCTCTTGATTAAAGGGGAGTTTTGATTCGATTCCAACCTTTTAGAGGCTTACGCCAATTTTTTGATTTTTTTGATAATTTCAAAGTTTGTTGACTTATCAAATCCTAAATTCGAACATCATATCTCCTAGCATTTTCAGCTTTCTTCCCTATCTACTTCTGGATTTTAAAATCGCCTATTACCCGCAGTGATCTTACTGTCAGCCTGCATCGTCACTGCACTCCTTGGCCACCCAAGACCTCTTGAAAGCTCTTGAAGTAAGGGTTCTCTCGTTGACCGTCCACCCCCATCTGTCGCAAAGCGTGAATTTTGGTATGGGATTGATTTCGATTATAAGACGGACTGCCACTCTTCTGGTTCCCGTATAGCAAATATATATGCCTCTCAAATCCACTGCTCCGCATTTTTAAATCAGGGTTTCCATCGACAGTATCTCGTAATCTCACGTGTGATTTCTCGCTCTCAGAATCGCCGTCTAAAAGGGGACTCTTGTGCAATACTTCCCGCTTAATAAGAATCACGTTATCGGTCCCGAATTTCTTCAAGGTATAAACGTGAAGTCTGCAAGACGTGGAATTTCAGATGGACATCCTGGATAGGCTCAAATTCCGGGAGGTTCCTCACTCCAACAATCGTAGAAAACAGTCGCTCTAAGTGCATTGATTGCCGTTTTATGCGGGAGGGTGAACATTCATTAAACGCGCTCGAGCTGTTTCCCCTCGCCAAGCACAAAGCTTTGCCATGACATTATATGGCCTTTCATCGGTACGACATATACAGAGTGCCAATGTGCTACGGCCTTATTGGAACCCAAAAAATATTCACTCGAGTCTCCCCCTGTTCAATACCTCGCCGGGAAGTGTGCCACCCTCTCCCTGCCGGATACAAGGTGTATTGATCATTTTCTTTGGAATAGTCTGGATCGATTTTTCAAAATGGGTGCGAAAGTAAAATCAGCTTCCCGTGAGCGACCTTCATTTTCCATTACTGGGAAAACAATAATACCTCCAGGAGTAAACCGCCATCGGGTTCCGTTGAAATACAAGTTAGGCAAGGTGAAATCGGGGCAATAAAAGCGTAATCCATCAAATTCACCTGGATTAATTATTAGGAATTCTTTGGTTTTCAATTCATGGATTTTCAGGTCCAACTGTCAAGATGATTCCACATTCTTGCAGTTAGAATATCGCTCTCAAAATCGGACTCCCGCCAAATGTGATTAATCCTGGATTCTTTGAAGCGCAGTTGCTCAATTTTCAAAAGAATCTCTCTGATCTATAGGACTCGATTCTCAACAACTCTCTCAACTGATAGGACCTTTCGCTTCCGGTACTGGATTTGATTAGAATATAGAAAAAGGTGTCGTGCTCCTGCTGCATAGCCTCTAGAAATGGCCACATCATCAAAAGCAAATACTCCTTTTATTTACTCACGGCGCAATAGGCACAGTCGCGCGAGCAGACGATCATCTTGCGCGACGTGTGCCTCCGAAATGCTTGCACCTCAAAACCGCCTTTGAGTGTTTCCAAATTCTGAATTGAGTCTAAGATTCATTTGTAGTAAGGGTATTTGGCATTGTTTGAAAGGATAAAATTTATCATTTTTCTTATGACTCTCCCAGTTATTTTGAAAAATTCGACGGTAATTATTTCATCAACTAATTCGCATTAGTACATGTTTTTTATCGAAATTGACATCCGCTATTAAAACTGAAAAAGTCTAAATTCTTATAAATTCTAGTCAATTTCATAGTCTATTTCGTTGCTCAGTGAAAAATTAACAAGCAGACCTGCGCTTCATCTATTTTACCCTACCTTGCGTAAGGTTATACTTAACAAAAAAAAAACCCCTCTATTAGGCTATCTAAAAACCATGATCAAACGAATAACTCAAACTACTTACTTTTACTGGGCTATTACTACTCAGTGGATGTGCACCGTCACTCAGATTTTGCGGATGCCATGGCACAGTCTCTCCTCACACCCGGATCGAATACGGGAAATCAACTCCGCATGAAAGAAGGCTTTGGAGCAGGCAACCGAAGTCAGTCCGAACGGACTGAACCTGGAAAGATGGCTACTTTAACTAACTGGATGTAAAAATCCTCTTCCCTCCAGAGGGCAAGCAATAGAAAATACACTTCGTCAAATTAGAGCTTGGCTCAATGGTAGATAAAGTGGTAGTCAGAGTGTAAACCGGGCTGCGGAAGATGCTGCGATTAAGGCTACAGCCGTATTTTTCCAAGAGTGCAGTAGAAAGCAAATGACGGGCATCGCGGAGATGTTGAAAAAAATCCTTTTGGGCGGAAAAATAATGGCAGCAAACGTCAGTACTTCTCCTAAAACAACGAGCGGGACAGGTGATTGCGGGTCTTTTGCCCTGTTTATAGACCAGAGTCTTGAAAAAAGTCGATTGCTACCAAAGTATTGGGAAGATTGCTACTACCCGATACAACAAAGGTTCCTTTTGTAAAGGGAAAGTGGATACCGGATTTGACAGCTTATGTAACGCCAAGAAAGCAATGGATGGGCTTTTCATTAGGGAAAATCGCAAGGAAGGAATTGGAAAATTCGTGAAAAGTGCAGCTCGAAAATCCAAGCCCTTCTCCAAAAGGTCATAGTGGGATGCAGAGAAAGAGAAAAAAGTAAAATATTTGTGAATTCGATTCAGCATTCAACAAAAAACCGAGCTTTAAAAACTCGGGTTTTTATTTTCTGTTTTATTCGACAACCAACGCGCTTAAGGATAATTTTAGATTAAGCCTATTATTTTACCGAGTACGACTATTGCAGCATACTTTACTCAATTGATCTGTCAAAAGCATTCCCGTTTTTAGATAGTGCGAGTCTTTCAAATCGTTCGGCGGCATTCCAAAATTCTGAAAAGTGGCTTTAAAGTCATTTGCTGAGGAACTGTCTTGATTTTAATCACATCTGGGTCTTTTCGGTATCAGCTTTCAAGAATCCCGGTTCATATTCTTTGGAAATTCCGCAATGGTATTTAAACAAACACAGTGTTGGTAAGAGATGCGAATCTTGAAATATCCGAAACTCCCATCAAACTGTAAATATTCCGCTCAAATGTGAATAAGAGTGGAGAAAGTACTGTATGTTAGCTTGGCTCCTGCTTTTGCTCCGACAACGCAGTAAGAATTGCTGCTCAGTGGCCATTGATCGTTTCTTTTTCTGGAATCGACCATAGTTAGGGTATATTTGTTGAAGAATTCCGCCGATTGGCAGCCTCCTTCTACGGGTTGGCGCAGGAGCTATATTGAGCTATCTAATGGCATCAGCGCTTACTTTGGGCGCCCATTGGAAAACTGTTTGGGCGCTCTCTCTCCTCTCTCGCGGTAGGCGGAATTGGATTTTCAGACGATGGATGATGGTAGAAGAGCATTTTGTTTCCTCTACAAAGCCTTGCTTCGGGATCCCCGTCCCTATGATCAAGCGTCAACTTTTTCTCAAATAACTTATCGATTTACTTCCCAATGTCAGTCAATTTTAGATCTGTTGCCTTGCCAGGCTAGAGCCAGTGTTTTTTGAATGTACTGTAGCAGTTCCGCGTCGTCGGAGCATGGGTGCTGATAGAAAGAAAATTCCTGCGTACGTCGTCCACCTCCGGAAGTTCTTGCTGGTCACGTCGTAAGCGTGTTCAAAGAAAAATCCCGGCCGATGTTCAAGTAGCATCGATTACGCCGATTTGGAAAGAATAGTCGTACAGCTTCAGACATATTTAATCCGGATATGACGCTCCCCCATTCCTGTCCGACATTTCCAATATACAGCAATCATGCATTCCCTACCGCCTCTGTTTGACAAAGGATCCACAAAATTGCCCTAGGCTGAGGCACCAAAGATGATTCCAGCAGGAAGGCCCAACTGGCGCCGAAAACACTGGTTCGGCTGTTGGATTACCGGAGTGTCGTTGCAGTGACGTGGACCAAATCTTCATGTGCCAATTACCCTGCAACTCTGCCTCGTTATAAAATGCGCCCATTAATACCAGTGTGAATACACATATCCTCCTGGTTACTGGCAAAGCGCATTTTAAATCACTGGAGAATTCCACTACTTTTTAAACTCATAAGAGCTTTGGCCTATGCGAGTATGCCGCATTGCATTGCCTTTAGCGGTAATGAAGCGCCTGGAGTTGTAGCCTCATCGTTAAAGCCGAAAAAAGGCTATAATTTCAGCGATCGATTGCTATTCCCATTGCTATTTCCTGAGCCTCAGACATGAGTACAATCTGCTTCTTTTCCTGTAACAGGATTGATAGCCACACACTTTTAAACTTAAAAGTATAAAATACGAATAAGGTTAAAGGGAAATCCTTGCAAGTTCTCATAGGATCATTTTTTTCAGTGGTAGCATTACAAGGATTTTGAAAATTTACCCAAAAATCAGGATAAGACGGATACGATGTTTTTACTGCGCTAGGCCAAAGTCACTGCCTAAATTCCCCGAATAATGATTCAAATTGGAGGGAGATTTTAAAAATAGCTAGGCTTAAACTCTTTTTTCTAAGCTAATCCCAAACCTGG
>Ga0163217_1058249_pt1 | contig 12165 bp, 6 predicted proteins | sample SynspAceP_FD_185933 | JGI IMG/M metagenome (GOLD analysis project Ga0163217, IMG submission 185933) | Saline lake microbial communities from Ace Lake in Antarctica - Synechococcus sp. Ace-P (PacBio error correction) | ecosystem: Environmental > Aquatic > Non-marine Saline and Alkaline > Saline ... | reverse complement strand
GGGCGCGCGAATTGCAAGATTGAAAATACTGCACGAGAAAAATAGATAGGGAAATAAAACGATGAGAGAAAACTTGAACATAAGACAATTAGGCAATTTGGTATGTTTACAGAATATTAATCTGATAGAGGAGATAAGGCAGTAATTTTAATAAACTAGGGTGATTACTATAGAGTTGAGTAATTATTGCATTTATGTTTTCAAGACTACGTGTAAGTGAATAAGATATTTCAGATTGATCCTTCCTTTTAGCCATTAATTCTGTATTTGGTTTTTCAGCCAGAGTAGTCCTCTAAAAAAGTACATTGAGTGACATGAAAAATGCGCCCCTCGATACAATTAATTAAGCAACAATGTTTTGCTGAAAAGTAAAAATGAATTGCCAGAATAACCACTCGTGCTTATCATTTGTATCGAAATACTTTTTGTTTTCAATCATTTGAAGTTAAACAATGGCTAGGTTGCAGGTTGTTTCTCCTTGCAGTCCGCCCATCCTTGAACATGTTTTGCCACAAAGAAAAAAAAGCTTCTAATAAAGTACATTGAGTTGTTCCGAAGAATGAGAATGTATCGAAATGCCACTTTGTCTTGTTATTTTGTTCGATTCTTGTGCAAGCACCCAAATCGCAGATATAAATAAACATTATCGGGTGGCAGGTTGCCTCCTTGCAGTCGCCCATCCGTATAGCGGGTCTGCACAAAAAAGCCTCAATTCCAATTTTGAGGAATTATGCTTTTTTTTTTCAAGTCAAGTTGAACGTAAAACGATGGGCTATTGGGTGGCAGTGTTGGCTCTGCATCGGCCCATCCTTATGGTTGCCACAAGAAAAGCTTTCTAAAACAGTACATTGGAAGATGTCCGAACGAATGAGAATGTATTCGAAATGCACTTTTGTCTTTTTTATTTTGTTCGATCTTGTGCGAGAACAAATTCGCCGAAATAATAATAGGGATCCAGAATAAATAGTTGACTGCAGTGAACTCCCGGCTGCGCTTATTGTCATCGTATTGTCTGCCACAAGAAAAGCCTCAATCTCAATTTCTTGGAATTATGCTTTTTTGTTTTCAAGTTCAGTTTTGATAGTAAACTTAACTTCTTAAAACAAAAAAACCTTCTACTTTGATAGAAGGCTTCTTTGGCGGGTGGACAGGATTCGAACCTGCCGACCTCCTGCTCCCAAAGCAGGCCGACTGACCGGGACTACGCTTACCCCCGAGGTGTATTTGTTTTAGTGTATCTATTTGCCTCCGGAAACTTACACTTTTGATTTATTTAAACGTTTTCTTCTGTTTTTTTCAGTCTTTCAATTCTGCGAGAGAGGGGATTCAAACCCCCGGATCCTTTACAGATCGGTTTAGCAAACTTACTCGTATAAGCCACTCACCCATCTCTCCTAATTTTCCCGGTTTTCCAAATCCTCTCACATAACACAATCGATATTGTTACATCCCTCAAACGGCGAGAGCAAAAGTATAAATTCATATTTCAAATCTAAAAGCATTATTGAGAAAATTTTCCTACTTATTTTTTATTCCCCTTTTTACAATGAAAAACAGTACGTTTATTCTTCCATAAGGGTTTATTTTATTATGTTTTAGTATTGAAGTGAATTTAAATAAAATGTGTTTGCTTTCGATGAATACACCCCAACTGATTAATTCGGTCATTTCTTACACAATTTTAAAGTTTAACCTGAATAGCTAAATTTTACCCTTATATTTTTTTAGGCACTTCGATTCAATTCATTTTGTAACCTTGGAGTGTTAATACGGCCCACTTCAGATACAATTTTGCTTTCAGGCCAAAACCACTCATGTCCGAATTAAGTATTGAAAGCACAAAATACAACCCACTTCAGTTCTGAATTAATAGCTATCGAAGGGCACATTAAATTCGCGATTCGCAAATGCAAACTTATCTCAAGTGCAAGAAAGAAATAGCGTCCTAATTTACTATTCCGCCCTTAACTTTGGCTGTTAGTCATTTTTATTTCTGAAATCTTCTTTACTGCCTATTTTAGACATCCTTTAAATCTCCTTTTTCAACATTGGTGAAAGTTGTTCCATATCATCTAAAAACGTTCTTCTTGCGCCTCATTAATACAAATGCCAATCATCGGCCTCTGATGGTTTACTTCTCAATTATGTTGAGCGCATTCTCATTAGATATTCTTTGACTGGATTTTCAAGATTGAAGTATTGCATTACGATATCAATACTATAATTACAATAACATACACAATATCTTCAAAATCATGGACTTCAAATACATCCTTTATTCCATCGATCCCAAAAGGCATCAATTAGCAGCCAAAAAAAATAGGTAGTGGCAATATTTTATTGAATGATTTCAAATAAGGTTGTAAAGCTAAATTTGAATTCTAGGCAAAACCATCGATTGCCAGGAGACCCAACCTACAGCTTCTGTTAACCAAAAAAATGTCTACCAAAGGTTTCTCTACAAACACCATCTACATTTCATCTGCTCGTTTGAATAAAACCACGTGAACTATACTTTCTCGCAATTCTTCAAGAGCACCAGACTAAGCAAATTTTAAGGTATAGTATCAAGATCTTAGATCGTCGCACCTCTTCTGCAATGCCATCATCAATGTATTAAACTTTACAACAGCACCACCCAACATAATACTACTCATTCGTTGCTGTCTCCAAGTGCCTTGCCACTTTTTATTTGCTGCTCGATTGATCTTGAGTATTTTTAGCATCAATCGTAACCTTAATTCTTCCTTCTGCAATGTTTCGTTCTCTAGCTCTTCCAAAAATCTGTAAGGCAATCACATTAATGCCAATACCTCATATAATGTGAGTATATGTCTTTTTTGGCTCGCTTCAACCACTTTGGTATAGGAACAATACTATGTCACGAACAGTGCCACTAAATGCGAAGCCAAACATTAAGGTTCATCACTTCTGAATTTCTCACTTAATGTGGAGCCACTATGTGAGTTGGTATGCCTCGACAATAGGATCCCGGTTGTGTTCGGAAAAGATATTAGCGGATTCCATGGATTAAAAAAATCCATGATGCTTGCCTCAGACTTGCTGCTTTTTCGCCAATAAAAACAAACCGGCATTTAACGAATCGAGCCATGGATTTCTAATTTCTGACTGGCTTAGCTGAAGCACTGCTAACTTCAGTTTGTGAAGTGGTTATCTTGAAGCACAATCGCACTAAAACAACCACATTTCTAACGACGTCATTATTGATTGCTGGTATTTCATGTTTTATAATATTCCATATTCGATATGTAATTATTACATATTGATTCATTTAATATCAATGTTTACCATTAATATATTATTCTAAATCGGGAATTTGGTAATATGTGTTTGGTTTCACTGATTCATTTATGTTGACTTCTGTTTGACATTTTAAGCTTTTTCTTGTGCAAGTTCAATAGGATTACTAAAAGCGAAGCGGAATCTATCCTCACATAAAAGCCATTGTTTACTTCAAACGTCTTGAAAACAAAAAGTGCATTTCCCGATACTAAACGAAAGCACACACGAATAGTTAATTCGGCATTCGATACAATTCATTTGTACCTTGATGTTTAATTCGGCACTTCGATTACAAATTTTGGCTTTCAGCACAAAACCGAGCGGTGTCCGAATTCAATCAGTATCGAAGGGCACAATTAAACCACTCAGTGTCCGAATTTAATTGTACCCAAGGGTACATTCATTTCACTCAATGTACCTTTTTATCTTTCTGATGTGCCCAACCCCATTACAGGATGACAGAGCGCAGCGAGGTCAATTCATTCACTCCAAATTTATCAAATTGTGTATTGCTTTGCGATATCAATCTTCATTAACCAATGCCACCGAATTGAATTTGAACATCCAACTCAGAATTTTAAATTTCTTCTTGAAACTATAACAATGACTAGACTGGGTTAAACTTTGTGCTCAGAATTTTACGATTTCTTTTCTCATTTTCTTGATAGTCTGCTGACTGTAAGAAGAATAAACCCAAATAAGAGAGTAACGTACAAAATTATCCGAATTAGAATTTTACCGGTCTGACTTCCCAATATATTTCAGTTCTTTAACTCCTCTTGCTTTCAGTTAATAAGTTCAGGGAAAATCATACACAAGTAAGCAATAACAATAAATCCCCCATTTCTATAAATAGCCAAGATTCTTTTTTACAGTTAAGTAAGCGAGCCACACCACCTTCCAATTCTAGAACTTGCTAGTCAATATCTAATCTTGAAGTGCCCACTCATCTAGATTTAACGGCGTTGCGAGCATTTATCTGTTAAAAAGTTTTTGCCAGTAAGTCTTTGGTGTCATTAAAGGTAATTTTTAAGAAAATAACTTAGCATTATTTAATTAATAATCCATTAGTGATAGAATACCTTATGCATATCCCCGATAGCCGATATTGCTTTTATGGAGGGTTTGTACACTAACTCCCGCGTTTTTATCTTTTTATTTTTTAATTTGTATTTTGATTACTTAGTTGAAGCCCCTTAAGAAAACTCAATACTGATAAAAAAATTGCGACTAATATCCCTACCAATGGTATAGAGATCTAATCAACTCCTGCCTGAATTACCAAAAGATGAGAAGAAACTTCTCGACATCTCTGCTTCCCAGCTGGGAAAATTCACATAGTAATCCTACCTTTTCCCTTCAAGAAAATGAACAAACACAATTTTAAGAAGCTTATTTTTAATAGTTTCATTGATTGTATTCTATAAAAATCCAATGGTATGGTTAATAATAAAACTTGCGATTTAAAGAAGATTTCAGCCCTGAATCTTACAAAAGAGAATTTTTGATTTTCTCCCTTTTCTTATTACAGAGAACTACACCCACACTTAAGGTGAGAGAATTGGACCTGTTAATGAAAGATGAAAGTAACGACAGTGAATGACGGAAGCCAAGGAAGAAGATCAAGATCAAAGAAATTGGCCATAATAATCGAGAATAAGAATTTATCATGAATAAAAAAATGATTTAAGATGATATTGGCGATACGGTTAAAGCTAAAAAATTAAAAAATTGGCATAGACTTTCCAAGAAAGACTAAATCTTAGCAGCAGTTACAATCTAAATAATGGCACTGAATACATTCACTATAACTCATAAAGAGCCTCGGTCAATACAATAGGAAAAGTAATCTTTCTGAATACTTTTTGAAAGCTACGACCGCCACTTACTATTTTTAAAAGAATACTTTTTGACAATCAAAAACTTGTATTAAAAAATATAATCCCGAACAGCTATTATGAAAGAAGCAATTAATTCAATTCACAATGAACTATCAAATATTGTGAGCTCTATGTTAACACGAAACTTCTAGAGAGTGGGAATAAAAAGTCAGTATTAAAGCATTTAATAAATTGGCTTAAACCTAACAAATGCAATAGGAACTAAATCAAAACACTTTACTTTGATCAAAAAAATGAGCTATTTAATTCGAGAGATGGGACAAGGTGTAACTGATTAATTTTCGTTTTTATGTAATATGAATCGCATATGAGGTTTAAAAATGATATCAATGTATGTTTGAAATATTTGGTAAAAATCATAAAAGATTGAATAAAAATAATTAAAGCACTAGAAGAGAACCGAGTATTAATTTCCCAAAACATTTTAAGACAGAGGTTCAAGGAGAATTAATTTTTTTTTTTTCAAAAAAACTCATTTAATGTGATTAAGTTCAATATGAATATCTAGATGAGATAAGGATTATATAAAATTGCTTTTTGAGGATTAAAAAAAAGGAATTACATATCAAAAGAACTAGATGTTTTAGATATGTGTTTATACGTGGAAACAATAAACTTTAACCCAGCCACCACAGGGCCAATTGAACATTATATTTCTACAACTAGCCCTCCCTTAAAGCAAACACAATACATGCATAAAGCAGAATTAAGAGGTCAAGTTGATAAAATATGAAGCGTTTTGGAATGGTGAATAGCCCAATCCTTTGTACTGTATAGAGCAGTTTACTTTTTTGTTGTTTTAAGACAATGGGAGCGAGCGACAAATAATAGAAAACAAGAAAGCCAATTTGATTGGGGAAACAATGAAGAACCCCATTTTTACGACAAAAAGCGGAGTTGAACGTTGAATTTCGTTTAAAAATAAGACCCTGAAGCGATGTTTGATTTGTCTTTACAAAACAACAAGAACCAAACGGACCGTTAACCGTGTCTCGACCACATGAAGAAGTGGGCCGATCGGTGGGCGTATTTTGCGCAATACATGAAAGAGCACTTTTATGATTTCCAACTCCCGTGTTGGAACAAAAGTGTGCAGCAAATCGACCTGATTGTAATGGACGACAGAGATAACCAAGGCAGTTGCTACGAATACATGCTTTCTAAAATAAGCATTGCTGGTCAAAACGGGACAAAATTAGACCCACGACACATCATAAAAATGATGGTGGACATGTGCAACCCAAAAGAAACCGAATACCATTTGTACCAAGTTGCGTACAGCTGGTTTTTTGATGTGACTTGCCGGAGAATAATTTTCATGAAAAACCACGATTAAACTATCAACCAAACCTGACTTTAAGAAAGCATTATCGTACTAAATGTTTACCGGAATAGAATCAGATCCTTACCATTTGCGGATTGGCAGCCATGGGAATTTGCCAATGCAGCATAGAAAAAACCCAATTTTAATGGCAAAGATTCCATGAGCAACAGCAACGAGCATGTGCGAACGCAATTCTCTTTAAATCTTAGCCAATCCCGCCATTTAAGGGCAGTTTGACTACGACGATGTAGAAGCATCAGTATTGAAAATACGGTAAAACAAGAAACCGCAATTGTGTTTTAGGCATTGATGCTAACGGATGTGAAAGACAGGATGATCGAGCAGCCGTAATTATCCCAGATGCGTATTGTTTGGAAAGCTCAAACCGCACACAAACAAATATCGTTCGGAAAATATAGAAAACCACCGACTAAGAAGCGTATTTTCTATGCCGAGTGGAGGTTTTAAACCTATGGCAGGAGAAGCACCCTGTGTTGTTTTTACCCAAAAACATCACCGCGCACCGATTTAACGTTGTTTTACGACATGACCGCCGACCTACAGCCTAACGACCAAACGGCCGAAATAAAAACAACAACATCCTGATATTGATTAAACGATTTCACTCCCTCGCTGACACTCCGATCCACTCGTCCGCTCAGTGAACGGATTCCACTATTGGAGATATTCGAGGACACTGAGCCGAGCCGAAGTGCCGAATATTTGCGCCCTCCGCACCGACAAATCCTTTCTTGTTTACCATTTCTTGAAATAAGCCAACGATTGGATTTGAGGTATAAACCTTACAAAGAATTAGAATACGAAAAAGAGTGTAGAAAACCAACAGACATTATAGCCTGCCATTGAGCCATAGACAAAGAAAGAAACCAAGCATTAACTGCTTTAAGAGATGTTGAAATATGTAGTGAAAATCGTTAAGAGAACATAGTCAAAAGCCCAATTACTGAACTGGTTCTGAATGTGACAATAAAAGTATTAAGAACAAGCTATTTACAAATAAGAAGACTAATTATTCTAATGTAGTTCTGGGAAATAGATCCTAAAGGTTGAATCTAAAAGTTAAATAGCAGGTGACATAATATCGAAAAGTTCAGGGGAAGTTCCTAAACAACCTGTATTGTCGAGTTGTGTTTTTGAGAAGAAGGAACTTTATCTTGTAAAATTTTACGGCAATACTACGGCCTAATCCTGGATTGTTTAATTCAAAATATTTTACTTTACATCATTATTTTTAATCATAAATTTGTTTTACTTCAGCTTATCCAGAATAGAAACTGTATAATTAAAATTTAAACTACCTAAATATTTAGAAGGAACGAAAATCCCACTCCCACAACTTCCCGTAACAAAAAAGATAGCGCTATTTAGCATGAAGCAGCAGTTACGCCAAAAAACAAAAAGCATCTTACCAAATACATTGGAATTGACCCAAAGCTTGTTTTTGACATGTCTGGGATCCGGTAACATAACTCCAAACAAGGGTGGCGTTAAACAAAAAATGAAACAATTTTGAGTTATTGAAAATGAGAATATATCTTCTAAACTACCCGAGTGGAGATTGAATTTAAAAACTGAGGGAAGCTATTTAAGTTCGGGTAATATTAAAAGGTAGATTTCAAGTTCAAGATTCAAATTCACTTTCATCAGAAAAATTTAATTCTTTAAAAAGAGCAAATGTAAAACTGAACTGTTCTTAATGACCTTAAGATGGAATGGAACTGGCAAGGACTGTTGCGCTTTAATTGTCAATATTGCAGAAGGGCTTATTAATATGCCCAAATGGTTATCTTAAGGCTGATCTCAACTGATTGTCAGAATACTTGTACTCAAGCTGATTTGTCCACCAGTGTTTAAAAGGCATAATAATCTCAATTCAGGATCTGCAACAACCCCAGCTATCCGGCATCCACTGTAAAGATTTTGGAAGTATTTGTTCCACCCCTCAACACTTCCAAAACCAATTTGCAGAGAGTAGAAGCGATTAAAACCCAAAAAAAAGCGCAAGCCCCAGCCGATTGGAAAGCAGAGTAGTGTTGGTAGTTTGTCTGCAGGGGCGTTTAAAAGTAAATTGTAAGAATTTTGATTTTTTTGGATTACGATTGTTTATTTGTTTGTAAATGAAGAAAGAAAAAAATAGAAAGAGAAATAAGGGCATAATTTAACGTACAAAAAATTATAGGTTGCGCCATGAAGTACATTCCGTTTAATGTAACGATTTCAGAAGTAATTTATCAACGACAACTTTTCTATTGAAGAAAACCAAGGATTATCTTTTGCAAGAGAATTAGAAAAAGCACTTTATTATTATGCCAAGGAATCGCTCTTCGGGAGAGTTAGATTTTTTATTGAGGAAACGGTTAATGGTTGAATTAAAAGACAGTACGTTTAAAATGAGATGTTCATTTGGCCACAAGGGTAACTACTCTCGTAGCTTATAAAGTTATTTGGCTTATTGCTAATTTCGGTGCAGAAGTCTGGAAGTAAACCGCTTACGCACATCCCAATAATAAAATACCCCAATACAATGATTTAATTGAAATGCAACAAAATCCCAATCTATCTAATATCCAAAAAATCCCAATTCGACAAGGAGTGCAAATAATTAACAAATAGAACCCATGAGCAATTTGGTTTCTAAAACCAAGATGGTCTTTCTATTTACAAGAAGATGAAAAAGGCACGAGAGCGGATCATACAGAACCTTTTTCTACGGCCAACATAATTGCCGTTTAATTTTAGAGGAATGCATGCACTTTGTTGCATGAATTTGAGTTTCATTGATTTGCCGTACAACAAGATTAGTCAACTTGAGAGCAAGAAGACATCAAGCGATTGTACCGTATCAATCATCTAACTGGTTCGCACATAGTAAGCAAAAAACTGGAATAACGCAGCGCACTATGCATAGAGTAAAACCCTGCAGATTATGCTTTGGTAAAGTATAAACTTGTTACGGGTTTTATGAAATGGTTTGCAGAATACTCTCAAGAGTATGAGTTTGCCAGGGATTTTTACATGAACTTTGTTCCAAAAATTGGGGCACAGAAAAGGCAATTAAAAAGATTAGAAAAGAAGAAGCCAAGGCAAAGATGAGCTTTGGCCCAAGATGAGGCATTGCAGGAAGCAAAAACGAAGCCGCATTAGAAAAAAAGCAAGAGAAAGTGAAGAACTTTAAGCGAGATTACACTGAAAAAGAGAAAGAGAATCGAAGCCGTCTGAAAAAGCAAAAAGGAAGAACGATAATAGAAGTTGCCCTGAATACAACGAGCACAAACGAGGAAAAAACCCTCATATGTCAATCTAAAGAAGCCGGTTGTTATGATTTAAGCCCAATCCATATTGAATACTCCGGTGAAAGGAAATGCCCGTTAATTTCAGACAATCAAAAGCAATGGCTTTTGAGATTTATGTGTTGTGGGACAAATGTGGCAAGCCTTGGCCATTATAAAGCCAAAAGGCAAGAACCTCTAGCAGCTGAGTGCAAGCATCAGGCGCTTTTTATATGGCCAATGTTTGAGGAAATGCACGGCAGCGGCCCTGTATTATATTTTATTCCAATGCTACGAAACGAATAATTTGGGACATACTTTTTATTCAGCTCCCTCGCCGAGTGTAGGAGCTTTTACACCAAAGATTGATTGCTGGGATGATTCAAAAAACGAAAACCATGAACAGACATTCGCCTGGCCAATCCCAATGCTATATCGCCGGTAGACCTTATACTCAGATAGAAAGAAGCGATTAAAACGAGTGCAGATATCTTTGTGTGAAGACGAAGACGGCTTAGGGAACAGCAGAAGTGCTTTGTGTGAAATGGCTACAGTAAGTTTGTACAAACCAGAACGCGGCTGCATTGGTCATTTATGAGTTAAAAAAACATTGGATTAAAGTGCTTGTTTTCTAGCGATCGAATGCGTTGTCGTCAGGCCAAAAGCGGATTTTGGGAATCATCTTGGACCAACTATTCATCTTAGATTTAACAGAGACAGAGCAGGATGGTGTTCGATGATTTTAGTACAGTATCCAACCATGATGCAACCGCGATTTAGAACAATCTGATTTTAATTCGACGGAGCGTTTTTTATGCGTCGTTCATTTTGATAATCATAGTTAGACGAGGCGCAACCCTCTATTTACAGTAAGTACAAAGCTATATTTGAGTACTTTGATCGTAGTGTGGATTAAACTGCTACTCCGAAGAATGACTCGATCCACATTTACTTTGAATTGTTCTGGTTGGTCCAACAAAAGATTCCAGACCTTTAATTATGATTTGGAACAGGCGTTCCTAAATACCTGACTCATATAATAATCAACATGTTCCACTGAATTTATCCGAGAAAATAAGTACAGCGAGCTTTCTGAAGAATATAAAAAAGGCAATACGAGGGAAACCTTTATGGATAAAACCACGGGTTGTTCCATGAAGAAATTGAAAGCCAGCAAATAATAGAAGCTCTTCAATATAGATACGGTGAACAGGATGTTGGTACTGTAATGGAAGAGGGGTTTGAAAAAAAATAAGAGGGTGCGATAAAAATTGGGTGAACCATTCATTTTGCGGTTGAATCAGAATTCATGCTCAGTTTATTGTTAGAATGTTTTTGAAAAAGATATCCAGCGATAGCCAGCCGGTTTTTATAGTTCCATTCACAATAAAGTTCTCAATTCTCAAGTTAATCGTAATTCATTTCTGTGATTCATTTTAATGAGAATTTACACAAATTGCGTCTCAGTTTTATATGATGGATACACGAATTTGATTGCTCCAAGTGTATGAACTTGGTGTTTTTTCTAAAGCTGGTGCCGTCGTATGCTAAAATTTTTGGCAAAATTGATAGGAAAAGGAACTCGTTTTGGTCCAATGTTTTTGGTCCAGGTGCAAAAAAGAAGGGACAGAAGTTCTTGAATTTTTGATGTGTGCCATTGAACTTGATTTTTTGAATCAATAAAGAATGTGAAAAGAATTTCTACTTTCAGTAAACCATCAACTCAATTGGAATTTTCGAATCCAGGACTGAGTCTGGATCGATTGTTGCGGAAATGAGAGAAGCTGATTAAACATTGCCCTTCTTCAGTGAAACTGTTGGATATTTGCATTTTTGCCGCCAATTAAAAAACTTAGACCGTTCGAGTTTCAAGTTCAAACATAAATTTGAGTATGTGGGATTATTTTCAAAGAACTAGAGCGAGGAATAATTATCTCTGATGATGTTTCATTCAAAAATAGGAAACTTCAATTTTGTCGGATTTTGCCCGTCGCCGGAGAAATTTGAAACGAAAATCTAGTTTGCGTCGCTTTTTGAACTTGATGATGTTGAAAAATTAACCAAATTAGAACTCATTTTTTAAAATTGGAATTCAGAGAAAGGTTTTCACGAAAAGTTTGAATTGGAATAGCAGAAAAACGTTTATCTGAATAAACATTACATTACCATTTCCTTTTCAGGTGTTAAATATCTACAAAGTTTGAATAGAAAATTTAAAAAAGGGATCCCTAATTTTTATTTTTTCTGATTTTTTAAAAAAAAAAAACAAGCGAAGGTTTAAAAAACGAAAATACGTGAAGAGATTCCGTTGGGAATATTTCTCCCTCCTTCCCTTTTTTAGGTGTGT
>Ga0163217_1115501_pt1 | contig 12166 bp, 4 predicted proteins | sample SynspAceP_FD_185933 | JGI IMG/M metagenome (GOLD analysis project Ga0163217, IMG submission 185933) | Saline lake microbial communities from Ace Lake in Antarctica - Synechococcus sp. Ace-P (PacBio error correction) | ecosystem: Environmental > Aquatic > Non-marine Saline and Alkaline > Saline ... | reverse complement strand
CAGAAAATCCTCCCGCATCTGATCGCCCATTTCTTCGGAGTCTGATAATAAGGATTGAATCCTACCCCTCGGTGTTGACTTTACTTTTCCATTCCCTTGTGGAATTTACTCTCCAAGTCTGTCTTACTGAACCACTATCTGCGATTAATATCATGCTATTTGCGAGATACCCTATTGGAATAAATTTTTCAAAAACTTCTTCAGTATGCGTGCTCGGGTAATTCTTCTGAGTTCAAATCTGACCAGCCCAATGCTCATAATGCTTTCGTTCTCCACATCCTAGATCCGTTAGAATCATAAGGTTACGCCTCGATAAAGCCACCCAGATTTCAAGGCTTTGTCTGCCGTTTCTTAGCGTAAAGCTTTTGTTGCTTAGTGCTCTTATGTAGAAGCATTTTTGATCTGTATATTCGCTATCGCGGGTGATATATTTCCCCTTTTTGAGCAGTTGCTAGTCTCATAGGCTGCCATTGGAACGTACTCATACGATCAAAATCGCTCTACATCTTGACTAGGCACCTCAAGCCACCATTCCCATCCGCTACTCTTATAGAAAACCAAGTTGCTTGGTTTGTGTCCAAGAAAAACGGTCTGTATTTGGATTGTAATCCTGCTTTTGAAAGGATAAAACTGTCCTTTCTGGAATAAAAAACCTTCGATGAAGTACCAATATCATCACAGAAATCACCTTTGCAGTTTTGTTGACTGCCATTCATCGTTAATTTAAAGGCTTCGTAGCCATAAACCCCAAAGGATCTATATTTTTCATTTGTACCTGCAACCAGCAAATTTGGCAAGCTTCCTCCGCAGTAAGCCGAAAGGCTGTGTCCATTGAGCCAGGCGCATCAGCAGATTGAATGGGTTAATATCTCAAAAACTCAATAAGTCTTATTTTTATCAAAGGCTCCCACCTCTTTAACTCAGCTCTAAGCTCGCTATCCGCACGTTTTATATATTTAACTTTTCCAAGACATTAATCAAGTAGGATTACCAAAAAGCCTTGAATAGCCGAGATGGAATAAGAGAAAAGAAGGAAAATTAGGCTGATGTAGAATAATATCTTGGTATGCTGATCTGTAGCAGGGGACCATTCTCCTCCATATCAAACTTAGCATCCACTGTCAAGAGACTTGACCAGCTTTTCATCTTCTTGATACGAAAGATACTGACCATAGTCCAAGTTTCATGTGACCTCCAAAATAGATGGGGTAGAATTTGACTTTTTCATCAATTGCCCTCCTACCTCTTTCATCCGATTCATAGGTTCTTCACGAGTTTCCCTTGAAATCTATATATATATTTCGATAGGAACCAAAGTCCTTTTTTAAGCTCGTAAAGTTTCCTCTCTTGATTCTCGTTACTTCCTCGGTTCGCACTTTCTATTTTGGAAGCACCTCGATTTTCTTTTAACCTATTAGGCAATTTGAACCCTCAGGTCTGGGAAAAATCTTCGCCAAAAAATGATTTGTTTGAAAAAAGAGCTCTCCGAAAATTTTTTCTTGCCAAAGGTATTCTGGTACTGGATCAAAATAGGATTGAATGGTCATGCTAACTACGGTGTGAGGTTAAAAATAATCAAAAATGGTTCTTAATAAAAAATCCCGCCTAAGCGGGTTATTTTGATTATCCTCCGAAATCGTCAAATCGTCGATAATTTTCTTGGGGAATTACCAGTTCTGAAGTTTCAAGAACTGCCTTGCATTTCATCAAAGAGGTCCGCATAGTTAATATTCAACCTCTCTGGCTCCGGATGATTGCTTCAAGTAAGTAGTCGAAGTAAGCGACTGTGGAATAAATCCTACAATAACCCGGTCTGCTCTCTTTGTCCTCAAGTGATTGTATTTTCCCAGGTTATCTTCTGGAAGAGGGCTCAGAAAGAACCAATGTTAAACTGGAAATTCGGGGGAAAATCTTTTTCGATATCTCTGAATTGAGGGCGTATAGAATAAACTCTTTTCTTAGATCTACCACCATACAATAGACACTTTTCGATCTGTTTTTCTGGTATGAAGGTGAAAATATGTGTGATCTTAATGGTGCCTCTCTATCTATAAATCATCTCTCGTTGTGGTAGGATTGATATGGAATTCACCGTATGTCTCTATCATCTCTTATTCCCAGGGGTTTCTACCAAAAAACAAAAAAGAGGAACATATGCCTGGATTCACATCCATCCATCATAGTGTGTAGCTCCGTATCGCCTATCGGTGAGTTGCATACGAATGGTCAACATTTACGATGTTACTTCTGGCAGGTGGTTGGCCATAGAATAGCTCGGAATAGTTCCTCGTCATTTTTCATGACCAATTATCTATATATATGACACCAAATTTGGTCCCAATCACTTTTTATATTTTCAAAGCAGGGTGACCAAAGTCAGATGCGGAGTAATGTCCAGTTTGAAGTCACCGTAATGGCAGGAACGTCCATATTATATATCCAGATTTCGAAATCAGAGGGTTTCACCTCTGAAGCTTTACTTTAAATTCTTAATAAAAGTTAGAAACGTTCATAATTCGAAACTATTCGCATTCCCACTTTCTTAAATGCCAAAAAGATTTCCTCAGGGACACGAATCTTCAGTCGTTTTTCACTTTAACCTGATTTTTTACATGCTAACGAACATTGCTCTGCGTGCTCAAGGCACGGCTAAGGTGACCTATTTCCGGTTGGAATGGTCACTTCACCCCCACCTTCTTCAATTGATACAGGTTTTACACGAGTCGCACGCCCACGTGCCACCTTCCACGCGGCATGCGGGATGGTGGAAGATGGTTTCTGCCTTCCTAGGATGTGGTCGACAAGTATGTGTCGTTCCACAGAAGTTACATTGAGAAAAACTATGTGTCCCCATTGATAAGATGCTTACATCTCCTGGACGCTATCAATCTAATATATAATAAAAACCAGAGCAATATGATGACGGTAAAAGCTACAATGGGATGTTAATATATTACAGGAACCCATGAAATTTTGGTTTAATTTTTCTTAGGAATTTGTCCGACTATAGGGAGCACAATATTATATTATAAATTCACTAATTCAGGCCATATCTTTCTATCAAATTTGACTTCATTCCTGAACAAGTACAATGAATAACTGAGTTAATTGTTCAAGAGGTTTAAATAAAGGGTCAGCCTGCGATTTCAACTGTCTCCTTATCCGATGATGGAAATCAAGAAAATCCGTGTCCAAAACAAAATTCAAACTTTGGAAACCTTTTGGAAATCTTTTCCAATTGTTTAACGAATTACGTCTTGGTCCGGCAATCTAGCAAAAGCTCCTGGCTCTTGCGATGTTAAAAATCATCCCTAGCAATCCGCATAAGAGGCCGTACACCACCTGTGGTGGATCAGTCAGAAGTGAGATATAAGGAAATTCCTGCTGGTCAAGCAGGGCAAGCTTAGCGGAATATCTGTGTATTGCATCTCTATAAGTATCCCGCTTCCATCATTCTTGCACTCCTGTTGAGATCATCAAAAAACAGGAATTTTATTTTTCAGAGAATGGTCGAGCCTCAGCAATTTTTTCTCCAACACTGAACGCATAGAACCTCCGATGAAATTAAAATCCATGCAGCAGACACAATATCTAATCATTCATCTCCGCAACTGCAGTCTTACTGGCATCATTCAATTCGGTTTTTCGATTGTGGCCACTATTCGAGCATCGTATTGGGTTTGGTATCTGTGAATTTCCAGAGGATTCACCCTGACTCATCATTGCGTCTAATTCTTTGAATTTATTTCTGATCAAATAGGATATTTCAAGTATTCCTTCTTTGAACCATTTGTAACCATTGAAATTCATTCATCGGGGCAGACAAAAAGAATTGTTTTTCAGTTCTCTAGTATGAATTAATACTCCCATTTGGGGTTTTAAACCAAAAGGCCATTCAGGAGCATCTTTTCTTATCAGATGAGATGTGTTTGATTCCTTATGTTGTCTTTTAAACCAAGCCATTATGAGTTTCTATTTTTTTGAAAAATCAAAAAGGCTTACAAATTAGCTATATTATCGGAAATAAAATCAAGTGTGCACAATGACTCAACTGCGGTGCAAACACCAGTTTTAGAAGCCCAAATTATTTACTCCATTCATTTAGTTGATAAAAATTCACTCCAAATTGAAAAGGTGAAAGGGTTAAGTCGGTGTGAAAACAATTAACTCCGAGCTAAAATCTCTTAAATAAGAGGCTTCCATCTCCTCGAGGCTATACAATCCTTTATTGCTCACTTGATGGTTCGAGAAATCCTGCAATTTTTGATTAGGGGAAGATTCTTACTTTTTCGATAATCTGCCAGTTTGAGGACTTGATAACCAATTCCCATCCGAATCCTTTCATATGACTCTGTCGGGAAAAGAAGGATTCAATCGTAATTTCTCTCGCTTCTATCGATTGGAATAAAGCAAAATCGCCTTTCTTTTTAAATTGGATCTTTTTTTTTCAAAAGTCCAATTCAAAATACTCCTTGCGCTTACTGGGACGGGCCAGAGTGGAGTCAAAATCATAAATCCCAAACTACTTCAGTAGTAGATGCTAACATAATACATTGTATTCCACCAAGACCCCTTCGTCATCTTAATCGATTTTTGAATCTAAAGGGGCAATTTTTTGAGAATTAGGACGATGAGAACTTTTTTGTTAAAGCCCTTAATGTTCTTGGGTTTGGCATAGCATGCCAAAATTTTCTTCGCAAAAATTTGCGGAAATAGTTGAACTCTTTAATTTTCATTGATTTGACAAAAGTACAAGTATGGAAGCGCTGGATTGAAGCTGTCCATATATTTGTTTGGTGCTTTCGAAAAAGTTTTAATTTAGGAGATCTGAACCTTTTATCCCCCAGAATTTTTCTCATAAAAAAATATCAGCTGGGGGATTTGCTTATCTTCAACCAAAACTGTGCACGGAATTTATTTCAAATTCTCATCAAATTGCCCAAAATTTAGACCATGGAGTTTAAGCTTTACTTCTTCAATATCCTGAGTCATCCCTGCTCCTGCCTACGATTTTATGGAATTTTGTTTACAAAAATTTGGACTGAATGATGATAAACCAGCTCCATCCCATACCCATCGGGATGGAATAGATATGAGCCAAGCAAACCAATAGTCGGTTTTGGCCATCATTTCGCCTTCGATTGCAGGTGCTGGCCCGAATTGTAGGCCCCATTATCGCGGTTTCCACTTTTGTCGTTGGATTCCTGCTTGTAAATTTGGATCTTAGTCGGAGGATTTTTTTTGGAGCGGTTCATGATCTTGGTAGTATGGCCGGCCCACTCGAAGACTGATGGTAAAATCAATAGGAGTAATCATTCGAAATCAGATCGGACTTCGGAGGCAAGGCAGCTTTTTATTATCTTCAGCTTTTTCAACTTTGATCCTTAGTCATAGGTGTGTTTTCAGACAGTTTTATCGCCAAAAACCTTTGTTAGTAATCCCGAAAGTAGCATCCTGCTTCTATATTAGTTCATCCTCCTTGCGTTAGTAGGTATTCGAATCATGAATAAGTTGGTTTTAGAAGTAAAAAATTATCATTCATTATCCTCAGTGTTCCGTAGGTGTGTCTTGATGTATTCTTTGTCTATCTCGGATGCAGTTTCTTTTGAGCTCCGACTATAAAATCGGGTTTTAGCTCTTTTGGGTTATCATTCATGGCTTCGGTAAACTCCAGTAAGTATGCTCTTCAGCACTGATTAACCTCAAACAGTTTTTTGTGTATGGAATGCATCATCGCGCAGTTTTGGGTATTGTAGCGAACCCTACAATAGGAAAATGTTCAAAGAAATACTTTTACTGATTGAAATCATTGGCTAATTTTTCCAGTTTTATTCGGTTACCATGCTTGCGTGCAAATTAGTGGATTTCATTCACTAGTCGCCTCAGACTACTTTCCAAACCAGTTAGATTAAAGATCCCGATGCGAAAAGTTCGTGGTTTCTCGGGAGAATGTTAATACGAATCATCCTTGCCATCATTTCAGTGGGGAAGCGGTAGTAGTTTTGACTAAAGCGGAATACGTATGCCCCCGACTGGCGGGTGAGCGGCCCGTTTTCATTATTCTCAACAGGTCTGGTGGGCAATGATCGCATCCTCCTGGCGTGTCGTGTACGCAGTTTGCAGTTTGGCGGTTTGTGGGCATTGACAGTTTCTGGGCCTTTGCCATTGACACATTGGACACTTGCACCTCGTTGGCACAGATTTACTCTTCCAAGAGTATTTTGAAGATGTTCCCTAACCCTCAGCCCAGTTTTAGCAAAAAAATAGGTTTGCATCAACGCGCCATAGTGGTGGTTTTTTCGATCCTATTGCTTGCCTCAGGGGAGTTTACTACGCTTTGGCAATATTCGGTTCAGCCAAGTCAGCTACTTGCCGCTCTAGCAATTATTGGACCATTGCTGTTTGGGTTAATAGGCAAAAGAAAAAATGCACTTTCGTGACTTATCCCGATGTTCTTCATGTTCCACTGTGACTTAAGCATCTTAGGACTATTTGCGTGGAAAAATTTCCAGGAAGAAGTTTAATGTACTTTCCTTATAGCTACACTACTATTTTGTATTGGGGCATTTCTTTAATGGTTTGGCGACGCAAGGAGTTTAAAGAAAAGAAGTCAAAGAAACCGTTAAAGGTTCTTTGACTGGCTACTTTCATCTGACGAAATTCCTCTTCAAGAAATTATAAAAGACTGACAGTGATCAATTTTTAACAGGACGTTAGGGCTTTTCCTATCATTTGTCTGGCATCCATTCCATTCTGGCAGCTCGGATTGTGTATTGGACAATTCCTTCTTGCGCGCTTCTCAAACTGTCAGCATCAAAGGTCCAATGAATTCCCCCATAAACTCTAGAAATTAGCAGCTGGCTTCGGCCCAATTTCGGAAAACACTTCCCTCTTGAGGAAAGAAAATAGGACCAAACCTCTGCCGCAGACAGCGAAAAAACTGCATGAGCAGAAACTATAGCTTGGGAAATTGGGCGTACCAAACAAACTCTTGGCAATTGTTTCAAAACCCTTAATCATCTGAAATTAGGCCTAGGATAGAATAATAGTACTTGGTATCCCAAAACAGCTAAATTCCCCCGTCCATCATAGCCATATTTATGTACGCAAAAGCACGGGCGGTTCGAATAGAATTAAGCTTGATTTTTAAGGATAAATTCACCTGATATGTCATTCCAATGTCCTGGAGGTGTATATGTAACCTAAACCATCTTGCCAAAATTGCAATCTTCCGCTGTTCAACAGTCCATTTGCCGCATATTGCTTAAGTAATTTGACATCGTGATCGTAAGCGAGGAATCCTGGAGCAGGAGGGATTCCCGGTCTCTGTAGATTCTACATTTGGGACATTCCACATTCTTGACTTTCCCAAAGGATGGGTGTCAATCCAACTGGGCGAACCATTTAGATTTCCCATTCCAACCAAAGCGATCCAAAGCGCCTTTCGCATGGAATCGGAAAACTGCCTTGGATCGCCTGAGCTATTTCATTCCATCTAAAGAGGCTGCTGATCAAGCAATTTCAGCTATTTCTTCTCCTATTTTTTTCCCAGCTTCGAGATCACTTGAACATTTCCGCCTGCCAAAATCAAGCTTTCCAAATGCTTGGCTCCTCTAGTCTCTTCAAGGTTATTCTGCGTTCAAGTGGGAAAACATAACAGTCAGGGATTTTTCTGGAAAACAGTCGCTAACACAGCTCCCTCTGAAGATTATGAAGCAAAATTATTTGAAAATAACCATGTGCCAATCGGTTGCATCAGCCCTGATAGGGTGCAGGCCTTTTGAATTTAATTTATATACCATGCCGATATCATCCCATCAAATTGTGCGACAGAAAGGTACTGCTAACCGCCCTACTGATAAGGTGGATGAGCAAAGGGAACACGGGTGGCCCCTCAGATTAGCAGGATCAGGTAATGAATTAGGGATTTCGTCAACATTGGGCCGGGATTAAATTGTATTTGGCGATTAAGTCGAGCTGCAACTTCATTCCATTCGAAATCACCGAATTATTTAGTCCAGAATCCACGTTTTTCCTTTGATCAACGTAGACATTAGATTTCAATTCTAGATTTTACTTCCCTTCAATTCTGCCAAAAAACTCCGCAGGGAATTATCAGCTTAGTATAGCCTAAAAAGATGGTCAAGAACCTGAATTAAGCAAAAATAGGTTTCCAATTTCCAAGCGTTCCGGATCTATACCGGAAAACTCATTAGCTCTCATAATTCTAATTCTGTTGCTAAATCATATTGCAACTGAGTCTCCGTGGACCAACTTTAGAGCGATTATTTTATTAGTATGTATATATGGTATTTTCATAATTTTAATTTTTTGGATGGAAACAAACGAGCTGATAGGTAACTCAGCGCTTCACGAAAGACATTTCTGGAACATTTCTACATCTTTATGACCCGACTATTATGATGCTTACCCAAAACCCAACCCTTTAGGTTTGAAGAAATACTGGAGCGAATGCACCCACATGATCCATGTTGACTTGTGGCTAGGCCCTGGGGAGACATTATAGGCTCGTGTGATGTCATCCCCAGAAGTAGATAACAAAGCGTTGTAATTCAATTCTACTCTCAATGATTTACCTAATAAACCATTCCTATCACCACTTCCATATGTACCAAGCACTAGGCCATCCTCCAAGAGTTATAGCGAACATTCCCTTCCATTGTAGTAATATTGACGCCAGCCTGGTGTACTAACCTTCTAGGATAAACCCTGCATGCTCCTCAGATGAATCCATTAGTCCATTCATCTTACTCTATCAAGCCTCGTCCAAGCAAGTTGCAGAGCTCCAGATACAATTACTGTAGGCGTTGGTAATCTGAGAGGCATAATTAGAAAACTGGGCTGGAAATTAAAAGCCGAACATAGCGGTCCATTGTCCCCTTCTCACCCTCTTGATTAAGCATTTTATTAACTTAGTCCCAGCATAAGATCTTGGATTCCATTGGTCCCAGCGAATTTTACCTCCATTTTGGAATATGGAGTTTGTGCTCACGATAGGGCTAGACCGACGTCAGGCATTCAAACGTTTTGAATTCCATTAAGCGGCCGATTACCAATGCTGTTTCTTCGTTGTACTTTAGCGATAGTTCCATTTTTTTCGAAAAGCTTCTCCCTCCCAATAATTGATCAATTGTTCCATACTCATATTTGCAGTAAAAAGCACTAAATCACATCTTTGGCATCATCAAACCATCTGTCGGCGTTTGTTGCCACAGATAGAATGGACAGAACCAATTCCTCCTCCAGGGAATCAGTGCTCTGTTCCTGAGAGTAATTTTTCATGAATAGTTTTTTTAATGCTAGATATATTTTGTGCCTCAGTTATGTAGAAGTTCCCCAGCCTAGTGGCCGCAAACGGACACATCTTCATCAGCACTTAGAGAATATAGATTCAATGAGTGTAGATGGAATAATCGTTCTACCCTTAAAATAGTGGAACATAACAATAGGACCGCCTTCTAAAACAGAAACTATTCTTAGCTAATCACTATTAAAGACTTGAATTGTGCGTGTGTTCGAAAACTAATCAAAACCAATTTTCTACCTAAGAGATTGTCCACCCCCATTTAAAAATTTCGTCGGCGTAGAGCTCGAAATAATTAAAAAAAATCAAGAAACTCTTGTGAGTTGGTTGGTGAATCTCTCCTCATACTCTAACAGGATTTAGATGCCCAAAAGCACACATTTTGGCCTTCGACTTATCTTACGGTTACCTTTATGCGGGGGACAAATAAACGAAAATGAATTAGGCTGGAGTGTGTCTTTCGCAAAGAAACTTGATCGCCAAAATATATATTTTGGTCCTTGCGGAATTTCGTTCACCTGTAATGAAAGAAATCCATTTTTATAAGAACAGTTTTATTGAACAGACACCTCGACTCTTGGTTACCTCGGACCACAATTATTGTAAGGTAATCATTTGGAAGCGTTCGATGGCCCTAAAAAATTTGCCGTCTTTTTCAAGGACAGTATTTGTAGGCTTTAAATTCTTCCTGATTTGCCAAATTACCGGGACTTGATAGCGAATGTTCGAAATAATGAGTCCCTCGATTTTTCAATTGGAAGTTTCACCATAAAATTATCTCTTCCCACTTACTTCGAGTGTCTGATCGTAAGATAATATAGAATGCATAGTAACCAAAATGGTACATAGCAAAAACTAATAAAAGGAATTAGGGAAAGAGCTTCTTCAATTGGAATTTATTTCGATTTACTAAATGTATTAAAATTCAATTTGCTAAAACCAGTCTATCCCGAAAAAAATCAATATAAAAGTATTATTGAATTAGTGTGTGAACAATATTTATAAAGCAAAAAAAATGTTGTCGCAAAAATAAACTTTTCGCAAACCCTCAACAATCTCCTAAGAGATAATTGAATCCAAGACCGAGATCTTTAGGACTTTTAAGGACGATTCATCCGATCCAAAAACCCAAAGCGAATTAAACAGGTTTAAATCAAAGCCAGAAATAAGGTTATGAGCACCATCCAAAAAGTTAATTTTCAAAAAAATATTCAGTAAAGTTCTACCATAGCCTAAAACTAAAAAGGAACCGAGATTCGGTTCCTTTTATTATTTCAATTACAAATTACTTTTCCTTTTGATTTCTTTCATTTCGTAGCCTTCAATCGTATCCTCGATTTCGGATATTATTGAAATTTCTTGATTGAAAATACCACACTCATAACCAGCCTTCACTTCGCTACATCCATCCTTGAATCCGCGTTCAATTGATCGACTCTCAACCTTCGTGGATTTACTATACCATCTCTGGATTCACACGAATCTTATTCTTTCTAGTGAAAAAATCCATCAGTCACATAGAACATGCAACAGTTCCAAACTCTTCGTGATCTTGAAGACCTCTCCTCTCACCTTGTGTTACCTGTATTATTCTCTTCAAAAACGTAGGCTCTAGCATACCCTCCAATTAAGCAACCTTTGACGTCTGATTGATCGCAATCGTAAGAGGATTGAAATAGTGTTCCACACGGATTTCCAATTTCTTCCTGCTCAGCAAGCTTCTTTGCCAATTGGAAGAAGGTCCTACTTGGAATCCAAAATAATTGCATCCAGAAAAGCGATGCCAAAAAGGACATCAGATTCGGAGATTTGTCGACACCTTTATGAATTAAATACTAACTTTAACCTCATGCTCTTGCGAGAGAGTCTTCATTTAAGGAGTCAGAAAGTGCTCTCGACAGATCCATCACGTCACCTTTGATGCATGATATTCAAGCTCTTTAAATGGAACCAATGGCTAATCGAACGACCGATTTCATCCAATGTGATATGCTTTCCTTGGTTCGGATGCTTGCTCTCGCTTTGAATTTGCTCCTTGAATTTTAGCAATATCCCTAGCTTCTCTTTCCCAGTAATTCATATACCTTAATCGTATCACCTGCTTGAGGATTTGAACCACTAAGCCAACCTAATACCTTGAACTAGGAGTAGAAGGACCTGCATCCTTAACTTCTTTCCCTTATTGGTCAAACCATTGCCTTCACACGGCCATAAATGCTTTCCCTGCAAGATTATATCCCCATTTTTCAAACGTCCAGGCTTTGACCATGGCATTAGTTGGAAAAACATATCCCTCTTCCCTTCTATCCAAAAGAAGCTTCAAATTACTGTTCCAGCAGCATCTTTTTCTAGGGATTAGCTTTTAGTTCTAAAAAACCCAGGGAACTCTTAGGAGTTCACTTTTTCCAAAAAAAAAGGCTCATCAAATAACCTTCACCCCAGTTTTTTGCTGAGATATCCATTGGATTGGTACTTCCACCCCACTCTTCAATAAGCAAGTTCCATATTGCCAGTTCTTAACATATAATTAATAAATAATAAGTGTATGGCGGATGGTCTATTCTATTTTGTTGATCGCAAAAAATCACGGTTTTTACTAGCTGCTACTGCGCTCCGATGCATTTAGTTTGCCCTCCTTTTTGTTTGAGGCATTTTATTACTATTTTCATCTGCCGGCGATTTTTACTTATGATCGCGCAACGTCAGTGAATTTTTTGCCACCCAACGAGCCACGCATTGCTGTAAAATGCTTCGTTGGACCCAGTGTATCAAGGAAGGCAAATCTTTAGGGGGACCAGTTTTTGGTAGGGTTCACCACTCATAAGCTCCCCCCCAAGTGCT
>Ga0163217_1067640_pt1 | contig 12166 bp, 9 predicted proteins | sample SynspAceP_FD_185933 | JGI IMG/M metagenome (GOLD analysis project Ga0163217, IMG submission 185933) | Saline lake microbial communities from Ace Lake in Antarctica - Synechococcus sp. Ace-P (PacBio error correction) | ecosystem: Environmental > Aquatic > Non-marine Saline and Alkaline > Saline ... | reverse complement strand
AATCTGAGCCTCGAGCTGCGGCCCAGGCTGCGACCAACCACTGGCCGCTGCGGCATGCGATGTCGGGCCCGCGGGGGCAGAAACGCTTCAGGCCATGGGTGTAACCCGTTCACCGGGCGCCGGGCTTGACGGTCTGTAAGAAACAGGCGCCCCAGTGCAATCACCAGCTCGGCAGTCGATCCTGCAAGCCCTGATGGCGGTAGGGGCTGCCACTCAGGGCAGTATCTGCACAACTGACGGGTAGTTTGCCCAGTTGAGCCCGTAAGGCCAACACACGCAAATCCGGCGAGCGAATTTTCCTCTGGCAGAAGCAGTATTTCAATACGCTCCGGTGGGTTGCGCCAGGAAAGTTTTCTGAGGCAGCTGGTTTTGGCGCCTCGTTAAACTCCATGCTCTTTCCGCTTTCCGCCGCAGGCTTGCGCCTGGCCCGTTGCGCTTCAACTTCGCCAGAGAGCGGCCTGAGCTCGATTCTCAATGGGGCGTGGGGACGGTCGTTCAACATCCAGTGCACGCTCCGGCCAGTGCCCGCACCACGCTGGGGCCAGGCCACTGGCCTGACTGGAGCGTCGGAGCCCAGCGGGGGCCAAACCGCCCCACCAGCAGCCATCCAAGCTGGTCTGCAAAAGGTCTGCCCACACCCGTCGCTCAAGGCCGGCCAGCTCGATGCCTCAAGACAGAGTGCTGTCAGTGCTGCGGCAAGAAGCTCATTCCAGCCCGCAGCAGCACCAGCAGCTCTGGGAGTTGGCGCTGGTGAGCGCCTTTTCTGGGCGATCGTCGATACGGCGCCCGCCCACGGCTTCGTGCTGTGATCGAAAACCCCAGAAAGCGATTGGAGGCCTAACCTGCTGCGGGCCAGGGCCAGAACGACCTCAAACGGCGGGCTAAGCGGCTGCATCGGATGCACCGAAGAAGCTTTGCGGCTGGCAGGGAGCGGGGCTGGTTGAGGCCATGAGCAAACTGCGATGCGGTGTTGGCGCGAGCCCTTCCATCGTCCGCCCCGCGGCAGGGCGTTTGCAGTCGGCCTGGCGGCACCTGTGGGGCGGTGCGGCGGTGGGGGGGTCCCGCCTGCGCGCCCATAAGGCGGCCTGCTGCCATGCCCCGTCCATCACCAAGCGCACCGATCCCGTGCTGCTCCTGCCTCAGCTGCCGCGAGGCCATCCGCGCCGTTCTCTGCGCTATATACGCGGCGAGGCCACACGGCGTATTAGCTTCTTCCACTTTCATCCGTGCAAGATCTGCTTCCAATGCCTCCTACTGGCGCTCGCGAGTCCGGCTGCTATTACGATTCGCAGCAATCCTCAGCCGCATCAGCAGATCCGCAGCGAGCAGGAAACAAAGCAGCAGTGGGAAGGCGCTTTGCGGCATAGGCCGGGTGAAGGCGCCGGGCCCTCCAGCGCTGTAGCTGAGGCCGTGGCCCACGCCCATTGGGCCTACGGGCTGATGATCAGCGATTGGCGCCGGCTGCTGGCAGCCGCTCGAGCAGCAGCTCCAGCTTGCGGTCCTGTTCCTGCAGCACTCCCCAGAATAATTTGCAGCCGGTCACGGACCCAGCACGGCAAAGCCAGGCAGGGGGAGGTCAACCAAGGAACAAGCCCGCCAGCACTCCGGAACCAGCTACTGCTGCCGGAGCACAACCGTTTTGCTTGCCTTCTCTTGCGGTGTGCTCACTGCAGATTGGAGACGACGCTTCAGACACCGCTTCCGGCGTCAACCGGGACGACTGGCGGAACCCGGTGTTGGCGATGGCGTGGTCTCAGCGTTTCTGCCGGCAGCGATTTGGCAATCCGCCGCCTGCCCAGATACAGTCCCAGGCTCTGTGTTGCGCTTGCATACCACCCAACGTCGGGTCCACGTCTTACGCGCCAGCTGGCAGGCTTGAGCACGCGGACCAGCTCCGGCCGCCCGCCACGAGGGATTCAGCCTCCAGCAGCACCTGCCGGGGGATCACAGAGGGTGAAAACCGCGTCACACTTTCAACGCAAAGACGTCGACGATCTTGCATTTGCAACAGACGCTGAGCCTCGCTCCACTCCGGTGCCACGAACAACAAGGGCTCACCGTGCGTCGCAGGCAGTTTTTGGTGACGAGCTGTTTTTCTGCACCGTGACCTGCAGGCAGTGCAATCACGCTTAGGAAATTGTTCGTCGCACCAACCGCAGTGGAGGCCATTGACGTCAGCCCGTAACAGAGCTGGCACGCTCGCCTCATTCCTCGTCGTTCGGACCGGCATCCAGCAGAGAATCAGCCGGATCTGTTTCTTCCCAGCTTGATCTCGAATTCATCGCCAGGGCTTGAGGTCAAGCCCAGCGGGCGGTGTAAGCCTTGCCCACCAGCAAATTTCCGTGTAAACCTGGATTGGGGTGTAGCTCAAGCTGCGCCCACCCCACTGGGCGCTCCTGTTGCTGGCCATTCCAAGCTGAGCCTTTGGCCTCCAACAGGGCTCGTAGATAGGCCGTTGAAGTCAGGCGCTCACTGCCATCTTTCTTGGTGCCACCGTAGCCGCAGCTCGCACAGATCAGACGTTTGGAGCCATCTCCAAGTTCTTATGACTTTGGCGAGCAGTTCAAAGATCCGCGTAGGGCCATCGAGTAGAGCAAAGATGGAACCAACATAGCAAAGTGAAGAAGATTTTCGTGCCATGTGCGGCCAACCGTTCATCTCAAGGGCGCAAAGCAGTTCCTGGGCGGGCATAGAGCGATCTCACTGCAGGCGATTAGCGGCGGCCAGCAGGGAAACGGATCTGGAATCAGCAGCAGATCGCGATGATCTTCTTGCTGCGTCGAAAGTCCCAGGCCTTGGTGATCGCCCACGGCACCTGCACACGCCATAGCGGCGCCGGTGGCCTGAATTCGGCATCGAGATAGCCTATCTCGTCGGCATTGGCCGAGGTACTTTCAGGTACGGCAAAAGGCCATCGTCTTCCCCATCGCCATGGGTTCAATTGACCTCCCCGATCCTTTCGGCCACGGTTTTGCGGCCATTAGCGATTCCACGGTCTGAAAAGAGGTGCACCTTGCTGCCGATCTTCCAACCGGGTCTGCGATAGTTTGGCGGGCCTGTCGCCCATAGGGAGCCTGGGCCAGCTCCGGGCGTCAATGAGCAGGCCAGGGCGGCACCGTTGATTCCGCTTGCCGCCTTCCGATCACCCGGATTGGTGTCGCATCACCGATGGAGACGACAGTGGCAGTGTGCGCGAGCCATCGGGCCGGCGGAGCGCAGCCCGGCAGCAACGAAAGGAGCCAGCAGGTTGTCAGCAACACCTCTCTTCATGGCCAGCCTTTATGCAGCTCTCATGCAAGGCTGGACTCTCCAAGAGCTCTCGGACATCACATAGGCATCCACGATACCGACGTTGCCTGTGGCGAAAAGCCCCAGGCAGGGTGCCGATGGTGCGAAATCCAATTTGCGCTTCCAGCAACGGAATCCCGGCGGTGTTGGTACTCACCACCAGGTTGAACTGCATGGATCAGAAAACCCCAGCCGCCGGGACGCCTTCCCCAGCGAGTGGTGGCAGAGGAGGCTGCCGAGGCTTCACCCCGGCATGCCCTGCCACCCACATAACCGGCATTGGGCCACATGGGCGCCAAGGCACAAGGCATTGGGCTTGAGGTAGTAGCTGCCCCACCACCGCTCCATCGCCATTGAGTGGGCCACCATTACCGCCTGGCTCTGCTCCACCCACAGAATCTCGCTTTCGGCCTCGGGTAATCGCCGGTTCGTGGTGGGAAGCGTTCGCCGGCGCGGAAGACAGGTCCAGCAGCCGCCACACCCCAGGGCCAGTCGGGCCGGCTCACATGGGCGGATCTGCGGGGAGAGGCTTAGTGCAGGAATGCCGATCATTCAGATTGAGATTGTCTCGCCCCCTGTTGCCGCCATTGCGTGAGTTGCTGCCCATTCGCCAGCCATCGGGAACCAGCAGCTGGTGGACATCACCGAGGCGTTGAAGCCGTGGTTCGTCGCATGTGGCGTCCGATGGTCTGGTGCACGTCTTTGCCAAGGGCGCGACAGCGGCCGTGTGATTCCAAGGAGAACTGGATGAGAAGCGTGCAGGAGGACGCTTGATCGATTATTCTGAGCCAGAGTATCCCAAGGGGTGTGGAAGCCGATGCGCAGGACGGCACACTGGTGATGCCCACCTCAAGCCGGCCTGTGGCGTCCATCGGAAACGATTCCGATGATCGATGGGAAGCTGGGCCTCTCGCGCTGGCAGGAACATCTTTTCTGCGAGTTTCGACGGCACGCGAGTGCGCAAGCGTAGGTTGGTGAACGGTGCTGGCGACCGCTTGATTTTGTTTTTGCCGGCCGGTGACTCCTTGGCGGAATCTGAACACGAAGCCCTAGGGGGTTCCGCGATCCAGGGGATGGGGTCTGGGAATCGCCGTGGGACAGCCTGTCCGGCAGCAGGCCCAAAAAAAGACATCCACTCTGGAAGGGATGGAATACAGGCGTTGTCGGAGGCTGTTGTGGGGAGTGCCAGCAGTCCGATTCTCCCTTGTGAGGCCACAGGGCCTGGATCTGCCCGCCGGCCGCTCTACCTCTGCAGCTGCGGACCGCTCCCGCCAGGGCTGCGTTTTGCGATGCGTGCCACCTCGGCAGCGACTGATTGCTCGTGAGGTGGTGCTGGCGGAAGCCAGGCACGTGCAGTGTGCCGTCTTGCGGCCGCTCTCGGCCGCTATCCCCTTTGCGATGGAAAGCATGGCGAGCGGCAGAAGCCCTGGTGGAAGTGGTGGCAGCCAAAATTAACAACCCCAACCGGGGAAGGACGCTTCATCTTACACGAGCCGTTGCCGCCCGGTGAAGTCCGATGTCGATCGGCCGCCACCAGACCTTTGCCGTCTCGGTGGGCCGTCGATGTTCCAACTTATTCGTTTCGGGGCCCAGCGATTGGATGACACTCCCCGGGTCAGCGTGCCAGGAGCGCGGCTGATCGATCCTGGTCCCTGCTTCAAACATTTCTCCGAGACGGATCACTTGACTTCCCTCAGGGCTGTGACTTGTCGCCGGTCCACTTTGCGCCGTTAAAGGCCTCGCCTTCAGGTGCCCCGGACAAAGGGAGGTCCCACTTGCTCACTGGCCCAGGCGCCAGGCGTCAGCAGGCTACCGCCCCACAATCAAACTGTCAAGCCCGGTGGCCTTGTCACTGGGCTTTGTACATGGACTGCCCCAGCCCGGGGCGCCACAGCGTTGAACAATCCCATCCCCCAGCGCGCGTTGTAGTCATTTCAAGGCCACAACTTGCCCACCGTCGGAGACTTCCGTTGAAGCGCGTAACCCGAGGGGCCCAGGCAACGCTCCCTGCACGTGCACCATGACCAACCTGCCCAAACGCGATGTGTGAAGGGGGTGGCCAGGCACGGGGATTCCAGCTACGGAAAGCAGCTCACATTTCCAGGCGAGCGCGGCCATCCTGGCACACGCAGGGGCCGCGATCGTGCTGCAGGGGACGGGAGATTGGTCCAGCGGCCCAAATATTGGTGCCGGGAGTGGGTAATCGGTGGCGGGTGTGATGTTCATCGCCCGGGCAGCGGTCATCCACCACATTGCACCGCGCAGGCGTTCTGGCGCGAATATTTCCGCAGGGTGTTCCTCTCTCCGGATCGCCCGGGACCAGATCGACACCATTAACACCGCGGCTGAATCACTCACGGCATTGAAGAAACTGAACTGGCGCCAGGGTTGGGCTTGCACCTCGCTGTTGATCTGTGCTCACCCAGCAATCGGCGAGGCACACCAGGCTGGTGCACAGCCGATGTAGAGCGCCGGCGCATCAGCGGCCTCGCGGTCGATGGAGCGAATCGGCTTCGGGTCGAGTTCGACGAGGCCGAGATCAAGGGGGCACTTCATGCTGTCCAGCAACACCGCCAAACTGGCCTTCCTGGCGATGACTTCTTCGTGGGAACCCGAGGCTCGCGACCTGAAGAGCTGCCGGAGGAACTGATCGCTTAGCGCCACCGCCGTGCCAGTTCTCCGCCTCGCTGAGCCGGACTGCGCGTGGGCTTGAAGCTGTGGTCACCGCTGGGGATCCAGCGCAGTGCCAACCTGCGGCGAGGCTGTTTAGTCTCCCACCTCTCGCGGCGACGAACGTTGTCCGTTCCCCCCATGCGGATCAGGGTGGACGTCTGGCAAGGCGCTCAGGGTTCGGTCGCGCTCGCGCGCGCTCTGCGGGCGGGTGGAAGGGATAGCCAGACAGAGGCAGCCGCGCACCCCATCGCTGGCGGTCAGCCCATCGGGCCAGTCAGGCTGGCCGCCCGGCCGCCCATCGACTTGCGCCGGATTGAAACAGTGGCCGCGGTCCGGGGTGCTTCCGTCTGCTCCAGCCGTGCCCATGCTGAGCGGGAATGCCTCTTGGCAGCAACCGGGCATTCGATTGGGTACCCTGACCAATCTCTGACCCAGGATTCGCTTGCCGGGCCATGATACGGAAAACCTCGATGCTTCGCAACCGCAAACCGACTCCTAATTTTGCTCGGCCGCGTGCGGACCTCCATGGGACGGATCAAGCCGGCACAGCGGAGACGCACCGCCGATGCGAGGTCTGATCCTGCTCCATTCCGGCCATTGGAGCGGATCCCCAGAGTGACTACGCCAAGACGGGCATGGCCTTCAGTGAGATCGAACAGGCCAGCAGCTTCTAGAGCAAACTACCATGGCGGGAAAGCAATAAGCATACTAGCGATCCTACTGGATTTCAGAGCCAAAAGCTATTCAGGACTAGCAGCAGATGGGAAAATACTTGTTCGACCGTTTTCTCCTTAGCTGATTCGTCGCGCCCCTTCTTGGAGCAGCTTCGATTCGCATCATGTATCCAATGTGAACACTCGGTTGCGGGTCCGCGTATAAAGATCAGGGACGTTAAAGGGGAGTTGCCTCCCATAACCCGTTGCCACCAAAAGGTTGCTGACCCCCTGGCACGAACAAGGACAGTCGTGTTCTGCGGCGGAGGGGCACCTCAAGCGGGTGATATCAGAGCCCGCCTAAATACTATTGATTAGGGGACGGGTTCTTAAGATATGTACTGGGCTGTGTAGGATATTTCTGGCGGCTAAAGGCAATCGTTGGAGCCGACCACTGCCTGCTAGCCGAACGGACGTTCTCGGTAGAACTTGCGCACGGTGGGCTCAGATCTAGCTAGGGCGCCAACATATCACGTCCACACCAAAGGAGCCAACATGTCCAAATTCAGCGAACTTTGCCAAGAGTATACAGATTCACGTGTGCGTCAATACTTTGGACTATCGCGATAAAAGCTATTTCGTTTGCGAATGGACAATGATTAACGTTATGTGAAATTCTTGGATTATTCCCACAGAGAACACTCGCTTTGTACCTCTGACATTAGAGCAACAGCGAACACACGTATCACATTGCCACTGGCGCCAATGCATTTAAATTGAAGACACCTTCTGGCACCTTGGGCTTTCCAGATGCATTCTTTACTCTGCTCCGAACATTATTTCCTCATCAGCGCGTATGCTTAGCATTCCAAGTTCAAGAGATCGGCGATGCATTTTCAAGTAAAAATATTTGCGATGATAGTGGACACAAAGTTCGACTTGGAAACGCCGCAGACTCGATTTGCGTGTGTTTGTTTTCTTCAATCTCAGATAGAAGCATTCCAGAAATGATCTCCAAACCATTTCTGTGAGAGTTCAGGCCTTCGACTCGCCAGATGGCTTCACCCCCCCCCCCCTTCAGAAGACGTCTAACAGAACTTGTATTCTGGCGCGTTTCATCGAGCGACGGCTAGCACCGCGACCGCATCTGAAGATACCCCGGAAGTTTGCCAACGGTTTATCTGGCTGGCGCCGCCAAAACCCGCCGCCGAGCGTTCATCAATGGCCGTTTTCGTAAGTTCTTCAATACCTATTGCAGGAACGACTACAGCTTTTTTTCACTGACATTCGCTGAAAATTCGTCCAAGCCACAGGCCGAACGAGGCCATCCAGCGCAGAAATTCCTGGCATGCTGGCCACCAGTTTTGCATCGAGAAGAGGCAAGGCCTTACAATCCGGACGCCTAAGTCTTCAAAAGATGCTGAGCGAAAGTCGTGCTGTGGGGCCAATGCCACCGCGCCCCGCCACCATCGCCTTACACAGCCGCCGAATAAGGAGCTTTCCTGAACCTCCGTCAAAGCGTGCATGGTTTTCCCATTCGGGGGTCGGGAGCTTACAGTTTCCCTCTTCGCACAGGTCTGCGCCCACCACCTGGCATACGTGTCCATGTACGCTACTACATACCTTAAACCCGGTGTTCACTCCCCAGGGCAGATAGAGCCCTGTTCGATACAATTGGTTGCGGCGGTCGGCTCGCAGTACGTGATTGGCGACCAGGCGGCGCCAAGGCATTGCCGCTGGAAGGTGCCAAGAACCTAACAAAATTCAGCTGCCACCGAAAATCGCGGCAAGGGATATCTGGGTCCTTCGTCGCTTATGACAACCAGATCCGCTCATGATTGCTGCGACCGAACCAGATTTTCCGCAGCATCGTGGCAGCAAGATTAAAGACGATCCGTGTCCAATCAATGGGCGACGTTCGGTTAATGTCGTTGTTTGGACCCACGGTCCCAAGGTGCATTGAAAACAATTGGGTTAAGGCACCGCTTCCGGCAGGGGCCGGTGCGTGCTTGCTGCGCCTTATGGGCCGAGAAGTAGCTGTCCGACAAGCGACTTGGTAGCTGAAGTGAGTTAGGAAAATTTCAATAGGAATAAAGCGGCATCCCTCCACTCGCCTCACCTGCCGGAACTGTATGCCCGTAGTCGGCCAAGACGGCCGAGCAAAGCGCCGTGAACGGAGCGGCAAACGTTGAGCAGGATTCAAAGTCGACATCTTTCTCGTCACCACCAGAGTTTATGGCCAGCGATGGGTGGGGGCATTGGCCACACAAGCTCTTGCTTATTTATAATGCGTGGATAGATTCGCACTAGCCTGTCGTACCATTGTACTTACTCTTGCGGCCCATTTAACAGGCATGTCTCACCACAGACTTGAACCACGCATGACGAGGCCAGAAAACACGCTCACAGCGGATCGTTTTGTTATGAGTTTCGGCGAGCTTACTCCATTATGTCATGACTCAAGGTGAGTTTAATCGTCCAGTAGTTTCGAGAGGAAGGTACTTCATTAGAATGGGATGTTAGAGCAATAAGAACTCATTCATTGAAATCAATCTTGTGTGGCCATTCCTGGTCCCATCCTGATTCATGGCAGAATCAGGATGCGTGCAACGTGGAAAGTGCGTCTGGACGGCCTTCAGAGATCAGCACCTGTTCATTTCCTTCTTTGGGCAAGCCTGCCAAGCGGCGCACACAGTCCAGTGAGACATCAGCTGGTCAGATTGAGGGGCAGGCAGATAATGTTTCAGGACGCTTATGGCAAAAGTGTAGACGATCTCCCCACTTGATCAGTTTTCCAGGCTTCAACATTCAAGAGAAACCCTGTAAGAATTGAACGTTTTGTTAAGTGGATTCATAAGCTATGACAGTGCGTCATGAAAAACTCTTCAACTCGCCTTGACCACTGGTGGCTCACATTTAACTCGATCAAGAAAGTGGCATTGCATTTTCAGGGGAACCCCCGGTAATTAGTGTGTGTGTTTCAAATAGATTCACGTGGCTCGCGCATCTCAACGAAACTGCGTGAATTGGTGGCGCCGAGCGATCGCAAAAAGCAGGATTATTATCTAGATGAGTTGTCCTGAGATTTTACCCGATTGCTCTTGGTCGCAAGCACACGAAATAGATCTTGGCGAGCACGCTTGACCGAATACACATGAGGGCTGCATCTGAAAGCATTGAGTTTATCAAGCATGAAAGAATTATTTTTAAAAACTCTTGATTGCGGCTATCTAAGCAGCATTGAGAAGGTTTTTTCAAGGGGCAAACATCAGTTTCCCCCATCAAAATACGATGGGATTTATGTTTGGCATCTTCAGAGGAAATCGAGCACTGCGAGGTGATTCTCATCATTCGTTGCTGTGCGGATGAACAGGCTTAAATGAGACAGTGAATTTAAATCTGCACGGGTGTGGGGTTCAAACTACAGGAAAAGAGTCAGAGAGATTGAACGCGCAATAATCTGTATTTAGCATTGAACTGATCTACGCGGAGGAGTTATTGAAGTGATTGTGACGCTGTCAATCAGATATGCGCTCGCCAAAGAAGATTCCATATGCCTATGCCCGTAACCGAGGCCCAAAGGCGTATACTCTTCAGAGCATGTCTCTATTGATTATATGCGGACTTCTCATTCTGAGGGGTGGCTGCACAATGGAAATGGCATCTAAAGCATGTGCTTTGCGTATTTCAGCGTGTTGCCAAACTCGACCAAATTATCTCTTGAACTTGGCTACGGCCTATTTCCTGTTTTTTTAGCCATCAAAGATCTTTGCCGCATAGGCGAAGCTGTTTCTTGTACTAACAAAAGGGCACAAGCTTTGCGAAGAGGTGAGAGCGTAGGCGAGTTTCGGGCCGGTCCAAGATTGCCAGGCTGTATCAATATAGAGATTCCTAACCTGACCCCTCGAAGACATTGATGAGGAATGTTGCCAGGTCCGCTGATGATTAAATATCCCACTGGATAACGCTGGCGAACAGGAATTAACCTGCTACTCGCTACCGTAATACATCGCTCATTGGTGATCAGGGAATAGCCAATTGACAATGATGCGGAGTCCGATTCAGTTCAGTCTATATGTCAGGTTCATACTCCGTTAGAAGTAAGCTAGTGAAAAGTTTAGTGACTGCAGTGTCAACGCTTATTGGAGGCGATTGAGGCGCTGTCTCTTTGCCCACCAATAAGCCCTCAATGGACAGGGCCGCCGCGCATTCTTCCTGTTCTTTCCGCCACCTCAGGCTCCTCTTGCCTGCACAACTCAGGGGGCCAACGTTTAAATTGCTTTCAGCATCCCTATGCGAACGTCCTTTTAGGCGGTTTCTAGGTTTCTACACGTTCCCTCGTAATGTATCAGCCATCTTGGATTTTATGTCTAACCGCTAGGGCACTTTCAAGAATCCGATAACTCCCAAACCGAGACGGCGGATTTCTGAATTCCAGCACAAGCATATGGGTCTCAACTGACTGGAAGGATCGAAGAACAGTGATTTATCGAGGTGCCCTTAAGATTGCTGTTTTTTCTACCCGTAACTCAGGGAACGTGCTTCGAACGTCGCCAGGTTTTGGCAAGATCCGCTGCACACCACATAGGGATTGCTTGGATTTGCCTTCACAAAGTCTTGGTTGGTAGGCTCGCTGGGAAGGAAAAGCCGGTCGCTCTGCTCTACACCGGTGGCCAATTGCTTCTCGAGCTGGCCGGCCTTGTTGACTGCTCGATGTTTACTGCGCGCCAGCTTTCTGCAGCATGGGGATCGGCCGTAAAAGATACCCGCGAGCGTACTTGCTCGCCCACATCGGGGCCCTGGCGAATTTCGGCTCGGTGGGAGTCGTGGGGCCACCGCGAGAAACACCTTCAAGCAGTTAGCCGGATCAGCTCCAACCTGGGCGGAGTCGTAAGGTTGATGCGGATTGCCCTTCGGGCATGGCCCGTCTGGTGCCGCGGTCTCACTTCGGCTCGTAGCGGGCTGTTGTCCGCTGAAGCCGCCGGCGTAGCCGGGGTTTCGGGACGCTTTGACCCCCCGCACTTTCCTCGTAAGATCCGGCCTTCCATTTACCTTACCAAGAAGCAAAGCCTTTCCCGCGAGCAAAGCGCCGTCTGGTGGCGGGCCCGGGGCTCGGCCTCGATTTCAAGGTGTCGGGGTAGGGGCGCGGCGCTGGCGGCACGAGCCGCAATGGGGCAAGCTCCCGGTGAAACACCAAGTGGCAAAGCAGCAGCACACCCCCAGCCACGGACAGCGCCCGTGGGAGGTGATCAGCGGCCATACCCAACGTGAAAACCTGGGGCATTTTGGGAGACAGCCTTGGAACGCTTGTCTCTGGTCTACAGCTGGAAAGCCTGGGTTTGCATTGGGGGCTGCTCGCGGGGCCCCGCTTCAGCCAGCTCCAGGGCCAGGCCCAGGCCAATTACAACATTCCCCAAGCCCCCTACGCTTGGCGGCTTCGCCCCGATTTACATCCCGCAGGCAACGCTTGCTGAGGGGGTGAAAAACGAGCTTGGCACCATCTTTCAAAAAAGCCCCGACTTTCCTTCTTTTTCTCTTTCCATAAAGCCATT
>Ga0163217_1031420_pt1 | contig 12166 bp, 14 predicted proteins | sample SynspAceP_FD_185933 | JGI IMG/M metagenome (GOLD analysis project Ga0163217, IMG submission 185933) | Saline lake microbial communities from Ace Lake in Antarctica - Synechococcus sp. Ace-P (PacBio error correction) | ecosystem: Environmental > Aquatic > Non-marine Saline and Alkaline > Saline ... | reverse complement strand
CTGAGCGCTATGGGCACCCTTCCTGATCGCACGGTGATTCTCTGCTCGCGGCCACCTTGGCCTGGTGTTCGCATGGTCTTCTGGTATGCCCGCTTGAACGGGCCGCTGGAACCACCCCTGTTGTGGAAGGAGGCGCCGGCCCTGGAGCCCCGCCCCAACGGACTCCCAAGCGCAAGGGCACCCTTGAGCTCTGAACCGTCTTGGATCTACCCCCCAGGTCAGACGCCAAGCGCCACCTTCACCCTTTGCCAAAGGTCTCGTCGAGCTCTATGGGCTGCTGGCCGTGCTGTTCGTGCTGGTGCCGGATATGGGATGGCAGGCGGTGCCCTGGGAGGAGTTGGCCAGGCCAACGCAGGCCGAAGCCATGCCCGTGGCCGCCAGTGGCCTGGCGCGTCAGCCCGAGCCTGCGCCTCGCCGGTCTGAGACCTGCCCAGTTGCGGCCGCTGGCCACGCCGCCTACGGCCTCTGGGCTATTGCCGCCTGCGGGCGGGAGCGGCTCACCACCAGGATTCCGCAGCAGCTGAAACGCCTCGCCACTGGGAGAAAATGGCTTTGCCCCAGGAAGCTGTGATAGCTTCGCTTCAACGGGGCGTAGCGCGCTTGGTTAGCGCACCACTTTGGGGTAGTGGGGGTCGTGTTCAAATCGCCGCTCCGATTCCACAGGGTTCACTTTTTGGACGTGATCTGCTTTCTTTCATCCCCTCAGCCCCGCCCTGGCGGGGTTTTTTTTGTGAGGCGGCGGTTGTCCAACCCCTTGCCCTGGCGGAAGCGCCGCACACCACAGCAAGCACCCTTCCCCCTCCCATCAACGGCGCATTCATGCGGCGCATCTCCCGCTTCGCTGTCTGGCGGCGAGACCGTTGAGCGCGGGCAGCAGCTGGGGCCAGCGCCGCAGGGCGGGCCGCATTGAACACCGGAGTGCTTTTGTACGGGGGGAAGATAACTGGCGATCGTCGATGAGGCTGCGCAAGGCCAGGGTTTCGATCAGCTGTTGTGAATCCCGGCAATCAGATCCACCCGGCCTCGGCCAGGGCCGGTAGGTGAGGCCAGGTCCATCTCCAGGGGCGCTTCCGTTGAAGCGGCAGGCCATGAAGCCGGGCCAGCCGGGTAAGCCATCAGGGCGGCTGAGGAAACTCAAAACCGGAAACCCGCGCGCCACTGCGGCGTGTGCGGAAGCCAACTGGCAGAGCTTGGTTGAGGCCCAGGGCCTTGGCTGTGGTCGTCACGGATCAGGATCGACAAAGCTGTTCTCGAAGCCCAGGGAGGGGGGAACATCTTCGAGATCGAAGCCGTTGCCGGTAGAGCGGTCGCTGCCCGCTCATACACCGCTCGGCCCGGTCCAGCCCCGGCATGGGGCGGGCAGGGGGGGCCGATCAGCACCGAAAGGCCCAGGGCGGTGCCGGCTGTACTCCACGTAGCCGGCGATCTGGCCGGAGCGCCACCGCCTCATGGCAAATCTGGGTGCCACCAAGGGCGAAGTCACCGCGCACTCGCAAGTTGGTCTGCGCTTCGATCTGCTGGGGCCAAGCAGTTCCCCCAAAGCAGTAGCTGCTCGGTGAAGGCCTTCGAGGCCGATTCGCAAGGGCTGGGTGCGGCGGCAGGCCTTGGGCCAGCCAGAGCCGCTGCCAGGCGCCAGGGCCAACAGCGAAGCCCCAGGCCGGCGAGGCAGGCGGACGACGGCAGGAGAGGGCCCAGTCGGCCAGCAAGGACCATCAGCGCCGCCGAAACCGCGCCCTGCAGGATCAGGCCGTTGTTGACCGTGGCAATGCACGGAACAGAAAAAACGCCAAGCCCCGCCGCACCGATCGCGCGGCCGATCGTCGCCACCGCGAATCGTGAGCACCATGGCCACCCGCACCCGGCCATCAGCACCGCAGGGGCGGAGCGGCACCTCCAACACGCCAGAGGCGCTGGCGGCGTGAGCCCCAGAGGCCATCGCCCGCCTCCTTCAGCCCCTGCGGCCACCAGGGTGATGCCGGTGACGACCCCCCGCAACCAGGGGCAAGCAGGATAGAGGGTGAGGGCGACGGATCGCCGGCCTTGCCCCCAGCCGCCCCCACCAACGGCACGGTGATCAGCACCCCGGAAGATCGCCAGGTCGGGATCGTCTGGATCGCGCTGACCCACGGCAAGCACGGCCTGGCCCAGCGCGGCCGCCGGCTGATCCAGAGCCCCCAGGGGCAGACTGATCGCCAGCGCCAGGTGCCAGGCCACCGCCACCAGGGGCCGCCATGCTCCCAGGCAGCGGCTCAGCAGTTCATCGGTGAGGAGTCCGCTCCGGACGGCTGGCCGAGGGCGCCTGGGACAACGTCTGCGGGCCATTGGAGCACTGGGCAGGCGACTCTGGAGCAAAGCAGGCTGGCCTGCAGGGCCGTCGGCTGTCATATCGGCCGATTGGTATTCCGCCTGGGCTCAGCCCACTGCCCCCAGCGGCTGCGCCTTTCTGCAGTTCGATCAGCTTGCTGCAGGGCTGGCAGCTGACCTGCGCGTCACGCCCCAGATAGTCGTCCAGTGCCGCCCGAGCACCTGCAGGTCATGGAGATCACCGAGACAATCCTGAGCTTTGCGTACGTCCCGGATCCAAGTCGCTGAGGGACGGCATGCCGAACGGTTCGAGGTATTCGAGGGAATAGCGCACCCCCTTGAGGCCCTTGCGCAGGTCCATGCCAGGGCGTCGTTCGCTGGGAATCGATAAGCAAAACCAACGCCCTGCAGGAACAGATCGGCGCAGGCCGGTCTTGCACTCAAAACAACCAGGGGAGCGCAGGGGAGCTGCCCATCGGCGTGAACTGGGAAAAGAGCCTCCACTTCGCAGCTTGGCGAGCAGCGCGAGATAGGGGCTCCGCGCAGGGTGGTGGGCCAGGCCCTCAAAGCCCGCTTGCGGTCCCGGTCAGGTGCCTGAGCAGCGGCTTGAGGGTCTTCTGTCCTTGCCGGGCAACTGGGGCAGCCAGGTGGAGCCACAACTGGCCCCGCATCACATCGAGATCACGGGCGTGAGCCCGGTGCGGCGCGCCCACCTTGGCAATGCGGCGGTCGCTCACGCCGCCCGCACAACCAGCGCCGCCTCGAACAGGCCCAGGGCCGTTCGCAGCCGCCTCAGCGTCACCCGCAGCTGGTTGCAGGCTTTCGGGTCCCGATCGGCCAGCACCTCAGCCTGCAGTGTCCGAGCCTGCGGGTCTGGCGCTGGATCAGCCAGCGGCATAGGCCGCCGCTGCTTTAAATCAGGGCTGGTTTGGGTCTGTGCTGGTTGGATTCTGTGCTGGATAGTCTCGTGCTGGTTGGTCAAGCCACTGGGCGCATGGTGAGGCAAGGCCAAAGAGCCGGCTGAGCCGGCCTTCCATCCATTAGACACCGAGTTCCAGCAACCTCACCATTTGCCGAGGCCAGGCGATGCAAGTCGTGCCTTAATGCCGGTTCGTTCAGCACGGTCGTTCTTGAAGCGCCGGTTCGTCCTTTGGCCACTATGAAGACAGCCATAAGCTGCCTGGAGCTGGGGGCAGGAGTCGCAATCGATCAACGCGATTGCGGCGATCAACTGCCCCCAGAAGCCTGGGCCGAACTGGTGCGCGAGCGCCGTCGTGGCTGGGGGCGATGGCTATCCCCTCGCTGAGGTGCTGGGAGTTGCTGCCGGACGCCCCCCCAACTGGGCCGTCGCCCTGGGCTAATGCAACACACCGCCCTGCTGCGGGAGGGCTACGGGCTTGATCTGGTGTGGGTCAAGGGGCTGACGGGCCCTGAAGCGGCTGGGTCAGGCCCAGCCCCAGCAGCACCCGGCCATCAGAAGTCTGCGCCTGCTGCGGCACCCGTTCCAGGCGCGGCGCAGGATGCCCGGCTACTGCTCAGCCCCTGCGCTCGCGGATCAGCCGCGCCGGAACCAAAATCAAACCCACCCCCACCAACCCGCCTGGGCGGAAGCGATCAGGCCCAGGCATCCGCTCCCTGAGGCCTCAATCAGCGGCGTTGTGCCGTCCATCCACGAAAACCAACCCCCGGCGCCAGAGCAGGTAGGTCTGCAGCATGGCGATGAAGGCCATCAAGCGACGGGCAAGTAATAGCGGATGGCCAGATCCAGCTCCCGAGCATCACTTTGAAATTTCATCCCATAGATGCCGGCGATGAAGGTGACGGGGCGAAAATGCTGGACACAATCGTGAGCGTTTTCATCACCTGATTCATGCGATTGCCCGGTTTGCTGGCGATGTAGGCCATCGGAAACGCATCGCACTGGTGGCCAAGCAAGCCGGTGTTCTCGAAAATCAAGCGCACATTGCTGCCTCCATATCCTCAAAACCCCGGCGGGCTCAGGTCCCAAGTAACCGCTGGTTTCTGGCGCAGCGGATCAGGGATCTGATGGCGCAAGGGGCCAGACCTGATGGTGGATTCGGCGCAGGATGGACCCGGGCCTGATTACGAGCGGGCCATCAATTTCGGTTGGATCGCGCAGGGCCATCTCCGTCAAGCGATCGAGCAGATCGGAGAACGGCTCAAGTATCGGAAAGAGCTCATCGAGCATCTCCATTCGATCAGAAAGTGGAGAACAATCGTCGAAGAGTTCCTCCCCGGCTCTGGGGGGCGGGCGTCAGGTTGGCCAGCCAAACGGGTGACTGGGGGAAGGATTCCTGCTTGGGGCACCTCCTCCGGCTGATCAAGAGGTTGGGCAACAGCAGCAGGCCCACCTGTTCGCTTGATCAGCTGCGGGCGTTTTGGCAAAAACCAAGCCCGGTTGGATCAACCACCAGCACCGCATCGCCCGCCCGCACGGACGCGGGTTGCGCTGGGGGCGTGTCGATCAGGGGGGCTGCAGCTGGCCGGTTCCCCCAGTTGCCGGAAGATCTGGCGGATCAGGGCGCCGGATCGCCAGTCCCCTGGAGGGCGCACCCAGAGCGATCACCGCTGGCGATCAGGGGAGCGAGCTGGTCGGCCGCCCAGCTGGATCTGAACCTGCCTCCCGGGTTCAAAAACGCAGGACCGAGAGCCGGGTTGGGGCGCTCCGCCATGGACAAACAGCTGATGGCAGATGGCCCGGCGCTCCTCCAGTCGCCTGGAGATGAGGGAGTCGGGCGGGGGTGCGGATCATCACCGCGTTTCTAGCGATGCCGCCGCTGCGCCGGATTTAGGGGACGGGGCGGCTGCACGACGCGTTCGAGGCCAATGCAGAACTTCAGCAGGAAGCCCTGGATTCAACAGGCAACAAACCGACCTGGGAACGGCGGCTTGCCAGAAGCAGACAAGCCATGGGGAAAGAAACACGCGGGCACCTGATTTCAGGCGGCCTGATCGCTCCTTGCTGCTATCTGGCGACCGTGTTCAGGACCTGACGGATCCACAGCCCTGGAACTTGCTTTTGAAAGGCGCCATGAGCCGGTTTGGAATTGGCCGCGACCTCAGGCCGCATTCGGCCGTCACAAGGCGCCACCGAAAGCCGGACCACCCGCTTTCCCGTGTCACTCAGCCGCCGTGCTCCAGGCCCTGGAATCGGATCGTTCCAGCGAAAAGCCAGCCTGGGCGAGGGCCCGGTGCCGCTTCGTTCGTAAGAGAGCTGGGCCCGGTAAAGCTGGCGGGGTTTCAATGGGCCAGCGGCGAGCAGGGCTTCAAGGTCGTCGCAGCGCGCGTAAAACCTGAGCCAGATAGATGCAATCGTTGATGGGGCGGTGTGCCGCCCAGACCCGGCCACCCGTAGGCCAGGCCAGATCCCGCACCGACGGAGTGTGCGCGCAGCTGGCGTCGCGGGGCCAGCGCAGGTCTCCATGCTGCCAACAAGCAGGGGTTTGCCTAAGGCCGGCAGGGGGCCGCGGCCGAACCACTGCCGATCGAAGGGACAGTTGTGGGCCACCAGCACGTTCGCGCATTCAACAAGGGCTGTTTGAAAAGTCGAGGGCCTGGCGCCAGGCTGATCCAGCCGACTCCACCGCCGCCGGAATACCAGTTGATGCCTCGCCGTCATTGTCAGGCAAGGCAGCAAAAAGGAGACCTGGCTGAGCACCGCCCGATTGGGGCACGTCGAACAGCACGGCTCCCACTTCGATGCAGTTGATGGCTGGGCTGATCCAGGCCTCGGTGGTTTCCGTTATCGAGGAATCAGCAGGCGGTTCGGAACCGGCCGCCCGGCTAAACGGACCTGGCTGAGCTGGCGGGGCTTCAGCAAGCGAGGGGCAACGGGCGACGACAGCGTTGGCTCCGCGTTCACCAGGCTGAGCAGATTGGTCTGCTGCAGAGCTTTGGCCCGTTCCAGCTGTTCTTGCTCCTCCATGGCCAACCCCCATCACCACCCCATGATCCCAGCTGGGCAAGGGCCGTGGCCGGCAAAATTTCCTAGGCTGAATCCATACGTTTTGCGGATCCCGCGTGGCCAACGCCATCCAGGGTGGGAAGATCGGCTCCCCTTTGATTGTGCCCTGAGCGATCGAAGAACGGTTGTCGAAGCGCGCAGCAGAACCAAACTCCAGGGCCAGCCCCTGTGGGTTTTTTTCTAACCCAAGGACGGACAACCCCCGCTGCAAAACAGCGGGAAGCCTTGTGCCTTACCGCGATAAACCACACAGCACTCGAGCACTCGGTAGCCCAGGTGTGGGGCGGTGAGCGGCGACGACGCCGGCAGCGATGGCCGCTTCGCTGGAGCGCCACCAGTTGCCCTACCCCCTTGCTGGTGATCGGGTGCAACGCCTTCGCCAGCCTTCGGGGTGCCCAACGCCCTTCTGTCCTGCCGGCCGCGTCCCACCTACGTGATCGACGGCCAGGGGTGGTGCGACAACCTGTTCAGCAACCTGCTCGACGGGGCGCCCATGCCCGTGAAAAGCCCTCACCGCCCTGCAGCGCTGGCGGCCTGAACCCCACTCCCCCGATCGCCCGCCACCATCAAACCGCTGGAAGCAAGCAGGGACAGCCTCTGGTGCCTGTCCCCGCCGGCGGCCAGCCGGTGAAGCCGATCGGAACGGTCGAGTTCATCGGCGCACCTTGCTGGCCACCAGCCCACAGATCAGCTACCGGCGAACCTGCTGGAAGCCCTGGCCTGTACGCGGGCTGGCGATCCGGGCCTGGAAGTTTACGTGCCCGGTTTCGACCACCAGAGCCCAGGCCACCGAAGCCTGGCTCGCCTTTCCGCCGGGGGCGCCAGGCCCACGGCCGAGCAACCGCTGTGCGGCTGGGCCACACCTGGGTTGCAAACTGCATCTGCTCTTGCCCCCGACGGCGCCGCGGCTGCAGCGGTTTGGTGGCGATTGTGCTCAAAACAAATTTCTCGCCGGACCGCCTCCATTCCCCTGCTGGCTGATCTGGCCCCACGCCTGGGGCGTCGCACCGAGTTCCAGGCCCTCAACCACAGGAAACCCTGCGGCTGGTGGGTCTGCATTACCGCCAAGCCGCGCAACCTGCTGCTTGCGCTTCGCAACGATGCCCTTGACAGACCGCCGGCTGATCGGCGTCCTGCAGCAGCGCCCCGATGACGCCTCGGACCCTGGTCGGAACGTCCCCCCCCCCCCCTCCTTCCCCCCCCTCCCCCCTGGCGACCACCTCACCCCAGCCAGCGCCGGCCTGCGCCAGAAAACCTTGCTGGGGGCCTGGGCCCGATGACCCGGCCAGCAGCGGCAGATCGACCGGGTGGCCGATCAACTGCTGGATTGTGGGGCCACGTACCCAACCTCAACAAGGTTTCCAGGTTACTGGTTGACTCCTCCCTTGGCGAGCACCCGATCGGTTGATGCTGCCCTCGCTGCCCGGCTGAGCCAGGCCAGGCAGCTTTCGGTCTCACACCCGCAGGGCATCGAAGCACGGAGCGGTCGTTCCAGGGTGCTGGTGTCGCGCTCACCTCGTTCGCCAGCGGCTAAGGCCCTGAGGATTGCGGCGCATGATTTTGCCGCGTGCGGTTCTTGGGCAGGGCATCGCTGAAGCGGATCTCATCGGGCGGGCAATCGGGGCCGATTTCGCGCCCACGTTGCTGGCGCCAGTTCGGCCATCAGCGCCTCCATCGCCCGCTGAGACCGGTCATCGCAGGGTCACGGAAGGCGACGATTGCCCTTCCCCTTTGAGATCTCGGGCGGCCCACCACGGCGGCTTCGGCCACGCCGGAGGCTCACCAGGGGCCGATTCGACCCATCGACCCAGCGGTGGCCGACACGCTGGATCCACGTCGTCGACGCGCCCATCACCCAAGAAAGTAGCCATCGGCATCACGAGGGCGCCGTCCACGGCAAAATACAACGGGCCGACCATCGGCGCCGCTTGATGTGCCCAGTAGCTCTGCGGAAGCGCTCGTGATCACCGTGAAACGTTGCGCATCAATTCCCGGACCAGGGGCGACGCACCGCCAGATACCCCCCTTCATCCACGGCCGACGCTGCGGCCTTCGCTGGTCGACCACATCGGCGGGCGATGGCCTGGGGGGCAGGGGGGCATGTCGCGCGACCCGGCTTGGTGGGGTGGCCGCCGGCAGGGGGCGATTCATCACGCCGCCGGTTGCGGGTCTGCCACCAGGTTGTCGATGATCGGGAGCGGCCATTAGTCGTATCAACCTCCCGATACCAGATCCAGGGCTTCGGTGTTGATCGGTTCCCCACCGTTCCCAGGATGCGCAAGTGCCCATGTCGTAGTGATCGGGCACCTCGCGGGCCACCGCTCTCATGAAGGCACGAATCGCCGTGGAGCGGTATAAAACAGGCTCACCTTGTGCTTCTCGATCACCTCCCAGAACGCACCGTTTCGAGGCCCGTGGGGCGCCTTCGTACATCACGGTGGTGGCGCCGGCGGAGAGCGGCCATTGGACGATGTAGCTTGTGGCCGGTGATCAGCCCACGTCGGCCGCTGCACCAGGTGGACGTCGTCTTCGCGCAGGTCGAAGATCCACTCCGAAGTGAGCTGGGCCCAGAGGTTGTAGCCCGGCGGTGGTGTGCACCACCCCCCTTCGGGTTTACCGTGGATCCGGAGGTGTTAGAGCACAAACAGCCGGTCTTGCTGGCCATCGGCTCGGCGTGTGCTCGAGCGGCGGCTCAACCCGCTCGTGGCCACCAGTGGCGTCGGGCTGCTGTCTATCGCGTGCGGCTTGCTCGTGCGGCGCACCACCAGCACATTGGTCCACAGTGTGGGCAGGCGTCGCGCGAGGGCCTGATCCACGGCCGGCTTGAGCAGCCACAGGCCTTGTCTGCGGGGAAACCGGCCATCGCGGGATCACCGCCTTCACGTCACCATCGATCAGGACGTTCCGCAGGGCTTCGGCGGGAGAAGCCACCAAATACCACCGGGAATTGGTAGCGCACGATGCGGGCGCAGGCCAGCATTGGCGATGCGGCTTCGGCACCATCGGATTAGAGGGCACCAGATCTCCTTTGCCGTATGCCCAGCTCCAGCAGGCAGTTGGCGGCCTTTTGCAAGACCTGGGCATTGCAGCTCCGGTGTAGGTGAAGCGGCGCCGTGTCGCCGGGTTCGCCTTCCCAGATCAGAGCCGTCTTCTCGCCCTGGGGCCCTGCAGGTGGCGATCGAGGCAGTTGTATGGCCAAGGTTGGTGTGCCCCCCTCAAACCAGCGGGCAAAGGCGGTGTGGCTCCAGTCGAGCACCGTCTGGGAAAGGGCTCGAACCAGTGCAGCAGCTCACGGCCTGGCGTCCCCAGAAGGGCGTTCAGGGTCCAGCTCCACCTCGGCCACCGGGCCTTCGTTACGCCTCCAGGCGGAGATGCCGCGGCGCCGGCGGCCAGGGCTGCGGGCGGCTGGAAGACGCGGGCTTCCTGCAGCACCGATTCGATCGGTCTTCCTCGTCATCGGCCTAGTCCCCATGTGGGTGGCGCCATTTCAAGCCGGATCCCGCGGCACCGGGAACTGAAAGAATGGGCGCATAGCTCCGCCAGCCGCCTGCCTGTTCGACCCTTCGACGGGCTCCTGCTCGACACCGAACCACTTGCACGGCCGGGGCCTGGAAGGCGAAGCCGCCTGGCCTTGGGGTGAGCTGAGCGAAGGCCAGCTGCTGGGGCTAGGGACGTCGGCGCTGGACAACGCCCGCCAGGTGATTCGCCTGGATCGAGGCGGGAAGGCGGAAAACCGCCAGCACGGTAAGAATTGGCTGGCGGTGCAGCAGCCGATGCCCGCCATTCTGCCACGATGGCAGAACGATGGAAGGGCTCCGAGTTACTGGCCCGCTGTTCAGACCTGGCGATCCCGATGGCCTTGTCACGGAGCAGCACCAGCAGCTCGGTGGGCGTTGAAGAGCGCGCCCCACCCCTGGCTGGAGCTGCTGGAACCCAAGATATATACAGAGACGATGATCCCGGACCTGGGCAGCGGCAAGCCCGCCCCCGGACGCTTTCCAGTTTAGCGGCCCTGCGGCCTGGGCCATAACCCCATAGACTGCTGGGGCCTTCGAGATTCCCAGGCTGGCACCCTGGCAGCCCTGGTGGCGGCTGGCTGCGCGTTCATGTTCTGTGCCGGCGCGTGGGCCAGGAGAACTATCCCGCCGCAGCCCATTTGCCTGCGTTCCCTACGGGAGCTGGCCTTTGAGCGGTGATGCGCCTGAAAGAGCCAGTAACCGAGCCAGCCCCAGAGGCAGCTCCCAGACGAGAGGGTGGTCAGGGTACCGAGCTGGTTCGCGCCGGCCGATTTCATAGACGCCGGCCGGTTGAATCAGCCGGCACGATTCAGGAAGGACCGCCGATCCCCCAGCCCAGGCACCCAGCTGGCGATGAAGCCGATCGCCTGAAGATTGCCGGTCATTGCGACGCTTGCTGGTCAACCCCATTCTGGTCTATGCCTAGGGTCGTGGCTAACACAGATATCGTTGACCATATGCAGAGCTCAATGCGCCCAGGCCGGTGGGATGGGCCTTGGAAACCACGTTCCAGGTTGATCGCAGCGGCAGGGTGGCGCTGCTGATTCCCTTTGCTTGACCCAGTACGATCTTCATCGTGCCGGCCCGGCAAACGTGGCAGTGGTCACCACTCTCGGCAAGGTCACGGGCGGCCCAGCGCAGGCCCGGGGCCGAACATTCAAGGCCCCGTGATTCAGTCCACCTCCTGTTCGATGGCGCACCCAGGTGCGGCCGGAGCAGTTCTCCACCCTCACCAAGGATCTTGCAGGTGATCGAGGCCACCGCCACGCGCTGAAGTACGCCGTTTGAAAGGCCCACTGAAAAACTCGCGGAATCTACGAAAAACAATCGCCTTAACCGGACCCTACTCCCAAGATCTATGCGCGCGTCATTCCAGCCTTCGCTGCTCAAAGGCGCTGAAAATCGTGTTTGTTTCCCAATGGACGAAGCTGTGCGAAGTCGCCACGAATGGAACAGGGGCATTTTCTAACTGGTTCAAGAGAAAGTGCCGAAGAACTGGACCCAGTTCAATTTACGTAATCGTTCCAGGGTCTTGATCCTCCAACCGGCCTTCCAGATTCGACCGAGGAATACCGGGCGCAATCGAACAGAAACAGATCGCTGAACCCAGGAGGGCTTGCTGCGCGCCCAGACCAGTCAAGATTGCTGATAGGCAGGCCAAGCGCTACCAGATTCCTTTCAACTCCAGCCTCGATGACCAGGTGCTCTACAAGCCTCTTCCTCGACCAAGTGGGACGGGCAGGACCTCGGTGGTGCCGGGCCCTGCCTGGCCCACGGTTTTCAGGCAGCGGCACTCCGGGTGATCCCGTTTCAACGCCCGCCGCTGAGCTGGGTAGCGAGGTAGGCCCCGGGATCCAGCCGCCTTTCAAAACAGCGGATTCAGCCGTTCGCTGTTGGACACGGGGTTGAGCCCGGCAGGGTGAATTCCAGAAAACCAGAGAAGTCCCGGGAGCGCCAGCCCAGGTCGAAACGGTGCGGTGGCTCCCATTCGGCCTGCTCCAGGCTAGGCGCTCTGCAGGATAGGCCGGCCACCAGGGCGGCGATCGCCATCCTGACCCGGGTTCTTCCCTTCCTCGAAATAAAAACAGTCGAAGGATAGAGGGGGCCGCGAAGATGCCGGTTCTCCTTCATCCACCACAACCAGCTTCGAAACCGGGCCCGTCCTCAGCAGGGCAGGAGGGTTCCACCTCCAAAGGGAAACTCGTTCCGCCGCTCCAGTGGCATCGTTGGGGGCCTGCTCCCATCAAACGGGGTCGCCAAAAGCGGCCTTGCCTTGGAAAACGATCGGAAAGAGCCATGGGTTTTCCAAAACCAAGAGGGGCCCTTTTTTTTAAATGTCCCTCCCTTTTTTCCTTTTTTT
>Ga0163217_1115946_pt1 | contig 12167 bp, 4 predicted proteins | sample SynspAceP_FD_185933 | JGI IMG/M metagenome (GOLD analysis project Ga0163217, IMG submission 185933) | Saline lake microbial communities from Ace Lake in Antarctica - Synechococcus sp. Ace-P (PacBio error correction) | ecosystem: Environmental > Aquatic > Non-marine Saline and Alkaline > Saline ... | reverse complement strand
GACCGCGCGCGCGCGCACAGCGGCACAGAGGAGCACCCCAGCCGGGCAAAAAGGGCGGCACCGGGCGGGCAACGCGCTAACACGACGCCGAAGAGTGAGCAAAGGAGCCCGGAAGACGGCAGCATGGCGCGGCGGTGCTGCCCACCACGAGACGGATCGACAAGACGTCCGCCCAGAAAGCGAGGCGGACCTGCCCAACGCGACGAGCGCCGCCAACGCCCCCACCACGTGGAGGGCGCAGCGCAGGGCCAAAAACCAGGCCGCCGACACTCGCCAAAACAGCACGGCGAGTAGAACGGCGGCGGCCGCACAATCCAGTGGGGAGGGCGAGCGCCGCCGAAGGGGCCACGGCAAACCAGAAGCCGGCGCACCGCTGGGCGCGACCGGAGGGACAAGACCGCAAAGGCCAGAGCGAAGCCGCAAGGCCGGACAGCGGGCCACCGACGGCCGAAGGCACACCAGCACACCAGCGGGACGGCAACCAGCGAAGCACGGGGGCACCCGAGGACCAACCCGGCGCGACAGGCGCGGGCCACCCGCACGACGGACGGACAGGGTGGGCCCGGGGATGGCACAGACCCCGCGGGCAGAAACCAAACGCCCAGCAGAGCGAAGCGAGGGAACGAGAGAGCCGCCCAAGGGGAACCACCAGCGGCCCGCGCGATGACGGAGCGCGCAAATGACCGCGCACACGTACGAGGCGCGGCGAGGGCGCGACCGGGCGCGGGCACCAGCTGCGCGCCGGACCCCACGAAGACGGACCGCGAGGCGACCGCGCACGGTCGGGGCAGCGGGCTGCAACCCGCCAGGCAGCGATTACGGCAGGAGTCCAACAACACAGCCAACGCGGACCGGGCGCACGGAGCAGGGCCGGGGCCAACGTCCGTCGGCCGGGCAAGAAGAAGAAGGAACTCCAGAACACCCGCCGGAAACAAGCGGCGTTCCAGCGGCCCAATAAACGGCCACGAAGCGCGCAGCCACGGCAGGGGAGCAGACGGGCGGGCAGGGACACCAGCCCGCTGGGAGGCAAACATCACCGAGGGTTAGCGACCCCGAACCCGCAACCGCGGATCCGGAGCGCAGCGGGCAAGCGCACAACACAAGCCCAATGACCCCAGGCCGGCCAGGGCGGATCGGCCCGAAGCAGGCGCGCGCCAGAGGCCCGGGGGAGCACGCGTCGAGACGAGAGCACAAAGATTTCGCGATGCACCGGCGGGACCCGGGGGAGGGGCGACGGGCCACGGAACCAGGAACGCCGCACATGCGAACGAGGGCCGGCCAACCGGCACCACCGCAGGCGAGGCCGGGGACAGCAACAAAACGGGCTGGGCGGACCGGCGCCCAGCGGACAGCTGCACGCAACCAGCAGGGCGCACGACCGGACGACGGACAAGGAACAAACGACAGACGGCCTAATGACGGGCGAGCCAGGAGACAGCCAGCGGGCCTGCCCGGCGAGGAAAGCGCACGGACGCCGAGGAGCGGCCGCATGAGAGGGCAGACAGGGGGACGCCGAAGAGGCCGAGGGGCGCGAGAAGACCACGAGCAACGGACCCACAGAAAAGACACGCCGAGAACGCAAAAGAGCAGAAAAGCACCCGTGGGGAGCAGGGACGGGCCGACCACGAAAAGGGGCAGACCGGAGCGAACAAGCGACAAGAACGCGACGCGCTGGCGACAGAAGGGCGGGGGCAAGGCAAGGGGCAGGGGGATGGATGCCCCAGCAAGCCGGCAGTCGCAAATACCGTCACAAGAGAAGCGCAGCCGCGCAGCGGGCAACGCGCGGCGCGATACACCAACCGTGCGCTCGACGCAGGAGGGTGGGCGGGGGGCAGCACATAATGTCAAGGAGCGGTGCACGCGGGAACCGGGCAGCCAAATCTAACAGAACACGGAACGCCACTGCGTGCCATGCCGGTGCGACGGCACATCCGATCAGTCACAATCGGTGGCAGGGGCAGGGACCCCACGGCACCACGCCGGGCAACACAGCCCACCGCCAGGTCTGGGCAGGCACACAACCCAGCGGACGAACGCAAGCGCACGCGAGCCGGGAACAGGACAGGGAACTGCCCGCCGGGCAAGGCTGCAACACGCGAAGGAGGAAGACCGCGGTGGACCGGAGCGGAAGCCCACAAAACGGCACGGAATGCCGGAATGGCACCCGAGGCCACCAGCCAGAGGGAAAAGCAAACCGGGCGGGAGCAAAACGACGCCCCGGCAACAGCCAGAGGCGGCTCGGACAAGCGTGCCAGCGCCCGGCGGGCCGCCCCGCCGCACGGCAAGGCGAGGATTACAGACGGGTGCGGCCGCAACAGCCCGAGCGCAGCAGGGGCAGCGACGGCCTGCGGCGGCAAAACGCGCGCCCCCGCACGGGCCGGCCGCGGAAAAGTGGCATGCGGAACTGGCAGGGCGGGTCAGACAGGGCCAGGAAAGCCGCTGGCAATGGGCGAAACGCAGAGGTGCAGGACAACAAAGAGACCGACAAAAGACATCGCCAACGCGGCGACGGCGCACACGCAGGCGGCACGCAGAGCAGACCGACAGCACGGCCAAGGGACGCCAGGCGGGGCCCCCAAGCAGGGCCGAACCCGCAGCGGGGCCAGTGCAGCACGCGCGGGACGCGCGCAAGTCAAAAGTCGAATGCGGAAGGAGAGCGGGCCGGCAGGGCAGTGAGACCGGCGACTGAGTAGACCTGGGACAGCAGCCGGAACAAGCACGAAGGGCGGGGGCAACCACAGAACAGGGCAAACTGAGGCAACAGGCAAGCGGGGCAGCAGCGGGCCCAGGAGACCGTCCCAAACCACCCGCCTTGGGAACTGGGTAATGCGAGGGGGCGGCGCGGGCGCGGCACTTAGGCCCGCGCAACGACCCATCGGTGGGCGTGGGAAAAGGGGCAGCACGAAGCAAAAGGGGCCGGAAACACAAGCCCAACCCAGAGCAAAGAACGGGAGGACCGGTAACTAAGCACAAACGAAGCAGCGGGCACCGGGACAAGCAGGGCACGGCCACGCAAGGCGGGCAAGACTGCAGCACAAGCGGCAGGAGCCGCGCCAGGCACGCGCGGGACGCCGATCGGTCGCCCCGGGGCCGATGGGCAGAACCGGGGAGAAAGCCCAGGCGCCGGGCAAGACCGCACAGGAGGGATCAAGGCAGCCGAGGCAGCGACCAGGACACACCATGGGACGCGCCCGAGGGGATCGAAAGACCGGCGAAGCAGCGGCGAGGGGAAGAGCGGACGACGGAGCCGCGACGACCGCCGCAACACGAACGGCAACGCGCGCGCAACTGGCAGACCGCCGCGGGCCACCGCAGAGGGCGCGAAAAGGCCGCCGCGCACGGCAGAGACAGCAAGGTGACCAAATCCGGGCAGCAGCGAACAGAGCGGGTACGCCGGGACAAAGCCCAGCGCACAAGCGCCGCGAAGAGCGCGCCAGGCCGAGGGAGCCAGGCCTCGGAAGCACGACGGGGACCGACAGGAGCGGTAGCCCTCCGGCGCCCGGGCCGGGGGGACCACAGGCCCTACAGCGCGGCGCGGGCACCGCGAAGGCGACCCGGGAGAGACGGAGTGAACGGACCAACCAAAACCGGCAGCCCACGCGCCGGCAACGGACGCAAGTCGCGACCGGATTCCCGCGACGGCGTGACGCGACGGCTGCATGCCACGGAAAGACAAGCACGGCCAGACGCCGGGGCGGCCGAGCAGCCGACGAGGAGAGACCCGCAGCGCGACCGCAACGCGGAACCGCGGCCGAACCCAGCGGACAGGCAAAACGGGCAAGCGCACGCAAGCGACGGCAGCAGCGAACGAGACGGGACGCCCAGGCGCCCCGAGGAAAGTCGCTGACAGCCGCGCGGAGCCGCCAGACGTCCCCCGTCGCAGGGCACGGGGGGGAACGGCAGACGGCCAGGGCACCGCACACGCGCAGCCACGCCACAGCCCAGCCGGGAAAGGAGGTCGCCAGGGCGGGAACCAGGCAGCAAGCGCGCCGCGGCCGCTGCCGGGGAGAAGAGACGCTGCAGCGCCGGACACCCCAACGGGCCCGACGCAAACATGGCACCCGCGACGAAAACCCGCGCCAAAGCCGGCCCGCGCGCAGCGGAAAGGGGCCCAGCACGCCACGCCCTAGCAACACAAAACGGCGCGCAGCAGCGAGCGCACGCGAAGACGCATCGAACGGGCAACAGGCGCAACCGCCCCAGCCAAAGGCAAAAGGAGAGGCCAGGAACCCCGGAGCGCCGCCAAGGGCAGATGGCCAAGGCGCCAAGCCGGCCACGAGGGCACCGCACAGCCGCGACACTGCCCCGGCAGCAGCACAGCGGCCCGCACCGCCAGGGCGTAAAGTCGCCACGGCGATTCGCGGCGCCAGCGCCAAACGCAAGGCAAAGACGCCGGCCGGCGAGCAGCGAGAGAAGGCGCAGACGGGGCAAAGCCGCGGAAGGGGCGAGCGCACAGGCCAAGCCAGGAAACGCGCATTACCAGGCACCAGCGGCACCCCAAGAGCCAAGCGCGGAACCCAGGCCCGAGCAATCCAAGGCCCGCGGCCGCCAAGACCAGCGCGAGCAAAGAAGCGACCCAACGACACCAAGGGCCCAGCGGCGCCCCGGAGGGAAGAGGGGGCGGACGCGCGACAGAAGGCAGAACCCGCGCAGGCGCGAGAGCCAAGAGGACCAACAGGCAGCAGCGAAGCCGCGGCAAGTCAGGCGTGACAGCCTGCGCGGCGGACCCGACGGCCCGGGCGCGAAAGCGGCGCAGCAGGCTGCCCGCCGAGAACGAGTTCAGGCAGCGGGCCACGCACGCAAAAGACAGGCGCGGGAGGCCGAACCAGCGCCGCGTAAAAGCCGGGCGCCAGCAGCATGCATAGAAGGACTGCAGCAGACGGAGTCACGGGCCAGCACAGCGGCGGGACGGCCACCCCCAACAGGCCGCACACGGGCCGAAAGAGCCCACCAGCCCGAGCCGCACCCCGCGCCACGAGCCAGAGGGCGACGCGCGCCACACCGCCGCCGGGCCACCAAGGGCGGGCAAGCACCAGCCAAAGGGCCGGGTCGGGGGAGGACGGGCCGCCGCAGAACGTGCGGAGCTGGGCAGGCGGCCGGCGGCCACTGCGCCCGCGGCGCGAAAGGACAAAACAACGAGAGCGGCGGCCAGGGCCCCCGACCAGGCACAGACGGACCGCGCCGCAGCACGAAAAATCCGCAAGACACGGCCAAACGACGGGCGCGAGTGCGCCGCCTGACCAACGGCAACGGCCGGCGGCACCCGCCGCCGCCAGGCCAAGGGCGCAGGGGACAAAACAGAGCAGAGTGGGCCCGCGGCGAGCAGGCAACCGAAACGCGCCCGGCCAGCCAGAACGGACAAAAGCCCGCAGCAGAAGGAGAGGCAGCAGTAACCACCGCGGAGTGAACGGGAAAACCGACCGCGAAGATGGCACGGGCGAAAAAACCAGCCCAGGCGCGGAAGCGGAGCGTGCGGCACCCGCGCGCCCGCCCAAGAGAACAGCAGCCGAGGGGCGGCGGTCGCGAGGCTGGCAGAACAACAATAGCGGGCGAAAACGAAGACAGAGGCTTGAGGACAACGAGAGCGAACGAAGGACAAGGGAGGAAATGAACAACCTCGGCCCCCGACCGGCCGCAAAACACGGCCCGCGCAGGGCGGACGCAGCCCGGAAGCGCCGGCAAGGCGGCCAGACGGCGATGGGCCCGCACTCGGCACAGCCAGCAGCGGGGAACGGCCCGCACGGGCGCCGAAAGAAGGGACAACGACATGCCAGCACCGAATAGCGACCCCGGGTGAAGGCCCGAGGCGGACCACAGGGGCGCACAGCCGCAGGTGAGCAGGCGGAAAGAGAACAAGGGTCGAACCGGGGTGCGCGCCAACCACGGCCAACGAGGAGGACACGAAGCCACGGAAAGCCGAGGACCGAAAGCGAGGAAGGACACGTAAAGACCGGGGGACCGATGAGCGACGGAGCGGCAGGACCCCGGGAGGCAACAAAGACCCGCGGAGGGCGCGAACCGCGCGACGAGGCGACAAGCAAGGCAAGATCGCGGGGGAGTCGGATGAACGCGAAAAAAAAAAAAAGAAGCGCACAAGGGAGGCCGCGGCGGTGGAGGGCAGCGAACCGGCAAGGCGGAACAGACAGCTGCACGAAAGCGAGGCGACCACGAAAACACAACGGCGAGCGAACGGCGAGCCCAGGGCGAGCCCAAGTCCGAGGCGCGTGACCACGGCGGCTAGGCAAGAGCGCGCTAGAAAAACACAAACACCGCAAGCGGAGGCAAAAAGCAGGCGAGCGGCAAGCCGACAGCCGGCGGGCACGGGCGACAGGCATCGCAAGGGCCGCGCGCGCAAGTAAGGGGCAACCAAGGGAGTCGGGAGAGAACAGTGCGCACGCGGCAGCGAGGCGGGGAAGGCGCAAGGGCAGGAAGCCCAGCACCCCGCAGAGCCGGAAAAAACGCGGGCACATATAAGGCCGAAAACCCGCACAGCAAGGCCGGCCCGAGGCAAAGAAAGCAGCCAGAATGCGCGCCAAGGCCGACAAGACCAAAGTGCATCGCAAAGCAAGGCGGGGCCCGAGAACGGACGAGCAGCCGAAACGCCGCGCGAGAGGAAGGCGGCAAATGGCCGCCGCAGGCCGACAGCACCGAGGGGGCGTGGCCAAAACGAAAGACGCACGCGACAGTCGAGCAAGTCGTGAAGCGGCGGCAGGGCAGCCACAGCACCGCACGGAAGAGAGAGAGGGGCAGGCGGAACACGCGAAACCCGGAACATCAGGCGCCGCGAGCCCCTGCAGCGGGGCAAGATGCACCCCGCACGACCGCAGGGCGGCAATCGTGGCAGGGTGCGCGCCGGCGAATTCAGGAGCACGGCGCGGGGCGGGCAGGCGGGGGGTGGATGGAGCACGCGCGGCCGGGGCCAGCACGACCGGCAGGGCTGGACCACGCCAAGCTCCCTACCGACGCAAGCCCGTGACGTACGTGGCACAGAGCACACCGAGGGGAGAAACAGGGGCGGGAATACGAGAGCAAGGAACCGAGAGAAAGGGACGCGACCACGCCGGACGAGCGACCCGGCCCGCCCGGGGCGGGCGAGAAAAGAGCCGCCAGGACGGGATGGCCCGAGAAGGGGGGGAAGCCCCCCGGGAAACCCGACGCCGCCAGAACGGCAGGCGGGCGGCCAGCCAGCGCACGGCCACGGGCCAACAGACCCGCCCCAAGAGCGACCGGGCCCAGCCTGCCAGGCGACATCACCAGAGCGCAAGGCGAGCGGCCAGCCGCCGACGAGGACCGGCCCCAAGATCCCACCCGGAGGGGTCGGCACGCGGCCGCGGCCAAAGACAAGGACCCAAAAGCGGCAGCGCGGCCGGCCGCCGGAAAAAACCCGCCAGCGCAGCGGGCAGCGGAGAGACAAGCGGGCCGGGGAAGGCGCAAAGCCACCGCGGAGAGCGCCGGGAAGCCAGGCGGAAAAGCGCGGGCCAAAGAATGGGTCACCGCAGCGGAAGCAGCGTCCGCGACAAATCCGGGCAAGGCATAACCCCCGCAGGCGAAAACCGGAGCAGAGGCAAATGCAGGGGACGGGCGGGGGCACACCCCACCACACGGGCCCGCGACCCGCAAAGCACCAAAGGGGAGCGGAAGCAGCCCGGAACAAACGCAGTAGACAGACGGAGGGGAAGCGTGACGCCACCCGCCGGCGGCAGGGCCAGGCACGACACAAGCGGGGGGCGGCAGGGCGCGCGGGGCGCGCGCGCGGCGGGGAAACAGACCGCTGCGAGGAACATGGAAGAAGCACACGGCGGAACGAACCGCACGAAGGACGGGCAGAACGCGGCAGCAAGCCCAGAGCGCGCCAGGGCGCCCGGCCAAAAACCGACACGGCCGACCGCCCAGTCGAGCCAGCGCGGGCAGGAGACCCCCGGAACGAGCGCCCGAAACACGCGCACCGCCGCCGGAACAGCAACGCGGGCAAGGGCAGGCGCACGGAACAGCCGCGGGAAGGCACCGCGACAGAAAGCAAAGCGAACGGCGGCGCGACACACCACGAACGAAAGAGGAGGGCCGGGCGAGCGGGACCAGAAACACGCGGGAGCGCGCAAGAGGGCGGCAAGGGCAACGCACCGCTCGAGAGCTGGGCGCGAAAACTAAGGCGACACGGAAGCCCGCGCGCCCGGACGGCGCCCGGGGACGAGAGCAGCCGGGCGCGGCCGGGCGCGGGCCCATCGAACGAACGAAACACAGATAAAGAGGAGCAGGAGCATCGCGAGGGCAAACGCAAAGCCCGTGAGGCGCGCGATGAACCGGAGCATGGGCGGGCCCACAGCGAGCCGCACGCAGTGAGCAAGGACCGTGAAGGAGCAGTGCAAGCTCGGCAATGAGGGGACGCAACGTTCAGGGCGGCAGCCTCGCGGGGCGCGGGCGGCAGGGCCGCCCGACGCCAAGCGGCGGCGCGAGGCGGGCGACCGTGAGGACGCCCGCGCCAAACGACGTGACAAACACGTGGCAGGGGATCAGCCGCGCGAGCAGAAGAAGGGGCAAGCCCAGAGCCACCAGCAACACCCAAGCCCAGGCGCGAAAACACAGACGGCGGCGGACCACGGGGCGAGGGGCCCGAGCCCGAAAGGAAGGCGCACGGGGGCGCAGAAGTCCGAAGGAGGCGCCACAGACCGGGCAACCGGAACGAGCCAGGGCGGCCCACGGCAGAGACGCGGGCCCAGGACGGAAAACGCGCCAAGGCGAGGCCGCAAAACGGTCGACAGACACGCCAGCCCAGCCCCGGCACGCAAAGCATCAGAACGCGAGCCGACCCCGCCCAACACCGACCGAGACACGCCGCCAGCGGACCCATGACACCACAGGGACGGCCGCACACGTGACCCGAACCAAGCGGGGCGCGCAGACCACACAGCCGAAGCCGGCACAACCGCGCCGGCGCGCGGCACACCACGCGCGCAGCAAAAGCCGAAAGTCGGGAGCGACGCCGCGCGCCAGGCGCGACCCGCCACGACACACCGCGCCCGGCCAACGAGGCGGAGGAGACGGGGCGCCGCGCAGCGAGGCATCGCGGCGCCGCGAACCGAGCAGCAAAACGCCAGCGCCGGCGGCGTGAGGCAGCGGGCATGCCCCACCGCAGGATCCGCGCGCCCCCGCAGGGGGAGGAAGAGCAGACGGTGGGCACAGGCACCCGGCCGAACAAGCGACGACGCCACGGAAGCCCGCCGGGCTGCGCGCGTCAGGCCCGAAGATGACATCCGAGGCGCGCACCGAACACTCCGCAACAGCGCCGCGGCCGGCCACGCCGAGGAACGGCGCGGGGGCGACGCCGCAACCGCCGACGACGCGCCAGTAGCGCAGCAACCCCGGCCGCAGCGACCCGTGCCAGGGTCCGAAAGCCGGCCACGAGAAAGAACGCGCCGCCGCGCGAAGGCGCGGAACACAGGCACAACGGGGAAACCGGGCACGACGGGGCACGAAAACGTCGCGGCACAGCCGCCGCGCCCTCCCGGCGGCTCACTGCGCGTACGCAGCCCGACGGGCACCGAGGGCCACGCCGGACGACGGGCGGACGCCACAACCCGCGCAGCAGGACAGCCGGCAACCACCCCGCAGCGCGACGGGGCCAAGCAGCAACCGAGGGGGGCCACCGAAGAAGCCCAAAGATCGCAAACAAGCGCGCCGCGGATCGGACAGACAACGCCACGGTCGCCGCAAGACCGCAGCACGGCAGGCGGCGGGCGATGAAGAGGCTCAGGAAAGCGAGGGCACAGCGACGCAGAGCACCGGCGCAACGGACGCATACACGCGGCGACGCACGGAGCCGCCCCGCGAGCACGAACCACCACCGCAGACCGAAAGCGGGCCGCGACGACGACAAGGCCCGCCCCCGAGAAACAAAGCTGAACACGGACGCCGGGGAGCAAAGCAGCGGAAAAGAACGCAACAGCACCCAACGAACACGAGACGCCAGCCACCGCCGCAACCGAGACACAGAGCGGGCAGACGCGGAGCAAGAGGCCGGAGGGGCGGTGCCAAGCCAGGCGGTCAGCATCCAAGGCGAGCGGGGTGCCGCGCCGCAGGGCGCCAGGCAGCGCACCACAGCGATGAGAGTCGACGCACGGCCGGCAAAGAACCGGAGCCGGGCCACACGAGCGGCGTAGCAAAGACGACACGGGCGACACAGGGACACAGCAGCCGAGCCCGGCAGGGGCAACGAGCAGGACCCGCACCAACCGGATGCGGCGGGAGCGACGAAACCCCAACCACACCGGCCGGATGGCACGAGCAGGACCAGACGCCGAAGGGGCACTGCCCCGGCACGGGACGCCGGGACGGGAAAGACCGGCAGGACGCGCGGAGCGCGCGGCATGCGGCCGCGCAGCAATAGGAGCACCCCGAGCCCAAAAGGCGGCAGGCCATGGCGGGCAACGGCAAGCAGACGGGCGAGGGCAAGAGCCGTAATAACGCAGCAGGCCGCGGGGCGCGCCCCCACCAGGCGAGGACAAGACGGCGCGCAAGAAGGCGATGGCACAGCCCCGCCACAAGGCGACGGACCCGCGAACGGACCGACGCCACCACGCCGGAGGCGCACGGCAGGCCAAGAACGCTGCCGCCGACAGCGCCTCCAAAACAGCACCGGCGTAAAGGGCCGGTGGGCGGGCGCGCGCACGAAGCCAGGGGGGAGGGCGGAGGGCGCCGCCGGAAGGGGGGCAAGCACGCGGCAACATGAAGGGCCGCGGGCACCCGCGGGCCGACGCGCGATGACAAGACCCAAGGATGGCGGCGAGAGAGCGACGCCGCAAGCCCGACATCGGGCCAGCGGCTGGTCAGAAGCAGCAGCCGAGCGTCAAGCCGCAGCGGAAAGCCGCACACGAAGCACGCGGGCAGCGGGCCGAGGACCAACGCCGCCGGACACAGGAAGCGGGGGCAGCGCCCACACCACGGGACGAAGGGGCCGGATGGCACAGAGGGCCCGCGGGCAAAAAAAACGCCCAGCAACGCGAGAGCGCATCAACGATGAGAGCCCCCGAAGGAAGCACCACGCCGCCGAGACCGGCGGGCGCAAAGAAATACCCGGCGCACCACCGGACATCGCCGGCGGCGCGACGGCCCCGGCAGCCCACGGCGGCCGCACCCCACGAAACCGACCGCGAGCCGACCCGGACGCCGGCGGTGAACGCGCAACCCCGGGCCGGCAGCCAGACCGCAGCTCAGCCAAGAAACCACACCAAGGCCGGGAACCGGGCCGCACCGGCGCCAAGGGGCCCCAACGCCGCGGGCCGTGCAAACGAAGCGAGAAAACGCCAGAAACAGGGCTCCGCAACCAAGCGCGCCGACGGTGGCCAAAGGAAACGGCCACGGACGAACCGACGCAGCGCAGCAAGGTCGGGCAGCCAGGACCTGCGGCAGACACCAGGCCGCGGGACAAACACTACCCGAACACCCCGAACCGCGCAACCGCGAATCCCGCGATGCTCCCGGCAACGGCAACACCCAAGGGCGCCAAAGGCACCGCAAGGGGCGGCCGGCCAGCGGACGGCCCAGGTGCAGGCGCGGCAGGGGAGGGCCGAAGCACCGGGCAACAGAATCACGATACGCAGGGCACCGCCGCGAGCACGTGGCACGACCAAACGCCGGCACACACCGGCGCGGCAACCCGACCCGCGCAGGAGGCCGGCGGTGGGACAGCAACAGAATGCGAAACGGGGGCGTGCGCGGCCGGGACCCGGCGGCCCATGACAGCGGTCGAGCCACGAAAGCGCAGCACGGCAACGACGGGTACGGTGCGAAAACGAAAACGACAGGAGCGCGCGATGTGCAAGTCGGACGCCCCAGAACAGGCCAGGCTGCCTCCTGCTCGCTAAATGGGTCCACGAGTAATCGACGCGTCGATACCCGGACCCATCAATGCGCTGCGACGCCCTTGCCTTCGGACCGACGATTCACCCCGCCCAGCATGGATCAGACGCCGGCCATTGGCGGGACTCACAATTCACTGTGGCGCGGAATTGCCGTGGGTGCTGCCTTGCCACAGCGAGACTCCGTGGAGCTCAGCACGGTTCCGCCCGCAAAGACACGCTCTCGCGCGGGATCGGATTCGGGTAGTGTATTGCATCAAACGCCGGCTGCGTGGTACACATGCAAACAGAACCCAGGCGGTTCAGAGCTGA